>Ga0209795_10000028_pt1 | contig 159609 bp, 150 predicted proteins | sample AgamicOrMarz_FD_187166 | JGI IMG/M metagenome (GOLD analysis project Ga0209795, IMG submission 187166) | Agave microbial communities from Guanajuato, Mexico - Or.Ma.rz (SPAdes) (version 2) | ecosystem: Host-associated > Plants > Phyllosphere > Phylloplane/Leaf | place: Guanajuato, Mexico... | reverse complement strand
TGGGGAACCTGCAACCCTTGGCCGATAACGGCTACATCCCGCGCAACCGCTTGCTGGATTATCAGCGCCAGTTGTCGCAGGTGCAGCAGGAACTGGCGCAGAACAGCGGCGAGAGCGGTCGGGTGGAGCAGGGGATTGTCGAATCGCGCTTGAAGCTGCAGCAACACCACGAGGAATACCAGAAGGAAGTGCGCAGCCAGTTGGCTGAGGCCCAACTCAAGAGCGAAACCCTTCAACAGCAATTGAAATCCGCTGGTTTCGAGTTGCAACACAGCGAAATCCTTGCCACCGCCGATGGCATCGCCGTCAACCTCGGCGTGCACACCGAAGGCGCGGTGGTGCGCCAGGGTGACACCTTGCTGGAAATCGTGCCCCAAGGCACCCGGTTGGAGGTGGAAGGGCACCTGCCGGTCAACCTGATCGACAAGGTTGGCACGCATTTGCCGGTGGACATCCTGTTCACCGCCTTCAACCAGAACCGCACGCCACGGGTGTCGGGCGAAGTCAGCCTGATTTCCGCCGACCAGATGCTCGATGAAAAGACCGGGGCGCCGTATTACGTGCTGCGCAGCAGCGTCAGCGACGTAGCCCTGGACAAGCTCAACGGCCTGGTGATCAAGCCGGGAATGCCGGCCGAGATGTTCGTGCGTACTGGCGAGCGCTCATTGCTCAATTACCTGTTCAAACCGCTGCTCGACCGAGCCGGCTCTGCGTTGACCGAAGAATAAGAAGGATGCCCGGCGCCATGAAGCGTTTCCACTGGCTGGCCGTGCTGGCCGCTTTTACCTGTCCCGACGTATGGGCCATGGGCCCGTTTGAGTTCTATGAGCAGGCGTTGCGCAATGACCCGGTCTACCTGGGTGCGATCAAAGAGCGCGATGCGGGCCTGGAGAATCGCGCCATCGGCCGCGCCGGGCTGCTGCCGCACCTGGGCTACAGCTACAACAAGGGGCGCAACCAATCCAAGGTCACCTACCTCAACGACCGCGGCGCCAGCCAGCATGATGATCGCAACTACAGCAGCTATGGCTCCAGCCTGACCCTGCAGCAGCCGCTGCTCGACTACGAAGCCTACGCGGCTTACCGCAAAGGCGTGGCCCAGGCGCTGTTCGCCGATGAGAATTTCCGTGGCAAGAGCCAGGAGCTGTTGGTGCGGGTACTGAGCAACTACACCCAGGCGCTGTTTGCCCAGGACCAGATCGATATCGCCCAGGCCAAGAAGAAAGCCTTCGAGCAACAGTTTCGACAGAACGAGCAGTTGTTCCGCCAGGGGGAGGGCACGCGCACCGACATCCTGGAGGCCGAATCCCGCTATGAACTGGCAACCGCTGAAGAAATCGAAGCGCGAAACGAACAGGATGCCGCCTTGCGCGAGCTGGGTTCGCTGATCGGCGTGCCGGCGCTTGACATTGGCGACCTGGCGCCGCTGAACGACAGCTTCCAGACCTTTGCCTTGCAGCCGGCCACTTTTGACACCTGGCACGAACTGGCGGTGAGCAACAACCCGAACCTGGCCTCGCAACGGCAAGCGGTGGATGTGGCGCGCTATGAGGTGGAGCGCAATCGCGCCGGCCACCTGCCGAAGATCAGCGCCTACGCGACCATGCGCCAGAACGAGTCGGAGAGCGGTAATACCTACAACCAGCGCTACGACACCAACACCATCGGCCTGGAAGTCAGCGTGCCGCTGTACGCCGGCGGCGGGGTTTCGGCCTCGACCCGCCAGGCCAGCCGGCACATGGAGCAGGCCGAATACGAACTGGATGCCAAGACCCGCGAAACCCTGATCGAACTGCGTCGCCAGTTCAGCGCCTGCGTATCCGGCGTGAACAAGCTGCGGGCCTACCAGAAGGCCCTGAGCTCCGCCGAAGCGCTGGTGGTGTCGACCCGGCAAAGCATCCTCGGCGGTGAGCGGGTCAACCTCGACGCGCTCAACGCCGAACAACAGCTCTACACCACCCGCCGCGACCTGGCCCAGGCCCGTTACGACTACCTGATGGCCTGGACCAAATTGCATTACTACGCCGGCACGCTGGGGGCGCAGGACCTGGCGAAGGTGGATGAAGCGTTTGTCGCTCGGGGGCGTTAGGGCCGCCCGGTTGGATGATGCCTTTGTGGCGAGGGAGCTTGCTCCCGCTTGAGCGCGAAGCGCTCACAAAATTAGGGGCCGCTACGCAGCCCAGCGGGAGCAAGCTCCCTCGCCACAAGGATTGGGTTGGCCACAAGACCGGAGTCGGGCTGATCAGAGAGTAACGACAGGTTAGGCCACAGGTTCTTTGCAACAACTAAGGATGGTTCGTGATGAAAACCGATAACAACAAACATTCCGGCAAAACCGGGCGGGTGTTTCTGCTCAAGACCCTCAACCACGCCATGCTCTGCGCACTGGCAACCCTGGGCACAGCCCAGGCCGCGCCTTATGTCGAAGGCGGCGCCCAGGGCAACCCGGACAGCTGGCGCAGTAGCGAATTCAACGCTGAATGGGGCCTGGGCGCGATCAACGCCCAACAGGCCTACGCGGCGGGCTACACCGGCAAGGGCGTGAAGCTGGGGATCTTCGACCAGCCGGTGTACGCGGCTCACCCGGAGTTCTCCGGCGCCAACAAAGTGGTGACCCTGGTCACCAGCGGCATCCGCGAGTACACCGATCCCTACATTCCGGTGAAGGCCGGTGACCCGTTCCGCTATGACGGCTCGCCCACGGTCGGTTCCGACGGCAAGCTCGGTTCCCACGGCACCCACGTCGGTGGAATCGCAGCCGGCAGTCGTGACGGCGGGCCGATGCACGGGGTGGCGTTCGATGCGCAGATCATCAGTGCCGACAACGGCGACCCAGGGCCCGAGGACGGCATCATCCTGGGCAACGACGGGGCGGTGTACAAGGCCGGTTGGGATGCGTTGATCGCCAGTGGCGCGCGGATCATCAACAACAGCTGGGGCATAGGCATCACCGACCGCTTCGACCTGGGTGGCCGAGACCCGGCGTTCCCGCACTTCACCGTGCAGGACGCGCAGTTGCAATTCGACCAGATCAAGCCATTGCTCGGCACCAAGCCCGGCGGCGCCTACGAAGGCGCCATCGCCGCCGCCCGCAGCGGCATCGTGACGATCTTTGCCGCCGGCAACGATTACAACTTGAACAACCCCGACGCCATCGCCGGCCTGGCCTATTTTGTGCCGGAGATCGCGCCGAACTGGCTCACGGTCGCCGCCCTGCAAATCAACCCGGACACCAGCAGCCCCAATCCGTACACCATCAGCACCTTTTCGTCGCGCTGCGGCTACACCGCGAGTTTCTGTGTGTCGGCTCCGGGCACTCGGGTCTACAGCGCAATCATCGGTGGCACCAGCGCCGACGACCTGACCGTGGGTTACGGCAACAAGAGCGGCACCTCCATGGCCGCGCCCCACGTGGCCGGCAGTGCGGCGGTGCTGATGGAGCGTTTTCCCTACATGACCGGCGCGCAGATCGCCAGCGTGCTGCGCACCACCGCCACCGACATGGGCGCGCCGGGAGTCGATTCGCTCTACGGCTGGGGCATGATCAACCTGGGCAAGGCCATCGATGGCCCGTCGATGCTGGTCACCGAACAGGACATTCCCGAGGAATTTCGCATCGACGGCGCCTACGGCTCCGGGCAGTTCGTGGCGGACTTGCCGGGCATCGGCGCGATCATCGATGCCGGCAAGCCCACGGAGCGGGTATGCAACGGGATTCAGTGTGGCCTGGACATTTGGCGCAATGACATTTCCGGTCATGGCGGGCTGACCAAGGAAGGGATCGGTACGCTGGTACTGACCGGAGCGAACACCTACAGCGGTCCGACCCTGGTCAATCGGGGCCGATTGGCGATCAACGGCTCGCTGGCGTCGGCGGTTACGGTGAATGACGGCGGCATCCTCGGCGGCAACGGACGCATCGCCAGCCTGACCGCCAACCCCGGTGGCAGCGTGGCGCCGGGCAATTCCATCGGCACCTTGCAAGTGGCTGGCGACGTAACGTTCCAGCCGGGGTCGACCTATGCGGTGGAAGTCTCGCCGACCTCCAGCGACCTGATCGTCGCCGGCGGCAAAGCCTCCATCGAAGGCGCGACAGTCTCGTTGTCCCTGGAAAACAGCGCGACGCTGCTCACCGCCAGCGAAGTGAAAAGCCTGCTCGGCACGCAGTTCAACATCCTCCAGGCTGCCGGCGGTATCGACGGGCGCTTCGGCGAGGTGCTGCCGAACTATGCGTTCCTCGGCGGCGACCTGGCCTACACCGGTAACGGCATTCAACTGGCGGCGCAGCGCAATGACGCGTCTTTCGCCAGCCTCGGCCTGACGCCCAACCAACGCGCGGTGGCGAACGCTGCGGAACAACTGGGGGCGGGCAACGGGCTCTACGAAGCCTTGCTGCTGTCACCCAGCGCTGCGGCGGCGCAACAGGCGTTCCAGCAATTGTCCGGCGAGATCCATCCGGCCATCGGCACGCTGCTGATCAACGACAGTCGTCACCTGCGCGAAGCCGTGACCGACCGTCTGCGCCAGGATGCGCTGTATGACGCCAGCACGCCGACCGATGCCGACAGCAACGTCTGGGTCAAGGTGCTCGGTGCCTGGGGCAAAAGCGATGGCGGTCATGACAATGCCAGTTCCACCAGCTCTATCGGCGGCTTGCTGGCCGGCGTCGATGGCTTGATCGGCGAGCAGACGCGCCTGGGGTTCGTCACCGGTTACAGCGACAGTTCGTTGAGCATGGGCGATGGCACGCATTCCTCGGCGAAGGTCGACAGCTATCACCTGGGCGCGTACCTGGGGCATGAAATCGACGCTCTGCGCCTGAGTTTCGGTGGCGCCTACAGCTGGCATCGGATCGATGTCCAGCGTGACCTGCAATTGGCCGACGTCGGTAGCCGGGAGAAAACCAAGCGCGATGCGCAGAGTGCCCAGCTGTTCACCGAAGCGGCTTATCGCCTGGACCTGCAACCGCTGGCGTTGGAGCCATTCGCCAACCTGGCCTATGTGCACCTGGACAGCGACAGCTTCCGCGAGAAAGGCGACAACGCCGCCCTGCGCGGAGGCGACGACCGTCGCGATGCGGTGCTCTCGACCCTGGGTCTGCGCGCCAGTCACACCCTGGCGCTGTCGCAGAAGCAGCTATTGCAGTTGTCCGGTTCCCTCGGCTGGCAGCACAACCTGAGCAACACCCGCTCCGAACAGGACCTGGCCTTCGCCGACAGCCCGAACACTTTCGCGGTGCAGAGCGTGTCGATGGACCGCAACGCCGCGGTGGTCGGTGCCCGTGCCGGGCTGGCGGTGGCCAAGGACGTGCGAGTCAATCTGGACTACAACGGCCTGCTCGGTTCACGGGATAAAACCCATGGCGTAGGGCTGACGCTAGATTGGCAGTTCTGACCGCAGTGGCCTAAACGCATCCCCCTGTGGCGAGGGAGCTTGCTCCCGCTGGAGCGCGTAGCGGTCCCTAGCTTTTTAGGGCCGCTGCGCAGCCCAGCGGGAGCAAGCTCCCTCGCCACGGAGGTTTCGCGCAACTTCGACAACCCATTCCAACAACAAAAAAGCGAGCAAGCACCATGGGTATCTACGACTACAAGCACTTCGGCACCCTTGAATCCAAAGCATTGGTCAGCGATGCGATGGCGATCATGTTGTATTCCTACCACAACCTCGATAACGGCTTTGCGGCCGGTTATCAGCACAACGGCTTCGGCACCGGCCTGCCAGCTACGCTGGTGACTGCGCTGCTGGGCGGCACCGATTCCCAGGGGGCGATCCCCGGTGTGCCGTGGAATCCCGACTCGGAAAAACTTGCCCTGCAAGCGTTGCAACAAGCCGGCTGGACGCCAATCAGCGCCTCGCAACTGGGCTACACCGGCAAAGTGGACGGCCGCGGCACGTTCTTCGGCGAGAAGGCTGGCTACACCACCGCCCAGGTGGAAATACTCGGCAAGTACGACGCGACTGGGCACCTGACGGAAATCGGCGTGTCGTTTCGCGGCACGAGCGGACCCCGGGAAAACCTGATCGTCGATTCGATTGGTGATGCGATCAACGATCTGATGGCTGCATTGGGGCCCAAGGATTATGCGAAAAATTACGCCGGAGAAGCCTTCGGTAACCTGCTCGGCGACGTCGCGAAGTTCGCCCAGGCCCACGGCTTGAGCGGCAAGGACGTATTGGTCAGCGGCCACAGCCTGGGCGGGCTGGCGGTCAATAGCCTGGCAGACTTGAGCGCCAGCCAATGGTCGGGGTTCTACAACGACGCGAACTACATCGCCTACGCTTCACCGACCCAAAGCAGCACGGACAAGGTGCTGAACATCGGCTACGAAAACGACCCGGTGTTCCGCGCCCTGGACGGCTCGACGTTCAACCTGGCTTCGGTGGGCGTGCACGATACGCCGCAGGAGTCGGCCACCAACAATATCGTCAGCTTCAACGACCATTACGCTTCGGCGACCTGGAATGTCTTGCCGTTTTCCATCCTCAACATCCCCACCTGGATCTCCCACTTGCCCACCGGTTACGGCGATGGCATGGGCCGGATCCTGGGTTCGGCGTTCTACGAACTCACTGAAAAAGACTCCACCGTCATCGTCGCCAACCTCTCGGATCCGGCGCGGGGCAACACCTGGGTCCAGGACCTCAATCGCAACGCCGAGACGCACACCGGTAGCACCTTCATCATCGGCACCGACAAGGACGACCTGATCCAGGGCGGCCAAGGCAATGATTTCCTGGAAGGCCGCGCCGGCAACGACACCTTCCGTGACGGTGGCGGCTACAACGTGATCCTCGGTGGGCAGGGCAGCAACAGCTTGCAGTTGCAGCAATCGATCAATGATTTCAGTGTCGCCCGGGATAGTGCTGGGACGCTGTACCTGCGTGATGCCCATGGCGGGATCAGCATCGCTCGTGACATCGGCACGCTGGTCAGCAAGGAATCCGGATTGTTCTGGGGGTTGTTCAAGGATGAGGTAAGCCACAGCGTGACCAACGACGGCCTGTTGGCTGGCAGCCACCTGACGGCCTATGCATCATCGGTCCAGGGCAGCGCCGCCAACGATACGCTGGTAGCGCGGGCGAGTGGGGACTGGCTGTTCGGCCAGGACGGCAGTGACACCTTGGTGGGAGGCAAAGGCAACGACGTTTTCGTCGGCGGCGCGGGAAATGACCTGATGCAGTCGGGCGGGGGCAATGACACCTTTGTTTTCAATGGCGCGTTTGGCCAGGACCGCATCAGTGGTTTTGACGCCGGGGATAAACTGGTGTTTATCGGCGTTCAGGGTGCAGGCAGCGGTTACGACTACAGCCAACACCTGAGCCAGGTGGGCAGCGACACGTTGCTCAAGGTTGGCGACAGCTCCGTGACGCTGGTGGGGGTAAACCTGGGGCAGCTAGGAGGCGAGGGTTTCGTGTTTGCCTGAAATCCTCATCGCGAGCAGGCTCGCTCCCACAAGGGATCTGGGGTGAACTTAGATTTTGCGAACACCCGACAACCCCTGTGGGAGCGAGCCTGCTCGCGATAGCGGTATTCGATCCAACCCCTAATCCAGGATCAATCTTCCTTGCGAATCGTCGCCACATCATCAGCCCGGACCCGGACTTTCTTGCCGGAGATGTCTTCGAACTCATAGAAGCCGTCTTTGGTCCGGGTATTGGGCGTGTCCTTGGTCAGATACTGGGTGCCGTTCTGCAAGGTCACTACCGTAGGGGACGAGCAGCCGGCCAGAGCAAGGATTGCCACGGCGACCAGGGGCAAGCCCAGAAACCTGATGTTCATAACCATAACCTCTCAAAATCAAAGGACACAGACCGGCTGATTCGATCGCGCCATCACGTTAGTCAACCGCCATTTGTCACGCTTGCTGTAGGAAAGTTCATCGCCGCTCGAAGGATTTCACCTCTAAATAATAGGAGACCGTTCATCTTTTACAGTTGCCTGGCCTGTTCGTAGCTGATATCTGTACGCATAACCAGTACTCCAGCACCTGCGGCGCTTCTTTTCGTGACAGCCAATCCCCTCGACGATCCGTTTTACTACCTGAACAACTTCCAGCAGGTACTCGCCTGGCTGACGCAACGCTATGGCGATGTGCTCAGCAGCGAAGAGCAACGCTTCATCGAGAATTTCTCTGTTTTGCCGCGCGCGTCCCAGGGTTTGCTGGTGCGAATGGTCATGCGCAAGGGGCTGCATTTTCGCCATGGCAAACTCAACTACGGGGAAATCGGCGACATCGGCACTGCTGTTCAACCGTTGCTGGCACTGGGCTGGGTCGATGAACAGGCGCCCCTGGCGCTGGGTGAGCTGTTTGAAGTACTCCTCAAGGCGGAAATTCTTGTCTGCCTGGGCCACCTGATCCAGCAACCCAAAGCGAAGAAGACTGAATGGCTGCTAGCCCTGGAGGGCCATTTCAGCCAACCCCAGCCGTTCCACGTGTGGTGCCCGGACCTTGAAGACCGGCTGTACAGCCTGACGATCATGAATCTGTGTGATCGGCTGCGGTTATTGTTCTTCGGCAATCTCTACCAGGACTGGTCGGAATTCGTGCTCGCGGACCTGGGCATCTTCACCTACGAAACCGTCGAGTTCAGTGCCGAGTCCCGCGGCTTGCGCAGCCGCCAGGACGTCGACGCCTGCCTGTTCCTCCATGATTGCCAGCAGCGTTTCGAAGCGGGGGAAGCCCTCGAAGACATCGTCGCCCAAGTCAATGGCCTGACCCTCGATAATCCGTGGCTGGAACGGCGTCGCGGCAAGCTGCTGTTCCAGATCGGCCAGCACGGCGAGCGTATCGGTGATTTCGCCCTGGCCCTGTGCATCTATCGCGATTGCACCTACCCAGGCGCCCGGCTGCGGATGATTCGGGTGCTGGAGCGCATCGGCGAATACGCGCTGGCCCTTGAGCTGGGGGAAACTGCCGCCCAGGCTCCGCAAAATGCCGCTGAAACCCAGGCCTTGCTCAGGATTCTGCCCCGGCTGCGGCGCAAGCTGGGCGGGCCGCCGGTGCCACGCGGCCTGGCCCGCGAGGTCGAGCGGCTGGACCTGCACCTGCCCAGGGTCGATCCGACGCTGTCGGTGGAGTACCACGTCCAGGCCCACCTGCACGATGATGCCGCGCCAGTGCATTACGTCGAGAACAGCCTGATCAATTCGCTGTTCGGCCTGTTGTGCTGGCCGGCGATTTTCGCACCGTTGCCGGGGGCGTTCTTCCACCCGTTCCAGCGCGGGCCGGTGGATCTGCTCAATGAAGATTTCCACGAGCGGCGCGCCGAGCTGTTCGCCGCCTGTTTTGCCGAGCTGGACGATGGCCGCTATCGCCAGACCATCCTGCGTCGCTATGCCGAGAAGTGGGGCGTGCAGTCGCCTTTCGTGTTCTGGGGCGCGCTGTCCGAAGCGCTGTTGGAACAAGCCCTCGATTGCCTGCCGGCCGATCACCTCAAGCACTGGTTCCAGCGCCTGTTGCTGGACATCAAGGCCAACCGCGCCGGCATGCCGGACCTGATTCAGTTCTGGCCGCAGCGCAAGGCCTACCGCATGATCGAGGTCAAAGGCCCCGGCGATCGCCTGCAAGACAACCAGCTGCGCTGGCTGGAGTTCTGCCACGAACACCAGATGCCGGTCGCGGTGTGCTACGTGCAGTGGGCGGAGCAGGGCGCGTGAGCCTGCCGCCAAGCTACAGCATCGCCGTACGCGCGTTGTGCGAGTTCACCGCCAAGGTGGGCGACCTGGACCTGCGTTTCACGCCGTCTCCCACCGCGCTGGAAGGCATCGCCGGGCATCGCACCGTGGCCTCACGCCGCAGCGAGGGTTATCAGGCCGAGGTCAGCCTTGAAGGGCACTACCAAAGCTTGAAGGTCAAAGGTCGGGCGGACGGCTACGACCCCGCCCGCAATTGCCTTGAAGAGGTAAAGACCTACCGTGGCGACTTGAGTAAGCAGCCGGCCAACCATCGCCAATTGCACTGGGCCCAGGCGAAAATCTACGGTTGGCTGATGTGCAATTCGCTGCAATTGCCGCGCATCGACGTGGCCCTGGTGTACTTCGATATCGTCAGCGAGAAGGAAACCTGCCTGACGCAAAGCTTCGAGGCGATACAGCTTCAGGCATTTTTCGAAGCGCAATGCGCATTGTTCCTGGCATGGGCCGAGCAGGAAATGGCCCATCGTCAGGCACGCAATCTCGGCACGCAGACCCTGGCTTTTCCCCATGCCGGTTTCCGGCCGGGGCAGCGGCATCTGGCCGAGTCGGTGTTCAAGGCGGTCAGCACTGGCCGTTGCCTGATGGCCCAGGCTCCCACCGGGATCGGCAAGACCGTCGGCACCCTGTTCCCGATGCTCAAGGCTCTTGCCCCGCAGCAGCTGGACAAGGTGTATTTCCTCACCGCGAAGACCCCTGGGCGCAAGCTGGCCCTGGGTGCAGCCCGGGTGATCAGCCACAGCGCGCCGGCGATGCCATTGCGGGTGCTGGAACTGATCGCCCGGGACAAGGCTTGCGAGCATCCGGAGAAAGCCTGCCATGGCGAGTCCTGCCCGTTGGCTCACGGTTTCTACGACCGCCTTCCCGCCGCCCGGGCGGCTGCCAGCCAAGTGGCCATGCTCGATCAAGCGGCGTTGCGGGACATCGCCCTGAATCACCAGATCTGCCCGTATTACCTCAGCCAGGAAATGGCCCGTTGGGCCGACGTGGTGGTGGCTGACTATAACTACTATTTCGACTTCAGTGCCTTGCTCTTCGGCCTGGCCCAGGCCAATGGCTGGACCGTCGCGACCCTGGTGGACGAGGCCCACAACCTGGTGGAGCGCGGTCGGCAGATGTACAGCGCGACGCTGGACCAGGCGACGCTGGCAGCGGTACGAAAAACCGCCCCCGAGGCGTTGAAGAAAAGCCTGGAACGGGTCAATCGCCAGTGGAACGCCTTGCACTCGCCGCAAATCGCGGCCTATCAGGCATATGACAAACCGCCGGAAAAACTGCTCCAGGCCATGACGAGTTGCACCACGGCCATTGGCGATTACCTCAACGATCATCCCCAAGGGTTGGACAGCGGCTTGCAAGGCTTTTACTTCGAGGCCCTGCAATTTGGCCGGGTGGCGGAATCCTTCGATGAAAATTTTCTGTTCGACATCCACAAGCGCGAACTGGGTCGCCAACGCAGCTTGTCGACGCTGTGCCTGCGCAACGTGGTCCCGGCCGGGTTCCTGCGACCGCGGTTGAAGGCCGCCCGCAGCAGCGTATTGTTTTCCGCGACCCTGAGCCCTCGGCACTATTACGCCGACCTGCTGGGTACGCCGGCGGATACGGTGTGGATCGACGTGGAATCGCCGTTCAAGGCCGAGCAGTTGGACGTACAGGTCGTCAGCCGCATTTCCACGCGTTTTGCCCACCGTCAGGCATCCCTGGAGCCGATTGTCGAGTTGATGGCTCGCCAGTTCGGCCGGCGACCGGGCAACTACCTGGCGTTCTTCAGCAGCTTCGATTACTTGCAGCAGGTCGCCGGGCTGTTCGCCGAGCGCTACCCGGCGATAGCCACCTGGGCCCAGGCACGGGGCATGGGTGAAGCGCCGCGACAGGCTTTCCTCGAACGGTTCATGGAACACAGCCAGGGCATCGGCTTTGCGGTACTGGGCGGCGCGTTCGGCGAAGGGATCGACTTGCCGGGCTCACGGCTGATCGGCGCGTTCATCGCCACCCTGGGGCTGGCGCAGTTCAACCCGGTCAATGAGCAGATGAAACAGCGCATGGCGGCGATTTTCGGCGATGGCTACGACTACACCTACCTCTATCCCGGCTTGCAGAAAGTGGTGCAAGCCGCCGGACGGGTGATCCGTACCCAGGAGGATCGTGGGGTGGTGATGCTGATCGATGACCGGTTTGCCGAAGCCCGGGTGCAGCACTTGTTGCCGCGTTGGTGGTCAGTCAATCAAGAGGTCCGCATAACCCCCTGTGGGAGCGAGCCTGCTCGCGATAGCGGAGTATCGGTTATCTGATGGGTGGCTGACCCACCGCTATCGTCGGATCGCCGCCCGGAGCAGGCTCGCTCCCAAAGGTGACAAGGCCTAGTGTGGGGAGGCTTGCTTCCCCCACAACCCCCATGGTTTTTCCCAGGACCGAGTTGTTCCATACTTTGCAAAAAATCCATACGGATGCCCCGGCCAAAATGCTTGAGAACGATCCAAAGACCCCTCGCGTAAATGAAGAGCAGCGTTTTCGACTGCTCATAGACGCCGTGGTCGACTACGCCATCTACATGACGGACCCGTCGGGGATCATCACCAGTTGGAACTCCGGTGCGCGGCGTTTCAAGGGTTACGAAGAGTCCGAGATCCTGGGGCAGCACTTTTCTCGTTTCTACACCGATCAGGACCGCGCCGCCGGCTTGCCGCAGCGGGCGCTGGACACGGCGATGCGTGAGGGGCGCTTCGAAGGTGAGGGTTGGCGGGTGCGCAAGGACGGCACGCTGTTCTGGTCTCATGTGGTGATTGACCCGATCATCGACAGCCAGACCGGCCAGTTGCTCGGGTTCGCCAAGATCACCCGTGACCTGACCGATCGCAAGATGGCCGAGGAAACCCTCAAGCAGAGCGAGCAGCAATTCCGCCTGCTGGTGCAGAGCGTGACCGATTACGCCATCTACATGCTCGACCCGGACGGCCAGGTGACCAACTGGAACCTGGGTGCCCAGCGGATCAAGGGCTATCTGCCGGTCGAAGCCATCGGTCGACACTTTTCGATGTTTTATACCGAAGAAGACCGCGCCGCCGGCGAACCGCAGCGGGCGCTGAGCATTGCCGCCAGTGAGGGACGCTTCGAAAAAAAGGGCTGGCGCGTGCGCAAGGATGGCACGCGGTTCATGGCTCACGTGGTCATCGATGCCATCCGCAGCGACACCGGCACGCTGCTGGGCTTTGCCAAGATCACCCGCGACATCACCGATGCCACGCTGGCGCAGCAAGCGCTTGAGCAGGCCCGTGAAGCGCTGTTCCAATCCCAGAAGCTGCAAGCCATCGGCCAGCTTACCGGCGGCATCGCCCACGACTTCAACAACCTGCTGACGGTGATTCTTGGCAACCTGGAAATCGTCCGTAAGCGCATGCCCGCCGAACCCAAGCTCGCCCAGTTGCTCGATAACGCCACCCAGGGCGCGTTGCGTGGGGTTTCCCTGACCCAACGGATGCTGGCGTTCGCCCGACGGCAGAAACTGACTTCTGAATCGGTCGAGCTGGCGGGATTGGTGCAAGGCATCAGCGGACTGCTGCAAAGCTCCATGGGCCCGGCGATCCACATTCAGACCTCCTTTGCCGAGTCGCTGTCGCCGGTGTTGGCGGACGTCAACCAGCTGGAACTGGCGATCCTCAACCTGGCGACCAACGCCCGGGACGCCATGCCCCACGGCGGGCGGATCGTAATCGCTGCCAATGAACGCGATGCCAGCGAGTCCGGACTGGACAAGCTGATGACCCCGGGGCGGTATGTCTGCCTGTCGATTACCGATGAAGGCGAGGGTATGGACGAGGCGACGCTGGCCTCGGCGGTGGACCCGTTCTTTACCACCAAAGGGGTGGGCAAGGGCACCGGGCTGGGACTGTCCATGGTCCACGGCCTGGCCGAACAGCTGGGTGGCCGTCTGACGCTCAAGAGCCAGAAAGGCGTCGGTACCAGCGCCGAATTGTGGTTGCCGGTGGCCGGCAGCTCTGCGCCGGGCAAGACACCGGTCCAGGACACGGCAACGCCGCCGGTCCACGAGTTGCTGGTGTTGGTGGTCGACGACGATAGCCTGGTTCTGACCAGCACCCGTTTGCTGATCGAGGACCTCGGGCACCGGGTGCTTTGCGCGCCCTCGGGTGCCCAGGCGCTGGAGCTGTTCGCAGCCAATCCGGACATCGACCTGGTGATCACCGACATGGCCATGCCGCAGTTGGACGGCGCGCAGCTGGCGAAACTGCTGCGCGACCGGCAACCGGACCTGCCCATCATCCTCGCCACTGGTTACGCCGAACGGCTGGAAGGTTTCGCCACGCAACTGCCACGGCTGACCAAGCCGTTCAAGCAGATCGACCTGGTGCAGATCATCGGCCAGACGATGAAGTGACCCAATGATCTGACATCAATCCTCTGTGGCGAGGGGATTTATCCCCGCTGGGGTGCGAAGCGCCCCCCCCCCGAGGTCAAACAAGTCAGTGGTTCAGACACCCTGCGCACACCGGTTCAAGGATTGCTTCGCAACCCAACGGGGATAAATCCCCTCGCCACAGGGGGTGGTGTGCCAGAAGGAACACCACGCTCACTCAGTATTTTTCTTGAACCCCCGCAGGTTCATCGCGCACAGGCAAAACTGCAGCACAATCAGCGCATAGGCATCGGTGTGCAACCCCCAGGCCACCCACAGGATATTGCTCGCGATAAAGCAACTGAACCCCGCCACCCGCCGTCGTGGCTGGCGCGAGCCGATCAACCAGGCCGCGAGCACCGTCACGATCATTGCCGGCCATTGCAGCCATCCAAGCCAATCCACGCGCTGCTCCTCTTGCATGTCATCCCTCAAGAGACCCTGCCAGGGCCGCAGCGTTTCGTTGACCTGCCGTCCATTGGCTTGAACTTGCCGGTCGGCAGGTGCTTCTAAAAGGGACGCAGTCATTATCGAGGAACAGCCCGCCCAATGCCGAGAATCCTGACCAGCCAGACCCCGGACGAGGAACTGACGGAACACAATGCCAAGCTGTTCGGTTCCCCCAAGGAGCGGCTGGATTTCTATCGCCGCGAGATCCAGTACGAAACCAGCATCCTGGCCAATCGCACCGATGCGTACCTGGCCGCGCAGTCATTCCTGGTGATCGCCTTCGCGTCCTGCATGGCCAACCTGAACCCGGAGTGGGGCAAGTTGTTCACGTTGATCGTGCCGCCATTCCTGGCGTTGCTCGGTTTCCTGAGTTCGCTCAATGCCTGGCCAGGTATCCATGCAGCCTATGAAATCATCGACCATTGGCATTTCAAACAGAGCGAGCTGCTGCGCGCCGAGCCGATGATGGGCCTGGTCTACGACGAGTCACCGCTGTTCAGTGAGCGCGAATCGACCCACAAGGGCTACCGCAAATCGCTGCTGTTCTCCCTGCGCACGCCTTGGATCTTCGCCGTGTTCTGGGTACTGCTGGGGGTGTACTCGGTGTTCATCCAGGTCACCGATCCTGGCGGTTGAGCCGTACTGTTCAGTCTTGCTGCTTGCGTCGCTCGTACCACGCCAGGGTTGGTTGTGTACTCAGCCCGTGAACCAGGATGCTCAAGGCCACCACTGACAGGGTCAGGTCAATGCACAAGCGGGCCACCTCGGGCTGCAGATTGTGGTTCAAGGCGAAGAACAGATAGAACAGGCTGCCGATGCCGCGAATGCCGAACCAACCGATCAGCAACCGTTGCGGGCCGTCGAGCAAGCGTCCCCACGGCATCAGCAGCACGCTCAACGGCCGGATCACCAGGAACAGCAGGGCGCCGATGCCCGCCGCCCGCCAGTCCCAGTGATTGGCCAGCACCACTCCCAGCAACGTCGCCAGGAACACTTCCATCGAGCGCTCCACCAGACTGCCGAAGGCGAGCATGTCGCCCATCATCACCCCGGCGGCCACCTGGCGTTCCTCAAGGGATTCGGTATCGCCCAGGACCGCTTGCTCGGGATCTACGCCTTCGTGACCCACTACCGGTTGCACCAGATGCTCGGCCGGGGGCGCATCTTCGTCGGTGGATTGCACCTCGGCCTGACGCAGGCCCAACCCGGCGGCGAAGACCGAGAGGAAGCCATAGGCCTGCACCCAGACGGCAGCGACGTACGCGAGGGCGATCAACGCCAGGGCCAGGTAATCGTTGGGCGACAGCGTGCTATCGGCATTCTTGATGCGCATCGACAAGGTCAACCGGCCGATGCCGCGTCCCATCCAGTAACCGATCAGCAGGCCGGCCGGCACGGCCCACAACAGGTTGAGCAGGAGCCAATCGGCGATAAAGCCGCTGCCATCCTCGCGTAGCATCAACAAGCCGAGGATTACGAACGGGAAGGCGGTCCCATCGTTCAGCCCGGCTTCGCCCGACAGGCCGAACCGCACCCGGTCGTCGTCTCGCGCGTCGTTGACCTGGACCAACGCGGCGAGCACCGGATCGGTGGGGGCGAGCATCGCCGCAATCAACATCGACACGCCCCAAGCGAGACCGAACAAGTAATGCAATGCCAGGCACAGGGCGGCGATGGACAGGATCATCACCGGCCCAGCCAGACCATACGCCACCCGCCAGGTGCGGTTCTTCAACGACAGGCGCAATTTGAGACCACTGACAAACAGCGAAAACACCACGGCGATTTCCGTCAGGTGCTCCATCCACACCGACGAGTTCCCCAGGTCCAGCTTCAACAGCCCCAGCCCCGCGGGCCCAATGGCGATGCCCAGCGCCAGGCACATCGCCGAGGTCGTCACCGGCATCCAGCGCAGGTAGGAAGAGGTCAGGGCCAGGGTCAGCAACACGGCACCGAGCACCGCTACCCATACTGTGAAGATCATGGTTGCTCCTTGGGTTGGGTAGGCTGACAGTCATGCCATCGATGTCCAGCTGATAGGCGACCTGTGGCGAGGGGATTTATCCCCGCTGGGTTGCGAAGCGACCCCAAACAATCCAGAACCGGTGTTCCCGGCACAGCAAGGGCCTGCTGCGCAGTCCAGCGGGGATAAATCCCCTCGCCACGGAGTGTTGTGTTTGCTGGCATATCTGTTCGAGGCCCAAAGCGAAGCGAGGGTTCCCAGCAATACAGCGGCACCCCGTTTATCCGGCTGTCAATTAATCCAAGGGAATTTTTCCTACCTCAGAGGGCTCTGCCAACTATAGAGACGTGCCTATTCAGCGTCCTGCCGAGAACCCAAGAGGCCCTTATGACTGCGCTGACACCCCTCCAATCCCGGCCTGCCTCCGTGCAACCGTTCACCGCCGCCGGGACCGTACGCCAATGCTATGAGCGATTGCTGCAAGGTCCGGACGATGCCGACAAACAAGCCATCGCCCAGGCGTTCCTGGAGCAATGCCTGGAACAGGCGGCGGACTTGCCCCAGGAAACGCCCGACGACCCGATGGCCCTGCAAGCCTGGGTCGAGCAACACAGTGCCGGCGTCGCCCTGCAATATGCCGACTATCTTGAACGGCGAAAAAACGGCGGCCCTCGGGAGTTCTTCAGCAACAAGGCCCACGCCTTGTATTTCCTCCAGGCGGTGGCACCGACCAAACTGGTGGACGGCGCCTGGCTCTACGGTGTGCTCAAGCACTGGCACGACCATCGTTTCGAAGGGCTGCTGTGCACCTACCTCGAAGAGCTGGGCGATGGCAGCCCGGCGCAAAACCACGTGGTGATCTACCGCAAGCTGCTCGCCGAACACGGCCTGCAAGACATGCCGGACATCGACGACGAGCGCTACCTGCAAGGCGCGGTGCAACTGGCCCTGGGTTATGCCGGCGATGAGTACCTGCCTGAGGTCATCGGCTACAACCTGGGCTATGAGCAACTGCCTCTGCACCTGTTGATCAGCGCCTACGAGTTGGCCGAGCTGGAGATCGATCCGTACTACTTCACCCTCCACGTGACCATCGACAACGCCAGCACCGGCCACGCTCACAAAGCGGTGCAAGCTTTGATGCAGCTGCTGCCGATGGAAGCGGACCGCGAGGCGTTCTGGCGGCGGGTTACCCTGGGCTATCGCCTCAATGACCTGGGGCAGGGTAGCCGGGCGATCATCGAAGCGTTCGAGCTAGACCGCGAAGTGCTGGACATGCTCGAACGCAAACGCCCGTTCGGCCAGCACATGCATTCGGACTACTGCAAGTTCGAAGGCAAGACCGTCAATGACTGGCTGTCGGCACCGGGCCAGCTGGAAGGATTTCTCACGGCGATGCAGAACAAGGGCTGGATCAAACGCCACGAAGATCCACAGAACAGCCGCTTCTGGACCCTGATCGAAGGCGCTGGCGCGGCCATGTTCGGGGTGTTCAGCCCGTATGAAAAACAGTTGCTGCACGACTGGATTGCCGGCGACTGGCTCAAACAGGGCTCGCGCAGGGCGCCACGGCGCAGCCTGGGTGCGGCGTGTGAGTCGCAGGTGGGCGTAGAAGACCCGGACGTCCTGGCCCTTGAGCAAACCTTGCGCGGCCAGGCCCCTGACGAGCAGATGCAAACCCTGATGCCGTGGCTGTCCGCCCGCTGCCATAGCCATCCGGCCGGGCTGCTGGCGACACGCCGATTCATCGAACTCAAATCCGTACTGCGCTAGGAGCTTTGCATGAGTGAGGAAGAACGCCTGTCCGAGTCCGACCTGGCGCTGTTGCAACTGGGCCGCCGGCTGCAAGCCGACGGTTATCGCTTCATTACCCCGACGCCCTTGACCCACGAGCGGGTCAACCAACGGCCCGGCAATGAACGCTCGAAAACGCTGCGTGACGTGTTCGGCTGGTCGCGGCCCTTCGCTGCGGGGTTGATTTCGGCGGATGAGCAGCGGCAATTGCAGGCGGCCGATGTGCTGGAAGAGCGCGACGGGCTGTTGCGCAGTCGGGTGCGCTGGTCGAGCCTGGACGGCTTGCTATTCGCCCATTCGCAATTTCCCACCCAAGCCACCGACGCAGTGTTTTTCGGCCCCGACAGCTATCGCTTTGCCCAACTGATTCATAGCCACCTGCAACAGAATTTCACGGCGGTGCATCGCGCCGTGGACATCGGCTGTGGGGCCGGGGTCGGCGCCATCGTGATCGCCCGCGCCCGTCGTGAAGCCCAGGTGCTGGCGTTGGATATCAACCCGCTGGCCCTGCGCCTGACGGCGGTCAACGCCGCGCTGGCGGAAGTGGCGAATGTCGAGATCGCCCACAGCGACGTGCTCAAGGATGTCGAGGGCAATTTCGACCTGATCGTCGCCAACCCGCCGTACATGGCCGACCCCTCCGAACGCGCCTACCGCCACGGCGGTGGAACGCTGGGGGCCGGGCTGTCGCTGCGCATCGTCGAGCAGGCCTTGCCCCGGCTGACGCCCGGTGGCTCGCTGGTGCTCTATACCGGCGTGGCGATGGTCGACGGCCGCGATCCGTTTCTGGAAGCGCTGGGTGCCTGGCGCGACTCTGCGGATTTCGGCTGGACCTACAAGGAATTGGACCCGGATGTGTTCGGCGAAGAGTTGCTGACACCGGGTTACCAGGACGTGGAAAGGATCGCCGTCGTGGCGTTGGTCGTGACCCGCATCGGCGCGGGTATCGGAGGGAATATCGATGAACAGGCGTCTGAAGTTCGGCATTGAAGAGGAATATTTCATCACCGACCTGCAAACCCGTCGCATGCCCGGCCAGCCGCCGGCGGCCGCTGTTGCGGCGTGCCAGGCCGAGCTGGGCAAACATTTCGCCCATGAGATGTTCCAGTGTCAGGTCGAGATGGCATCCCCGACCTTTCGTAGCCTGCCCGAGGCCGCCGACTACCTGAGCCAGGTGCGCACCGGCCTGACCAAGTGCCTGGCGGAACATGGCCTGGGGTTGCTCTGCGCAGGCTCCCACCCGATGACAACGGCCGATTTGCAGCCCACCGACGAGCTGCACTTCCAGCAGTTGTTCGATGATTACCAGCGGGTGGCACGGCGCAGCGTGCTGTCAGGCCTGCACGTCCATGTCGAGGTGCCGGTGGACCGTGATCGGGTCCGGGTCATGAACGAGATCCTGCCCTGGCTGCCGATGCTGCTGGCGTTGAGCGCCTCGTCACCGTTCTGGAATGGCGGCTACAGCGGCTTCAGCAGCTACCGCCAGACAGCTTGCGATGAATGGCCGCGCATGGGCGTGCCGGAGTTCTTCGAGGACGAAGCGGCGTTTTCCCGCTACATCGACATGCTCACCCGCACCGGCGCTATTCGCCAGGCCAGCGATTGCTGGTGGGTCATGCGGCCGTCGTCGCGCTATCCGACCCTGGAACTGCGCATCTGCGACGCCTGCCCCCGGGTCGAGGACGCGTTGTGCCTTGTATCGTTGTTCCGGGTGATGGTCGCCCATGCCATCGCCCAGCCCCAGCCGGGCTCACATTACAGCCCGATGTCTTACTGGATCCTCAAGGAAAACCGCTGGCGCGCCAAGCGCCACGGGATCCTCGCCGAGTTCATCGAGGAGGGGCAGGAGCAACCTTTGCTCATCGGTGAATGGCTCACGTTGGCAGAGGAAACCTTCGGTGACACTGCTGCCGAGCTGGGCGTGCCGGAGGTGTTCAGGCAAGCACGGCGCATCGTCCAGGAAGGCAGCAGCGCCGATCGGCAAGTGGTGGTCTATGAGCAGGGTTTGCTGCTGGGCGACTCCACCGAAGAGGCGCTGGGCCGGGTCGTCGATCAATTGTTGTCGGAAACTGCCGGGATGCCGGTGGCCCCTCTGACGCTGCAACAAGTCGCAGGTGGCCAATGACCAGCAAGAATCTCGATGACTACAACCGCATGCGCGATTTCGCCGCGACTCCGGAGCCGGCGGCGAAACGTGCGCGCAAATCGACCAAAACCGCCCACGCCTTGCAGTTTTGTATCCAGAAGCACGACGCCACGCGCCTGCATTACGACTTTCGCCTGGAGCTGGACGGTGCGCTAAAGAGTTGGGCAGTGCCCAAGGGCCCGTCCCTGGACCCCAAGTCCAAGCGCCTGGCGGTGCACGTCGAGGATCATCCGCTGGACTATGCGACGTTTGAAGGCAGTATCCCTGAAGGTCATTACGGCGCGGGGGACGTGATCGTCTGGGACCGGGGCGTGTGGATTCCCCAGGGCGACCCGCACGAGGCCTATGAAAAAGGTCGGCTCAAGTTCGAGTTGCAAGGCGAGAAACTGGCGGGCCTGTGGAACCTGGTGCGCACTCACATGCCGGGCAAGCAGGAGCAGTGGTTCCTGATCAAGCATCAGGACGAGGCCGCCCGGCCCGAGAGTGAATACGACGTGGTACAGGCCGAGCCGGACAGCGTGCTCAGCGATCGCACCATCGTGCCCAAGCGTCGCGGCAAGGCGGCTGCCGCCAAAGCCGTGAAGCCGCCGGAAAAAGCCGCCAAGCCCAAGGCCGCCAAAAAATCCGCGAAGGCTACGCTCAGTGGCGCGGTACCGGGACCGATTCCGGAAACCCTGAAGCCGGAGCTGGCGACCCTGGTGGACAGCGCGCCCGACGGTGACTGGCTGTATGAGATCAAGTTCGACGGCTACCGGGTCATGGCGCGCATCGACAACGGTGAGGTGCGGCTGATCACCCGCAACGGCCACGACTGGACCCACAAACTGCCCAAGCAAGCCGAGGCGCTGGCGGCGCTGGGCCTGGAGTCGGCCTGGCTGGACGGGGAAATGGTGGTCGCCAACGAGCAGGGCGTGCCGGATTTCCAGGCCCTGCAAAATGCCTTCGACGCCGGGAGCAGCGGCAAGATCGCCTATTACCTGTTCGATCTGCCGTACCTCAATGGCATGGACCTGCGCAAAGTGCCGGTCGAAGAACGGCGGACTGCGCTTGCGGCCGCGCTCAAGGACAACGAGGACCCGCTGTTGCGATTCTCCGACTCGTTCGAGGAAACCCCCGAGGCGTTGCTCAACAGCGCCTGCCAGATGCAAATGGAAGGGCTGATCGGCAAACGGCTGGGCAGTGCGTATGTGTCCCGGCGCAGCAATGACTGGATCAAGCTCAAGTGCAAGCGGCGTCAGGAATTCGTGGTGGTGGGCTTCAGCGAACCCAAGGGCGCCCGCAGTGCGTTTGGGGCCTTGCTGCTCGGCTTGCACGACGCCGACAGTGGTGAGTTGCGCTACGCCGGCAAGGTCGGCACTGGCTTCAATGAAACGACGCTCAAGAGTATCTACCAGCAACTCTTGCCCCTGGAAACCAAGAAGGCCGCGGTGGTCAATCCGCCCACGGGTTATGAAGCCAAAGGCGTGCACTGGCTCAAACCGGCCCTGCTGGCCGAGGTGGCGTTCGCCGAGATGACCAAGGAAGGCTCGGTGCGCCACGCGGTTTTTCATGGCTTGCGCAACGACAAGCCGGCCAAAGACATTACAGAGGAGCTGGCGAAACCGGTGAAAAAGCCCGCTGCTGCTAAAAAAACCGCAAAGAAAGAACCCGAGCCCGAACCGGCCAAGCCCAAGTCCAAGGCAAAAGCCAAGGCCGCCCCGGCACCGGCCATGGAGGGCAAGGTGCGCATCACCCATCCGGAGCGGGTGATCGACGCCAGCAGCGGTACCACCAAGCTGCAACTGGCGGAGTATTACGCCAGCGTCGCCGAATTCATCCTGCCGGAGCTGGCCGAGCGCCCGGTGGCGTTGGTGCGGGCGCCGGACGGGATTGCCGGGGAGCTGTTCTTCCAGAAGAACGCCGAGCGCCTGGCGATTCCGGGTATCACCAGCCTGGACAAGTCCGTCACCGGGCATCCGGTGATGATCATCAACAACCCCGAAGCGTTGATTGGCGCGGTGCAGATGAGCACGGTGGAGCTGCACACCTGGAACGGCACGACCGTGGACCTGGAAAAACCTGACCGTTTTGTCCTCGACCTTGACCCGGATCCGGCGCTGCCGTGGAAAAGCATGGTCGAGGCCACGCAGCTGACCTTGACCGTACTGGATGAGTTGGGGCTCAAGGCGTTTCTCAAGACCAGCGGCGGCAAAGGTATTCACATCGTGGTACCGCTGACGCGCAAACTGGGTTGGGATGAGGTCAAGGATTTCAGCCATGCCATCGTCAGCCATATCGCCAAGCTGTTGCCGGACCGTTTCTCGGCGGTGTCGGGACCGAAGAACCGGGTAGGGCGGATCTTCATCGACTACCTGCGCAACGGCCTCGGCGCCACCACCATCTGCGCCTACGCCGCCCGCACCCGCGAAGGACTGCCGGTCTCGGTGCCGATCTTTCGCGAAGAAGTGGCCGAACTCAAAGGTGCCAACCTGTGGAACGTGCACAACGTCCACGAACGCCTGGCGGAAGTCGGCCACGAACCCTGGGCCGACCTGAAGAAAACCCGACAAAGCATCACCGCCGAGATGCGCCGGCGTATCGGAATGAAAAAATCCTGAAGCGATAAACAGTCCTGTGGCGAGGGGATTTATCCCCGTTGGGCTGCACAGCAGCCCTCAAAGGCGAGCGCTGCGCACTCGAACGGGGATAAATCCCCTCGCCACAGGTTCTATGCAGTCTGCCGAACTTTCAACCCACCGGAACCCGCAAGTATTCAGGTTGCAGAACGTTGAACCATAGCAGGATCATTTCCACCAGGATGGTCACCAGCACCAGCAGGCCCACGCCCCAGACGCTTGCCGAGTACAGCAGGCCCTGTTCCTTCTTCAGATTCATGAACTTGGGCAGGCCGACAAACAGCAGAAAAGTCGAATACGCCGAGGCCGCCAGCAGCACGATGACCGCCAGCCACCGGTTCGGATAGACCCCGAAGACACCGGCCAGGAAGTAGGGAGTGGCGGTATAGGCGGCGAAGCCGATGCACTGGTTGACGGAAGGCCGGGCATCGAAGGTGCGGGACATCCACCGGATGAACACGCCCATGAGCACGATACCGGCGACGATGGTCAGGTACAGCAGGACGCACAGTTGCAGCGCGCTGGAAGTGTTGAGCCGGACCGTTTCGTTTTCCGCCAGGCTCCAGCCGGTCCAGGTCACGCCGATGAACAGGCAGACCGCCGGGATCAGGGCCAGCAGCAACAGATGACCGAGGTAGTGGCGCGGGTGCGCCTGTTCCTGTTCGCGGATGTCCTTCCAGGCGAACTCGGGGTTCGTGAACAGTTTGACGAAGGATGCAGACATGACGACCTCCTGATCAAGACAGCCTCCGCATGAGGCCCGTATGGTTTTGAGGTCCAGGATTTGTAAGGGGTTTCATTTTTTTGGGCTGCTTGGCTCGCAGGGCGATCAGAGGGAATGAATCGCCGCGCCAGGGGTCAACCCATCAGCATCCCTGAAGGACTTGTTGCCATGACTGTTGCCCAATCCCTGGTTGAATACCTGCGCGAGCATGAGTTGCGCCTGACCACGGCGGAATCCTGTACCGCCGGGCAGATCGTCACGCTGCTGGCCGAGGTGCCAGGCAGTGGTTCGCTGATCGAAAGCGGTTATGTGGTGTATTCCCCCGAGGCGAAGCAACGGCTTTTGGGGGTGAGCCCCCGGACCATCGATACGTTCAACCTCACCAGTCGCCAGGTGGCCGAGGAAATGGCCCTGGGCGCCTTGCACGACGCCGATGCCAACGTGGCGGTGGCCACCACCGGTCTCCTCGGGCCGGACGACATGGACGGTATCCCCGCCGGCACCGTGTGTTTTGCCTGGGCATTCAACATCAACGGCAGGCGCGCGCTGTTCAGCCGGCGGGAACGCTTCTTCGGCAGTCGCAACCAGGTGCAGCGCAGCGCCAGCGAGCACGCCCTGATGCAGTTGCGACATTTCCACCAGCGCGCCCTGGCGGGTGAATGCAGCTGAGGAGGTGCCATGAGCCAGGATAGCGAGCCGGACGATCTGCACAACCGCATGTTCCCGGTGCGTGAGGACATGGCTTACCAGCTCAAGGTCTGGCGATTCGAGCGGGTGGGCTGGTACGTGCTGGTGCTGCTGGTGGTCCTGACCTTGCTGGGGCTGTTCTCCCGTGGTCCTTTGAGCAGCCGTGACCTACACAGCAGCGACGGCCGGTTGGGCGTCGAGTATGAGTTGTTCCACCGCAACGGCTCGACCAATCCCATGCTGCTTCGTTTGAAAGGCCAACCCAATGCGCTGCTGGAGGTGGAGTTGGGTGGGGACTGGCTGGAGGGTTTCGACGTACAAGCGTTACAGCCCCAGCCGACGCGTTCGGCCAGTGCGGGGCAGGGTTTGAAATTCTGGGTCCAGGCCGACGCCCAGGGCGAGGCGAGCCTTTATCTGTCACTGCTCAGCGAAGGCCTGGGGACCTACCACAGCCGGATTGCCGTGCCCGGCGGCGCGGCGGTCAGTTTCGATCAATTCATTTTTCCATAGGTGACGACGTATGGACTCCGTGCTGCGGGCCGCCGCGATGTACCTGGCGTTGATGGTGCTGTTCAAGATCGCCGGGCGTCGGTCGCTGGCGGAACTCACCACGTTCGACTTCGTTTTGCTGATGATCATCGGCGAGGCGACCCAGCAGGCGTTGCTGGGGGATGATTTTTCGTTGACCAATTCGCTGATGGTGATCGTGACGTTGATTGCCATTGACGTGGGCTTGTCGCTGCTTAAACAGCGTTCCAGGTGGGTCTCGCAATTGATCGATGGCGGGCCGACCATCATTGTCGAAAATGGGCGGATTTTGCAGGGGCGTATGCGGCATGTGCGGTTGGTGGAGGCGGACATCATGGAAGCGGCCCGTTCGAGCCAGGGGATCGAGACGCTGGAGCAGATCAAGTTTGCGATTATTGAGCGTAATGGGAAGATTTCGGTAATTCCTAAGGAGTCTTCTTGATTGGTTGTTTAGATCGGGTATATATCCGTTGCTGCGGTAACGGCGGCTTAGGGTTCCGCCCTTACGGCGGCTTACTTTTGAACAGCGCAAAAGTAAGCAAAACGCTCTTGCCCCACCACTGGGCACCTCGCCGAGGCGAGGTGTTCCCTCACTCCGGCATTGCTCCGTGGGCCCGCCGCGATGGGCCCTCCATGGCCCTGCGCGGCTAACCCGGCATCCATGCCGGGTTGCCCACTGCGCAATGCCTGCGTTCGGCCCTTGTGGTTAATGGGGCGCCGAAGATCAAAAGCAAAAGCCAAAGCAAAAGCAAAAGCCAAAGCAAAAGCCAAAGCAAAAGCGAGGCGGCCTGACGGCCGAGCTGGCGCTTGTGGTTGTATTGGGCTCTGTGGGAGCGAGCTTGCTCGCGATAGCAGTGTTTCAGTCAACCTCGATTCTGCTGACCTGATGCTATCGCGAGCAGGCTCGCTCCCACCTGAGATCTTCAGTGAACATAAATCCTGTACTCAACCCAAATCCCCTGTGGGAGCGAGCCTGCTCGCGATAGCGATGGCATGGCCAACCCGGTTACAGCCCTAAAGACTGGCAGTCAGACACAAGGTCTGCTGCGCAGCCCAGCGGGAGCAAGCTCCCTCGTCACGGGAGCTGTGTGGGCTCTCAGAGAATCGGCTTGCCGCCGGTGATGCCATAGCGCGAGCCGGAGATGTAGCTGGATTCATCGGACGCCAGCAGCACGTAGATCGGTGCGACTTCCACCGGCTGGCCGGGGCGGCCCAGGGGTGTCTGGGAGCCGAAGTTCTGTACTTCTTCTTCGGGCATGGTGGCGACGATGAGCGGTGTCCAGATCGGCCCTGGGGCCACGCTGTTCACGCGGATGCCCTTGGGCCCGAGCATTTGCGCCAGGCCGCCGGTGAAGTTGGCGATGGCGCCTTTGGTAGTGGCGTAGGCCAGCAGGGTTGGCTTGGGCATGTCCGAGTTGACCGAGCTGGTGTTGATGATCGAACCGCCGGCTTTCATGTGCGGCACAGCAGCCTGGCAGATCCGGAACATCGAGGTGATGTTGATATCGAAGGTGCGCACCCATTCTTCGTCGGGGATGTCTTCGAGATTTTCGTGGGTCATCTGGAATGCCGCATTGTTGACCAGCACGTCGATGCGGCCGAAGCGAGCCACGGTTTCGTCGACGATCTTGTAGCACTGGGCCTTGTCCGCCAGATCGCCCGGCAGCAACAGGCACTGGCGACCGGCTTGCTCGACCCAGCGAGCGGTTTCCCGGGCGTCGTCGTGTTCGTCCAGATAGGAAATCGCCACGTCCGCGCCTTCACGGGCGAAGGCAATCGCCACGGCGCGACCGATACCGCTGTCGGCGCCGGTGATCAGCGCGATCTTGTTCGCCAGACGCCCGGATCCGGTGTAGCTCTGCTCGCCGCAATCGGGGTACGGGTCCATCTTGCGCTGCGTGCCGGGCACCGGCTGGCTCTGTTTCGGGAAAGGTGGGGTAGGGTAGTCGACCATGAGGGTTCTCCATGCAGTTGTTGAATGCGATGGAGGGTGGACCCTGGGTTTTGCGGCGGAGTTCGGTTGGATGTCTGGGGTGGTGGATGAGCGTATTGGGCTAAAGAAACTGCAGCGCCATCATTCCTCTGTGGCGAGGGAGCTTGCTCCCGCTGGGGCGCGGAGCGGCCCCCTCACTGGAATGTCAGCCAGGTACAAGGGGGCTGCTGCGCAGCCCAGCGGGAGCAAGCTCCCTCGCCACGGGGGACTCAGGTGTCAGGAAATCAGCGCATTGCCTTCAGGCTGCGCTCCATGCGTGCGATGCCTTCTTCCAGCAGGCTGCGCGGGCAGCCGAAGTTCAGGCGTACGAATTGGCCGGCGTCGTCGCCGAAATCCAGCCCGGCGCTGAGCCCGACCTTGGCTTCCTTCAGGAAGAATGCCTGTGGGTCGTCCAGCCCCAAGGCCGAGCAATTCAGCCACGCCAGGTAGGTGCCTTGGGGCACGGTCATGGTGATGCCCGGCAAGCGCGTGTTCACCGCATCGACCAGGTAATCGCGGTTGGCTTGCAGGTAGGTTTTCAAGGCTTCCAACCATGGGCCGGCTTCGCTGTAGGCGGCGCGGGTCGCTTCGAGGCCCAGGGCGTTGACGCTGTCGACCATGCCCGCTCGGGCGTTGTTGACCCGCTCGCGCACTTTGGCGTTCTGGATGATGGCGAACGAAGTTTTCAAACCCGCGATGTTGAAGGCTTTGCTGGCGGACATCAGCGTGATCGTACGCGCGGCGATTTCCGGGCTCAGGGATGCGGTGGGGATGTGCACCCGGCCATCGAAGCACAGCTCGGCATGGATCTCGTCGGAAATGATCCAGGCATCTTGTTCCAGGCAAATGTCGGCCACGGCCTGTAGCTCGTCCCGATCAAACACCTTGCCCAGCGGATTGTGGGGATTGCTCAGCAGCAGCGCGCCACCACCTTGCAGCGCATCGCGCAATTCGGCCAATGGCGTTTGGAACTGGCCATCGACCGGGTCGAACGGCAGCTCGACCTTGTTCAGATTCCAATGACCCGGCGCGTTGCGCAGCGGCGGGTAGTTCGGCACCTGCACCACCACATTCTGGTCCGGCTCCACCAGCGCGTGCAGCGCCATGTTGAAACCCGGCTCGACGCCCGGCAGGAACACGATCTGCTGGGGCTCGACGCGCCAGGCGTACTTGTCCCACAGATCCGCCACGACCGCAGCCCGCAGGTTGTCCTGGGCCACGCTATAACCGAGCATCGGGTGTTCGAGACGTTTGCGCAGCGCGTCGATCACCACGGGCGGGGCAGGGAAGTCCATGTCCGCCACCCACATCGGCAACACATCCGCCGGATAGCGGCTCCATTTGGTGCTGCCGGTGCCGTGGCGTTCGAGCACCGGGTCGAAATCGAAAGTCATGGTAGATCCATCAGGTCGGGTGGTGAGATGGTTGCCATGATAAAGCAAGTTGCAAGGCTGACCAGCGCCCCTACGCCAGTTTGAACGGTAACTCACGCAGCGGTTTACCCGTCAGGCTCGCGATGGCGTTCGCGAACGCGGGGGCCAGCGCCGGCAAGCCGGGCTCGCCCATGCCGGTCGGTGGTTCGGCGCTGGGAACGATATGCACGGCGATCTGCGGCATGTCGGTGATGCGCGGAACGCTGAAGTCAGCAAAATTACTCTGCTGCACCGCGCCCTCCTTAAGCGTGATTGCGCCACCCGGCAGGCACATCGACAGGCCCATGAGGGCCGCACCTTGCACCTGGGCCTCGACGCTGCGCGGATTGACCGCCAGATTGCAGTGCACCCCGGCGGTGACCTGATGCAGCACCGGTCGACCTTCCTGCACCGAGGCCTCGACGACATAAGCCACCACCGAACTGAATGACTCATGCACCGCGACGCCCCAGGCGCGGCCCGCCGGCAACTGACGTTTGCCGTATTCGCTTTTGTCCACGGCCAGTTGCAGCGCAGCACGATGGCGCGGCTGTCGATCGGCGAACAGCTTCATCCGATAAGCCACCGGGTCCTGTCCGGTCGAACGGGCTATTTCATCGATCAAGGTTTCCATCACGAACGCGGTATGGGTGGAGCCGACGCTGCGCCACCAGAGTATGGGTACGTTGAGTGTCGGGTGATGGACGGTCAGGCGCATCGGCACCGGGTAAGGATCGCGCAGGCCTTCGGTCGCGGTAGGGTCGATGCCGTTTTTCACCCGTCCACCGAACAGGGTGCCGGTCAGGATCGATTGCCCGACCAGGACATGATCCCAGGCCAGCACCGTGCCGTTGTCATCAAAGCCGATGCGCGCACGGTGTAGGTGCATGGGGCGGTAGTAGCCGCCCTTGATGTCGTCTTCACGGCTCCAGAGGGTGCGTATCGGCGCCGTCAGTCCGACGGCGCGGGCGGCCTTGGCCACTTCGCACGCCAGCACGACAAAGTCGCCGCTGGGCACACCCCGGCGCCCGAAACCTCCGCCTGCCGTTTGCACGTTCATTCGGATCTGCTCTGGCTTGAGGTTCAGCACTTTGGCAGCGGCGGCACTGTCTCCCCCGGGGAATTGCGTGCCGACCCATAGCTCGGCACCCCCCTCGGCAAGCTGTACGGTGCAGTTCAGCGGTTCCATGGGGGCATGGGCGAGGTAGGGGAACAGGAATTCGGCTTCCAGTTGATGCGGCGCCCCGGCAAGTGGTGTCATGTCGGCATCGAAATGCACAGGCCCGGGTTTGCCGGCGAGTTCCCGGTACTGGATCACCTGCTGTTCGCTGTCCACTTTCTCGACAGCGGAGAGATCCCATTCCAGCTTCAACGCATCACGCGCCAGTTTCGCCTGCCAGTAGCCCTCGGCAATCACCGCCACGCCTTGCGCACCGCCATCGAGTGGCACGCGCAACACGGCTTTGACCCCTTTGGTCGCACGTGCCGCGCTGTCATCCAATGAGGCGATCTTGCCGCCGAACACCGGTGGACGCGCCACCACGGCGGTCAACTGCCCGGGCAGATGCAGGTCGATGCCGAATTCCTGCTGGCCGCTGCTCTTGGCCTTGGCATCGATGCGCGTGGTGGCCTGACCGATGATCCGAAAATCCTTGGGGTCCTTGAGCGTGACCTTTTCGGGCACCGGCATTGCCATTGCGGCCTCGGCCAGTTCCCCGTAACTGGCTTTGCGGCCCGCCGGGCCGAGTACCGTACCGGCCTGGGTGCTCAGGCTTGCGACCTCCACATTCCAGCGCGCGGCTGCCGCAGCGAGCAGCATGGCCCGGGCGCGGGCGCCGAGTTCGCGGTATTGGGTGTAGCTGTTCTTGATCGAGTTGGAACCGCCAGTCAGGTGCAGGCCGAAGATCGGGTCCTGATAGGCTGCGTCGCTGTTGCCGTTGCGGCTGCGCACCAGGCTCCAGTCGGCGTCGAGCTCTTCGGCGAGAATCATCGGCAGGCCGGTCTGCACGCCTTGGCCAAACTCCAACCGGTTGATTGTCACTGTGATTTGGCCATCAGGCCCGATCTGCACGAATGCAGAAGGCTGCTGCTGCGGCTTGAGCGCTGCGCCGGCGGTGCCGTCCTGCTGCGCCAGGGCCAGGTGAGGAAAGGCGCCCAGGGCCAGGCCGCCGATACCGACGATCTTGAGGAAGCTGCGCCGGGCAAGCGGGGCGGGGCCGTCGATCACCTCGCGTTCCTGCAGGTGTCGCAACGCACCGGGAAGCTCGCCTGGGAAGATATCGTTCAACATGTCGACCTCCAGTCAGGCAAGGGCTTTGGCGGCGTCAGCCACCGCAGCGCGGATACGGGCGTAAGTGCCGCAACGGCAGATATTGCCGGCCATCGCCGAATCGATCTCGGCCGCTGTCGGTTGCTTGCCTTTGGGCTGGGCCTTGAGGAAAGCGGTCGCGCTCATGATCTGACCACTCTGGCAATAGCCGCACTGCGCCACATCGTGCTTGACCCAGGCCTCATGGACGGCGGTGCCCACCGGATCGCCGCCCTGGGTGGTCGCCTCGATGGTGGTGATCTTCTTGCCTTCGGCGGCGGCAATGGGCGTTACGCAGGAACGAATGGCCTGGCCATCCAGGTGAACGGTGCACGCACCGCACAACGCCGCACCGCAACCGAACTTGGTGCCGGTCATGCCCAGCGTGTCGCGCAAGGTCCAGAGAATCGGGGTGCCAGGGTCTACGTCAACCGTATATTCACGGCCATTGATGTTCAGGACGCTCATAGTCGGACCAGCTCCGGATGGTTTGGCTCTGGTTAACTATAGGAACGGATGCATGGGGTCGATTGCACGATCCGGCTGGATGATTGCCTGATCGTGCAATCGAAGGATAAGCCAGGCGTTGCCGGTGCTACATGCCCGTGGCGAACGGCGCAGGATGCTCGATTGCCGGACGTATCTCTCGCAAGGCGACTTCGTACTGACAGAGCATCCGCAACGCCCAATCGGCGCGGGCACGGATGCGCAGGTCCTGTTCATCCGTCGGTTCGTCGCCGTGCAAAACCGCCTCCACGTTGCGGATGATCAAATGCTCGGGCAGATACAGGATCCGGCAGTTCTTGTAGCTCGACCCCCGCAGTTCAGCGATGGGATAGGCGCCCCCCAGACCCGCCGAAACGCCCACCAGCAACGCCGGCTTGTGCCCGAGTTCGGCAAGCCCCGCGTACAGGAAAAAGTTCTTCAACGCCGGACAGGCCATGCCGTTCCATTCCGGGCTGACCACGACCAGCGCTGAGGCTTGTCTGAGGATCGCTTGCTGGGCGAGCCAGCGCTTATCCGTATCGGGCGCAGGCCAGAGCGGCAACGGAGCGGATGCCAGGTCGATCATGTCACTGCAGTCCCCGAGTCCAAGGTCCACCCAGCGCTGGCGCAGATAGCGAGCGATCCTGGAGGATTGACTGTTCGTCTGGCTGGAACCCGCTATCAGCACCAGATGGCGGCTCATGGCAGTACCTTCTGTTGCGCCGGGGCACGGGAAGGGGTGCGGCGTGAACGCACGAGAGGCCAGAACAATTCCTCTTTCCAGCTGATTGGCGACAGGTGTTCGATGCCATAGGCCGGCGGGCGTCTGCGAGTGATCTTGGCGGTGCCGAACACGATATCCCATAAAAACAGCAGATTGCCGAAGTTGCCTTTGTAATGAGTGACGCCATCCTCGGCAGTCAAGCCGTGGTGCGCCGAATGCGTAGACGGGGTCGAAATGGTTCGCTCCAGAATCCAGACAACCGGGCGCAACCCGCGGATGCCGTACAGCTTCTCGTCCCACGCGACGCTGCTGTGGGCGGCAAAGATCACCGTCATCTTGATGATCAGATACACGTAGTAGACATGGGCAAGCCCCAGGTAAATCAGCATGCCGGACAGCCAGATGCTCGGCATCAGCAGGTAGTAAAGGCTGTTGTTGCGGTAGACGATCCGCACGCTCATGTACGGTGCCGAGTGATGGGCGCGATGCAGCGCGTATAGCGCGGGGACCCGGTGGGTCAGGCGGTGCCACCAGTACTGGGTCATGTCATCGAACAGCAGGAACAGCAGGAAACCCGCCGCCCACGGGATTGATGTCAGCGCGCCCCTCAGTTCCGGTACGACCAGGCTCAGGATCCTGCCACTGAGCCACATCACCAGGGGGAAGGTGACCGCCACCAGGATCCCGGAGCCGATCACTTCAATGAGCACGTCGCGCCGGCTGCCGGACGATTGTCGGAACGAGGAACAGGTCAGTTCCAGGAGAACGAAGGCAAGGAATATCCCGGCCACCACTACAGCAGGATTGTTGGCAAATATTATTGTATTCATGGCACTCTCGATTCAGGCCCTGGCGGGCGATGCCGTTTCATTAGAGTCCAAGGAAAAAGCCCTCCCAATGCGCGAAGCGGACAGAATCGAGCGAGAAGTGGCCAATCGTTCTCCACAGCGCTTCCACCGTGGCAAGCTGGGCCAGGTGCTGGAGCGTTTTCTGAACAGCCAGGCGCCCAGGAACAAGAAAGACTACAGCCTGATCGAGCTTGATCAGCTCTGGCGTGAGGCTGCACGTATCGATCCGGCCATCGGCCTGAAACTGTTCGAGATGTTCACGCCCCAGGACTGGCATGTCCTGGCCTATCTGTGCCTGTACAGCCCTGACGTGTTGTCGTCCATGCAGCTATGGGCCCGGTACGCCCCCTTGGCCTCGGACACCGATGCGGTGCGGCTGCTCGATGATGAAAACGGCGTGGGGATCGAACTGAGTGTCGATGCGCCCGCCGAGTTGGCGCGTTATGTGGTCGAGCACTACGGCGTCATGTCCATGGCTCAGTTGCGCCGTGGAACGGGCCAGCCGGTGATCCCGACCCTGACCCGGTTCAGCCACTCGCGTCCTTCGTACTACAAGCAATACGCCCAGTGGTTTGGCGAACGCGTCGTGTTTGATTGCCCGGTCAATGCCTTCTATTTCCCTGCCGAGAGCGTGAAGCTGCCGATGCAGACCCGGCATCACGGCATGCTCGAACTGCTGACCGAGGAATTGGACCGCCGCCTTGCCGCCCACCGCCATTTCACCGGTTGGTCGGCGCGGATTGCCGAGGGTGTGCGACGGGCCCTGGCCAAGGGCGAGACGCCGAACCTGGTGACATTGTCCGAAGCGCTGTACCAGACCCCCAGGACGGTGCGCCGGCGCTTGCAGGAAGAAAACACGACGTTTCGCCAACTGCTCGATCAAGTGCGCTCAGAGCTGGAATTGCATCTGCAAATGCAAGGCGAGTCGCTGGCCGCCATTGCCGTCCAACTGGGCTACAGCGACACGGCGGCGTACCTGCATGCCCGCAGCCGTTGGCGTAAGGCAACCTAGCCCGAGTCGCGGGCCGCCGCACGGCTGCCAGCGCAAATGTATCTCTGTGTATCCAACCCATCCGCCGATACGCATTGTTTCTTTACAGGCCATCGGTGACACATCCGCGATACCCGACCGGCGTCAAATGGGACCCATCGAGACAGTACACGCCGTCTCACGGGCAAACCCACCGTCGGAGAGATCGTCATGCAATGGAAGAATTTCAGCTGCGCGTCAGTGTTAGCGGTCATGAGCCTGGGCGCGGTGGCTGCCCACGTGTCCCAGGCCACAGCCGCCGACTTGCCGGCGAGCACCATCGGCGCCATCACACCCGGTAGCCTTACCTCCCTGGGCACGTTGAAACACATCAAGGCGGGTCTGCTGGATGTGTCCTATGCCGAACTCGGGCCCGCCGATGGGCCAGTGGTAATCCTGCTGCACGGTTGGCCCTATGACATCCACAGCTACGCCGACGTCGCACCGGCTCTGGCCGAGAAGGGCTACCGGGTGTTGATCCCATCCGCCCGGGGTTATGGCGAGACGCGCTTCCTGTCTGCCAAGACCTTGCGCAACGGTCAGCCTTCGGCGCTGGCGAGCGACCTGATCGACTTCATGGACGCGTTGCAGATCAAGCAGGCGGTGCTCGGTGGCTATGACTGGGGCGCACGCACGGCCGATATCGTCGCGGCGCTCTGGCCGGAGCGCGTCAAGGCGCTGGTGGCGGTCAGTGGCTACCTGATCGGCAGCCAGGAGGCCGGCAAGGCGCCGCTGCCGCCGGCGGCCGAATTGCAGTGGTGGTATCAGTTCTACTTCGCGACCGAGCGTGGTCGCCTGGGCTACGAGAAAAACACCCACGATTTCGCCAAGCTGATCTGGCAACTGGCGTCGCCGAAGTGGAAGTTCGACGACGCGACTTACGATCGCAGCGCCGCGGCCTTGCAGAACCCCGATCACGTCGCCGTTTCGATCTTCAACTACCGCTGGCGCCTGGGCCTGGTCAAGGGCGAGGCGAAGTACGACGCCCTGGAAAAGAAACTGGCGACATTCCCGGCCATCAGCGTGCCGACCATCACCATGGAAGGCGATGCCAATGGAGCGCCGCATCCACCGGCCGAAGCCTATGCCAAGCGCTTCACCGGCAAGTATGAGCATCGCCTGATCGATGGCGGTATCGGCCACAACCTGCCGCAAGAGGCGCCACAAGCCTTTGCCCAGGCCGTGATTGACGCCGACCACCTCTGACGGTTCGAAGGGAGAACGACATGACATTCAAGCGACTGGCAGCCTGTGAGCTGCGAGCGCATCAGACCTGCTTCACCTGTCATCAGGCACTGGTTCAGAATCACGATTTTGTCTTCACGCGCTTTGCCCCCTGAGCGAAAGGGAGAGGGCTTTGCATCTGATGATTCCGGTACCGCCAGCATCTCTGCGACAGACACACCGCTATCGCGAGCAGGCTCGCTCCCACAGGGAATCTGCGTTCAGCATAATTTTTCGGAACCACTTCGGAAAACTGTGGGAGCGAGCCTGCTCGCGAAGGCGTCGGCATGTTCAACATTGATGCAAGCTGACCCACTGCTTTCGCGAGCAAGCCAGCTCCCGCAGGAAATCTGCGTTCAGGAGACGGCTGGTGACTCTTCCACGGACGGTGCCAGCGATTCGAGAATCGCGCTGCGGCAGACGTCGAGGATTTCATCCGCCAGCGGGGAATCATCCGGACAGGCGCGCGACAGGATGACTGCACCGACCGCCTTGGCCATCGCGCTGATCATCCTGGCGCGTGCTTCCTGCTGATCTGCACCGCCCAGCTTCATTGCGCCCCGCTCAAGGACGGCGAACATTTGCGCAATTCCATCGCCAAACGTGGCCTTCACCTCTTGCGGCTGACGCGCAGCATCAGCGCATAGGGCGGACAACGTGCAGCCGGCACCGCGACCATCTCGGTGTTCGCGCGAAACATAGTGCTCGAAGAAACCGGCCAGGCCGACGCCGGTGCTGTCCTGCAACGATTTCGAAAGGCCGGCGGCGGAGGCTTCGGCCATCAGGTCCGCCTTGGAGCCAAAGTGCTTGTAGAAGCCGCCGTGGGTAAAACCGGCGGCCGCCATCAAATCCGCCACTCCGATACCATCGAAGCCACGCTCACGGAACAAAGCCGAGGCCGTCTCCACGATGTGTGCTCGATTGGCCTGCGCTTGCGCTTTCGTGACTCTCATACCCTATGCCTCTTGTTACGGACAACTGTTGGGCCCAGTGTACATTGATGTCAGATGTAATCGAAGTGACGATTCTTCATTGAAGTCCGCCCGCGGCACGGCCCTGGGTAAGGTTTGACCAAACACCCAGGGCTTGCTTCACGCTCAGGCTTGGGGGCGATAGCGCTCGGCCGCGTGGGCCTGGCGAATGTCCGAAATCAGCCCCTGGCGCGCGCCATCCAGCGCATCCCAACGCTCGGCCACGTGCAGCGGCGGAATGGTCACCAGCTCGCGGCGATCGAAGCCGACCAGCGCGGCGTCAACCAATTCATCAACGTCCATGACTTCAGGCAGTGCGTTGACGTCCATGCCGGCGCGCTCCCAGATTTCCGTACGCGTCGCGGCGGGCAACACGGCCTGCACGTAAACACCTTTGGATGACAGTTCCAGGTGCATACCTTGAGACAGGAACAACACAAAAGCCTTGGTGGCGCCATAGACCGTCATGCCCAGCTCCGGTGCCAGACCGACCACCGAGCCAATGTTGACGATGGAACCGCCACCCTCTTGCACAAAACGCGATGCAACGGCTGCGGCGAGTCGTGTCAGGGCGGTTGTGTTGAGGGTGATCAGGCGTTCGATGGCTTCGCCGGTCTGCTGCGTAAAGCCACCAGACTGAGCCATGCCGGCGTTGTTGATCAGGATGCCGATGCTGGCGTCGTCCCGCAGACGGCTTTCGAGCACCGACACATCGGCCGATTGAGTCAGGTCAGCTTGCAGCACTTCGACGGCCACGGCGTGTTTGTCGCGCAGTTGCGCGGCCAGGGCGTCCAGGCGGGCCTTGTCGCGGGCTACGAGTACCAGATCGTGGCCGCGACGGGCGAAACGTTCAGCGTAGACAGCGCCGATGCCGCTGGAAGCACCGGTGACGAGGACTTTCGAAAGCGTGGTCATGCTGGTTTTCCTGTGTGGGTTAGACGTTGGGTTCATCGGGAAGACGGCCTTATGATTACGTTCGAAATCTAAGCTGTCAACGCTTTGATTATGATCAGCATCAAATAAGCCGCAACCAAACCATAGGTCGTAACGCTGCGGACCGGGCCGACAGATGAGCAAAGATGGATGTGCTACCGCAATCGCGAGCAAGCTCGCTCCAACAGGGTGGCGGAAGGAAGACGTCTGGGCGTCAGGGAACTGTTTCGAAAACCAGAATAGACAACCGGCAGCCCTGGATGGGCCGCCGAGTTTGATCCAGCCAGAGTTGGCAGGTCAGAAAATGAATTTGAACAGCGCAATCACCACGATCAGGCCAATCAGGAAAATGATGCCAACGGTACCGCCAAGAAATTTCAACATGAGAGCACTCTCTTCAGGTGGGGTTAATTTTCTAGACCACGGGGGAGGGTGCTCGTTTCGTTGGATTTCAGGATGGCAGGCCAGCGGATTTACCCGACGTTTTCTTCAAGTTTGTCGCGCTGCCTATTCCGAGACGGTCACCCGGTTGCGCCCGGATTTTTTCGAGGTGTACAACGCCTGGTCCGCCCAGGAGATCAGGTCGGCGTGGGTAATGGAGGGCTTGCTCAAGTCAGCGACCCCCAGGCTGATGGTCAGGCGGATGACTTTGTCGCCATAGATCACGTCCATCTCTTCAACGGCTTTGCGCAGGCGCTCGGCGAACATTCTTGCGCCCGCCTTGTCGGTGTCCGACAGCACCACGGCGAACTCTTCACCGCCGTAACGCCCGGCCACATCGGAGTCGCGGACGTGCTCGCGAATCAGCTCGGCGATCTGTTCGAGCACCTTGTCACCGGCCGGATGACCGTAGGTGTCGTTGATCCGCTTGAAGTGGTCGATGTCGAACATCACCAGGCTGGACATCGTGCCGTAGCGCTGATGCCGGGCGTAGGCGGCCCTCAAGGCTTCTTCCCAGTGGCCGCGGTTGTACAGGCCAGTCAGCCGATCGGTGCTGGAGAGTTTCTGCAATTGCGCGTTGGCGTTTTGTAGCTGATTGCGGTTGGTGGCGACGTCGGTGACGTCGTAGATCACCAGGCAGATGTGGTTGATTTTGCTATCGGGCGAGCGCAGCGGCAGCAGCGTGGTGTTCTGGTACATGAACTCTTCCTGGCCGGTGATCGGCTGGTAGCTCTTGAACCGCACCAGATAGGGACGCTGTTCCCACACGGTGAAGGCCGGCGTGCCCAGGGCCGCCACGCTCTCCACCTTGCGGCTGAACCACTGGCGGTCCACCTCGGGAAACAGACTGAAAAAATGCTGGTTATGGGCATCCTTGGGCTGCACCCCGGAACGGTTCTCCATGAAGGTATTCCAGACCTGCACCCGATAGTCGCGGTCGAGCACGACCACGCCGACATCGATGCTTTGGACGATGGCCAGCAACCAGTGAAACTCGTTCAGATCAACAGGATTTTGCATGGCTCAGCTCATCAGGTAGGCGAGTTTGTGGGTCAGGCGCTCGATGGAATCCTCCGTGAACAACAGCAGCAGGTCGAAGCGAATATCGTGGCCCTCCAGGCTGTAGCTGATTTCCACCGCCAGGGTCTTCTTCCAGTGTTTCTGGTTGACCCGGATCAGTTCGTCGATCGCCGCGTGCTGACCGAGAATCTGCGGGTGACCTTGAGAGAACACCACGTCGATCTGTTCGGCGATGCTGCTCAGGCACGCGCCGATCAGCACGCTGGAGAGGTCGAGCAACATCTCCAGGTCCGAATAATCTTCGCTCTGGCGCTGCATCAATTGGGCGATGTCGGCGACTTCCGAATCGTGGAACATCAGCAGCGCTTCGCCGGCGATGCCACTGCCAATGAAACCCTGGCAAATGGCAGTGAGTTGATCCGAGCTGCTGGCATCGCTCAATGCCATGTGCAACTCGCCGACCTCCAGGACGTTGACGTTCGGCACCGGCAACTGCACGAAGACCCCCAGGACCTTGGCGATTAAAGCAGCGGCACGGCCGATGGCAACGTTGACCGTCTCGCGGAACGCATCGTGGAAGTTGATGGCGGTGTTGGGAATCGAGCGATCAGGCTGCGGTGCCTGGCGATGGTCCGTCAGCAGCCCGAGCCGATTGAGAGTCTGGCGCAGCTCGCTTTCGTCAAAAGGCTTTTTCAGAAAGGCCAGCGCGCCCAATTCCATCACGCGGCGTATCGCTTGCTCCTGCACGTCGCCGGAAATCACGATGACCTGCGTCTTCAGTCCTTCGTCGCGCAAGGCGCCGAGCACCTGATAGCCGTCCATTTCCGGCATGGTCAGGTCGAGCAGCACCACCTGTCCCAGCCCCTGGCGTATGGCGTCCATGGCCTGGCGACCATTGCTGGCCTCGGTAATCGAAACGGCCCAGTCCGCCGGCAGCGCCCGCAACACTTGCTTGCGGGCCATGTTTGAATCGTCACACACCACTAGGGGAATCACTGACACAGACGCGGCTCTCATCAGGGAAAGTACTACGGAGCATCATGCCATAAGTATGCAAAGACTAGCCAAGGCGCAACGGCCTTGCCGTCCGAGCATGCTTTTGCTGGAACTGGCGTTGTTATGACATTGGAGGTATTACGCTAATCGGGAGTTCCGAATTGTTCCGAACCGAGATGGGGAGCGTCAGACGATGCCTGCAAGGAAGGGCGTAGCGGTGCGCTATCAAACATTGGCCATCGGTGCACTCAAGGGTTGACTACACCGATGGCTGAAGTGCTTTGTGTCTAGAATCGGTACGTCAGTTGCGCCGCCAGGGCGTTGGCGCTGTTTTTGTATTTGGCGCTGTAGGCCGGTTGCAGGCCGGAAGCGTTTTCCTGGCTGACCGAACTGCTGTTCTCCCAGAGATAGCCGTAGGCGAGATCAAGGGTGACGTCGGCATTGGGCGAATAACCGGCCCCCAGGGTCAGTGATCGGCGATTGCCCACTGGAATACGGACTTCGCGATCGGCATTGCTGGTCGGTGAAGGGTCATAGGCAAAACCCGCGCGCAGGACCCACTGTTTATCCAGCTGATACGACGCACCCACTGCGATCGATAGGGTGTCGTGCCAGTTCAGCTCCTCGCCAAGGGTGCCGAATCCCAGCTGTTGCCCCAGCGCCGGCACGCCTTGGTTTTTTGCCTCAAGCTTGGGCAGGCGGCTCCAACGCGTCCAGGTCGAGCCAATGTAACCGGTCCAGCGCTCATTGAAGCGATGGGTGAACGAGGTATTGACCGACTCCGGCAGCGTCGCATCCATGGAGGTCTTGTACTTGCCGTCCAGGCCGAACAGGCCGGGGGAGTCGCTCACTTGCGTATGGCCTGTGAGGTGATAGTCGACCTTGGAATGGTAGGTCAGGCCCCAGGTGGTGGCGTCGCTCAGATCGACCATCAGGCCGATGTTGTAGCCCAGCGCCGTGTCGTCGCCCTTGATCTGGATCTGAGTGTCTTTGCCGGCATTGAGTGCACCGGTTGCCAGGTTGTTCCGCAGATCGCCTTCTATGCGGTTGATGGTCGGGCCGCCGCCAATGGTGACGCGCTCGTTGATGCGATAGGCCAGCGTCGGCTGCAAGGTCACCACTTTTACCAGGCTATAACTGCCGTGGTATCGCCCCTGGAAATCGCGTTCATAGTCGTTGACCAGGCCGTGGGGGACATAAACGCCCATGCCAAAGGTGAAGTCCTCGTTGAGCGGCGTGGAAAAGTAGCCGAAAGGCACGGTAATCAGCGGCACTGAGTCGCCGTCGTTGCTACCCGAGGCGCTGCTCTGGACATCCGTGATATCGACCTTGGCGCTGACCACCGCGAAACCGCCACTGACCTCGGTCCGTTTGAGTTTACTCAGGCCGGCCGGATTGCCATACACCGTGCTGGCATCCAGCGCCGAAGAGGCGCGGCCGGCGTAGGCAACGCCGGCACTGCTGGCGCTTTGTTCGTTGATGGCCAGGCCATTGGCATAAGCCGTCAGTGGAAATGCGCCGGCGGATAAAACGAAAATGAGCGCGCGAAAAGGAGGAGGGCTGACCAGCGTAGGTGCGTACATAAGGTATCTCCGTAAGCGCCTGGATTATTGTGATTGCTATGGCGCTTTCGAAGTCGATGGTAGGGGTTGCCCGCAGCGGCAAACGTCTTCCAGATTACATTCTGCGGGCTATTTTTCACTCGACCGATGATGCTCACGAACGTAACGGTTCAGCCCCGGCCGGTCCTTGATGATGATCTTGCCGTACAGCGGTTCTATCAGGCCCAGTTCCCTCAATTCATTGACCACCCGGTTGACGCTTTGCCGGGTGCTGCCCACCATCAGGCCGATGTCGACCTGGGAAAGCATCAGGTCGACGCCGCGTTCCGAAGGCTTGCGCAGGTCACTCAGTTGGGCGAAGCGCGACGCGATCCTGGCCGCGACCGGCAAGGTCAGCAGCTCCTCGATCAGCCGCAGCGCATCACGCAGGCGACGGCTGATCTGGCAAGCGAGGGCCATCTCCACTTCATGATGCTGGTCACGCAGCAGTCTCAGGTCGCTGGCCGACCAGACTCGCAACCGGGTTTCGCCGCGAGTCGTCAATGTGACGGGCGATGACTCGTCGTTGGCCACTGGAGAGTCGGCGACGATGTCGCCGGGTCCATAGACGTAGAGCAGAATCTCCTGACCGTCCTCGGTGATGATGCATTTGCGAATCGCGCCGGACACGATCTGGAAAATCTCGGTGATTCGCTCACCGCTCTGGTAGAGGATTTTCGAATCGGCCACCGTCCTGGGATGGGCGCAGCGCAGGACGGCGTCTCGAACGGATGGCGTCAGTTCATCGATCCAGTTGTAGCTTCGCATGGGTGGGCTACTCCAGCGCTGGCGGAACGAGAGCGGCAGTGCTTTTTCAGCGAGCCAGGTGTCGGACGACCAGCCGGGTCAGCGCGAGCGGTGCCAGGCGGGCGGCAATCGCCAACAGCCAGGCTTGGATGCCGACGGTCCAGTGCGTCTTGCGAATCCGACGCTTGTCCGTGGCGCAGGCCCATACCGTTAATGCGACGTCAGCGGGGGTAAGGCGAATGCCCAGGGATCGGGCGCTGGCGATACCGGCGAAACCCTCGGCCATCGGTGTTCTCACGAAACTCGGCCAGATGTCACTCACGCGAATACCGAAGGCGCTCCATTCCAGGTCAAGGCCTTCAGTAAAGCCACGGACCGCGAACTTGCTCGCCGAGTAGGTTGCCAGGTCCGGCTGGCCATAGATCGCCGTGGCCGAAGCCATGTTGACGACCCGGGAGGCAGGGGTTTGCCGCAGATAGGGCAAGGCATTGTGGCAACCGTTGATCATCCCCTGGACGTTCACCGCCAGCATCGCGTGATGGCGGGCCAACGGAACGGCGTCAAATTGCCCTGCGGTCAGAATGCCCGCGTTATTGAGCAACACGTCAAGGCGTTGGCCGCTGCGGGACCAGAAATCCGCGAGCGCCTGTTTCCATGCCTCTGGATCGCAAACATTGAGCACTCCGCAGACCGTGTTGCCGTCTCCCAACGTGGCGGCGACTGAAGCGACGCCCTCTGAGTCAAGGTCGTACAGGCCGACGAACCAACCGCGTCGGGCAAACAACTCGGCGCAGGCACGCCCGATTCCAGAAGCCGCACCGGTGATGAAAATCGCCGGCTGCCATTGCCCGGGAAGCTCGCCGGTTGGGTTGTCGACGGCTTGATTGTTCGGCACCACGGTGATCTGCGCTTGCGTTGTCATGGGGGCTTGTCCCGTATTGTTTTTAGTAATGTCCGGCGGGGTCTGATTCACGTGTAGAGCTTGCAGTGAGTGCCGGAAATGGGCGTATTGCGACCATACTATAACAGTGTTATGTTCTGCAAATAACAGCGTTATAGCTCGGATGGATGGTTTCCAGGCCAGCCCGAACGGATCACTGTTCAACGCCGGACATTACAAATAAGGCGCAGAGAGCCTGCTGCGCTGATTACAAGAGGGTCCAAGAAATGACGACGATGCATGCGCTGCCTGAGCGCGTTGATGTGGAGCGGCAAGGCTCGGTATTGATTGCAAGGCTGTACGGCGGCCCACATGCCCTGATGGGGCTGAAGATGGCTGAAGAACTGGCGTCGCTTTTGGACAAGGTCGAGGCTGACAGGTCTGTCAAAGCCGTGGTGCTGACCGGCACTCATCCTGAGCGGTTCATCGGCCATGCGGATGTGCGTTGGCTGCAGGAAGGCGGAAAAAGTATCCCGTTGGTGGGACGTGCGTCGGCCTCGGCAATCGCCCGGACCGCAAAGGCCGTCAGGGGGATTGCACCGCTGGCGGCGGCTGCGTCCTTCACACCGCTGGATGGCGGCATGCAGCTGGACAAGCTGCACGAGACCTTTCTACGAATGAACCGCAGCGGCGTCCTTTTCATTGCTGCGTTGAATGGCTCTGCGCTGGGGTTGGGCAGTGAACTGGCGTTGGCCTGCGACGCCCGCTTGATGGCGGCCGGGGACTTTTTCATCGGCCAGCCTGAAGTGCTGCTCGGCATCCTGCCCGGTGGTGGCGGCTCGCAGCGCTTGCCGCGACTGGTCGGCAATCATAAAGCGTTGATGCTCATACTCGAAGGCCGGCCGGTGTCACCAGAGAAGGCCCTGGAAATAGGTTATATCGACGAGATAGTGGCGCCCGAGGCGCTGCTTGAGCGGGCGGTCGAGATGGCCCGCTACCTGGGCTCCCGGTCCCGCGGATCCATCGAGGCAATCAAACGCGCGGTGTATCTGGGCGGCTCAAGCTCCCTTGAAGAAGGGCTGCACATCGAGCGCACCGAATTTATCAAGATTGCACCGACCGAGACCGCGCAATCGCTGATGATCGAGTACCTCGAACGCACCGATCGCGACGGCGACACGCCGTTCTATAACCCGGACATTTTTGCGCAGACGTTCGACCAGGGCTCGTTGCCTCTCCCAGGTCAGGGGGGCGGCAAATGAATCAGCCAGTCAAAACTCCCTACCAGGTCAGCCGGCAAGACGTGCGCTTTGACTCAGGGGAAAGCTACTGCTCGGCCTGGCTCTACCTGCCTGTGGGTGTGGAGAAACCACCTGTCGTGGTGCTTGGGCATGGGCTTGGTGCAATTCGCGAGATGCGCCTGGATGCTTTCTCTGAGCGGTTCGCCGCCGCCGGAATCGCCACGTTGGCTTTCACCTACCGCTATTTCGGCGACAGTGGCGGCCTACCCAGGCAGTTGATGTCGGTGAAGCGGCAATTGGCGGATTGGGATGCCGCGCTGGACTTCGTCAAGCGTCGCGCCGACGTCGATGGGCGCCGGGCCGCGGTGTGGGGCAGTTCGTTCGGCGGCGGCCACGCAATTACCGTCGCCAGCCGCCATCCCGAGCTATTGGCCGCTATCAGCCAGTGCCCCTTCACCGATGGCCTGGCCGCAGCCGCTGCATTAGGGGTCAAGGGCGCGTTGCAGGTCACCCCGGTTCTGCTGCGCGACTTTGTCGCCAAGTTGCTTGGACGCCCGCCGGTGATGGTGCCGATTGCCGCGCCGCCCGGTAAACCAGCCCTCATGAATGCCCATGATGCGCTGCCGGGTTATCTGGCCCTGGTGCCGAAGGGAACGGTGTTCGTCAATCACGTCGCGGCCAGGGTGTTGCCGGAGATCCTGACCTATCGTCCCGGACGCGCCGCAAGGAAGGTGAAGTTTCCCATCCTGTTCTGCGTCAGCACGACGGACACCGTGACGCCCGCCGAGCAGACGATCGCCTTGGTGCGCAAGGCGCCATTCGGCGAAACCCGGCTCTATGGCGCCGGGCACTTCGAGTTCTACATGGGCGAGGCCTTCGAATCGTTGGTGACGGATCAGACGCGGTTCCTGGCAAAGCATCTGCTCGGCGCTGCGGCACATTGAGCCAAGCGCTTAGTCAATTCACAGAGAGAACAACAATAATGAGTTTTTCCAAGCTCCCGGAATTGCGCATGGCCTCGGCGGCCGATGCGCTGTGCATCGCCGACGACCACACCAGCCTGACCAACCGCCAGTTCCATGCCCGAGTGCTCAAGACTGCGGGAACGTTCGTCGAGAAAGGGGTTGGCGTCGGTGATGTGGTGGCGATCATGCTGCCCAATCAGTTGGATTTTGTCGTCGCAATGTTCGCCGCGTGGCGCTTGGGTGCAGCGGTCACGCCGATTAATCCTGGCTTGACCCACAAAGAAGCGACCCACCAATTGGTCGATTCCAGGGCCAGGCTGCTGGTCAATGCCAGTGGCGAAGAGGTGGTCCCGAGTGTCCAGTCGTTGTCAGTCGATGAGCTGACAACAGGAGCGCCTTACACCGGCGAACCGTTCGACGACCCGGCGGCGCTGGCGTTGCTGATCTACACCAGTGGCACCACCGGCCTGCCCAAAGGCGTGATGCTCGACCATGCCAACATCATGGCCATGTCCGATATGGGGCGCGATTCGCTGCAGGTCACTTCGGCCGACCATTGCTTGCTGATCCTGCCGCTGTTTCACGTAAACGGCATCGTGGTGAGCACGCTGATTCCGCTGCTGAGCGGGGGGAGGGTGACGATTCGCAAGCGTTTCAATGTCGACAGTTTCTTTGAGGATGTAGAACTGCTGCGCCCCACATACTTTTCGGCCGTGCCGACCATCTACGCGATGCTTAACGCGTTGCCGGAGGAGGTGAAACCCGATACATCCAGCCTTCGTTATGGCATATGCGGTGCGGCGCCGGCCTCGGCGCAGTTGCTGGCCAGATTCGAAGCTCGCTTCGGTTTCCCGCTGCTGGAAGGGTACGGGCTGTCGGAAGGCACCTGCGCCTCGACCATCAACCCCATCGACGGGGTTCGCAAGGTCGGTACGGTCGGCCTCCCGTTTACCGGGCAGCGTATTGCCATCGCCGATCCGAACGGCCTACACCTGCCGCAGGGCGCGGTAGGCGAGGTTTTGGTGCAAGGGCCGAACGTCATGCGCGGCTACCTCGGCAAACCTCAGGAGACCGCCAGGACCTTGATCAACGGCTGGTTGCACACTGGCGACATGGGGCGGATCGACGAGGACGGTTATCTGTCGATTGTTGGGCGTCTCAAAGAGATGATCATTCGTGGCGGGGAGAACATCTACCCAAAGGAAATCGAGGATGCATTGTTCCAGTTTCCGGGTGTGCTGGAGGCTGCGGTGATCGGAGCCCCCCAAGAGACCCTGGGCGAAATCGTTGTCGCCTATGTCGCTTTTCGTGCAGGTTGCAGCGCGACCCAGTCGGAACTGGACGCCCACTGTGTCGAGCGTCTGGTCCGCTATAAGCGGCCCGCGACCACCATCGTGCTTCCCAACCTGCCAAAGAACGCAATGGGCAAGGTCGACAAGCTCAAGCTCCGGCAAATGTTGGCCGAGTTCGGGCCCGTTGGCGGTTGAGCGCCAGCGGAAAAGGGCGGTGACGCAGCACCGCCTCTTATCCCGCCGTGAGGCTTTCCCAGCGGGCGATGACACTTGCCGTCGACGCCTCGACTTTTTCACGCTTGGCCCCCAGCCCGATCGCAATATTGTTGGTGGTCGCGACCATGATGTGCTGCACAGGGTTGTCCATGTGGGCGAAGTGGCCGGCGAGTTCGAGCATGATGAACCCGTGCGCGACACTCCAGAGCTGGTGCGCAATGAGTGCCGGGTCGGTTTTACGGACGAATTTGCCGTCAACCAGTCGGGTGCACGCCTCGATGACAATGGCGTAAGTGGCCTTGAATGCCGCCGATTGGCCTTCGGTGATCGGCGTCATCGTGCCTCTTGAGGGGCTGTACCTGCCGTCAATGGAAAGGCCGAACATCAAGTCATAGAGATGAGGGTTGCTGTGCGCGACGTCTCGACAGGTCAACAGCATTGCGCACAGGTCGGCCACAGGATCATCACTGACCGGTACCCGTCTGAATGCTTCGGTCAACCGTTTGAAGCCTTCATCGGCGACGGCCTGCAACAGTTCAGGCACTCCGCCGAAGTGCGTATAGACTCCCATGGTCGATAAGCCGGCCTCACTCGATATCGAGCGAGCCTTGACTTCAGAAGGACCGCGAGTCGCGAGCACGCGGATGGTTGCCTCGACGAGGCGTGTAGGGGCGTTAGGGAGGGAATTGTCAGGAGTCATGTTGCAATACTGCCATAACGACGTTATGTTTATCAAATAACAGTGTTATAGATGGCTGACTCAACAGCCCATCTCAACATCCAAACCGACCTACGGGGATCTTAATGTCCATCAACTTCCGAAATCTTGCTGTTCTTACCGCGCTGCTTTTCTTCGGCCTGGCTTTTACCTGGCTGTTCGTTCCCGGGCTGTTGCTGGCGAGCTGGGGCGTTGAATTTTCCGACGCCGTCGGGCTGGTGGGCCGCCGTGGGGCCGCGCTGTATGCGGGGATTGGCGTCATGTTCTTTTCGGCGAGAAATGCCGGACCATCGTTGGCACGTTCAGCACTGGTAGCGGGTTTCATCGTGACCTGCTCGATCCTGGCGATCCTAGGCATCGTTGAGCTTGCGATGGGTCGTGCAAGCTCGGGGATTTTGTCCGCCGTGGTCGTTGAGATCGCGCTCATCGTTGCCTTCCTATACGCCTCACGCGTACCGGATAGCGCCGCCAGAGCACAGAGCAGTATTTGAAACAGCCCATCCAGGAGACTCCTCAATGCGTACTCAAAACAAGATCAGCGCTCTAGGCTTTACTTTGGCAGCCGTGATGTCCCAGGCACTCTGGGCAGCGGACAACTCACCGGTCGGGCTGTGGCAAAACATCGACGACGCCAGTGGCAAGCCCAGGGCGCTCATCCGAATCACCGAATCCAATGGCACGCTGGAGGGGCGGATCGAGAAAGTGTTTCCAGCCCCCGGCGAGACCCAAGTGCGATAAATGTGAGGGCGCCAACAAGAACGCACCTATCGTGGGTTTGACCATCCTGACCGGTCTGCGAAAGGACGGCGATGAATACACCGATGGGAAGATCCTTGATCCGGACAACGGCAAGGTCTACAGCAGTACGCTTCGCCTGGCTGAGGATGGTCGCAAACTCAACGTGCGCGGCTACATCGGCCTATCCCTGCTTGGACGCTCGCAGACCTGGATCCGCCAGGAATAAACCTACTCAACCAAGCTCCTCGCAGGAGCGCGCGGCAAAGGCGGTTCGGTCCCTTAAAACGCCCAACCGCCACAGATGTCAGCTGTAATCAAAACGTTGACTATTAAGAAGTCGTTCATCATCATAAAGGCCGCTGCGCATTCAGATTGCCCGAAGTGACTTGGTGATCGATACACCTTCGACCGAGCGTCGTCCGCCACAAGAATAGAATTCTGATCCAGGAGTACCGAGTCATCATGAAAGCGTTCACCATCGACCGCTATGGGAAGAAGGTTGCATTAAAGGCTACCGAAATGCCGGAGCCTCTTCTGGCCGACAACGATGTGCTGGTCCAGATCCATGCCGCCGGTGTGAACCCATTGGACCTGAAGATCCGCGACGGTGAGTTCAAGATGATCCTGCCTTATCGCATGCCACTGATCATGGGCAATGACCTGGCCGGTGTGGTAGTCCGGGTCGGGGCGCGGGTGCAACGGTTCAAGCCGGGAGATGAGGTATACGCACGCCCCGATGACAACCGTATTGGCGCCTTCGCCGAGTTCATCGCCATCCAGGAGAGTTCGCTGGCGATCAAGCCCAAAGACCTCACCATGGAGCAGGCCGCGTCCATTCCCCTGGTGGGTTTGACCGCGTGGCAGGCACTGGTGGAAAAAGCCAACGTCAAGAAAGGCCAGAAGGTGCTGATTCATGCAGGCTCCGGTGGCGTGGGGACCATTGCCATTCAGTTGGCCAAGCACCTGGGTGCCTACGTCGCGACCACCACCAGCACCGCCAACGTCGAGTGGGTAAAGCGCCTCGGCGCGGACCTAGTCATCGACTACAAGAAAGACGACTTCGAAAAGGTTCTGCACGGCTACGACCTGGTATTGAACAGCCTGGGCACCGACACCCTGGAAAAATCCCTGCAGGTGCTCAAACCGGGCGGAAAACTGATCTCGATTTCCGGTCCGCCTGATGCAGACTTCGCAAAAAGCGCCGGGTTATCAGGTTTTTTCAAAGTGGTCATGGGCCTGTTGAGTTATGGCATCCGCAAGAAGGCCAAGCGTCGCGGCGTCAGCTATTCATTCCTTTATATGCGGGCGAGCGGTGACCAGTTGAGCCAGATCACTTCGCTCATCAACGCCGGTGCCATCGTGCCGGTGGTGGACAGGGTTTTCCCGTTCCAACAGACCCAGCAAGCGCTGGATTACGTTGAAACAGGGCGGGCCAAAGGCAAGGTTATCGTCACACTCCAGTGAGTCATCCGAAAGGTCGAGGAGAACAACAACATGACATTCAAAGCGCTGCTCGCGACAAAAACTGATAACCGGGTTTCGGCCTCGATCGTCGACATGCCGGAGCACGATCTCATGCCGGGAGACGTGACCGTCAAGATCGACTACTCGACGGTCAACTACAAGGATGCGCTGGCCATCAGCGGGCGTGCCGAGGTCATCAAACGGTTCCCGCTGGTGGCCGGCATCGACTTTGCCGGTGTCGTTGAGGCGTCATCTCACCCGGGCATCGCCGTGGGAGATCGAGTGCTCGTCAATGGTTGGGGGCTGAGCCAGACCCATCACGGCGGCTTGGCCCAGAAAGCCCGGGTCAGCGGCGACTGGCTGGTGAAGATCCCCAAGGTTTTCTCGACCAAGGACGCCATGGCGATCGGCACGGCCGGCTACACCGCGATGTTGTCCGTTCTGGCCCTGGAGCATGGCGGCCTCACGCCGGATCGTGGGGATATTCTGGTCACGGGTGCCAACGGCGGCGTGGGCTCGATTGCCATTGCGATTCTGTCCGGCCTCGGTTATCGCGTGGTTGCGTCCACTGGCCGCACCGATGAACACGATTATCTGACCAGCCTGGGCGCCGCGCAGATCATCGACCGGCGCACGCTCTCCGATAAAGGGGCACCCATTGCCTCTGAGAAATGGGCCGGTGCCGTGGACTCGGTGGGTAGTCATACGCTGGCGAATGTCCTGGCCCAGACCCAATACCGTGGCGTAGTGACTGCCTGCGGCCTGGCCCAGGGGCTGGACCTGCCCGGCTCGGTATTGCCGTTCATCCTGCGCAACGTGACCCTGGCCGGCATCGATTCGGTGAATGCGCCACAGGAGGCCCGACTCCAGGCCTGGTCGCGGCTGGCGAGTGACCTTGACCTGAGCAAACTCGCCACGACAACGCAAGTCGTCGGTCTTGCAGAGGTGCCGGCGGTGGTCCAACGAATCTTCGAAGGAAAAGTCCGCGGCCGCGTGGTGGTCGACGTCAACGCCTGACGAGATGAAAAAAGCCCGCACACGCTTGATCGGTGGGCGGGCTCTTGACCGAACGTCTCTACGATCAGAAACGCATGCCCTGGAACGGGTTCCAGGTTTGTTCGCCTTTGACTTCTTTCAGGTAATAGGCGTAGTTGGTCACCATGGCATACATCACAGAGGCTGCGCCATTCAGGCCGGAGCTCAGCGCGCGCGGGAACTCCATGCCGAGCACGGCGAAAATCACGCTCAACGCGATGTTGATCCCCAGGAAGATGCCGAGCAGGGCGAGGTTTTTCTTCCACAGTCCGAGCACGAACAGGTAGATCGGGCCGAAGAAAAACGCGATGACGTTGGCATTGATCAGCAGTTTTTTCTTGAAGCCCGGCAGTGCCTTGAGGGCCACCTTGAAACGCGGGTCATTGGGCGCACCGTAGGTGTCGAAGAAGTTGAAGCGCTCCTGCCACTTTGCACTGTACTTACCACTGGCTTGGGCTTGTTCGGTGGTGCTCATTTTGACGGCTCCTGATATTCCATGAATGGCTGATTGTTCTTCCGGGAATTCCTGTGCGCCTGTTTCTTATCCAGGCGCAATCCGACGCGTTTGCGCTGTGGGCTTTATAAAGGTTGGCTTGGATAAATGCCTTATTGGCGGCTTGAGCGATTGTCGGATCTGTGACGGGCGTCACTGAAGCGATAGCGGCTGCCTGCGGATTACTCCACCACCGCGTTATAGATCACCGTTGCCGCACCGTCTTTCTTGACCGTGAGCTTGTTGCCTTCGGTCAGGGCCTCGATGCCTTCGGAGCAACCCTCCACGGCAGTCTTGCCGTCGACCTGCTCGGTCTTGGTATCGAAGGTGAACACGTAGGTGGACGCCGGGCAGGCATTGCCGCCTTCGCCTGTGGAGATGACCAGGACATATTTGGTCGGCCCGAATTTATAGGCCTTTTCGATCGCCACGTAGCCGGTGTACTCGGGCTCGTCGACGATGGATTCCATGACGTTGATGACGCCGGCCCGGGATGGGTAGTTGAGCGCGGTGCCCAGGTCCATGCCTTGGGTCGTGAAGGGGCCTGCGCTGTCTTCCCCGACGGTCACCACCTCATAGGTAGTACCGGGCGCAACGGGGTCTGGATCGGTGTCAGCCTGGCTCGTTGCAGCGAAACCCTGTTGGGCAAAGGCGAGGAGGGCAGCGGCAAACACATGCTTCATCGGCGAAGTCCTTTTCTTGAAGGGGGGCAAGGGCTGACAGTATCGCTAAACCGCTGGGGATTGTCTGCGGTTTGCACTCGATGTACGCGATTGAACAGTCGGTGAACCGCTGAGGTCTAGGACTTCAAGGATCAGTGAATCCACCTTTGCTCAAGGACGCCCCATGAACCATCCCAAACTCATCCACCACGGTGCCCATGAAGGCGTCACCGGCTCGTGCCACCAGTTGTGGATGGACGACACCTACAGCGTGCTGATCGACTGCGGCCAATTCCAGGGCGAGGACGAAGGGCTGGGCAGCGACGACCGGCTGGCCCTGGATTTTCCCATCGACGGCATCAAGGCGCTGATCGTCACCCATGTGCACATCGACCACGTCGGGCGTATTCCGAATCTGCTGGCGGCAGGCTTCGAAGGCCCGATCCTGTGCAGCGAGCCATCGGCCCGGCTGTTGCCGATTGTGTTGGAAGATGCCTTCCGCCTGACCATCAGCCGCGACCAGGAACAACTGGAGCGCTACCTCAAGGTGGTGGAACAACGGATCATCGCCTTGCCCTACGGCAACTGGTTCACGTTGCACGAGGCCGATCAGGCCGAGTGCCAGGTGCGTTTGCAGCCGGCGGGCCATGTGCTGGGGTCGGCTTATGTGGAATTCGAGTTGACCAGCCCCGATGCCGGTCACCGACGCATCGTGTTCAGCGGCGATCTCGGTGCGCCGCACTCGCCGATCCTGCCTGAACTGATACCGCCCGAGTGTGCGGACCTGCTGATCATGGAAAGCACCTACGGCGATCGCTGCCACGAAGATCGCGTGCATCGACGTGAGCGTTTGCAGGTCGCCATCGAGCGCGCATTGAAGGACCAGGGCACGGTACTGATTCCGTCGTTCAGCATCGGCCGGACCCAAGAGTTGCTGTATGAGCTGGAAGAAATCCTCCACGAGCAAGAAGCGAACACCTCCGACGCCTCAGAAAAACGCAGCAGGGAGGGTGCTCTCGACATCGACTGGCCGCAGATCCCGATCATCCTCGACTCGCCCCTGGCCAGCCAATTCACCGGCGTCTACAAGGAACTGCGCGGCTTCTGGGATGAAGATGCCCGGCTGCGGCTGGAGGAAGGGCGCAAGCCGCTGTCCTTCAAGCAGCTGATCACCGTCGACAGCCATGACGAGCACATGCGCATTGTCGATCACCTGACCGAAACCGCACGCCCGGCCATCGTCATCGCCGGCAATGGCATGTGCTCGGGCGGCCGCATCGTCAATTATCTGAAGGCCATGTTGGGCGATCCCCGGCACAACGTGGTGTTTGTCGGCTACCAAGGCAAGGGAACGCCGGGACGGGACATCATGACCCACGGGCCGGACGGTGGATTCGTGATGCTCGACGGTTGCCGCCTCGACATCCGCGCAGGCGTCGATAACGTCGGCGGCTACTCAGCCCATGCGGATCAGGCAGACCTGGTGGGTTTTGTCACGCGGATGAAGGAGTGGCCCAGGGAAATCCGCCTCATCCATGGCGAAGAACAGGCCAAGCAGCGCCTGGCCGAAGTGCTGGAAACGCGCTACCGCGAAGCCGGCAAGGAAGGGCGGATCACCATTCCCCACGCGGATGGCGAGCAACAGCACTATGCGCCTGAGGCGTTGAAAGATTGATTCCGGTGAGCGCAACAGACCTGGGCATCGACATTGCCGATCAGAACCGGCAGGGCCTGTACAAATGGCTGCTCGCCAGCTTCCTGTTGGGCAAGCGCATCCGTTCGAGTGTTGCGTTGCAGGCCTATCGGATACTGGTTGACCAGCACGGTCTGGACACGCCCGCCAAGCTTGGCCAGTCTCCGCATCGTGAGCTGGTCAGGTTGTTGGGGCAGGCAGGATATGCCCGGTATGACGAATCCACCGCCAGGCGCTTGCGTGTGCTGGGAGCCCGTTTGGCCAACGAACTGCCGACGCGACTGCAAGCCTTGAGCGGCGGCACCGAGGGGCTGCGAGAGATAGAGCGCTGGCTGCTGACCTTTGAGGGGATCGGGCCCAAGACCCTGGAGATTTTCATGCGTGAGGCAAGGGACGTGCTGGCAGCCATCGGCCAGTGCCGGTAGGGATGACCAACGGGCTAAATGGGCAGTTCGGTGGTCAGCTTGATTTTCTGCATGGGAATCTCGGTCTTCAGGCTCTGCACGCCTTTGATCCGCGACAGATGCTTGATCTGGAATTGTCGATACGCGTCGAGGTCCGACGCCACCACCCGCAGCAGAAAATCGCAGTCGCCAACCATCAGGTGACACTCCAGCACTTGCGGCAATTCGCGCACGGCATCGGTGAACCGATCCACCGTGACTTCATCCTGGCCTGTCAGCCACACCCGCACGAACAAAGTGACCGAAGCATCCACCTTCGCCGGATTGACCAACGCCACGTAGCGCTCGATGACGCCTGCTTCCTCCAACAACCGCACCCGACGCAGGCAAGGGGACGGCGACAAACCGACCTGCTTGGCCAGTTCAAGGTTCTGCAGGCGTCCATCGCGTTGCAAGGCGCGTAGTATCCGTCGATCAATTGCATCCAGTTTCATGGCATCAGATTTCTATTTATCAATTTTTTGTAGCTTCAGATGCCAAATACTCGCCATTTACTGAACTCTTCGCAATCCGATTTTTCGTCCGCACTGGAATAATTTGCGCTTTGGAGATGCGCAATGACCGAACACGATTTGAGCCTGCCGGTTACCGCCGGCAGCACATCGCCCACCGAATTGATGCGTGGCGCCAGGGCCGCGTTACCCATGCTGCTGGGCTTCGTGCCGTTTGCACTGGTGCTCGGGGCACAGGCTTCACACAAGGGGTTGAGTGCCTACGAAGTGGCGATGATGGCCGGGATGAACTTTGGCGGCGGTTCGGAGTTCGCCGCGATCGAGTTGTGGTCATCACCGCCGCAGCTGTGGGTGATTACCGCGATGACGCTGCTGGTCAACAGCCGGCACCTGTTGATGGGCGCGACGTTGGCGCCGCACCTGCGACATTGGCCATTGAAGAAGGCGCTGCCCGCGTTGTTCTTCATGTGCGACGAGAGCTGGGCCATGGGCCTGGCCGACGCCCGGCAGCGCCCGCGCTTCAGCCTGGCCTATTACCTGGGCGTGGCCCTTTGCCTGTGGCTGACCTGGGTGAGTTTCACTGCGCTCGGCGCGCAGGTCGGTCCCGCGCTTGGCGACTTGCACACCTACGGCTTCGACATGGCCTTCGCCGCTGTGATGCTGGTATTGCTGCGCGGCATGTGGCGGGGGGTGCGTGCGGCAGTCCCGTGGTTGATCAGCCTGCTCACTGCGGCGCTGTTCTATGTATTGATTCCCGGCGGCTGGTACGTACTGGCGGGGACCCTGGCCGGACTGGTCGTCGCGTACTTGTGGGCCAAGTCATGACCGATAACCTGACCCTGATGACTATCCTGGCGATGGCCCTCGTAACCTACCTGACCCGAGTGCTGGGCTTCGTGATGCTGCGCAACCGCACCATCAGCCCCGTGCTCCAGGAAGTGCTACAGGCTGCGCCGGGTTGCGTACTGATCGCGGTCATCGCGCCCAAGTTTGCCAGCAGCAACCCCGCCGACCTGATCGCCCTGGCGGTGACGCTGTTCGCTGCCACACGGCTGGGGCTGCTGCCGGTGGTGCTTATTGCGATAGCGGCGAGTGCGGTCCTGCGTTTCTTATTACCGAGCTGAGGTCCCATGTCATCGCCTATTCATACTGAAACACTCTGGATCGATACTCCGCACGGCAGGCTGTTCTGCCGACGCTGGTGTTCGACGCACAGAGCAGAGAGCCCCCAGCCACCGCCGATCATCCTGTTCCATGACTCCCTGGGGTGTATCGCCCTGTGGCGAGACTTCCCCAGGCAACTGTGCCAAACCACCGGACGCGAAGTGATTGCCTACGACCGACTCGGCTTCGGCCAGTCCGATGCGTACCCGGGTTCATTGCCGCTGTCTTTCATCCGCGACGAAGCCGAGCGGTTCTTTGGTTATCTCAAGGCTGCGTTGCAGATAGAACGGTTCGTCGCCCTCGGCCACAGCGTTGGCGGCGCCATGGCCGCGGCTTGTGCTTCATTGCATCCGCAGGATTGCCAAGCACTGATCACCATCGCCGCCCAGGCGTTTGTAGAAGAGCGAACCCTGCAAGGCATCCGCGCGGCCGAGTTGCAGTTTCAACAGCCCGGGCAAATGGCGCGATTGCACAAATATCACGGTGACAAAGCCGATTGGGTGCTGAGCGCATGGACCGGGACCTGGTTGGCGGAGGCGTTTCGGGGATGGACCATTGAAGGCACGGTTGGCGAGGTACAGTGCCCGGTACTGGCGCTGCATGGGGAGCAGGATGAGTATGGATCGGTGGAGCATCCGGCGCGTATTGCCAAGCTATCGACGGGGCAGGGGGAGTGTTTGATTGTTGAGGGATGTGGGCACGTGCCTCATCGGGAGAGGCCAGGGGTGGTGCCGGGGGTTGCGAGTGATTTTTTAGAGAGCTAAATGTCGGAGGCATATTTCTTGTTCGATAAACGTAGCCAGTTTGCGTTTATGGCGTAACAATCTTGACGATTGGTTCGTAAAACTTCCGAAGCCTCCTAGGCTTTGAGTACCATATGAGTGGATGCCGTGCGATGAAGAAACTGATGAGCCTGGATGAAATGGAACCAATCGCCAAAGAAGCTACCCGTCGGGCGTTAGGTAGTTATCCGGCACCGTCAAAGGAAGACCAGGCCGGTTGGACGCTGGGAAAGTTCGAAGCTGACACCGAGGGCGTGTTCGAAATTTACGTACCTAACGAGCAACCATTGAATGCAAAAGTGATTAGTAGAGCTCGAGTTAACCGCAGGACCGGTGCCGTAAATGTCGAGATCTTTCTGTAACAATGCTTAATTGCTGCGGAGGACTATAGTGCTCGTCCGTAGGTATGCGACTGCTCCCGGTATTCAGAGTTAATTTAAAAAAGGTTCTTTATGGTGGAAATGGAAGCTACGTTGTATGAAAAAATAACAGCCTTGTGCGCAACTGGCGATCAATTAGCTGAGAACCGTGAATATGAGGATGCGATAACGCAATACAATGCCGCATGGAAGCTGGTCCCCGAGCCAAAATCCGACTGGGATGCCTCGACCTGGATTCTGGCCGCCATTGCCGACGCTTGTTATTCGTCCGGGTACAATACTTCGGCACGTGAGGCATTGGAATATGGAATGACTTGCCCTGGGGGTGTTGGCAATCCCTTTATGCATCTTCGCCTTGGGCAAATTTTGCTGGATCAAGGAGAGAACGACCGAGCAGCAGATGAGCTTATGCGCGCTTACATGGGGGCTGGGAAGGATATTTTCGAGGCAGAGAGTCCTACCTATTTTGAGTTTCTCAAAACGAGGGCAAACTTATGAGCGAAATGCGAGGCAATCCGGGACGTCCGGGGAAGCGATCACTGTCTTAGCTAGAAAAAACGCGGTCTGTCCCTGAGGGATCGATATCGCGGAGTCCTGAATGCGAATGGAGCAGGGGAAGCATGTGCTATCTGATATACAGCTTTTCAAGCATGAATATTTTGAATCAAATTCGAAAAAATTTTCAAGGTAGACTATGGTCGGGCGCATGATGCCACTCAATTTCGATATCCAAGCCCGCTCGTAGAGTAACGGAACAGGACTAAAAATATGGCTTTTTATATTGAAATGGACAAGATCACTGATGCCGAGGAGTACGTTGACTACTCTTTTGGACGGGGTACGGATATTGGTGTTCTTAGGCTAAACAAAGTGCGTGGAACGCTAACGGTACTTTCTGTGTGCCCACTCGACCAAGATGGAGGATGGTCGCAGAGGGCAAGCATGAAATTGGCGAGGCTCTGGAAGGAAGGCGTATATCCTGAAAAGACTCAATGGGCTTCGTAAGGCAAGCGAGGAAACGGGACAGACCCTGAGGGAGCCCTCCTGAGTGCTGCGTCGAGCGCAACGCAAGTAGCTTTCCGGCGCTGTTCAAAGCTCAATTGAAGAAAGCGCCTGACGGGCCTGAGGGGCATCCGTTTCCTCGAGCCTTGCTTCTCCGAATATTAGGCTCTCACGTAGGAAACTTCTGAAAATCCCACAAAAAGCACTATTCTGGCCCTAAGCCTCTCGCCGGAGGTTTTCTGTCGCGTTACGCTCTGGATGTCGCTGCACATTCAGCGACCGGGCTTGGTAACCCGGTGGAATAAGGCGTAACAGTGCACGGACAGGATTGCAGGCTTTCAGGCCTGCGATTTTGTTTTATGGCAGCTGTGCGTGGGACGTCTTCTGACGTGCCGGTTTCCTTGATTCCCCGGTTTACCAACCTGCGCACAGCTGCCACCCATTCGCTTGGTAACGGATGCGGCAGCTCTTCGAATCAAGGGAGTTGAACAATGCATCTCAATCAATCAAGAAAACGGCTTCATCGGCTCCGCAGCTCTGTATCTCGGTTCCGCTGCATCTCATTCACTGGAGATAGCAAATGATCGAACAGGCAGAAGCAAAAACTATCGGCTACACCCCATTCCATTATTGCTCCGACCGTCCGCTGTTCCGCGTTAACGGCGGTGTTCCGTTAAATGAAGCGTTGCAACAAGCATCAGATCTCCTGCATCTCGCCTACCGGCTTGCAGAGGACGCAACTTTCGAAAGGAAAACGGACCGCCATGCCTGGGCCGCTCATTATTTAATGGAGATGAGCAAAGCAGTGATTGATGATGTGGTGAAAGTCATGACGGTTAGGCCTGAGGAATCTTGAAAAAAAACGGAGTAGACCACAATTATGGGGCGGACCGATTACAGAAACTCTAATCGTGGTCTGTCCCCGCCCCCCCTGAAATTTGCGTAAAATACTTTCCGATCAGGCATCAGAGCATGTTAGGTTTGGAGTCTGCAGATGCCAAAATCTTACAGCGCCAAGAAATCTGGATTCTAATAAATGGAAATAAAATTTAGCATAACAGAAAAATTTGAGATGCTGGGCGGAATTACTATTTTGGCGTGTAAAGGCCTCAGCACCAATAACGATGTCGTAGAAAAACAGTTTTATCTGGTTTCCAGCAGTGAAGTTCGACAGGTGTTAACTATAGCTGGCGTACGCAACATACTAAATCAACAATCGAATCTTGAGCAAAAAGCTCTTGAGATCAGAGATATTGTTAGTTTGTCGGAGGACGAGGCAAGAGGTGGAAGCTGGCAATTGATCTTAAGATAAAATCACAGATTCCTTAGCGGTAATAGGGGCGAGATCATTACCCTGTGCTGTGCATATTCTTCCGCAATCGGGATGCTGGGAGCTATTTTAGAAAGCGGTGTATCGATAAAGGGCTTTGACTATGGAATCCGGACTCTTGGGCAAAATTCGTCAGATCGTTGAGGACTGTAAATTTCTGAATTTCCCCGACTCACGGCTGGCGCTCGAAATAATTCTTGCTTCAGAAACATATTCTGACAGTGAAATTATAGAAGCATTTACCTGTCTGCCCCGCGAGGTGGTATCAGAGATTAGGCAGCACATGGAAAAATACGAAACCACCGGACAGTACTACATCATTTCAAGTGCAGGCATGGCAGATGTATCTGCGGCTATGGGCCGCACTTGGAAGCTACTTTACAGTTTCAAATAATGGGCGTGGTAATTATCAGCGTTTTTTTGGAACTCTCAGAGGATGGATTACGTTGTTTGTGCATCTTGATAAGCCGGAGCAGTAGGAAGTGGCGATGCCTCTTGTGAGTTAATTAAGATTTTGGGTTGACTTTTATAAAATGACTATATGTCTCGCGGGGCATCTTGATGCTTGACAAGCAATTAAGTATGGGGGTAGTGATTAATGCAATATTTAAATCTGCTTGGCTCGCACCCTGGTTGTGCGGGGCTGCGACTATTTGCAAAATCACTATTTGATGCTCTAGGCGTTGATCATCGAGACGAGCGCGAAAGTAGTAACTACGTTGACGGTTATTATTTTAAAGGCTCCCTTGCCAGCATGATTTTCTCCGTCGCTGGCGACGACGAAGATGCGCATGAAAACGTACAGTACTGGATTCACATTTCAGCTGACTTGGATACATCTGAAACTCTCGAGGATGCAGTGTCTCAATTGATTCGAGATAAGTTACTTCCAATGGGCTTTCAGTTGACTCGTATTGCTAACTTCGGTAAGCGAAATGAGCAGCGAATCGACTACTGACATCTGCGCAGCGGATCGTTGGGGACAAACCTAGGGATCCCCCAAAATGTCGATTCGGCGTGGACAGTGATTCCAACGGCGAGTGATGCCTACGCCAACTAAAAAATTTCGGACAAACCATGGACGATCAATGACTGGGTGTTCTTGGTATCCGGACGCAAAAAGCCCATGACAACTCAGGAATCGCGAGCCTCGCGCAGGTCACCTGAAATCTCAGCGGTTCTTCCCAGGCGATCGCAAAGCCCCAACACTCGCCCCTACCACCAGCAAAGTCCCCAGGCACTGCAGTGCTGACATCGACTGCTGCAGGATCAAAAAACCAGCCAGCACACCAATCGCAGGCTCCAGACTCATCAAAATACCAAAGGCAGAGGTAGTCATCCGGCGTAGCGCATTCAGCTCCAGGACATAGGGCGCCAAAGGGACCAGGAGAGCAAGGAAACTCACGTAGAACAGTTGCTCCAACGGAACATGCCCACCACTTTCCATGAGGCCAAACGGGGTCGCCAGAAGCGCGGCCACGATGAGTGCCGTGGACAGTCCCTCCGTTCCCTTGAAAAGGCCTCCTACACGCTTCATCAGCAAGATGTAGCCGGCCCATCCCAGTGCGGCGCCTGCCGACAGCGACAGCCCCAGGGTATCCGCTGTCCATTCACCATTTTGTCGGGCGATCAGCACAATTCCGGTCGCCGCGAGAACGGGCCACAGCAGGCCCCAACCCTTGCGCAGGCCTACGGCTGCTACGCACAGTGGTCCGAGAAATTCGATTGCAACGGCCAGGCCCAGGGGGACGTGGGCGATGGCGGCGAAGAAGCAGAAGGTCATGCAGGCCATGGCGGCACCCAATCCGATGGCCGCGATCCAGTGTTGCCGGGTGTAACGCGTGACCGAAGGGCGTACCACGACCGCCAGCAACAGGGCGGCGATGCACAGGCGTAACCAGGTGGTGCTGACGGACCCGAAGGCTTCCATGACCGGCGCACTCAGTGCGGCGCCCAATTGCACGGAGCACATGGCCGCAACCGCCATCAGCACAGCCATCAGATTGACTTTCGAAGCCTTGTTCTCTACCGAGGGCAAGGGTGACGCTAGAGGGCTGGTCGCCGCGTTTTCGTTCACGTTACTGACTCCAATTGAAAACCTGACTCTAGTAGGATGGCGCCTATAAACAAATCTAATAGTATTTATGTTGGGTTAAGGGATTTTTATGCTGCGTGATCTGGACAGCCATCTGCTGAGAGCGTTCGTGACGGTTATCGAGACCGGCAGCGTGAGCGCGGCCGCGCAGAAACTCTCCCGGACCCAGGCTGCGGTGAGCATGCAGCTGCGGCGGTTGGAGGAGCAGTTGGGGCAGCGTCTTCTGGAGCGTTCCCCCAGAGGCGCCACGCTAACGGGCGCGGGCCAGATGTTGATGCCCTATGCGCAACGTATCCTGGAGGCGGGTGCGGATGCCCAGCGCGTACTGTGCGACGGTCATGTCTCGGGGACGGTTCGCCTGGGATTGCTGGAGGACGTCGCTGTGGGCCGTTTGCCCTCAGTGCTGCAGCGATTTTCCGCCAGCTACGTCGATGTAGGCCTGGAAATGATCGTCGATTCCAGTCAGGCGTTATCCCGGATGCTGACCCAGGGAGAGCTGGACATCGTGATCGGTGATCCGGGTGTGATCGACGCCTCTGCGTTGAAGACATGGACTCAGCCTTTGCGCTGGATTGGTTCCCGGAATCTGAAGATCGACTGGCGCAAGATACCATTGCCGGTGATAGCGTTTGTCGGCACCTGTGCATGGCAGGACAAAGCGTTCGCGGCGCTGAATCGGGCCAGGATCCCCTGGCGGATCGTTTGCAAAAGTACCAGTTTGCTGGCGATTCAAGCCGCGGTCGACGGTGGGTTGGGTGTGGCGGTGATGCTGGCGGGGCACGTTCGCCACGACTCGATGAGGGTTCTGGGAGCCAGGGAAGGCCTGCCTCCTGCGCCGCAGGCAGATTTTGGTCTGTTCACCGCCACTTCGCAGGCAAATGCGAACTCGGCGCAGCATGCGCTGCTGGATCTTTTGAACGAGGACATTGAAAATTCCGTCGCGCTTGAAATAGACCAGACCTGAAGGTCGATATCCAAGAACACCCATCACCGCATTGCGCCAGAAGCAACGCCTGGCATCGTTGCGTACGACGCATCACTCAGTTGCTCGAACCACAGATTCTCCAGGTTCCACCGCAGCCGTAGCCTTGCAGACACTTTCTCTCACTGACGAGGTGTCATCATGCTCACGGGCAATCCTGCGGCCACGGCCCATTCCCAACCGACTGCTTCACTCTCCGGCCTGATGGTCGCGTTCCTGGCGTTCTGCTGCGGCGCGGTGGTCGCCAATCTTTACTACGCCCAACCCATCGTCGAGCTGATTGCGCCGCAGATTGGCCTGTCCAGCGCCAATGCCAGTTTGATCGTCTCGCTCACCCAATTTGGCTACGCCCTGGGCCTGCTGTTGCTGGTGCCGCTGGCGGATCTTCTGGAAAACCGTCGTCTGGTGGTGGGCTTCACCTTGGCGGCCAGCGCCAGCCTGTTGTGCGCCGGGTTGAGTCATTCGCCTTCAATGTTCCTGGTGTTTTCGCTGCTGATCGGCCTGACCTCGGTGGCCGTGCAGATCCTCGTGCCGCTGGCGGCGCACCTGGCGCCTGAAAAATCCCGCGGGCGAGTGGTGGGCAACATCATGAGCGGCCTGCTGCTGGGAATCCTGTTGTCACGCCCGGTGTCGAGCCTGCTGGTGGAAGCGTTCGGCTGGCGTGGGGTGTTCTTCAGCGCTGCGGCACTGATGGCAGTCATTGCGCTGATCACCGCTGTGGCGCTGCCGCGTCGCGTGCCGACGCATCAGGCCAGTTATGGTGCGTTGATCGGTTCGGTGTTTGCCTTGGCGAAACGCTATGGGGTGCTGCGCGAGCGTTCGCTGTACCAGGGCCTGTTGTTCGCCAGCTTCAGCCTGTTCTGGACCATCGCGCCGATCGAGCTGATGCGCAACCACGGTTTCAGCCAGACTCAAGTGGCGATTTTTGCCTTGGTCGGCGCGGTGGGCGCTGTGGCCGCGCCGATTGCCGGTCGTTTGGCCGATGCCGGTCATGCCCGCAAGGGCACCCTGGTAGCCTTGTTGTTGGCCCCGATTTCATTGCTGGTCGCCGCCTTGCCGGGCAGCGGTTATGTCTGGCTGGTGGTGTGTGCGGTGCTGCTGGACTTTGCCGTGCAGTTGAACATGGTCCTCGGGCAACGCGAGGTGTATGCCCTGGACCCGCACAGCCGGGCCAGGCTCAACGCGGTGTATATGACCAGTATTTTTGTCGGCGGCGCTTTGGGCTCGCTGGTTGCCAGCCCGCTCTACGAACACTTTGGCTGGAGCCTGTCGGCGATGCTGGTGGCAGCGGTCCCCGCCCTGGCGCTGGTGATGTTTCTGACTCGCCAGCTCATGCCAGCGCCGGCTGATGGCCAATAATTCGATGACACTGCGTGGGACAAGACGACAAGCCAACGGTGATGCACAATCGTCACCGTTTGTTTTCGATCGGAATCCACTTATGGACAAGTTGCTGGCGCTGAAAATGTTCGTCGAAACCGTACGCTGCGGCGGTTATTCCTCGGCAGCGCGCAAACTCGGGCTGTCGACGTCTTCGGTGACCCGCCAGGTGGCGGGGCTTGAACAGGAACTGGGCGCCAGCCTGCTCAACCGCACGACCCGCAACATCAGCGTGACCGCCGCCGGGCAAACCTATTTCGACAAGGCCGTGGCGATCCTCGACGCCGTCGATGAGGCCGATGCGTTCGTTGCCGACCGCGGCAGCGAGGTGCAAGGCCGGCTCAGGGTCAGCGTGCCGGTGGAGTTTGGCCGCCGCATCATCGCCCCGCACCTGAACCGTTTGCTTGAGCGCTATCCTGGCCTGGAGATCAGCCTCTCGTTGAGTGACCAGGTCAGCGATCTGCTCAGTGAGCAGATCGACGTGTCGGTGCGACTGGGCTCTACGGTGGTGAGTGAAGACATCGTCAGCAAACGGGTCGGCGCCTTCCAGCGCTGGGTGTTGGCCAGCCCCGGATATCTGGAGCGCCATCCGGCACCGCGCCACCCTCACGACCTGCTGGAACACCAATGCCTGCGTTTCGATTACGGTGGCTCGCATCAGCATTGGACGTTCCAGGCCGATGACGAAACCGTCCAGCTGAACGTGCAAGGCCGATTGCACAGCAACAATGCCGACATCTTGCGCGAGGCCGCCATCGCTGGCGGCGGGGTGACGCTGCTTGCCGACTGGCTGGTGCGAGATGATGTCGCCCAGGGCAGGCTGGTCCGGCTGCTGGAGCAATACGAGGTCAATCCTGGCAGCGCCAGCAGTTGCATCAATTCGCTGTATCTGCCGAATCATCGCGGGTCGAGCCGCATCAATGTGTTTATCGAGTTTTTGGAGGAGGTGCTCAGGGCGAGTTGATTCAGCCTTCCATGGCTCTCATCTACATCCCCGGTAGCCTTGAGACCGGCTGAAAAACTAGCGTGCGCATCTCGCCAACAGCGACGCTTTAACCTGCGGCCATTCAGAATCGATGATGCTGAAGCGCACCGAGTTACGCTTACGTCCGTCCGGCATGATGCGCTCATGGCGCACGATGCCTTCCTGCACAGCCCCAAGGCGCAGAATAGCGGCGCGGGAGTTCGCGTTGAGTTCATCAGTGGTGAATTGCACGCGGACGCAGTCCATTGCCTCGAATGCGTGGGCCAGCAGCAGAAGCTTGGCTTCGGTGTTGATGCCGGTTTTGTGCGTGGATTCGGCTAGCCAGGTATGGCCGATCTCCAGTTTGCGATTCAATCGGTCAACCTTCCAAAAGCGCGTACTGCCCACAACCTGGCCGGTGTCACGACGCACGATCGTGAAGGGAATAACCGTACCGGCTTCGCGTCCGCGCAGGGCGGTATCGATGTAATGATCGATGGTATCAGGGCCGGGGACGTTGGTGACCTTCAGATTCCATAACTGACCGTCGGCAGCAGCACGGAGCAGGGCGCTGGCGTGTTCCGGTTGTAGCGGTTGAAGTTCGACCTTGGAGCCGGTCAAGACAATCTGAGTCATGGGTACGTCGCCGTCTGGGTCGTGGGCACCGGCCAGCATACAACCTTCTGCCGGATTGTTAACCCCTCACGCCGGGCGACGCATGATCAGCACATCAGTTTCATAGGTCAGCACGGCGTTCTGGTCCTGATTGAAGACTCCGACCTTGAAAACCACCCAGCCGCGATCCGGCTTGCGGGTGTGGGCATAGGCGCTCAGGACCTGTGAAGACAGATGCAGGCGGTCGCCACTGAGGACCGGTCGAAGCAGCTTCAACGCTTCGAACTTTCCGCCTGCCACCAGGTTCGTTTTCAGGAAAAATGCATCGCACAGCATCCTTTGCGCCATTGCGAAGGTATGCACGCCGCTGGCGCAATGCTCGCCCAAGGGAGAAAGCGCAGCCAGTTCGGGGTCGATGTGGATATCCAGCGGATCGAACATCAGGGCGAATTCGATTATTTCCTGACGGCTCACCGGTTGGGCGCGTTCAGCCGTCCATTTTTTACCGGGGGTGAAGTTTTCCCAATAGAGTACCTTCGCATTCATATAAGCCTCTGGTTTTCCGGTTTTTGATTCGAGTGTTTCACCGGTACCGGTTGCCGGCAATGCTCAAAGGCCTCACCACGCTTGATGCGTGAGGACACCCAACTACAGCGTTTTTTCGATGACAATGGGCGCACCCCAAAAAACATGCGACGCTGAAGGAGTAGCTAACGCAACACCTTGAAGGTGCGAACCCGGCATTACGGAGAAACCATGGCGCTTGCCCCGGACAAGGGAACAACCTCGATCGGATTGGTCCATGAGGCGTTGCAGGGAGCACGCGCCCGCGGGCTGGACGTGTCTGCGATCCTGCAGCAGGCCCAGATCGATCCGCAGCTGTTGGAGGCGCCCCATGCACGCGTGTCGGCAGGCGCATTTTCGCGGCTATGGGTGGCGTTGTCTGATGCACTGGACGACGAGTTTTTTGCGATCGACAGCCACCCCATGCGGCGCGGCAGTTTCAAGCTGATGTGCCAGGTTTCGCTGAACTGCGAGACGTTGGGCCAAGCCCTGCGACGAATGTTGGCGTTGCTGCGGGCGATTCTGGATGACGTGTACGGTGAACTGGTTTGCGATGCAGAGTCGGCGGTGATCCTCATTCAGGACCGGGGCGTAGAACGGCGGCTTTTCTGCTACGGCACCTGGCTGATCCTGGTGCATGGCCTGTTGTGCTGGTTGGGCAATCGGCGCATCCCCATCCAGCAACTGGACCTGCGCCCGCAGCGACCGGAAGACGACAGCGATTACCGCATGCGTTTCTGTGACAACCTGAGGTTCGGCGCTCCGGTGTCCCAGGTGGTGTTCGAGCGTAGTTTCCTTGAGCTGAAGGTCGCCCAGACGCCCGCCACCCTGGCGACGTTTCTCAAAGAGTCACCGGCCAGCCTGCTCGTTCAGTACCGCAACGACGACAGCATCAGCGCCAGGATCCGCCAGCAGCTGCGCGGACAAACGCCAGAGGAGTGGCCTGAGCTCGAAGCGTTGTCCAAGACCCTGCGCATTTCCTACTCGACCCTGCAACGGCGCCTACAAGCCGAGGGCGTCAGTTACCAACGGCTCAAGGACAACCTGCGCCGCGACATCGCAATCAACCTGCTGTGCCGTGCGGACCTGACGGTCACTGATGTCGCGGCCCAGACCGGTTTTCAGGAAACCAGCGCCTTCCACCGGGCGTTCAAGAAGTGGACCGGCGTCAGCCCCGGCGCCTATCGCCGGACGCTGGACCAGTAGCTTCAACTTCCAATGCACACCTATCTGTAGCTGTCCCTTCAAACGGCCCCTGAGACTGCCCAGAACGGTCATTCAAAACGATGTCCGCGGGCATGGGCTGCGCGCACTGCCGATCCTATGATCGCGCCAAGCAACCCCTCAGTCTTGCCTTGACTGGAGGGCTGCGTGTTGTTGCGCCTTGCCAGACAGCCCGGCGCTTGCAACGACCCTAGTGCACTTCACAACAAAAACAAAATGAAGGGGACACGCTATGCAACCGGTGAACGTTTACGCCTTGGCGGGCGAGTCAAAATTGAATCGCTTTCACGGGCTGATTCTCTTCTGGTGTGTGTTGATCCTGGTGATCGACGGCTATGACCTGGCGATTGTCGGCGCAGCACTGCCGGCCATCATGAAAGACATGCAGATTGACCCCACCAGCGCCGGCATCATGGCCGGCTCGGCACTCTTCGGCACGATGCTGGGCGCAATATTTCTCGGGACGCTGGCAGATCGCATCGGCCGTCCGAAAATGATCGCCTTCTGCGTTGCACTGTTCAGCCTCTTCACTGCGGCGGCGGGCTTTACCCATGACCCGGTCAGTTTCAGCGTCATGCGCTTCATCGCAGGCCTGGGCATAGGCGGGGTGCTGCCGGTCTGCACGGCGCAGATGGGCGAATACGCGCCACTAAAGCAACGGACCCGCCTGGTAACCCTGGTGTTTGCCGGTTACTCCGTTGGCGGCATCCTGGTGGCCGTGACCTCCAAGCAGCTGATCGAAAGCCACGGCTGGCAGTGGGTGTTCTACATCGCTGCACTGCCGGTGCTGCTGATTCCGTTCATTCTCAAGACGATGCCCGACTCAATCGGCTATCTGCTGAAAAACGGCCGCCAGGATGAGCTGCGCACCATCGCCAGTCGCCTGGAGCCTACGCTGCTCCTGACCCACCAGACCGAAATGGTCGGCAACCCGGCGGTGCTGGGCAAACAGGACACTCCCGTGCGAAACCTGTTCAAGGACGGACGCGGCCCGAGCACGGTGATGATCTGGGCAGCCTTCATGACCGGCCTGTTCATGGTCTACGCCCTCAATTCCTGGCTGACCAAGCTGATGGCCATGGCAGGGTTCAGCCTGGGTTCGGCCCTCAATTTCGTGATCGTGTTCAACGTCGGGGCGATTGTCGGTGCGCTTGGCGGCGGCTGGCTGGGCGACCGATTCAACATCAAGTACGTGCTGGTGTGCTTCTACATCGTCGGCGCGGTGGCCCTCACGCTGCTCGGTTATACGCGCTCGACGACACTGCTGTTCGGGGTCGTGTTCGTAGTCGGGGCCTCGACCTTGGGTACTCAACTATTGGCCTATGCCTACGCGGGTGATTTCTATCCCTCGACCATTCGTTCGGCAGGCGTTGGCTTTGCCTCCGGTGTCGGGCGGATCGGCGCCATCGTGGCGCCGGTGCTCATCGGCTGGCTGGTGTCGCTGAACCTGCCGCTGGAGCACAACTTCATGGCGATCAGCGTGGCCGGCCTGATTGGCGCAGGTGCTGTCACCTTGATCAACCAGCAACGCGCGGACTCGACCCAGGCGAGAAAGGTCCCGGTGCCGTCCAGTTGAACTCCTGTTTCTTCGCTTCCCAAGAAAACGAGCCTGAAAGACATGACGATAAACCGCTTATTACCGCCGCCGCTTTCGCCTCAGCTATTGAGCCAGACGGTTGACTGGGCGATCACCTCGCGCCGTAGCATCAGGGCGTTCCTGTCGACGCCGGTGCCGCGTGCCGACATCGAAGCGATCCTGAATGTCGCACGTTTCTGCGCCACTGGCGTGAACATGCAGCCGTGGCGGGTCCATGTGGTCACCGGAGAGATGAAGGCTCGCCTGTCCAAGGCCATCGACGCGATCGACAGTGACCCGGCGCTGAACGAGCATCTACAGGACTCCTATGAGTATTACCCCCGTGAGTGGGTCACGCCCTACATCGACCGCCGGCGCAAGGTCGGCTGGGATCTGTACAACCTGCTAGGCATCACCCGGGCGGACAAGCGGCGCATGCATCAGCAGCACGGTCGCAATTACAAGTTCTTCGACGCACCGGTCGGCCTGATCTTCACCATCGACCGGGTGCTGCAGCAGGGCAGCCTGCTGGACTACGGGATGTTTTTGCAGAGCGTGATGATCGCTGCCCGGGGCAGAGGGTTACACACCTGCCCGCAGGCGGCATTCCTGAAGTATCACGATGTGATCGCGCAAGTACTGGAAATTCCAGCGGACCAGATGCTGGTGTGTGGGATGAGCCTGGGTTACGCCGACGAAACCAGCATTGAAAACACTCTGGTCACGGATCGAGAGCCGGTCAGCGCGTTTGCCACGTTTCACCATAATAATAAGGAGACAGTCCTGTGAAATCCGCTACCTATGACAGCGGCCTCGAGCGCAGCGCCGCGAACCACCTTGCGCTCACGCCCCTTGGATTCCTCGACCGCGCGGCGCTGGTGCATCCGCAACGGCACGCTGTGGTACATGGTGAGTTGCGAAGAACCTGGGTCGAGACCCGGGAGCGCTGTTACCGCCTGGCTTCAGCCCTGGTCAGAAGAGGACTGGGGGAGGGTGATACGGTGTCCATCCTCTCGCCCAACACCCCCGCGATGCTCGAAGCGCACTACGGCATTCCCCTGGCGGGCGCGGTGTTGAACACCATCAACTATCGCCTGGATGCCGAGGGGGTCGCCTTCATCCTCCGTCATGGTGAATGCAAATTGCTGCTGGTGGATCGCGAGTATGCGGCGTTGGCTGCCGCAGCCCTTGAACTTGTCGAACAGCGCCCTGTGGTGATTGATATCAACGATCATCTGGCACCGCTGGCGCCCGCCATCGGTGAGACCGACTATGAAAGTCTGTTGGCCGAGGGTGATCCGGATTTCGCTGGTGTCTGGCCCGCCAATGAATGGCAACCGATCGCGTTGAACTACACCTCCGGCACAACCGGTGATCCCAAGGGCGTGGTTGCCAGCCATCGCGGCACCTATCTGATGAGCCTGTTGCAAATGACCAACTGGCCGCTGTCACGGGCGCCGCGCTATTTGTGGACGCTGCCGATGTTTCACGCCAACGGTTGGTGTTTTACCTGGGCGATTACCGCAGCTGCCGGAACCCACGTCTGCCTGCGCAAGGTCACTGCGCAGACAGTATTCGAGGCGATCGACCATCACGGCGTAGACCATTTCTGCGCCGCGCCAATAGTGATGGCGATGATCGCCAATACGGCCGGACGCGCCCCTTTGCAGACACCGGTTCGAGTGTTGACCGCCGGCTCGCCGCCGCCCGCCACAGTGCTCAAAGCGGTACTGACGCTGGGCTTCGATGTGGATCATGTGTACGGCATCACCGAGGTGTCTGGAACGCCGGTCAGTTGTGCCTGGCAGGACGGCTGGAACGACTTGTCCGAGTCGGAACAATGCGCACTGCGGGTACGCCAGGGCGCACGCGGCGCAGCGTTCGAAGACCTGATGGTGGCTGATCCCGAGACGCTGGTACCGGTGCCGCGTGACGGCCAGACCACCGGCGAGCTGATGATGCGGGGCAATACCGTCATGATGGGTTACCTGAAAAACCCATCCGCCACCCAAAAAGCCTTCGCCGGCGGCTGGTTTCATACCGGCGACGTGGCGGTGGTTCACGACAACGGCTACATCCAGATCACCGATCGCTGCAAGGACGTCATCATTTCCGGTGGCGAAAACATCTCTTCCGTCGAGATCGAAGAAGCGATCCACGCCCACCCTGCGGTGCTGCACGCCGCCGTGGTCGCTCAGCCGGATGACAAGTGGGGCGAGGTGCCCTGTGCTTTCGTCGAGCTCAAGGCCGGTGTGCCGGCGCCAACCGAGCAGGACATCATCGGTTTCTGCCAGGGACGATTGGCTCGCTTCAAATGCCCGCGACGGGTGATCTTCATCGAGTTGCCGAAAACCGCCACCGGCAAGATCCAGAAATTCCTGCTGCGCGAACGTGCGGGCAGCCAGGAGGCGATCATGCGCCTGGCTTCCGGCTGCTGAGCAGGCGCAGGTAACCCCTCTCAGACAATAATGCCGCCGATTCAGGCGGCAGGCTTTCACGCACACAACAAAAACAAAAGGTGCCTGTATGTCGAAATCCCATGTCGCGGTATTGGTTGGAATATCAACACTCACTGGCGCGCCCTTGGTGTTCGCTGATTTCATCAAGGATGCAAAAGGAAGCCTGGAGCTTCGAAACTTTTACTACAACCGCGACTATCGAAATGAAGGCGCTACCCAGAACAAGCGAGACGAATGGGCGCAGGGTTTCATTCTCAATCTTCAGTCTGGCTTCACCGAGGGTACGGTGGGTTTCGGCCTGGATGCCCAGGGATTATTGGGCGTGAAGCTCGACTCAAGCGGCGACCGAACCGGCTCGGGCCTGCTGGCGTTCGACCGGGAGCGAAACGTCGAGGATGAATACGGGAAATATACCCTGACGCCCAAGGCGCGGCTGGGCAAGAGCGACCTGCGGGTGGGTGGCCTCAGCCCGCTGATGCCGCTGTTGTGGAGCAACAACAGCCGGCTGTTGCCCCAGGTGTTCCGCGGTGGCTCACTGGTGTCCAACGACCTCGATTCACTGACGGTCTCTGCGATTCGGGTCAACGCCGTGAGGCAGCGCAACTCCACGGATTTCGAATCCCTCACCGTGTTCGGCTACCGCCCCATCGAGGCGGATCATTTCGATTACCTGGCGTTCGATTACAAGGTTCTTCCGACACTGACCTTGAGTTATCACATCGCCGAACTGGAGGATCTCTATCGCTCCAACTTCTATGGCTTGAAGCTCAATCAGCCACTGTCAACCGGCGCGATCATTTCCGATGTGCGCGTGTTCGATGCCAGGGAAACCGGGGATGAAAGCCTGGGTCAGGTGGATAACCGCACCTTGAGCAGCTATTTCGCCTATAACCTCAACGGCCACACCCTTGGCGGTGGCTACCAGAAAGCGTGGGGGGACACGCCTTTTGCCTTCGTGAACGGCACCGACACCTATCTGTTCGCCGAGTCGCTGGTCAGTACCTTCACCGCGCCCAACGAACGGATATGGTTTGCCCGCTATGACTACGATTTCGCCAGTGCCGGCATTCCCGGGCTGACCCTGACCCTGAGGTATGTAAAAGGTGAGGATGTCGATCCCACGTTGCTGAGCACTCGGCAAGCAGCGGCGCTGCGTTCGCAAGGAGAAGAGGGCAAGGAATGGGAGCGTGTGACCGATATCGCCTATGTGATCCAGAGTGGCCCGGTGAAAGGTCTGGGGGTTCAATGGCGCAACTCCACCAACCGCTCGACTTATGCCGACAGTGCCAATGAAAACCGCTTGATTCTGCGTTACACCATGACGTTCTGATTCACGCGCAGAGTAGAGGAACGCGACGCTGCCTTGCCGGGCGTCGCGTCAGTCAACCTGAGCGCCAGCCGAGGATTAGACTGGTTATCCCTGCGGGGATTCAGGCCGCAGGCCAATCCATCCGACCACCGCAACAGTTTTCAGGTCTTGCATGCCCGTGTCGACGGTGGCCTTCTCACAGGAGGGTACGTAATGGACGAGGCAAAGCTTAACGAGTTCATGGGCAAGCTGGTGTCCGATATGGGCGCCTCGGCAATGCTCGCCAACGTCATCCTTGGCGATGAACTCGGGCTATACAAGGCCATGGCTGACAGCGAGCCGATAACGCCCCAGCAACTCGCCGACAGGACCGGTTGCAATGCGCGGCTGATTCGGGAGTGGCTCAGCGCTCACGTGGCGTCCGGCTACATGGAGCACCGCGACGGCCGATTCGTCTTACCCGAAGAACAGGCGATGGCACTGGCGATCGAGGATTCGCCGGTGTACGCGGCGGGCGGTGTGATGGTGGTGGCGTCCATGTTCCACGACAAGGACAAGTTGATAGCGGCCATGCGCGGCGACGGCGGACTGCCTTGGGGCGAGCACCATCCCTGTATGTTCAGCGGCACCGAGCGTTTTTTCCGGCCCGGCTACAAGACTTACCTGGTGTCGCAATGGCTGCCAGCCTTGGAAGGTGTCGTGGAGAAACTGACTGCAGGTGCTCGCGTCGCGGATATCGGCTGCGGGCATGGCGCTTCAACCATCGTGATGGCCCAGGCCTTCCCGGCGTCCCGCTTCGTGGGGTTCGACTATCATGCGCCGTCGATAGCCACTGCCACACAGCGCGCCCAGGAGGCCGGCGTCGCCGAGCAGGTTACGTTTGCCCAGAGCACCGCCAAGGACTTTCCCGGTGACGATTACGATCTGATCTGCTACTTCGATTGCCTGCACGACATGGGCGACCCGGTCGGCGCCGCGCAGCATGCCTATCGAGCCCTGAAAGCCGATGGCTCGGTGCTGCTGGTCGAGCCCTATGCCAAAGACACGCTCGACGAGAACATAAATCCTGTCGGGCGGCTGTTCTATGCCGCCTCCACGTTCATCTGCACGCCGAACTCGCTGTCTCAGGAAGTGGGGCTGGGATTGGGGGCGCAGGCTGGGGAGGGGAGGTTGCGCGAGGTGTTCGATGCGGCGGGATTCACACAGTTGCGCCGTGCGGCTGAGACACCGTTCAATTTGATTCTGGAGGCTCGCAAGTAACTGCTCGCAGGGTGCCGTGCATGGGCTGGAAAATCCGTGCACGGCTTTCATGCGCCCTTATTTGCGTTTAGCGGCTCAATAAGGCGCTATCGTTTTTTTCCTCGATCTCCACCTGCTTTTCTCGCCCCAGAAACAGAAACACCGCCGCTGCGGTAACCAGCGTGAACAGCGCCAGTAGCTGCAACAACGTATTGAACCCTGCGGTATAGGCCAAGCGCAGCGTGCTCACCGGGATCTGGCTGGCTGCATTGCTCGCATGCCCGATATCACCCATGACCAGGTGTTGCGCAAGAGTAGAAAGATCAAGGTCCGACAGCTTGACCGGCGAAGTGATGCTCAGCTGGTGGGCGACCAATGCCGTCAGTACCGCTACGGTGATTGCCAGGGCGACGCCTTCGCTGGCGACCCGCGTAGTGTTGAATATCCCGGCCGCCATCCCGGCCCTTTCCTTGGGAATCACGCTGACCGATAACCCGTCCATCAAACCCCAGGGCAGGGCGGTGCCGACACCTGTCACCAGCATGCTGACGATGATCTGTGTCTGCGCTTGCGCCGGGAGGGTACTGAGCCAATAGAGACCGGTCGCGGCGATGACGAAACCGATCGCGCACAGGATACCCGCCGACAACCAACGCGTCAGCGACGCGGCGATGATCGGGACGATCAGCATGGGCGCCGAGAGCGCCAGCATCATCAGGCCCGCCTCGAATGCACTGGCGCCTTCCACCCCGATAAACCGAAATGGCAACAGCACGATCAACACAATGTAGCAGTAGCAGGTGCCAATCGGCAGGATCTGCACACCGACGAAGCGTGGATACAGAAACAGTCCCAGCTCCAGCATCGGATGCCTGGCCCGGTTTTCAACGATGATAAACAGCAACAGGAACAGCGCTGACATACCGAGCAGCGCCAGGATCAATGGCGAGCTCCAACCCTGTTCAGGCGCCAGGATTACCGCCGTAGTGAAAGCGACCAAGAGGCCGGAAAAGCTCAGCACGCCGCCGGTATCCAGGTGTTTGGCCTGGGGATCACGGCTTTCGCGCATCTTTGGTACGGCGAATACCAGGGAAACAATGGCAATGAGCGCGGTACAGAGGAAAATCGAGCGCCAGCCCAGGTGCTCGATCAACAGCCCGCAGAGCAACGGTCCAAAAGCCAGCCCCACGCCGAATGTGGTGCCCAGCAGACTGAACGCGCGAGTCCTGGCGTGACCATCGAACTCCTGCGCCAATGCCGCCGAACCGCTGGATAGCGCCGCAGCGGCTGCAATGCCTTGCACTGCCCGCAGCAGATCAAGCCAGAGAATATCGGGCACCACTGCCAGCAAGGTCGACACCAAGGCAAACAACGCCATGCCACACATGAACATGCGCTTGCGCCCGTAAAGGTCGGCGAGCGTACCTGCGGCCATCAGCAGGCTGCCGAAACTGAGCATGAAGGCATTGGTGATCCAGGCCAGTTCGGTGGGTTGTGCATCGAAGGTTTTGCCAATGAACGGCGTGGCGACTGCTCCGCCGGTAAAACTCATGGGCAACACCAGGGCTGCCAGGCATATTGCTGCCAGAATGGAATAACGGCCGTGGGCTGGTAGCGCTTCTGTAGCGGCGTTCATTGATTCATCCCCTGCATGTCTATTAAGTATCCGTCCTGTCTGGCCAAGACCCGTGTTGGTTCGTACACTCTAGTTAGGATGCAATCGGAGATAAATGGGCTTCGATTCCACTTATAGTGAACCAAAAGGATGTAATCGTTTCGTGGACAGTCTCAGTGGTGTGACCTCGTTCGTTAAAACGGCCGAGGCACTCAGTTTCATTAGCGCCGCCAGGGCGTTGGGTATTTCTGCTTCTGCGGTGGGCAAGAACGTCGCCAAGCTCGAGGCTTCGCTGAACGTGCGGTTGCTGCATCGCAGCACCCGCAAGGTCAGCCTCACCGCCGAGGGGCAACTGTTTTATGAACGGTGCCGCAAGATTCTCGATGATCTGCAGGACGCCCAGGCGATGCTGTCCCATGCGATTCAAGAGCCGCGGGGCAAACTGCGGGTCAGCCTGCCCACCATCGGTTATCGCTTTCTCCTGCCGCACATGGGGAAGTTCCGCAAAGCCTATCCGGAAATCGAGCTGGAACTGGACTTCAACGACCAGTTGGTGGACGTGATCGACGAGGGCTTTGACGTCGTGATCCGTAGCGGGGGACAGGCCGACTCCAAGCTGATGGCGCGTAAACTGGGCCCCTTCAGGTTCATCCTGTGTGCCTCTCCTGATTATTTGGGGCGCAAGGGCCGACCGACAGTGCCCAGTGACCTGGAATACCACGAATGCTTGCGTTACCGGTTCGTCACGACAGGCAAGGTCATGGACTGGACCATGTCGGCGGATCCCGCCTTCACACAGCTACGCCTGCCGACGGCGCTGACGTTGAATAACATGGAAGCGATGTTGATGGCCGTGGTGGATGGCCACGGTATCGCGTTTGTCCCAGACTTCCTGGCCCGCGAAGCGATCGCCCAGGGACGCCTGGAGGTGTTGCTCAATGGCTACAGCGACGATCAGGGACAATTCTGGGCGCTATGGCCGTCCAGTCGTCATCTCTCACCGAAGATCCGGGTTTTTGTAGACTTTGCAGCAGAGCATCTGTTTGGCGGTTCTGACCCGCGTCATGGACCCGATAAACCAGGCAGTTGACACTTGACGACGGTATCGTCGGGAAGGCCGGTGTCGGGTGCGAAGCTTGCCCTACACGTTTTTTCTGCTAAGCCTAAGCCTCTAAACGGAGATTGCGGGAGAGGGAGGTCAGGTGGCCAAAAAAATGAGTGTAGGGCAGCTCACGATGTTGACGGCGGTCAACATGCTGGGCTCAGGCATCGTGTTGTTGCCCACCAAACTCGCCGAAGTGGGTGGCATCTCGATTCTTTCGTGGCTGATCACCGCCACCGGTTCGCTGGCCCTGGCCTATGCCTTTGCCCGATGCGGCATGCTCAGTCGCAAGACCGGTGGCATGGGCGGGTATGCCGAGTACACGTTCGGTAAATCCGGCAACTACATCACCAACTACACCTACGGACTGTCCTTGTTGATTGCCAACGTGGCGATCAGCATCACCGCTGTCGGTTACATCCAGACCCTCTTTGGCATCAAGCTCGACTCCTTGCAAGTCGGCCTCGCTACCATTGCGTTGCTCTGGATCACGACATTTGCCAATTTCGGCGGGGCGAGCATCACCGGCAGGATTGGCGCGGTCACGGTCTGGGGCGTGATCGCGCCGGTGGTGCTGGTATCGACGATTGGCTGGTTCTGGTTCGAAGGCAGCGTCTACGCGGCCGGCTGGAATCCCCACGATAAAACCTGGTACGACGCCGCGGGGGCTTCGGTGGCGATCACGCTTTGGGCGTTCCTTGGGTTGGAATCTGCCTGCGCCAACGGCGATGCGGTGGAGAATCCCGAGAAGAACGTGCCCATCGCCGTGCTCGGCGGGACGCTCGGCGCTGCGGTGATCTACATCGCATCCACCAATGTCATCGCCGGCATCGTGAGTAACGCCGAGCTCGTCAGCTCCACCGCGCCGTTTGGCCTGGTCTTCGCCAAGATGTTCATGCCCCTGGTGGGCGACATCGTCATGGGGCTGATGGTGTTGGCGTGCATCGGCTCTCTGCTGGGTTGGCAGTTCACGGTTGCCCAGGTCTTCAAGAGCTCTGCGGACACTGGGTACTTCCTGCCCATCTTCGCCAAGGCCAACAAGCACGGGGTGCCGATTATCAGCATGCTGATCCTGCTGGCCATCCAGACGGCCATGGCGCTGCTGACCATCAGCCCGGACCTGGCCAAGCAGTTCGACACGCTGGTCAACCTGGCGGTGGTCACCAACCTGGTGCCGTACATCCTGTCGATGGCTACGTTGATGACCCTGCAAAAGGTTTCCGGCGTACCGGCCAACAAGGCGCTCATCACCAATATCGTTGCCGGCATCGCGGCGGCCTACAGCTACCTGGCGTTGTACAGCTCAGGCGCCCAGGCACTGATGCTGGGCGGTGTTGCGACCATCGTTGGCTACACGCTGTTCGGTTTCGTCAATACACGGTTGATTCGCCTGGAGGCATTAAATAACAGCGTTCCGACCCAGACCGTGGCGGCGCAACACATCGTCGGCGAAGCGATCCCGGTGAATGAGTTGCCGGCGAATGCGTCGCCAGCCAATGATTTGAAATCGACCAGACTGGAGCTTCAATCATGACGGAAAACAGACACCTGCTCGGCATGCTCGCGTTGCTGGTCTGCAATCAGCCGGACAAGCGCAGCGTGTTCGGCCGCGCGTTGATCCAGCTGATCAGCGATGTGGAAGATCGCGCCATCAGCGTGCTGACCTCCGAAAGTCTGAGCGATGCGAAGTCGATTCTCAGCAGCGATCCGGCAATCCAGTGTGTGTTGCTCAGTTGGGAAATGGACAGCAGCGCGGACCATCGTGAATGCATCGACTTGCTCACGACCCTGCGCGAGCGCAACACCCGGGTACCGGTGTTCCTGATCAGCGATCGCAGCACCGCGTCGAGCGTGCCTCTGATCGTCATGCAGCACGCCGACGACTTCATCTGGCTGCCCGAAGACACCAGTCGCTTCTTGAGCGGGCGGATCATGGCCGCCATCGAACGCTACCGTCAGGCCGTGCTACCGCCGATGTTCGGCGCGCTGCTGAGGTTTGCCCGCAGCTATGAATATTCCTGGCACACCCCGGGCCACGCGGGCGGTACAGCCTTTCTCAAAAGCACCGCAGGCCGCGCGTTCTACGAGTTTTTCGGGGAAAACCTGTTGCGCTCCGACCTGTCGATCTCGGTGGGCGAACTCGGCTCGTTGCTCGATCACAGCGGCCCCATCGGCCAGGGCGAGCGCTATGCGGCGAAGGTGTTCGGTGCCCATCGTACGTACTACGTCACCAACGGTTCCTCGATGTCCAACCGGGTGATCCTGATGGCGAGCGTCACCCGCGATCAGATCGCCCTGTGCGACCGCAACTGTCATAAGTCCGCCGAGCATGCGATGACCCTGTCCGGCGCAATTCCTACGTATCTGGTGCCGACCCGTAACCGCTACGGCATCATCGGTCCGATCCTGCCGCAAACCTTGAATGCCGAGGGCGTGAAAGCTGCCATTGCCGACAACCCGTTGGTCAAAGACCACATCGATCCGACGCCGGTACACGCCATCATCACCAACTCCACGTACGACGGCCTGACCTACAACGTCACCCGCGTCGAAGAGCTGTTGGGGCAGAGCGTCGATCGTCTGCATTTCGATGAGGCCTGGTACGGCTATGCGCGTTTCAACCCTCTGTACAAAGATCGTTTTGCAATGCACGGCAGTCCGGACGACCACGATTCGTCCAGGCCGACAGTGTTCGCCACGCAATCAACCCATAAGCTGCTGGCGGCGCTCTCCCAGGCTTCAATGATCCACGTGCGCAACGGCCGTAACCCGATTCCCCACGGCCGGTTCAACGAGTCGTTCATGATGCACGCCTCGACCTCGCCCAATTACGCGATCATGGCCTCGTGCGACGTCAGCTCGGCGATGATGGAAGCGCCCAGCGGGCAGATCCTGACCAATGAATCGATCGAGGAGGCCATCGCGTTCCGTCAGGTCATCTCGCGCATGCGAAACGAAATGTCGAGCCATGACGACTGGTTCTTCTCGTGCTGGCAGCCGCCGTCGGTGCAGGTCGGTGGATCGTCGGTCGCCTTCCATGAAGTCGACCCCGTCAGGCTCAAGACCGACCCGAACTGCTGGGTGCTGCATCCGAACGAGATCTGGCATGGTTTCGGAAATATCGAAGACGGCTACTGCATGCTCGATCCGATCAAGGTGTCGATCCTCAGCCCAGGCATGGGCGATGACGGCAATCTGCTCGACTTCGGTATTCCCGCCTGCGTGCTGAGCGCTTATCTGGGGCACCAAGGCATCGTCGTTGAGAAGACCACCGATTTCACCATCCTATTCCTGTTCTCCATCGGCATCACCAAAGGCAAGTGGGGCACGTTGGTCAACGCGCTGCTGGACTTCAAGCGCGACTACGACACCAATCTGGAGCTCGAACTGTGCCTGCCGGATCTGGTGACGGCCAACCAGCAACGCTACGCCGGCATGGGCTTGAAGGACCTGGCCGAAGAGATTTTCACCGCGATGAAAAAGACCAAGACCACCGCAGCCATGTCTCGGGCTTTCGGTACGTTACCCAAAGCGGTATTCAGCCCGGTGGAGGCCTACGAGAAACTGGTCAAGGGCGAGGTCGAACAGGTCACCCTGGAAGCCGCCGCCGGACGCATCGCAGCCACCGGTATCGTGCCGTATCCTCCAGGGATTCCCTTGTTGATGCCAGGGGAAAACGCCGGGCCTTCAGACGGGCCGCTGTTGGCATATCTCAAGGCGCTGGAGAGCTTCGATAAGTCTTTTCCGGGCTTTACCCACGATACCCATGGGATCGAAAGCGAGTCGGGGGAGTATCGGATGCTGGTGTTGAAATGAGCTGATCAGGGCAGGGCGCGCATTGGATCAAGGCCGTGTTCTGGTATCTATTGATCAATGCCGCCTCCCGCTTGAACGACTTCTGTAGCATTCAGCTCTCAGTCACGTTGCTTGCCTGCGATTCAGCCTCGGCAGCCATCTTCAACCGGTCAGCCTTGCTGATATACTTGGGCTTTTTCGGCGCCAGTTTGGCGCTGGCTTTTTTGGCTTTCGCCTTGAACAGTTGCTGCAGTTTTTTCTGACGATTCATGATCTCACCCGGTTTCCGGCGTTGCATGTCAGAGAGGATAAGAGGGTTGACCGAGGTTCGCAATGAATTCGCGCGATCTGCCCAAGTACTTGATGTTAAAGAAGAAATAATTTGTTCAGCGAGAAGTCACTAGCAGCGTGGTCTATCTAAATGTACAAGCCTGAGCACCAGGTTGTGATCTCGGCCCTCGACGAGAAACCAAGCCAGCCAAGCGTCAACGCAGCGAGCAGTAAATAGCGGCTGGCCTTCGCCAGCGTGACGATCAGCACGAAGCGCCAGAAGGGTTCGCGCATGACGCCGGCGATCAGGGTGATGGGGTCGCCGATGATCGGTACCCAACTGAGCAACAACGACCAGCGACCGTAGCGCCGATAGACCCGTTGAGCCTTTTCCAGCTTGGTTTCGCTGACAGGAAACCAGCGTTTGTGCTGGTAATGCTCGATAGAGCGGCCCAACAGCCAGTTCAGCACCGAACCGAGCACATTGCCGACGATTGCCACTGCAAGCAATGCCCAGGTCGCGTAACGGTCCGTCAGCAGCAACCCGACCAGGACGGCTTCCGACTGCATGGGTAACAGCGTGGCGGATCCCATGGCGGCGAAAAACAGGCCGAAATAGCCAGATAATGCCCACATCAAGTCAGGCACCGAAGCCGATCCAGCCATGGACGCCAGCATGAAGGTCGAGGCAAAGGGAGCGTGCTGGGCACCATTCTTGGAACACTGACACACATCCTGATCAAAATTTCAGAATACCCGGTCTTTGCCGATTAACTAAGCGTTAGCTAGTGTTCTTGCGACCACAAGGACTTCCCGAGGCCGCGACGGAATTCAATCATGACCGAGCACTTTTCAACTCAAACCTTCAAGTCCATCAGCTGCGCCGAATGCCGCGACCACGCAGCGCTCGGGTTTGATTTCACCATGGCTTTCCAGCCCATTTTCAACGTCCGGACCGGCGCAACGTTTGCCTACGAGGCCCTGGTGAGAGGCGTTAATGGCGAATCGGCGGGCTATATTCTGGGTCGGGTGAATGACAGCAACCGGTATCGGTTCGACCAAGCGTGTCGCGTCAAGGCCATTGAAGAGGCGGCCAGGCTGGGTATGCTGGATATCCCGGATTGCCTGTTGAGTATCAACTTCCTGCCAAACGCGGTGTACCGGGCCGAAACCTGTATCCGCGCCACCCTGGAAGCTGCCAGGCTGACCAAATTCCCCCCGCAAAGACTCATGTTCGAAGTGACCGAGGGTGAAAAGGTGGATGATCCCGAACACCTCAAGTCCATCTTCAAGGAATACGCCCGCCAGGGTTTCACCACCGCGATCGATGATTTCGGTTCCGGCTATTCAGGTCTCAACCTGTTGGCCATGTTTCAGCCCCATGTCATGAAGATCGACATGGCCTTGACTCGTAGCATCGATCAGGACCCGGTCAAGCAAGCGATCGTCGAGGGCATCATCCTGGTTGCGAAGCGTCTGGGAATCATCGTGATAGCCGAAGGTATCGAGACCCGCGAAGAAAGTGCAGCGCTTGCTAGCCTGGGCGTTGAATTGATGCAAGGCTACCTGTACGCGCGACCGGAAGTCGGTTGTCTGCCCAGGGGCGTTTTTGATTGATGGTTGAGGGAGCTTCAACTGTGGAGGCTGCCTGCACGAGTGTCGAGACTCGCGACGTTAGCAATGGATAGGGTTGGTGTGATTCATGATGAACTGGAGCTAGCCGTAGCAGCGTGGAAATGCTGGCGCAGAGCTTCGAATGATTCAACATGAAAGATCGCATAATGTATATTATGTTAAACAAGGTGCGTATTGTTGTTTACGCAGATAGCCACCAGCCCCGATAGCCATGATTTGCCTGCATTGACGGTCCACCTCTCGAATCAACCAGCTGTTACGAATCTCTTCAATAACTTCTCCGCGTCCAGGAATGTCATCTATGTGCGCATGGATTGGCAGCCGTTGCTTTGGCACCAATCCAAGCCCAGCCTCAGAGCGTGTTCGCGCAAATCCGCTGAAACCTCAGATTTGCGACAACCCTCCGTCAACCATCAACTCCACACCATTGACATATCTGGCATCGTCGGAGGCCAAAAAAAGCGCCGCACTGGCGATTTCTTCAGGTTGTGCCATGTAGCCCAATGGCGTGATCCGCTCGACGTATTGGCGCAGTGCGGCGATGTCGCTCTCGCTCATTCTCAGCCCGTTGTCCATCAGCGGCGTGCGGGTAAAGCCGGGGCTCAGCACGTTTGCGCGGATTTTGCGGTCCTTGAGTTCATTGGCCCACGTGCGTGCAAATGATCGCACCGCCGCCTTGGAGGCGTTGTACAGGCTCAATCCTTCCATGCCGTTGCTGGAGCAGATCGAGGCGGTCAAGACGATCGACGAAGCATCTTTCATCAAAGGCAGCAGCGTTTGAACGCTGAAGAAAACACCTTTGACGTTCACGTCGAACATTGCGTAGTAAGCGACCTCGCTGGTCTCCCCGAGCGGATTTTTCTCACAGATTCCGGCATTCGCGAACACCGCGTCCAGCCGATCATCCCGCATTTCTATTGTCGTCTTGAGCGCATCGAGATCCGCTTCACGCGAGACATCGGAAACCACCGCGACGGCTTTGTCGCCGAGTCTGGCTACCGCCGCCTCCAGCGTGTCCACTGACCGTCCAGTGATGTAAACGCGTTTGACGCCTTCGGCGATTAGCGCTTGTGCGATGGAAAATCCGATCCCTGTGGATCCACCGGTCACGACGGCAACCTGATCGCTGAATTTACCTGACATGTCTGACTCCTCAGTCGTTGATAAGGGCTCGTCTGGAACGAACTCGACTGATTCTGAGCGTCAACGGAACAGAGCGGGACTGACACGAATGAACGCCGGCCGTGCAGTTTTGTAAGGCGAAAGACCAGGTGTGAACACTTAAATTGGCATCCATCGGCTCGGCGCGAACGGACGAGAACTCGCTCGACGCAAGCCTGGCCTTTCACTTGTTTCTCCAACCTGAGTTCCACACAGGATGCCTGTCATGTCTCAAATCGAAATCGAAGCGCCCGAGCCTCGGCGCTGGTTGATGTTCGCCATCTTGTTGGTAGGGGCGTTCCTGCCACCCCTGGATTTTTTTATCGTTAACGTCGCCCTGCCCTCAATACAGCAGGATCTGGGTACGGCGTCCTCTGCCGAGCAGCTGGTGATTTCTTCCTATGCGACGCTTTATGCCGTGACGCTGATTACCGGCGGACGACTCGGCGATCTGTACGGGCGTGGGCGGATGTTCTTCCTTGGTCTGCTGGGCTTCGCCGCCGCCTCGCTAATGTGCGGTCTGGCGCCTTCGCCCTGGATCCTCATCCTCGGACGTGCGTTGCAAGGCGTGACCGCCGCGGTGATGGCTCCTCAGGCGCTGGCATCGGTGCAGGCGATTTTTCCGGCATCGGAAAGACCCTTGGCATTGAGTCTGTACGGGGCCGTGTTTGGGCTGGCGTCGGTGATCGGTCAAGCGCTAGGCGGGGTTTTGATTGCGGTCGACGTACTGGGCATGGGCTGGCGCGCGATATTCCTGGTCAACCTGCCGATCGCCTTGCTGGTCATCGCGTTCGGCCTGCCTGTGCTCAAAGAAACCCGTGCGTTGCATGCGAGCAAGCTGGACCTGATGGGCACGGCATTGTCGATGCTGACCCTGACCGCCCTGGTCGTGCCGTTGATTGAAGGCCGCGAAGCGGGATGGCCGTTGTGGGCGTGGCTGTCGCTCGCCGCAGTTCCTGTGCTGGCGGTATGGTTCTGGCGATACGAGACACGCTTGCGCCTGACCGGCGGAACTCCCCTCCTCGACCCTGCCGTGCTGAAAGCGCCTGGCCTGGGCCGAGCGTTACTGGTCGCGCTGTGCTTCTACGCAATCGGGGTGTTTTTCCTGCTGTTTTCGAGGTACATGCAAGGCGCGCTGCATATGACGGCACTGCATGCAGGCCTGATCTTCCTGCCGTTCGGCGCGGGCTTCCTGATCGGCCCTCTCTCGGTACCTCGACTCAGGCGCGTCCTCAAGGACTACGTGAACCCCATAGGCATGGGACTGGAAGTAGTCGGACTGCTATGGCTAGGCTGGCTCCTGTCAGTGACGCCGGCCCCCCTCGCCCCGCCTCTCACGTCGCTGATGGTCATCCTGTTCATGATCGGGTTTGGACAAGGGCTGGCCCTGCCGACGCTGATGCGCATGGTCACGGGCCGGGTCGTACCGGCGTATTCCGGGATGATCGCCGGCATTACCAGCGCAACGTTGCAAATCAGCACATCGCTGAGCGTGGCACTGATCGGCGGCGTTTTTTATACCTTGCTCGGGGAACAGACAACGACGGCCAGCACCACGCACGCCTTCACGATCTCTGTTCTGTGCATGGCCGCCTGCCTGGCCGTGGGGGTCGCAATGAGCTTGACGTTAGCGCGGCAGCCAGCGCTGGTATCGGCTGTTCGCTCGACCTGAGGGGCCTCTACGGTTTACCCCGCACCGATCATGCTGGAGGCCAGGTCCGCCAATGCACGCAGCCGGTCCATCTGGCGCATGTCCTGGTGATACCCCATCCAGATGTCCCGCCCTGGCGGTGGCTCGTCCTCATCCAGCAGTCGTAGTCCCGACACTGAATCGCCGAGGACGCGGGGCAGTACAGCAACCCCAAGGCCCTTCGCGCACATCTGCGCCTGAACCGTCCGGCTGCTGCTGGTGAACACGGTTCGGGCCAGCGGATAGCGTTGCTGCAGCCATTGCACGTCCGGGTAATGGGCCTGGGCGACGTTCATGAGAATCAGGCCCAGGCCCTCGCCGTCCGGATTCGGCGCCGGGACATGCAAAGCGGCGTAGAGCCCGTACGGCAGGGATGTCAGCTTGCGGTGGACAATGTCCGGTTCGGTGAAGGGCACGATCCGGAAGGCAATGTCGGCATCCCGGCGGGCAAGATCGAACAGCCGATGCCCGGCGATGACTTCGGGAACGATCAACGGGTAGCGTTGCACCAGTTCGCTCAGGACCGGCGACAACACATGGCAGGCGAACCAATCGGCGGAAGATATGCGCAACAGCCCTTCCGGTTGATCGCCATGGCCCGCCAGACGACGCTCGATGGCCAGGGCGCTGTGTTCCATGTCCTGCGCCAGACTGAGAATCCTCTCGCCAGTGTCTGTGAGCACCAACCCTTGTGCAGTCCGCAGGAAAAATGGTTGCCCACTGGTTTGTTCCAGCACCTGTAAGCGCCGCCCGACCGTCGGGTGACTCACCCCCAACTGCCTGGCAGCACCACCCAGCGAGCCGCTGCGGGCAATCGCCAGGAAGATCCGCATGTCACTCCAGTCCATGCCTCACCTCGTACAAAATGAACGATGAGGTTGCAATAATCGCGGGCAGTCTGCAATTCACAGGAGGGAACCGAGCCAAGATCAGTAAAGAAGAAAATTCATGGATCTCAGCCTGGGCTGGGCAAGGACCGGGCATCGGCATCCAGGCCACGCTGCACGTACCAGGACAGCGGCAGGGTCAGGGACAGGGTTGCGGCCAGAGCCATCACCGACAGGGGAACTCCGATGACGTCGCCGAGACTGCCGAACAGCACCGGGGCCAGTGCCCCGCCGCCGATGGTGCCGGTGTAGAACAGCGAGAACGCCTGCTCGCGCTTGCCCGCCCCCGCCAGGTCCGGCACCGCACCATAGAGCACCGAAGAGGTGCCGTTCAGCGCCAACCCCAGCAACGGCAGCATCACCATCAATCCGCTATAGGGCAGGAACACCGTCAGCACGATCAGGCTGGCGGTGGTGAACTCGGTGATCCACACGGTTTTCATCATGCCGATGCGCGCCCCGAGGTAGCCGCACAGCAGTTTGCCGAAGGCGCCGCCGACGAACAACAAGGTCAAGGCCAGGCCGATACCGGCGGTGCCGGCACCCTTGGCCTTGAGCAGGAACGGCAGGAAGGTCAGGAAACCCATGCGCACCGCGCTGTCCAGAGTACCGGTGAGGATCAGCGCCCGCAGGCCGCCGACCGAGCCTTGGCCCTTGACTGCCTTCGGCGCCTTTTCCTGCATGGCCAGGGTCGCCGCCCGGGACGGAATCAGCCACCACAGCGCCAGCGCGGCGGCCAGCCCCAGCAGGCCGATCATGGTCACGCTGGCACGCCAACTGATCACGGTCAGCAGCAGCCCCACCAGCCCGGGAATCAGGGTCTTGCCGATGTCCCCAGCGAAGTTGTACTGGGACAGGGCTTCCTTGACCCCGCCGCCAGCCTCATGGGTGTCGGTGATGATCGAGGACGCCAGCGGGTGCTGGGTACTGGCCCCCAGGCCACCCAACATCAGCGCCAGAAGCAGCACTCCCAGCCCACCGGCCTGCCCCACCAGCAGGTAGGCCAGTCCGGCAAGCGCAGTCCCCCCCACCAGCAGGCGCTCGCGCCCCCAACGCTTGGCTCCGCGGCTGGCCAGCAACTGGAAGCCGGCCATCATCCCGGAATAGGCACCACGCAGCAGGCCGATCTGGGCGTAACTCATGGCGAACTGCGCCTGCCAGATCGGCAGCAATACATAGATCACGTCCGTCAGACCGTCATGCACCGCGTGGGCGCCGCAACCGGCCACCAGGGAGCGGCGGCGCACCGAGACGTCGGACGCCGGCAGTGCCTCCGTGGAGGCGTGATGTTTCAGGTCATTCATGGTCGAGGGATGGGTTTTCCTAGGAAAACTTCTATTTTTTGGGTCGCCGTAGACGGCCGCCATTGCGATCGCCAGGGTGTTTACTGCCGCATAGATGGACCCCCATCCAAGACTTACACATCCAGGTGCATATCTGAAAAATTATCGCTGCACGGCGATGCATTTAATTTCCACGAGGAGCCCCGGTCGAGCCAGTTCACTGACACCTATGCATGTCCATGCACAAGTGCTCCTGGGAAAGACTTGATCCTTCACTCGTCTAAAGATCGGCATGTAGCGTTGCATTTCGACGTGATAAGTCGTCATTTCGACGACATCCTCAAATTCGCAACCACCAGCGGCCAAAACGACCCGTAGATTCTCCCACGCTGCCAAAAACTGCTGCTCAGGATCTTCGATAACTGATAAGTCCGGCGTCCGGCCTACTTGACCTGCGCAATAGAGCGTTTTTCCTACCTTTACGGCTGGTGCATAACCAGCTTTATCGCAGAGCAATTGCATGCCGTCTGGAACGATGATCTGACGATCAGTCATGGTCGTGGAGCCCAAAATAGGAACGGATACGAAACCTAACCCAATGGCCGGGCTGCGCTTGTTAGTTCTTGCACACCACCTGCGGAGCCGCAGCAGGTGTCAGTTTCTTTGGAATTACAATCGAAGTGCCGGGAAAAGCGGCAAGTTCGAAAAGACCGAACATGCAGATATACGCTTGCCCGCCGTCTTTGTTTGGTCGGGTATTCACCCCTGCCAAAGCCTCGTAGTCCTTTCCCGCTTCCAGCTTGTAAACGAGGGTCTGGTCACCGCAGTACGCGTAAGTGCTGCCATAGGTACCCATGGTCGCTCCCCGGGTTGCGATCTGGAACGGCACATCGGTCCTGACGCGATACTCGGTGACGATCTCCTTATATGCCCCTTCGGCCATCCGAATGGAAGGAATGTACTCGGCAAGCGTGGGCGCCATTCTCTGCGGCATGCCAAGGCTTGCCGTCTTCAGAGGGTGCTGCGGATAGTTGATGCTCGCCGTCCCGTCCTGCCCGAACCTTCCAGCTTCAGCCATCTTGTGACGGGTAGCAGGAGCACAACTGCCTATGATGCTATCTCCATACACATCGGAATTGGTGATGACACGAACACGCGCCGTGCTCTCTGATTGGGGAGGCTCTTCGTATGGAACTGACGGAATCCCAGAACATCCAGCCAGTGCCAGCGCAAAAAAAGGTACGACGTTGACAGCCTGCATGACCATATCCTTATGTGCTCAACAACTCGAAAAAAAGCCCGGCACTATAAGTCGTAATACCGTTCGCTTAAAGCCTGTGAACTCCCTCGCCACGGATTCAACGGTGTCCTTTTCCCCTCACCTGCTACAGACGTTAGCCATGGGTAGGTCCCGAATCAAGCGCGGTCTTACAACGCCTTGATCCGCTGCCACATCAACTCAGGGTTGGAGTACATCGGAAAATGGCCACAATCAGGGATGCAAGCCAAGCGCATTTGGCCTGCCGGGGTACCTGCGAATTGCCTATGCGCTGGATGATGGTTCGCTTCGTGACGCGTGTCGGGCGATTCACGCGTTCTGTGGAGCGGTTACAGACACTGCGTGATTCAAGGGCGCATCAGCGGCTCGATACCAATCCACTTCTTGACCGGGTGATAGCACAACTCCAGCTGCGGGATTTGCACCTTATGGCTCTCAATTTCCAATGCCCCCAGGTTGATCTTCCATTTGGAGTCAGCATTGAATGCATCGGTCTTGAAAATCACATAAACGGACCCGTGATGACTGTCATTGGTGATTTTGGGAATCCGCCGACGCACTTCATCGCTATTGATGTTGTAGGGCGACTCACGGGAATATCGGGCATCTTCGAGAGGGTAATCGTAAGTCAGCGAGCCCAGGTGAAGCTCGGGCCTTGCGCCAAGCCGCGAGCCATCCTCGAACGTTACATAGGCCTGACGGCTATCGTAGATAATCGGGGTATTCAGCGTTTCGGTATTGAACAGCCCATGACTGCTTTTCTCATAGGCGATGAGTTGTACATAAAACTCGGGTTTCGGGTACTTCTCGCCGGGGTATTTCACCGAGTACAGCTGCTCGAAAGGCTCATCTGACCACTGCGCGTCATAATCGTACAGGTAGGTGCGTAAAACGATGGTCCGTTCAGCGTTCGGGCCGGGTACCTTGAATTGAAACTGGGTCTGGCAAAGGTCGGCGTAAGCAGGCCTTTCTCTACTCCATGGGATGCAGCCAGTGACTACGGTAGCGGCCAACAATGGCGCAATGGCTAACAGCTTCCTTACTGACATGTTCAATCCTATCTAGCGGCCACTCATGTGCAGATTCGCAGTATCAAATTGCATGTACGCACCTGCCTCTGAGTCTTTTGACCAGCGTTTGCATATGCGGAGCGAAGACGCAAGGATACGCTGCCCCTTGAGCACGCAGCAAGACAGGACAGCCGTTTGAACCATGACTCGCAGTCTCGGCATTCATCGGCTCAGGGCAGCCACAAATTTCAGGATCGCCCGTACTTTGGCCGGTGGTGAATGCATTGAAGGGTATAAAGCGGTGAAAGGCTTTTTCGGAACTGCTGGGCAAGCTCGTGACAACACCTGACCGACTCCGCTGCCTTATCCGCAAGCCTGTTTTACTAAAGTTCGCGATTCATAAGCCGACAGCTTTCATTCCAACCTCACGGATGAATTCAATGCTCCGCTCTGTTCTTTCCGGTGTTGCTTTGCTCACCGTCGCCGCTGCCTGCACCGCCCAGACTCAGACCGTCACCACGCCCGAACAACTCTTCACCGAATTCTCTCGTTGCGATGCGCATTTCTTCGAGAGCCTGCGCGACGCCCGCTTGCCGGCAGGTACCTTGCGCCTGAGCGATTACGGCTCGGTCAAGGCGCCGACAATCATGAGTCCCCTGCAAGAAGGTGGAACTTACCAACATTTCGAAACGCCCCTGATCGTCAACGGCGTGCGTATGGTCGGTTATCACAACCAGGCCGAAACCATCAAAAACGTGGGTAATTTTCTGTTTTGGGGCTTCGTAGTCGATGGCTCGCCGCAGGAGGTCGCCGCGAAGCTCAAGCCGTTGATCGTCGATAACGCACGTTTTGTCAGCCAGGGCCAAGCCATTACCCGCGCCGAAATTCGCCGCGTTGGTGATCCGATTGGTCAATGGCGCACTGAAGGCTTGACCGGCCCCGGCGTCGCTACTCCGTTTGGTTTCGTAGACCGCGTGTTGATGGTCGACAAAGGCGACGCGAAACCGCCTCTCGCTGGACACACCACCGTGTTCTGCTCGCTACAAGGCACCGTGACCGCGCCACTTGTGCGGGTCTATCGCCCTGACCTCAACGCTCATCTGCTCGACTAACAAGGATGCTTTTCATGAATGCTCGCTGGCCCGCATTGGTCGTCTGTTTCTTCATCCTCGCAGGATGTGCCGGGTTGCAGAACCCGCAAAGAGCCAACCTTGCGCACTGCTCAAATCAACTCAAGGCGTCGAAAGCCGAAAACTATCCACTGGCGTTGCAGGAAGGTGATCTATGCCTGCAGAAAAATACCCTGCCCGCCGCGCTGCAAAGTTTGATTTACGCGGTGCAAGCCGACGCCCACAGCAACCTCAAGCACTTTCCCGAAGCTGTCGCAGCCAAGGAAAAATCCATCCAAGTGGCTGGCAAGCCAGATGCGCGCGCCAATCTGGATTTGAGCGGCATGTATCGCGACGCTGGTAATCCGAAGAAGGCCCTTGAACTGGTGCAGTACAACCTTGACAACGGGCTGGGAGAAGCCGGAAAGGGCTCCGGCTTCCACATGCCGACCTACTATCATCTGGGGCTCGCACTGACAGATCTTGGTCAGTACCGAGAGGCTGCTGAAGCATTCAGCACCGGCCTTGAGCGTCAGCCGGATTATGCCTGGGCCTATTATGCACGTGGGATCGCGTACGACCATTTGGGAGAGAAGAACGACGCAAAGGCCGACTTCACGAAGTTCTCGCAGATCGTTAACAAAAAGTACGTGCTGGAGGAACATAAGGCACAGCTCGACCAGTATGGGATTTCCTTGCGGTAGTGTGAAGCCGGAAGGATCACCATTCGCTTCACGCCGCGTTGCAACTACAACCCCAAGGGCCTGACTTCTCGTGCGAACTCAATGAGCAGGCGTAAACCTGTCGGCAATTGTCGCCGACTCGAATAGTAGATGTGAAAACCCTCTTCCAGCGGCGCCCATTCCGTCAGCAGCAGGCGAAGCCGCCCCTCGTTCACGTAAGGCTTTACAAGGGGCTCCGGGAAATACATCAGGCCAGCACCGCCGAGCACGGCAATGAGTCCCGTCTCGGCTTGGTCGACCGTCAGCGAGGTGGGTACGGAGACCTGTAACGACTCGCCGTTGCGCGCAAGCTCCCACCGATAAACCCTTCAGTACACCACGGACTACCTCTTCCGCGATCTCTGGCGGCGCCCTGATCTGGCGCCCCGCGACCGCAGCCTCATCACTGTCGCCGCGCTGATCTCCACGGGGCAGGTCGAGCAGATCACCTACCCTCTCAACCGTGCGATGGACAGTGGCGTGACCGAGGAGCAAGCGTCGGAGGTCATCACCCACCTTGCCTTCTACGCTGGCTGGCCGAACGCCATGTCCGCCTTGCCCGTCGCCAAGAGCATTTTTGAAAAACGACGCAGTTGATGCAGGGCACGTGGTCTGGCGATCACGGCAGCGATGGCCTTATTGATTTATGGTTATCTGCTTCGATACGAAAAAAAGTCCTGCTGGCGTAACCAGCAGGACTTTTCTTTGCTCAGGCTTGGCATTTTCATACCGCACGTTGGCCCAGGGTCTTATCCGATCCATCAGCCGCGAGGGCTTGGCCCAATTGCGTACGATCTGAACCGTCGGCTGCCAATGCCTGACCTTGCGGCGTGCGATCAGAGCCGTCCTGAACCAGTCTTCTGTCCTGCAGGCGGTCCGCGCCTCCTTCAGCTACAGCTTGACCTTGCGGGGTTTTGTTATAGCCGTCTTCCACCAGGCCTTTTTCCTCCAGGCGGTCACGACCATTTTCAGCCAGGGTCTGGCCCTGGGGGTTGCGGTCAGCGCCGTCGGCGGCGATGGTGGGTTGTTGTTCTGTGAACTGGGTGAAAAAACGATCCTCCTGATTGCTTGGTACGGCGAACGCGGTAGCGCTCAGGGCGAAGGCGGCGACAGCGATCAGTTGACTTGCAGTTTTCATGGCGGCACTCCGGTCGAATCAAGAATTGAGGGCCGGGTCGTTCAGATCAGCGTATCTGGTAACCCGTTGCAGGTGTGTTCTGCATGGGTTCAGATTAGGGGCCGCACCGATACCAGAGGTAGACAAATACTGCTTTCGATTTGCCTGATTCTGTTTATCTGCACTGAGCCTTTCTTGAAGCAGCTATGTGAGACTCACCAACGCCCGGCTCGACCTTGCTCAATTCTCCCAAACCGGCTGAAATCTTCCTCGACCGCTGCCGCCAACTCTTCCTCGATGTCGATCCCGCCGCTTACGGGCGAATCCTGCTTTGTCCAAGGGTCAGGAACATCGCCCTGTTGGCACGCCTAAGTCTGCGAAACTAGAATAGTTTCACTTCGAATATTCGAGATTTTAGAAATGATTTCTGATCCTGGCACGCCAACGCTGGACCAACTGAAGGTCTTTCTCACCGTCGTAGAGGTTGGAAGCTTTGCCGGCGCAGCCAGGAAGCTACACCGTGCCACATCAGTGGTGAGCTATACGATTGCCAACCTGGAAAATCAGTTAGGGGTGTCGTTGTTTGATCGCAAGACAACACGCAAACCACAACTGACCGATGCAGGTAGAACGGTGCTCGCCGAAGCTCGCTCAATCACCAATGGAGTCAATGGACTTCGGGCAAAAGTCTCCGGGCTCCTGCAGGGACTTGAAGCGCATGTGCACATCGCCCTGGACGTGATGCTACCTGCGGCACGTGTCGTAGACGCCTTGAGAACCTTCAGGGAAGTATTCCCTACCGTGACGCTCCACCTGCATATGGAAGCCCTGGGGGCTGTGACCGAGTTGGTGATGAATAAGAAAGCAGGAATAGGCGTTAGTGGTCCGTTGGATATTGGTCTCAGCGGCCTCGAGCGCATTGGCGTGGGCAGCGTCCAACTGATACCCGTCGCAGCCCCCACGCATCCGCTTGCCACCGCAGCCTCCCAACTGCCCGGAGCCGCCAGGGAGCACGTACAACTGGTGCTATCAGACCGTTCAACGCTTACTGACGCCAAAGACTTTTCAGTCGTGAGCACCCGAACGTGGCGCTTAGCCGACCTGGGAGCCAAACACATGCTGCTCAAGGAAGGAATCGGCTGGGGGAATATGCCGGTTTCCATGGTTCAAGGGGACCTCGAAGCAGGCCATCTCGTCGAGCTCGACCTGCCCGATTGCAAAGGAGGCGTCTATGCATTCGACGCAATCTATCGAACTGACTCGCCCCCGGGTCCTGCAGGAAGGTGGTTGATTGAACGGTTTGGCCAGCAGGTCATGGCAGCCTGAGCGCGTGCCTACCGATTCGAACTGAATGCTGTAAGGCGAACATCAACTTCAACAGGGAATCGTACAAAGGAGCAAAACTCCGACAGCCTGAGCAAGGCTGCCAAAGAACGTCATGTCAGAAAGAGGGAAATTTGAGCCGTCGCAAGCGACCACCCAATAACCACTTGGAGACATGACATGACTGACTTTATCCCAACCCCCAACGAGGTGGCAGGCAAGGCGATCCTGGTGACTGGCGCGGCCAGCGGTATCGGTAAGGCGATTACCGAACTGCTCCACTCCCGCGGCGCCCAAGTGATTGCGGAGGATATCGACCCGTCCGTCCTCACCCTCGAACGCCCTGGCATCGTTCCCTTTGTCGCGGACATTACCGTGGACGGCTCCGCAGAAAAAGCCGTCGCCCTGGCCGTGGAGAATTTCGGCAAGCTGGACGTCCTGGTCAATAACGCCGGGCGTATTCTCTACAAGCCGATCATCGAGATGACCCGCGAGGACTGGCATTGGCAAATGGAAACCAATGTCACGGGGGCCTTCCTGCATTCCCGTGAAGCAATGAAGCAAATGATGAAGCAAAAATCCGGTGCGATCGTAAACATCGCGTCCTATGCTTCATATTTTGCCTTCCCGGGCATCGCCGCCTACACGGCCTCCAAGGGGGCGTTGGCGCAATTGACCCGGACGCAGGCGCTCGAAGCGATAGAGCATGGCATCCGTGTGAATGCCATCGGCGTAGGCGATGTGGTAACCAATTTGTTGAATCACTTCATGGACGACGGCCGTGGCTTTTTGGAAGAACATGGCAAATCCGCCCCTATTGGTCGCGCCGCCGCACCGCAGGAGATCGCTGAGATCGTGTCCTTCCTGGCCTCAGAACGCGCCAGCTTCATCGTCGGTTCTGTGGTCATGGCCGATGGTGGCATGAGCATTCCGGTAGGCTGATACTTCGCGGCGCTACGAGGTGGTGCCGTCCCGCACCACCTTTTTGCTTTTCGTTGAGCGGTTGAACAGGGCCTGGCACAGAATAATCCAGCTTTCGCCAGGCGCTGTTCAGCGGCGGCATCTGTCATCTGCGGTATTGGCTCGGAGTGACGCCAACCTCGCGCTTGAACACCTGGGAAAAATGGCTCGGGCTGCTGTAGCCGACTTCCAGACCAATATCGATGATGCTGCGACCAGTCTCAAGAATCAGTTGCCGGGCCTTTGCCATTCTCAGACGAATAAAAAACTGCGACGGTGAATGCCCAGTGGCTTTTTTGAAGAGCCGGCTGAAGTGGTATTCACTCATATCGACCTCCTCGGCCAGCTCCCGCAGATTGAACTCCCTTTGCAGATCAGCTTCCATGATGGCCAACACCCGCCGCAGTTTATAAGCGGGCAACGCATTGCGGTGCGCGATATCGTTCGCAGAGTTATCCAGATACTCCCGCGCAAGATGGATAGCCAGGCACTGGGCCAGCCCTTCCAGGTAAAGAGCGCTGACAGAATGGTGGCGGGTCAGTTCTATGCGTATCTGTTCAAGAAGCCTGGACAGAATTTCATCACGACCACCCGATACTTCCCGAAGACGGACAGCGGATACGGAGCCACCAACGACCTCTCCGATGGCTCTTTCCAGAAGCGCAATGCCGAGGTAGAGATGCATGACCTCGAATGCCTCTTCGCCGTGGACTCTCCAGCGCATTTCATATGGTTGCGTGGAACTGGTCAGAAAGAAGTCCCCTTTAGCCACGTGGCTGATTTCCCAGTTTCCCCCTAGGACGCGCTCCTCGACCGCAGCCGTTCCGGAAATGACCCACACCAGTAAAGGTTCAGCAACCGCCGGCACGATGAAACTGTCCTCCTCGCGTTCTCGATTGAATATCTGAACCAACACGTCACGGGCTGCCAAGTCATCGGAGGCGGCCAAACGCTCACCGCGGATAAAAGCTTCCAATCCTTGGGCAGAAGTTCTCTCAATCAGCGCCATGGTTCAGCGGCTCCTGTCGGTGGGCTCTGCAGTTGTATTGCAGACAAGTGTCGATGGGTCAGGCCATACGATCCGCTCACAGTTCCCACATAGCACATGCCTATATTGTCGAACCTAAACTTCTAAATTAATCGACTATTCAGAAAAGTCGTGCAGTGAGACTCTTTCTCCCACGTTCCACGCCAATAACCGTATCGCCTGCACGCCAGCGTTGCCGGCCAGCCATGAACCTATCAACGAGAACCCTTATGAAAATCGTCCAAGTAGAACAGTACGGCCCGGTAGAAAATCTGCAACTCAAAGAAGTACCGGATCTCACGCCCAACGAAGATCAAGTCTTGATCAACGTAGCGGGAAGCGGAGTCAATCCCATTGATTGGAAAGTTCTCTCCGGTGCGATGCAGCAATACATCCCACTTCCTCTGCCTTACACCCCAGGCGTAGAGGTTTCAGGCACCGTCGCTGCCGTAGGAAAGCAGGTCAGCGATTTCGCGGTGGGTGATGAGGTGTTCGGGTTCATCGCAATTGTCGGCGGCTACGCCACCCAAGCGCTAGCCACAGCAGATCGGCTCGCTCACAGACCCGCAACCCTTTCATTGCAAGAAGCCGGCGGCGTACCGGCTGCGGCCCTCACTGCATGGCAAGCCTTGCACGAGCACGCCATGCTCGAGGCGGGCCAGAAGGTTCTCATCCATGGGGGGGCAGGCGGCGTCGGTAGCTTCGCCGTTCAGTTGGCAAAGCTTGCCGGTGCTCAAGTGATCGCAACCAGCTCCGCTAAAAACCACGACTACTTACGCTCGCTCGGAGCCGACCAGGTCATTGATTACACGTCGGTGAAGTTCGAAGACTGGGTCGCTGGCGTGGATGCGGTCATTGACCTGGTCGGTGGCGAGACTCAGGCCCGCTCATGGAGCGTGATCAGGCAAGGCGGAGTGCTAGTGTCCCCCGTGAGCCAGCCGGACGCAGGCAAGGCCCGCGAGTACGGTGTCATTGGCAAGAACTTCGCGACTCGTTCGGATGGCCGTCAATTAGCGGAAATCGCCGCGCTCTTCGCCGCCGGCAAGCTCCGGTTGGAAGCTGAACTGGTACCGCTTAGTAAGGTGATCGATGCCGTTAAACGGAGTCTGGCCGGGCATGCCCGCGGGAAAATCGTGCTCGACGTAAGCCGTTGAAATCACGGCGAAGGTTCACGCGTCCACGCAGACCGCCAGGGCTCGATCGTCAGCGCTTATCCTGCGCAGCATCAATCGGAATATCGAGGATGAAGGTAGCGCCCTGCCCAACCCCATCACTGTGCACCGTCAAGCTACCGCCCATTTCCTGCGCCGCCAGCGCACAGCTGTGCAGGCCGAATCCGTGACCCTCTTTGCGAGTGGTGAACCCATGGGTAAACAGACGCTTCAGATGCTCTGGCGCAATCCCGTTACCGTTGTCAGTCACCGTGATGCGCAACACCGTACCCTCAACCAGGGAGGCGCCGAAAACGATGGACGGGCTGCGATCGTTCACGCCTTGCAACGCTTGCTTGGCGTTGCGCATCAGGTTCACCAGAATGAGCAGCACGCGGTGTCGATCCAGCGAGAGCATGGGTAAGTCGGTCATTTCCTTGACCACCGCGACCTCCTGGCGCGTCGGTGATCCGGCGCTCATGCGCCAGGCGTCATCGATCAGCTCAGGAATCAGCACGCTTTCGACGACACTGACGGTAACGGCGTAGGACTGCTGGGCGGCGACAATGGCTTTGATGTGCTCCACGCCCTTGGTGAGCTGCCCGAGCTCTTCGATGATGCCCTGCTGCTCTGCCGTCACCGCCTCCGCCAGCTTGAGCAGGTAGCTGGGCAGCATCTTTCCCTTGTTGTCACTGGTGAAAAATTCGCCCAGGTCGTTCACGTGCTCATTCATCAGCTGGGCCACCCTGCCCAGCCCCTGGGCTTTGGAGGCACGCACCTGGCTGCTGACGGTTTCGGCCGAGACGTTCACGCTGTTGAGGACATTACCGACGTTGTGCAGCACAGCCGTGGCGATTTCCGCCATGCCGGCCTGACGGGATTTTGCCTGCAGTTCGGCTTGCACCTGACTCATGCGCAGCGCCGCGCGAATGCGAGCCTTGAGCTCCAGGGGCGAAAAAGGCTTGGCGATATAGTCATCGGCGCCACTCTCCAGCCCGGACACACAAGCCTCACTGCCACCGCGGGCAGTCAACAGGATCACAGGCAGATGGGCGAAACTGGCGCTGGATTTGATTCGGGCTGTAAGGCCGAAGCCGTCGAGATGAGGCATCATGACGTCCGAAACGATGATGTCGATGGGTCGCCGCTGCAGCAGTGTCCAGGCCTGTTCTCCATCCGCAGCGGTAGCGATGGTGTAGTCATCTTGCAAAAGCTCGCTGAGGTAGCTGAGCATTTCCGGGCTGTCATCTACCACGAGCACCCGGGATTGCGAGGCGCGTTCCGGGTGCTGATCGTCGTCGACGCCTGGCTCCGACCCTCGCTCGTTGCTGCTGCCATGATGGCCGTCGTCGAAACGCAAGTGACGCTGTTCGGTTGTGCTTGGTGATGACGGCCCATGCACATCGTTGACTTCGGCCGGCACGGTGTTGGGCTCAACCCCGAGCGGAAGCCGGACAAAGAAGCAGGAGCCTTTTCCAGGCTCGCTGTTGACGCCGACTTCGCCACCCATCAGTTCGGCCAGTTCCTTGACCAGGGCCAGACCGATGCCGGTGCCGCTGTAGTGGCGCGTGGCGGAGTTATCGATCTGGGAAAAACGCTGGAACAGCAGCGGCAGTTTGTCAGGCGCAATGCCGATGCCCGAGTCCTGCACCGCGAATTCAAATCGCTCGTCTTCTAGCGCAGTCACCGCCAGGTGTACGGTGCCGCCGGCAGGTGTGAACTTGATAGCGTTGCTCACCAGGTTGAGTACGATCTTCTCGAAGTGTCGCGGGTCCAGGGACACCGTAGCGAGCGCGGGATCGATGCTGCAGGTCAAGGTGCAGCCTTTGCCCTTCGCCACCAGGGCTGCATCCTCGGCCACCATGCCAATCGCCTTGTTCAAGTCAATTGGCTCCGGACATAACTCGAATTTGCCTGCTTCGGCCTTGGAGAAATCGAGGATGTCGTTCACCCGGTTCATCAAGCGCAGCGCGTTGCGTTGAGCGCGGTCGATTTGCACATGCCAGTCCGCTGGCGGAGCGGTCGCCGCCGATAACTGCTCCAGGGGCGCGAGAATGAGGGTCAGAGGCGTGCGCAGTTCGTGGCTGACCGTTGCCACGAAATCGCTCTTCGCCTGGTTCGCTGCCTCAGCCTGATTACGCGCGTGAATGAGCTCGACGGCTTGCGCCTCCAACATTTCAGTCTGCTGGTGGAGCTTTTCGGTCCGTTCGGCGACCATTCTTTCCAACGAGGCCTGGACTTGCTGTCGCTCGGCTTCGGCCTCGGCCTCCAGCACTCGGATGCGCAGGGCATTCTCCTGGAACACCCGTACGGCGCGGGTCATGATCCCGATCTCGTCACCGCGTCCGCCGTTGCTGATCTTGGCGTTCAAGTCGCCGGCCGCGAGCCGGCGCATGCCCGAGGCCAGCGCCACGATGGGCTGCGCGATATACCGCGACGTGCTCCAGGCGATGGCGCCGGCCAGCAGGATGGCAATAGTGCCCGCGACCAGCGTCGCAAGCATGCCGCGATCGTTGTGGGCGACGGCGTCGGAGCGCGCCTGGCCAGCGAAGCGCGCCACCAACAGACCGGCGCTGCGCGCCTCGTTGCGAACCTGGTCCCGTGCGTCGCTCAAGGCGTAGCTCGCCTGCTGGAACCTGGCAAACGCCGCCCGGTAGCCGGCAATCTGATCACTGACCGTCAGCGGCGTAGCCTTGGCTTGCAACCCTACGGACGACGGAAGAACCCGAGCCAGACGCGAGAGTTCGTCCAGGATGCCACCGACAGAGCTGGCGATCTCGGCCGACGGTGACAGGCGAAACGACAAGGTCTGCGCCTCAAGGGTGGCAACACGCTCGGCGAAGCGCTTGGACAACGCCGCTGCATTGTGTAGCAAGCCGGTTGCTGCCTGGATGTCATTCGCATCATGGGCCGCGCGCTCTTCGGTTTCACCGAGCATGGCCTCAAGGCGCTGGACTGCCTCCCCGACGGAGCTGAGATGACGCAGCGCCTCGGCGCTCCGAACCTTGGGAGCCTCACCAAGCCGCTCGACCGCCTGGCCGGCAGCTGTGACCGCCGTTGCCAATTGGTCAAGTGCCTTTACCTCCTCCGGTGTTCCCATCATCTCGCGCAGTTGCTCGATCACCGGTGCGAGCGCCCCGCAGGCGTTTCGCGCCGCCGTGGCCGCCGCCTCATCACCGGTCACCAATATCCTGGCCACACTGGCAGTGATGATTCGTTCGCCGTTGCGCAGGATATCCAGGATGCGATGGGCGCTCTCGATGTCGTTCGCCCTCGCCTTGTGTTCGGCAGCGCGGGAATCCAGCCCCTTCAGCCCGTCGGCGACGCCCTGCTCGACGAGAATCGTCGCCTCTCGCATCCGGCCGTGGTGGGCGGTCATGTTCTCCGTTTCGTCATCCATGGTCTGGGTCGCCGCCCGCAAGGCCGTGATCGCCTCGGCGAGCCTTTCCAGACTGCCCTTGAGCGATTGCGCCTCTTCCACTGGAATGGCGGTGAGCCCGTCGATAGCCTTCGCCACCATGCTTTCGGCCTGGGAAAGGCTTTGCTGGTCGCGGGTCGCAATGAAGTTTTCCACCCGTCCGGTGGCCCCGTTGACCGAGGCCAGGATTTCCGCCGAATGACTGGCAGAATCAACCGCACGGACCATGCCTCGCAGGCCGTAGAGGTTCACCAGCGATACCGCCAGCATCAGCAATACCAGCGCCGCGACCGCCAGGCCAATCCTGACGGCAATCGGTGTGTCCCGGGCTGGCTTGAGTTTCAGCATGGCGCGCCGCTACTGTTTCGTCACCTCTGGCAAAGGTGTCGGTGGCGCTGAGTTGTGGGCGGCCGCGTCGATCATCGCCGCCACAGACGCCTGGTCGTAGGAGGGATTGGCCGCGCCGCCCACCGGCATGGTGGCAAGCCAGGTGTCCAGGTCTTTCCCATCGATGCGCACCAGCGGCACCTCGACGAACTTCGGTACCTGCTTGCCCGCCAGGATCTGCTGGGCCACCCAGAAGCCCACCTGCGAGACGCTCGGAGAGGCAGAGACCGAGACGGTCTCGTAGCCATTGGCATCGCGCTCCTGTTTCCACAGGGCGAGTTCGTCCTGGCGGTTGCCCATTACGATGATTGGCAGAGGGCGCCCCGCTGCCTTGAACGCCATGGCCGCGCCGTAACCGTCCCCCCCCTGAGTCGCGACGGCATCAATGTTGGGCAGCGACGGCAGTGCCAGCGCCACCTCTTTGCGAGCAACAGAAGCCGTCCAGTTCCCGTACACGGTCTTGGCGAATTTCAGCCCCGGGTAGTCACTGGCCGCCTTGCGAATACCGTCGCTGATGTTTTGATCAGTGGCATCGCCGGCAATGCCGCGGATCTCCAGCAGCGTTCCGTTCCCGTTGAGGCGCTTGGCGATGTAGTCCATCTCTACGCGACCCATGGCCGCCCAGTTGTAGTCCACCGTATAGACGCAGCGCTCGGTGACGAGGCTGGCCATAACGACCACCACGACGCCGGCGTTGCAGGCATCGCGGATCACTCCGTTGAGGGCCGTGTCGGAGGCGGCCAGGATGACGATGGCGTTGACCCCCTGGACGATCAACTCCTGGATATGAGCCGCTTGCTCCGACGCGGAGTTATTGGCGCTGACCACCGGAGCCTCGCGGATCAAGCCATCCTTTTGCGCCTGGGTCGCGATTTCCTGCCAGTTGCGCACCATCACCTTGCGAAAATCGCTGCCTGCGTAGGAGTTGCTGAACGCAATGCTCTGGCTGGCGGTAGAGCCACGGGCAACGCCGTCATCAGCCGCTTGGGCTGGATGCGCGGCAAGCATCGCCAGCCAGGCCATACAACCGGCGAAGCGCCGCAAGATTTTGTCATTGGACCGGGCATGAAGAAGCATAGGGACTCCTTTCCTTGACGGCTGACGATTGAAACCGACACATCACCTGCACTAGCGATGAGCATAGTCACAATTCGGGCTTCATCCTGTTGAAAACCTGCCGCCTCCCTGCAAGCGTCAGACGCACAGCCCTTGCCAGGGAACCGGGCGTCCCACCTCCTCCACGGATTTGCATGTCCCAACAAGCGAGGGTCTTTGCCTTTCGCTCATGGTTCGGACGGTTAGGTTTTGCACCATCGCGCCTCACCTGCCCAACCATCCTGGCGTCACCCAGCCTAAGTTTTCCCTTAAATAACAGGTAGTTATAGAAAAATGGAAACATCCTTGAAAATTTATATTGCGCACAAACGTTTTTACCACTAACTTTATCTCCACTTGCTTAGCGCGCAAACATTAAGCGCAACTACAACTACCCGACACCCTCTAGGAGAAGTGACTCATGAAAAAGATTCTTTCTGGCCTGGCCTTCGCCACCGCTTTCGCCGCCGCCGGCTTTGCAAACGCAGCTGACGTCAAGCCCACCGTGATCCTGGTGCATGGTGCTTTCGCCGACTCGTCGAGCTGGAACGGCGTGGTGAAGATTCTGGAGAAGGATGGTTACCCGGTCATCGCGGCGGCGAACCCGCTGCGTGGCGTGAGCAGTGACGCACAATCCGTGGCGAGCATCGTCAAGAGCATCAAGACGCCGGTGGTGCTGGTCGGCCACTCCTATGGCGGCTCGGTGATCAGCGAGGCGGCTTACGGCAACCAGAACGTCAAGGGCCTGGTGTATGTGGCGGCGTTCACTCCAGAAGCGGGCGAAACCGCAGCAGAACTGTCCGGGCGATTCCCTGGCGGCACCCTGGCTTCAGCCCTCTCGGCCCCGGTCGAATTGGCTGACGGTGGCAAGGATCTCTACATTCAGCAGGACAAGTTCCACGATCAGTTCGCTGCCGATGTTCCTGAGGCCGAAGCCCGCCTGATGGCCGCCGGTCAACGTCCCGTCACCGTCGCCGCGTTGAACGAAGCCGCCACTGATCCGGCCTGGAAAACCATTCCGTCCTGGTTCGTGTACGGCGACAAGGACAAGAACATCCCGCCCCAAGCCATGGCGTTCATGGCCGAGCGTGCGCACTCCAAGCAGACCGTCGTGGTGAAAGGCGCCTCCCATGTGGTGATGGTGTCCAACCCGAAAGTGGTGGCTAGCCTGATCGAGAAAGCCGCGCAGTAAAAATGTGGTACCCAAGGCCCGCACATGCGGGCCTTTTGCCGTTGCGCTCAATCGTGCAGTTCGATCAACATCTCCAGAAATGCGCGCACAGCAGGATTGGTGCGGCGGCTCTCAGGCCAAACAGCCGTGATGTTATGCCGCGCCACGGCGAACGCGGACAGGACCGGGATCAACTCCTGACGCCTGACCCTTGGAGCCGCCATGAAACTTGCGGCCATTCCTATTCCCGCGCCCGCGGCCATTGCCGCCAGGACGGCCTCGCTTGCATCAACCACGACAGGCGATGAAGGCAGTATCTCAACTTCCTTGTCGCCGATATGAAACGGCCAGCGTAAAGCCTGGCCGGAGCTCTGATAACGCAGGTTTACCGTTTCGTGCCCCACCAACTCATCCGGATGCTGCGGCGTACCGCACCTGGCCAGATATTCGGGGGACGCGTAACAACAGAGGGTGTACGGCAAGAGTCGGCGCGACAGCAGTGATGAATCCGGCAGCTCACCGATCCTTACTGCAAGGTCAATACGCTCCTCCACCAAGTCCACGATCTGATCGTTCAGCCGCAGGTCGATCAGTACCTTGGGGTGGCGTCTACGAAATTCAGTGATGACGGGCGCGATCAGGTGCAAGCCAATCGGAAGTGACGCCGCAATCCGTAACGTGCCAGCAGGCTCCGAGCGTGCGGACTTTGCCACCTGTTCGATTTCTTCGGCCTGGCGCAGCAACTGCAAGGCACGTTCATGAAGATCGCGGCCTTCAGGCGTGAGGGTCAGCGAGCGTGTGGTGCGGGTGAACAGCGAAACCCCGAAATGACGCTCCAACCGCTGGATACTCTTACTGATCGCCGAAGGTGAAACGGACAGCGAGCGGGCTGCCGCTCTGTAGCTGCCTAGAGAGCCTGCCCGGGCAAATGCGATCAGCCCGCTGAGTCGTTCGAATCCGATTGGTTCCTTCATGGCACCATTGAAACGAGTTCCTGCCTCATTATCAACCTGTCAGCTTGCGCATAGGCTATGTCCTACCAGTTGATCGGAATGAGGTGGTTATGAACAACATGATGAAAGCTGTGCAACTGCACGAGTTCGGCGGCCCGCAGGTTCTGCGTTACGAGGATGCTCCCAAACCCGTTGCACAACGCGGCGAGGTGCTCGTTCGCGTACGGGCGGCGAGCCTCAATCCGCCCGACCTCTATCTGCGAGACGGCTACCGGGCGCTACCCCCTGAATGGCGACCCAACCCGACGTTCCCATTGATTTTGGGCACGGATGTATCGGGGGAAGTTGTCGCGGTCGGCGACAGAGCGTCCAGGTTCAGTGTCGGTGACGAAGTCTATGCAATGGTGCGCTTTCCAAAGGACCTCATGACCGGCAGCGGCGCCTACGCCCAATACATATGTGTCCATGAGACGGAGTTGGCTTTGAAACCCAAGGGGATAGATCACGTCCAGGCAGCCGGTGCGCCCATGTCGCTGCTCACCGTCTGGCAGTTATTGATTGACCTGGGCCATGACGAGCCAAACCCGTTCCAGTCATTTCGCCATTCGCCTGTGCCACTCGAGGGCAAGACCGTGTTGGTAAATGGCGCGGGAGGTGGCGTGGGGCATCTGGCGGTGCAGGTTGCCAAATGGCAAGGCGCCAGGGTCATTGCAGTCGCGTCCGGCAAGCACCAAAGCTTGCTTCGTGACTTGGGCGCCGCGGAGTTTATCGATCACACAAAAACCGCAGCCGAAGCGGTGGCAAAGGATGTGGACCTGGTGATCGACGCCGTCGGTGGCGCGAATATGGAACGCTTCCTGAGCGTCATCAAGCCGGGCGGCGCCCTCTTCCTGGTCAACCCTCTGGGTTTCTCCGGGAATGATGAAGCAGCCGAGTTGGGCATCACCGTCTCCTCGACGCAGGTGCGTTCCAATGGCGCTCAGCTAGCGGAGGCCGGCCGTCTGTTGGACGATGGCACTGTTCGCGTGGTGATCGACAGTACATTCGCCCTGGCTCAGGCGTCGGATGCCCATCAGCGAGCGTCCCGGGGAGGTATGCAAGGCAAGGTTGTGCTTATTGTTTGAGTGAGCGGCAGGTCGTGGTTGTGACCCTTAAATTGCAGATCGAGACAATCCTTGCTTGATGGCTTAACGCTATCAACTGATAATCACGCCCTTTCAAAAAGCACATAAGGATTTGCTGTGAAGAAGCTCTACCTGGCTCTACCGTTCTGCGCATTGCTGCTACAAGGCTGCGGCGTGACCATGACCCGCTATGAACCCAATTATCAAAACGTCCAGCAGCTCAAGCAAAACGCGCCGATGCAGCCTCTGCGTGAAGCGCAGGTGGATGCTGATTCAGGCCAGGGATCGTTGATGGTGCGCCTGAACCCGATTTCCTCGCCTGCCGGCAGCGTGCCGCTGCACATCCAGGCGGCGATCAATGATGAGCTGCGTCAGGCAGGCCTGTTGGACCCTCGTGCGGACCGGCAGCTGCAGGTTCAGTTGGTCAAGAGCCAGCTGACCGCAGGCATGGGCACCGGCCACGGCGAATTGGCCGCTCGCTTCACGCTGCGTAAAGGTGACCAGGTCCTGTACGAGGGCACTAAAGACGTGCAGCGCGAGTGGGACAGCAGTTTCTTCGGCCCGATCGCCATTCCGGCTGCCGCAAACAACTACAACCCGATGGTACTGGACCTGCTCAAGAGCCTGTACAGCGACCCGCAGTTCACTCAAGCATTGAAGTGATCAAAAAAAGAGCCGCGATTGCGGCTCTTTTTTTATCGGCTGTCAGGCCCGAGGAGTACGGGCATCGATAGCGGAGTATTTCATGCGGTTGTTGTCGACCCAGTTCTTCAACAGCGCATTGACCTGCCGGTTGAAGGTATCGGTGACGGCTGCCTTGGGCGTGTTACCGGCCAGTGGCAGGAACCAGATGCCGATCCACGTATTGATCGAATCGTGATTGCTGTTCTTGGCCAACGGTTGACCGTGCTCGTCCAGGGTTTCCAGGCTCATGGTGTACTGGTCGGTTCCCAGCGCCGGAATAATCGTGAAAGTAAGGCCACTGATGAACGCCATGACCATTTGCCCACCACCTGGCGCATGGTTATAGACTTTCAACCGAAGGTTGTAGTCGCCCGGCTGTTTCTGGAACTCGTCGAACACCACTCGCCCGAAAAGCCCTGATTCGTCGAAGGCACGCTTCAGGTCCGGCTTGAGCATATCTCGAGCCTGCGGCACTTCGGTGGCCTTGGCATTGTCGGGGTCGCCCTGATAAAAGTCGAAGTCAACGTAGACGTTCGGCTTGTTCGAGTAACTGGCCATTGACGGCAGACTCACAGGTGCTACTTCATCTTTGGTGAAACTGGCGCAGCCACTGAGGCTCAAGGCCAAGGCGAGGCCCAGGGCTTTTCCAAATTGCATATCGACTTCCTTGCGTGATTTCTACAGGCCGCTCGTGGAGAGGGGGGCGACGGATTCTAGCGGGATTCGATTGAAATCAAAAGGCCATCACTCCGATGACCTTGGTCCATTGTCCCTGCTCGAACAGCGCTGCGACGATAATTGCAATGGCGTCACGCCTTCGATTACTTGGCGAAAAGCTGGCTCATATCCTTGAACGCCTTGAATTCCAAGGCATTACCACACGGATCGAACAAAAACATGGTGGCTTGCTCACCAACCTGCCCTTTGAAACGAATGTATGGCTCGATTACAAACTCGGTGCCGAAGGACTTCAATCGCACGGCCAGCGCTTCCCATTCTCCCCAGCCCAGGACGATACCGAAATGCGGAACCGGTACGTCGTGTCCATCCACCGGGTTGCTATGGACACTTTCCTGGGAAGCCGTTTTTGGATGTTCATGGATAACCAGCTGGTGGCCATAGAAGTTGAAGTCGACCCATTGAGCGCTGGAGCGCCCCTCCTCCAGACCAAACACCTCACCATAAAAGGTACGTGCTGCAGCGAGGTCATAGACAGGGACTGCGAGGTGAAAAGGTGAAAGGCTCATCAGGACTCCAATGACTGCGTTGTTGTTGGGTATCGCACAATCCTAAAGCGGGAATAGCAGCATAAAAATCAATATATATTTCTCAGAAGCACAATTAATATCTATGAATGATCAAAGAACTCAAGACCCTTATAGCCGTCGCCCGAGAAGGTACTTTCGCCGCGGCCGGTCACAAAATTGGCCTGACCCAGGCTGCGGTGAGCGCCCAGATGCAGCGTTTGGAGGCTGAGCTCGGCTTCGAACTTTTCGACAGGAAGGGACGTTCGGCCCTCCTCAACCGGATGGGCCACCAGATACTCTTGCAAGCACAGGAACTGCTTCGCCTCTATGACAATCTAGGGTCAACCACGGTAGGCTTTCCCGCGAGTGTCCTGATCAATATCGGGGCCATCGCGTCCGTACAGCGGTCCTTTTTACCGGGCGCTTTAGCCAGGTTTCACAAACAGTGCCCCCAGGTTCGCACCCGCATCATTCCGGGGCTGTCGATTGAACTGATCAACCTGGTGGATGCCGGCGAAATCGACATGGCCGCCATCATTCGCCCGCCGTTCTCCCTGCAAAGTGATCTGCGCTGGACCACACTCACGCTTGAGCCCTATCGCTTGATCGTGCCACGTGATTTGCCGGGAGACGATTGGTCGCAGCTGCTGTCCAGCCAACCATTCATTCGGTATGACCGATCATCCTTTGGCGGCAGACAGGTGGATCGATTCCTGCGGCAGATGCATTTCACCTTGCGTGAAGTCTGCGAACTGGATGAACTGGATGCCATCCTCAAGCTGGTCGAAAACGGTGTCGGCGTCGCGCTGGTACCGCAGACCGCAAGCCATCAACCATGGCCCAACGGGGTGCGCGCGCTCGATCTCGGACAGCACACCTTCCATCGTGATATCGGTCTTGTGCATCGGGCCCGGCAAGGCTTGACCGAGCCGGTTCGGGTACTCGCTCAACTGATTGGGGAGCAGGTTTTATCTGGTTCCCATGAAATCGAGACTGAGTTCATTTCTTTGAAATGACGCCACTCATGTACTGATTCAAATCGCGAAAATCCTGAACTCTCCAAGCGTAAGGCGCCAACTTCACGCCGTTCTCTTTCAGGGTCCTGGGAATCAAATCTCCATTGGGGCGCAGAATGATCGACGAAACAATGACGCCCGGATAATCATTCAGTCGTTTCTTGAAGGCGGCACTTGTAAGGTCCGGGGCCGGAGGATTGCTTTTGTGAGCCAGCGGTCCAGTCCCCTTGATGTCTGCGCCGTGGCACATCGCACATCTCTGCTGGTACAGGTTCTTCCCGTTCGCGTTGTCCGCGAAGGATGGCGATAGTTGAACGAGCGATAACATTCCTGGCAAAGCGGCCAACAACAGCTTCCTTTTCAAGCAATCTCTCCCTGAGTCAGAGCCCAATGCAGGCTCGCGATTGCTTATAAATAGGTCAGTGGCGCAAATCAAGCTGAGCGTTGGGCAATTGAAACCTGGCTCGGTAAGCGCCCGGGGTGAAGCCGACGCGTTCGCGAAACAAGCGGGTAAACGAACTGAGGTCGCTATAGCCTACGTATTGAGCGATTCGCTCGGTACTCAGATCCCCGGCTTCGAGCAACGCCCGCGCCGTGTCGATGCGCAAGTTTTGCAGATACGTCAGCGGCGACTGTTCGAGTGCCTTGTTGAAGCGGCGTATCAATGTACGTTCACTCACCGCCAGTTGCGTCGCCAGATTCTTCAGCCGGATCGGTTCGGCGAGATGATCCTGCAGCCACTTCTGCGCCCGTTGGATCAACGGGTCGTTGTGAGTGTTGTCGGCGATCAGCGGTTGCAATGGCGTCTGTGTCGTCTGGGTCAGGTCGATCAGCATGCTGCGGGCGCACTGCATGGCTATCGCCTTGCCCGCAAATTGGTTGAGTATGTGCACGGACTGCAACAAGAACGTAGCGTGCGCGCCGCCGCACACCAGCCGATCAGCCTCGGTCACCAGTGGGCGCATCTGTAGATCGACCTTTGGGAATCGTTCGCGGAAATGCTCCTCCAGCCACCACGTGGTGGTAGCGATCCGGCCGTCAAGCAGCCCCGTGTCCGCGAGCAAGAACGTTCCTGTGCAATTTGCGCAAAGCCATGCACCCTGCTCCCACTGCTTGACCAGCCATTGGCGAACGGCGACCTGGCTATCCAGAAATTGGCAAAACGGCCGCCAGCCCCGGTAATGCAGGCTGGGAATCAACACCAGGTCGTAGGCCTGATCCTTGGGTAATGGCCGCATCGCCAGCTCCAGCCCATTGCTGGTGCGGACCGCCAGCCCGTCCTGCGAGATGAAATGCCATTCAAACAGCCCGGCCGCCGGCATGCCCTGCTTGGACATGTGGGCATTGGCGACCTGGAGCATGTCGGCAAATCCACCGATCACAGAAGCATATGAATCGTCAAAACCGAGAATCGCAACGGTAGGCATGGCGGCATCGTTCTGGACAGGAATGGCGATACTCGCATATTTACAGTCGTTTTTGCCTATTACCGCTTCGCCACCGCCTCTCTAGAGTGCTCTGCACATCACTTTTCTGGATTGCGGACGAAAAAACATGACTCAAGCAGCGATCACCCGGTATCAGGACGTGCTCTATCACGACCTCAATACCTCTGAGGAAATCCTTGCCATCCGCCAGGAGGTTCGTCGCTTCGCCGATGAACATGTGGCACCCGCGGCCTACGCGATTGGCCACACTGAAGAGTCCGTGGCCGCTTTTCCGCGCAAGCTGTTCGCCAAGATGGCAGAGGCAGGTTTGTTCGCCATTCCTTTCGCGGCCGAGGTTGGCGGTCGCGGGCTTCAGTACCCTGCCACGGCTACTGCAGTGATGATTGAGGAGTTGGCTTACCATTCGAACTCAGTCGCGGCCATCGTCGACGTGCATTGCATTCTTGCAGGTAACGCGCTGAAACACGGATCGGAGTCAATCCAGCAGCGTTATCTCACTCCGCTATTGAGGGGTGAGAAGATCGGCAGCTTTGCCACGACCGAACCCGACGCGAGCACCGACCTCAGTGTTAACGCCATGAGCACCCATGCCAGGCGGACCGAAACCGGCTATGTAATCAATGGTCGCAAGCGATTCATTTCCAACGCACCGGTCGCTGATTTTGTCGTCGTGCTCTGTGTGGATGAAGGGCGGATGACTGAATTGGTCGTCGAGCTGGGCTGGCCGGGTGTTCGTGTTGGCGAGCCAGACAAGAAAATGGGCAACCACGGTCAACTGACGGCAGATATTTACTTCGATAACGTCGAAGTTCCACTGGAAAACGTCGTCGGAAAGCCGGGCCAAGGGTTGAAGATCGCGCTACAAACCCTGACCTACGGACGCATCGGCATCGCCGCCAGCGGCACAGGCATGGCCCAGGCACTGTTCGACTTGAGCGTGGAGCGGCTGAAGAACCGCCGGGCGTTCGGCAAGGTCGTCGCACAGTTCCAGCATTGGCAGTTCAAGATCGCCGAGCGCGCCACTGAAATCGAGAACGCTCGCAATCTCTATCTCAAGGCGGCCCTGCGCATGGATGAAGGCCACGCCTTCGCCGACCCGGAAGCGGCCATGGCCAAATGGTACGGGACCAACCTTGCCGGTGAGTTTGCTCGGGATGCCGTTCAAATATTCGGTGGCTACGGTTTCATGCGCGAGCTTGCGGCAGATGGCTCCCGCTACCGAGTGGAAGAAATCTACCGCGATTGCAAGATTGCCGAGATCTATGAAGGGACCAATGAGATTCAAAAGCTGGTGATCGCCCGCGGGATCTTCGGTAAAGACATCACAGGCTGACCGGTCCACATTCAGGAAGCTGCCCGATGCATATCCTCATGATCCATGCTCACAATGAATCCCAATCGTTCAACGCCGCCATGAAAGATCTGGCAGTAGCGGAACTACAAACCCAAGGGCATCGCGTAGAAGTGTCCGACCTGTACGCCATGAACTGGAATCCGGTCGCCAGTGCCGCTGACTTTGGCAGTCGTGCCGATTCACAGTACCTGACGTACGCGTTGGAACAGCGACACAATCATTCGGTGCGAACCTTGGCATCGGATATCCAGGGCGAACTGGACAAATTGCTGATGGCAGATCTGGTCATCTTCAGCTTCCCGATCTACTGGTTCTCGATGCCTGCAATCATGAAAGGCTGGATAGACCGGGTGCTGGTTTCCGGCGTGTGTTACGGCGGCAAACGTTTCTACGACCAGGGAGGTCTGGTGGGCAAGAAGGCCATGCTCGCAATGACTATTGGCGGTCAACCTCACATGTTGGTGAACGGCGGCGTGCATGGCGACCTCAACGACATGCTTCGCCCTATCCTGCGGGGCACGCTCGCCTACACCGGCATGCAAGTGCTGCCCAGCTTCGTCGCCCATCATGTGCCCTACATTTCCCACGAGGCACGAGTCGCGCTGTTGGATCAGTACCGCCAGCACCTGCGTTCGCTGGACGAATTGCAGCCGATGTCGTTCGTTTCCCTGGGGCAGTTCGATGATAAGTTGCGTCCTCTTTGCCCATCTCGACCTGGCGAGTTATAAAAGCCGGGTCGAATAGCAGATGTTAAGCTGGCGCCCCCGGCTTGTCTGGCTTGCAAGGAATGCCTTATGGAATTGGTGGTTCACAGCTATTGCCTCAAAGGCGCACGCCAGGAGCCCTTGCTTCCCCCTGTCACCCTGACGCCGAGTTCGGCGACCCTGACGGTCGCCGAGCTCATTCGCCTGACCGTTGCCGAGCAGATCGCCGCCCTCTCGGTGCAGCACTGGCTGGAACAGGTATCCGTGCGCGAGGTGCTTGATCGCCAATACCTGAGCGAGCGGGACATTCGTCAGCAAGCCCGTGAAGGCGCAATCGTCATGCCGCAGGCCTGCAAACCCCCAGATCTGGATGTTGGCGTCGAGAGCGAACGAGCCTTGAAGGGCTTTGAAACCCGTGCATTCCGCGTCCTGCACAACGGCGTCATGCTGCAGAGCCTGGATGACACTGTCGAATTGAGCCCTCCTTCCACGGTTGCATTTATCCGACTGATTCCGCTGATTGGCGGTTGATCCTCATCGTTCATTTTTTATTCGAGATCGCCCATGCAATCACGCCGTCCCGTGCCCGAACAAGCCACACGCCTCGCAGCGCTGCGAGCTTTCTGTGATACAGCGCTGGATACCTATCCCGAACTTCATGGATATGACGACTCCGGGCACGATTTCTGGGACGGCATCGACTTTCTGCGCATCGCCGATGACTGGGTCAGGCAGCATCCACAGGAAGGCGCCGGGGCGTTGGTTGACGGCTTTGTTTTCCCCACGGTCTGGGACGACTTGCAAGACCGCCGCGATCAGCAACGCTACGGCCTGCAATATCGCATCTGCGATGCGTGGATCACAGCGCATCCGGATGCCTACGCCCTGGACCAAATCTGCGCGCGACTGCAGCACATGCTGCAATTTGCCTTCGAGGACAGCGACTACCCCCTGCCCACTGAAGACGACGATCCGGCCTATTACCGACGTAGCCCGGAACATGCCTGGGCCTTCCCCGACATCCCGGCTTGCATCAATCGCCTGAGCAACTACCCGGCCACCCCGGCCTGGCAGGCTTTCACCGAATGGTTGCTGGACGGCAGTTGGAATCGAGTGCGGCCTCCTTCTTCGCCTGATGAAGAGCAAAGGAAGGTGGCCGATTCGTATATCTACGTGCACAAGGACATCAGGCGAATCGTCCTGGCCCTGCTGGAAGCGGGCCGCCTCGATTACCCTCGCTTCGTCCGGGCGGCCAATACCTGGGGCCGCGCCATGATGTTCTACGCGGACGATGCCGGTCTCGATAGCGATGATGTTGACCTGCAACCGTATTCCCATGAAGCGTTCGACGAGGATGGGTCAGATGAGGAAGACCTTGACGAAGGCTTCGAGGACGACCATTCCCAGAGCGAGGACGCCCTTGCTGAAGAGCCAGCAGATGCGCCTGCTGAACTGGTGGATTTCACCGTTCGTTATGCCGAGGAGGCCCTGGCTGGATTGCCCGAGAATGCCGCGAAGCTGGCGCACACGTTCCGCTCGATAGAGGTCTATCACCCCCGCTGGGTACTGCTGGCCCTGGAAGCCATCGAGCGACTGGGCATGACGCCGCAGACATTCTTCGCAAGCTTCGGTGATTCAGCCGCAGTGCTCGAACGTTTTCTGCTGCTCCAAGCGTTGCCCAAGAGCGAATCGGCAGAGCTGCTCACGGCGCTGGCCGGTTTTTCCAGAGATACCCTGCTGACGGCCCTGCCCTATGCCGGCGACGCCAGCCGCGTGATACTCGATGCCCTCGGCTGGAGTGACCTGCAAGCCTTCCAGCGCGAATACCTGAACATCGCCCTCGCTCCTCGGTCCGGCTGGGGCACGGACCTGCCCAATACGCTGGATGAAACCGTGGGTGTGGTGGACCGCTATCTGTTGGACAAGGCGCTGGCCGAGGCCGACCCACAGCACCTGCGTGAATACCTCGCCGCACTCGAACCCTCGCACTGGGCGTTTCCCGAGACGCGGACGCTGCTGGATGCGTACCAGGGCATCGGTCGGCCAGCGCTGGAAAAGAAGCTGGCGCGCCACGCACAGGCGGCCATGCGCATCTATGGTGTACTGCCCGTCAAGGATGCGGACGACGTGCGCCAGCGCTACCTGATGCTCAAGAAACTGCACAAAGAGGTGCGCAAGTACGGCCCGCAACGGCAGGCCAACTCCCAGGCAGCGGTGCAGGCAGGGCTGGAAAACCTGGCGCGGGTGGCGGGCTATCCTTCGGCGATACGCCTGGAGTGGGCCATGGAATCGGAGATCGCCGAATCCGCCCAGACATCGGCGAGCATCGATGGCTACGACGTCACGCTGGTTATCGAAGGCTTGTCGCCAACGTTGCACATCTGCAAAGCGGCAAAGACGCTCAAGACCGCACCACCGGCGATTCGCAAAAGCCCGGCCTTCGTCGCCCTGAAGGCGCAGCAGACCCAACTCCAGGAACAGATCGCGCGCTTCTGCCGAACCCTGGAGGCGATGATGAGCAGCGGCGAAACCCTCGCAATGGATGTGCTTGAACCGCTGTTGAAGATGCCCGCTGTTCGCTTGCTGCTGGAACAACTGATCGTGCAGGCCGACGACGCAACCCTGGGCTGGCTCGATAGCGCAACGCTGACCGTGACCGACCTTGAGGGCCGCCGACACGCCATCGAAAAGAACCTGCGCATCGCTCATCCTTTTCACCTGTTCACGGCAGGTCAACTTTCAGCTTGGCAGAAAGAAGTGGCCAGTCATCGCCGCGTGCAGCCGTTCAAACAGGCCTTTCGCGAGCTGTACCTGCTGACACCTGCCGAGCGCGACACGCGCCTGTGGTCCAATCGATTTGTCGGCCACCGCCTGAAAGGCAAGGTCGCCGCCCGGTTGCTGCAAGTTCGCAACTGGTCGACCTCAAGCGTCGAGGACATCTATTACGAGAATAAGGAGCACGGCATTTATGCCATGTTCAACTTCCTGGATACCGGTCATTACCTGTCGGAAACAGAGCACTTCACCTTCGACACGATTGCGTTCTACCGCGACCGCAAAGCCCTGCCTCTTGAGCAGGTACCGCCTTTGCTGTTTTCGGAAGTCATGCGCGATGCCGACCTGCTGGTCTCTGTGGCCCACGCGGCAGACGGCTACAGCACCAGCAACGAAACCCTGCAACGACGCGCCGAACTGGTTGGCGAGTTGATTCAGGGCCTGGGCCTGCAAAACGTTAAATGTGAAGGACATTTCCTGCACATTACCGGCCAGCGAGCGAACTATCGCATTCATCTGGGCAGCGCGGCCATTCACATCGAACCCGGCAACTACCTGTGCATCGTGCCTGCCGGCGGCAGCACACCGGACTATTACCTGCCGTTCGCCGACACCGACAGAAAAATGGCCGAAGTGCTGAGCAAGATGTTTCTACTGCAGGACGACATGAACATCACCGACAGCCAGATACTGGAGCAGATACAGCGGGTGAGCTGATGCCGATCTCTGGATTCGCGACTCAAGGTCCTCATCGATTTTGATCGGTGCTGGCTACCCCATCGCCTCGACCACCCCTTGGTCCTCACCCAGGAAACCACCACTCTGATGCTGCCAAAGCCGGGCATAGGTCCCGTTTTTCGCCAGCAGTTCAGCGTGGGTTCCCTGCTCGATGATGCGCCCCTCATCCATGACGATGAGTCGGTCCATGGCGGCAATCGTTGACAGTCGATGGGCGATGGCGATGACTGTCTTGCCCTGCATCATCTCATCGAGGCTTTCCTGGATGGCCACTTCAACCTCGGAATCCAAGGCGCTGGTGGCCTCGTCAAGCAACAGGATCGGGGCGTTCTTGAGCATCACTCGGGCGATGGCAATGCGTTGGCGCTGGCCGCCCGAAAGCTTGATGCCGCGTTCACCGACCAGGGTGTCGTAACCGGAATGGCCTTGGCGGTCGCTCAGTTGGCGAATGAACCCGTCAGCTTGGGCATTGACCGCGGCAGCGCGGATTTCTGCGTCGGTCGCATCCGGACGGCCGTAGCCGATGTTGTCGCGAATGGAGCGATGCAACAAGGAGGTGTCCTGGGTAACCATGCCGATGGCGCTACGTAGGCTGTCCTGGGTAACGTGGGCGATGTTTTGCCCGTCGATACGGATCTCTCCGCTGTCGACATCATAGAAGCGCAACAACAGGTTGATCAGCGTGGACTTGCCGGCACCGGAACGACCCACCAGACCGATTTTTTCCCCAGGGCGGATGTGCAGGCTCAGCCCATCGAGCACCTGGCGCTCACCGTTGTAGTTGAAGCTCACGTTGTCGAACGTGACTGCGCCGCCAGCGGGCACCAGTACGCCGGCGTTCGGTGCATCCTGGACCTTCGGTCCTCGGGTCAGGGTATCCATGCCGTCCTGCACGGTGCCGATGTTTTCGAACAACGAGGTCATCTGCCACATGATCCAATGGGACATGCCGTTGATCCGCAACGCCATGGCGGTGATCGCCGCTACGGCCCCGGTACCGACTTCGCCCAGATGCCATAACCACAAGGCATAGCCGCCTGCGCCGAGGATCAGCGCCACCACCAGCGCTTGGTTGACGATCTCGAACTGGCTGACCAGGCGCATCTGGCGAAAGCCCGTCTGCTTGAAATCCTCCATCGCGGCGCGGGCGAAGTGCGCTTCGCGTTTGGAGTGAGAGAACAGCTTCACGGTGGTGATGTTGGTGTAGGCATCCGAGATACGCCCGGTCATCGACGACCGAGCGTTGGCCTGCTCCTGCCCCACCTGCCCCAGGCGCGGCACGAAATACAGCATCGCCAGGCCGAACAAGGCGACCCAGGCAATGAACGGCAGTATCAGTTTCAGGGCGAAGCCACCGGCCAGGGCGATGATCGCGATGAAGTAGACGCCGATCCCGGGAGCGATTTCGATGACGGTGAACAGCACTTCGCGCACGGCCAGTGCCGTCTGCATCACCTTGGTCGTGACCCGGCCAGAAAACTCATCGGAAAAGAACGAGAGACTCTGCCGCAGCATCAGCCGGTGGAAATCCCAGCGCAGCCGCAACGGCAGATTGATCGCCAATATCTGGTGCTGCACCATGGTCCGCAGTGCCACAAGACCGATGCTGATGACCAGAACGGCGCCGATCCCCCACAGCACCCGGCTCTCCTGCGCGCTTTGCGCCTCACCGCCCGCCTTCCAGGCTGAGAGCAGATCCACGACCTGCCCGAGAAAGGAAAACAACCACGCCTCATAAATCGACACGGCGGCGCTGAGCAGCGCCAGCGCGAGGATATAGCCACGGGCGCCGCGGGTGCAGGCCCACAGAAAGCGCACCAGGCCAACCGGTGGCGGCGGTGCTTCATCGGGCGGGAAAGGGTCGAGTCTTCGTTCAAACACACGAAGCATTGCGGCCTCCGAAAGGATAAGGGAGAGAGATTCTGCCATTTAACGAGTGTTTTGAGGGGTTTGCGAAGCGGGGGTTCAGAGCGATTGGCGGGTTTGCGCTTGGGCAGCAGCGTTGCTCGCGCAATACAGGGAGGCAGGAAGATTTATCAGGTGGCCACCCGGTGCGTGAATCGCACCGAGCGGGACCGGTTTAATCAGGGACGAGTGCCCACCTCGCCTTCCTGCGCAGTCCAGGGTTTGACCTGATCACTGAGCGACAGCCCCAGACCGGGACGCGTCGGGACCAGCATGCGGCCGTCGCGGGTTTCCAGGCGCTCGTTGAACAACGGCTCAAGCCACTCGAAATGCTCGACCCACGGCTCCGTCGGATAAGCCGCTGCCAGGTGCACGTGCAGTTCCATGGCGAAATGCGGCGCCAGCATCAGGCCGGCCTGCTCGGCCATGGCGGCGACCTTCAGATACGGCGTAATCCCGCCGACCCGCGGTGCGTCGGGCATCAGGAAGTCAGCACCGCGCACCTTGATGAACTCGGCATGTTCGGCCACGCTGGTCAGCATTTCCCCGGTGGCAATCGGGGTATCGAATTGCTGGGCCAGCGCGGCGTGGCCTTCAGCGTCATAGCAATCGAGCGGTTCCTCGATCCAGATCAGATTGTACTGCTCGAATTGACGACACATACGCTGGGCGGTCGGGCGGTCCCATTGCTGATTGGCATCGACCATCAACGGGAAATTATCCCCCAGGTGTTTGCGCACCGTACTGACACGCTGGATATCGACGGCGCAGTCCGGCTGGCCGACCTTCAGCTTGATACCGCCAATGCCCTTCTCCCGGGACGCATCGGTGTTCTTCATCAACTGGTCAAGCGGCGTGTGCAGGAAGCCGCCCGATGTGTTGTAGCAGCGTACCGAGTCGCGCTGAGCGCCCAGCAAACGGGCCAGCGACAGGTTGGCACGCTTGGCCTTCAGGTCCCACAACGCCACGTCGAACGCACCAATGGCCTGGGTCGACAGTCCACTTCGCCCCACCGAGGCGCCGGCCCAGCACAGCTTGGTCCAGAGCTTGGAAATGTCACTCGGGTTTTCACCGATCAGCGCTGGAGCGATTTCCTTGGCATGGGCAAATTGCCCGGGTCCACCGGCGCGCTTGGAGTAGCTGAAACCTAGGCCACGGTGACCATCGATGGTCTCGATTTCTGCGAAAAGAATGGCGATCTCGGTCATCGGCTTCTGCCGGCCCGTCAGCACCTTGGCGTCGCTGATCGGGTTGGCCAGCGGCAGGATGACCGAAGAGACCCGAACCCAGGCAATGCGGTCATCGTCGGAGGATTTGATGGATGGTTGTTGTGCGAGCATGGCGCTCTCCTTTTGAATGTTCAGGTCTTCAAGGAAATCGGGTAGGAACGTTTTATGGGGTGTCTTTGGCCGGGGCGCTGGTGTTGATGCTGGCCGTTGACTGCTCTTCGAAGTCATCGAGTTGCAGGCGCTTAAGTGGCCCGACGATGAAAAGGTAGGAAAACGCGCCGAGCAGTCCCATCCCCGCCACGTACATCAACGCGACGTCAAAGGATCCGAGCTGATTGATCATCACGCCGATGGCGATGGGCGTAACGATGCTGGCGAGGTTGCCGCAGAAGTTGAACATCGCGCCGCTGACGCCCATGGCCCGTGCCGGCGAGACGTCCCCAACGATGCACCAGCCGAGATTGCCCACCCCTTTGGCGAAGAAGGCGACGGACATGACCAGAATCACCAGGGTGATCGACTGGGTGTAGTTGGCGACCATGATGCTGCTGGAGAGCAGCAGGCCGCAGATGATCGGAGTCTTGCGTGCCGCCGTGAGGCTGAAGCCTTTGCGCAGCATCCAGTCCGACCAGACGCCACCGATCATCCCGCCCAGGCAACCGGCAATCGGTGGAATGGCCGCCACCAGCCCGACCTTCAGCATGGTCATGCCTTTGGCTTCAATCAGATAAGTCGGAAACCAGGTCAGGAAAAACCAGGTGATGGAGGTCAGGCAAAACTGGCCGAGGTAGATCCCCGCCATCATACGATTGCCGCCGATGGCCTTCATGCGTTTCCAACTGAACGGCGTTTTCACGTCGCCAATGGTCGGCAAACCACCACCGGCCTCGATGTAGTCGATTTCTGCCTGATTGGCGCGCTTGTCCTTGCGTGGTTCCTGGACCGCCCGGAACCACAGGAGCCCGATCAGAATGCCGGCGCCCCCGGTAACCCAGAACACATGCTGCCAACCCCAGGTACTCACCAACCAGACCATCAGCGGCGTAAACGCGGCCAGGGCAAAGTACTGCGCGGATTGGAACACCGCCGTGGCGAGCCCTCGCTCATGGCGTGGGAACCACATGACCGTGAGGCGGTTGTTGGCCGGAAACGCCGGGGCCTCGGCCACGCCCATGAGAAATCGCAAGACAAACAATGCGACGAAGGCCGAACTGAACAGGTCCACGTAGCCCTGCAGGAAAGTGAAGATCGACCAGATCACCAGGCTCATCCCGAGCACCAGGCGCGAGCCGAAGCGGTCAAGGATGATGCCTCCGGGTAGCTGCATCGAGGTATACGCCCAGCCGAACGCCGAGAAGGCGATGCCCATGGTCATGGCATCGAAACCCAGGTCGGTGCGCATGCTAGGCGCGGCAATCGATAAGGTCGCCCGATCGACGTAGTTGAACACGGTGACGATGAAAATCATCACCAGGATGAAGTAGCGGACGTTCGTCTTCGCCACCGTTTGCACAGGATTGATCACTATTATTTTCCTTATTGTGAATGCAGCGATGGAGCTGGCAGCCCGCGTGACAGCGCCCTTATTAGCGGATGATTGCGCAATCATTCCGACTTGTAAAAAAAGCCCTTTGCGGAGAGCTTTCAGTCGAATCCTACACTGATTGCGCAATCATTCAACAACCAATAACACCTTTTGTCGGGTTTTATTCAGGTACTGGCGCGATCGATAAAGGTGAAACCGGTGTCGATACGCACCGGTTCCTGGCTGCCGTTCGGGTGGTCGAACCGCTCAAGCAGTGCCTGTGCGACCTGAAGGCCGATCTTGCTGCCGTCGACACTGACCGTGGACAGCGCGGGGTAAACCTGCGCGGCTGTGCTCAAATCGCCAAAACCCATGACGGCCAGATCAGAAGGCACCGTCATGCCCCGGCTGGCAGCCTCCGCGAGCACCCCTTGGGCTACGGTATCGGAGCTGCACACCACGATATTCGGTCGTACCGGTTGCTCCAGCAATCGGCGCAGCCCTTCTCTGCCGACTTCGAGTGTGGCGGGTGGCGCCAGGACTTCCATGGGGACTTCTTCGATGCCCTGGCGCTTCAGTTCCTCGATCAGGCTGCGGCAACGACGCAGTCCGCGCGGGTCGCTGATCGTGACGACCGAGAAGCGCTTATAACCCTTGTTAAGCAAATGACGGGCGGTCTCCTGACCGACCTTTTCGTGGGAGAAACCCACCAGCATGTCCAATGGCGACTCGCTCAAGTCCCATGCCTCCACCACCGGAATCCCGGCCTGGGCCAAGCGCAGGCGGCTGGATTCGGTGTGCAGTGTCCCGGTCAAAACGATCCCATCGGGCCGCCGCCCCAACACCGCTTCCAACAATTTTTCTTCCTGCTCGGCCGAATAGCCGGTCAGGCCCAGGAGCGTCTGATAGCCCGCCTGGGCTAGGCGCTCCATGAGTGACTGCACGGTGTCAGCAAAAATCGAGTTGGCGATAGTCGGCAGAAAAATCGCCACCAAGCGGCTCTTGTTACTCGCCAGCCCACCGGCCAGCATGTTGGAGACGTAGCCCGTTTGCCGCACGGCTTCACGGACTTTTTCACGGGTCTGCTCTGTCACCAGCTCCGGTCTGTGCAGCGCCCGGGACACCGTCATTGGCGAAACGCCAGCGACTTTGGCCACATCGATCAGGGTCAGGTTGGAGCCTTTCTTGGGTACAAGCGTCGAAGCCTCGGCAGCGGGCGTTGTTGTTTTCTTGACCATCAATATTTCCGAATTCCAAGATCAGTATCGGGTGCGACGTATGCCGGGCACTATAACTGGTGGACGCTGAATCGACGAGGCACCGCCCTCCCTCACCGCTTCCCGTTGGAAACCTGGTCCTGCGTTTTCCCGTTCGAACGTGGGTTACCCGACAAATCAGCTGCCGTCTCCACCAGCAACTGCCGAAACCATTGGTGAGCCGGATCATTGCGATAACGGACATGCCAGGCGATATCCACCGGGAAGGTGCCAAGCTCGACAGGCGACGGCAGCACTTTGATCCTCGGGTCTTTGGCAATCTGATTGCAAATGAGCCTGGGCAGCGTCGCGCAATAATCGGTGACCGCGATGATTTCCGGCACAGCGAGGAAGTGCGTCACGGAAATGGCCAATTCACGACGCAGCCCCTGGCGTTCAAGTGTCTGGAACAGCCCTACTTTCAATCGGCCCGGCGGCAGCACGTTCACATGCCGCAGCTGCTCATACTGCTCTTTCGACAGGCTGTCTCCGACCATCGGGTGGTCGCGGCGCACGACACACGCCAAGGTGTCGTCCATCAAATGCTGGACAACCAGATTGTCCGGCGGATCGACAATGCGTCCCAGGGCCATGTCCGTTGTGCCCGAGATCACGCCCGACTCAGACAAGTCATTGCCATAAGAGGTCAGTGACACCTTGATTCCCGGCGCCTGCTCGCCAAGCCTGGCGACGAGGCTGGGGATGAGCACGATCTCGACATAGGTATTGGGCGCGAGATTGAACTGCCGGCTGGAGGTCGCGGGATCGAAGTGCTGCCGCCCGACCAGGACGTCGTCGAGCCGGGCCAGCGTCTCGATGATCACCGGTGCTATTTCTTCAGCGAATTGAGTGGGCTTGATGCCGTATCGCTCGCGGATGAAGAGCGGGTCTTTCAGGGTATCGCGCAGCCGATTCAGCGCGTTCGACAGCGCCGGCTGCGTGATGCCCAAGCGTGCGGCGGCGCGTGTAACGCTGCGCTCTTGCATGAGCGCAACAAAAATCGGCAACAGGTTAAGGTCATATCGCATGGCTTATAACGTCGAATGAATATCTGGAATCAGATAAGTAAATTTCTTGAATATCTGGACATGGGGCAAAGTTAGCTCATCCAAAGGGATTCACCAAATCCTCGCGGCAACCGTGTCGTCGCCAACCCCGAGACCGATGTCTCTTGAATGCCCAGGAACCCAACATGACCATCAAACACGTGCTGTTTATTCTGACTAACACCACCCAAATCGGCCCGAACCACCGCCCTACCGGGTACTTTTTCCCGGAAGTCGCTCACCCCTATGAAGTGTTCGCCCAAGCAGGCGTGGCGGTTGAATACGCCTCGCCGCTGGGCGGTGCCCCCCAGGCGGACGGCTATGACGAAAGCGACCCGGCGCAACTGGCTTTCCGTAACAGCCTGGCGATCCGCCGTATGGCAAACAGCCGCAAGCTCTCGGAGGTGGATGTACTGGACTACGACGCGATCTTTTTTCCTGGAGGCTTGGGCCCGATGGTGGATATCGCCAACGACCCGGACGTGAAACGCGCGATCGAGCGTGCGTGGACCGGCGGCAAGATCGTGGCCGCCGTGTGCCATGGTCCGGCGGCATTGCTGGGTGCAAGACTGGAAGACGGCACCCCGTTGGTTCGCGGTCGCAGGTTGACCTCGTTTTCCAACGACGAAGAATCCGGCTACGCACAGGCTGACGTGCCGTTCCTGCTTGAAGATGCGCTCCGCGCAGAGGGTGCCGAGTATTCTTCGGCTGACGTCTGGCAAGAAAACGTCGTAGTGGATGGCCGCTTGCTGACCGGTCAGAATCCGGCGTCCAGTGCGGCCCTGGCTAAAGCAATTGTCGAGGCGCTTCGCTGAGCGCCACTATAATCCGCGCCGGGCATGCCAAAATGGGTACGGCCCAGCGCACACTCGTCCAATTTGAACTGAGGAACGGTGCATGTCCGCCTACGTTATTTTTATCCGTGAAGAAACCACCGATGCCGACCAATTGCAGCAGTATGCACAAAAGGCGCCTCTCGCTCGCGCAGGTCACGACATCACTCGCCTTGCATTCTATGGCCAGCTCGATGTGCTGGAAGGCCCATCACCCGAAGGCGTCGCAATCCTGCGCTTCCCGGACATGGCCGCCGCACGTGCATGGTATGAAAGCCCGGCCTATCAGGAGGCGCGTGAACATCGCCTGCAAGGTGCAAAGTTCAGGATACTGTTGGTAGAAGGCAGCGATGTGGCGCCCGCCTAAACGATGGCCGCCGCCTGCGCGATCTGCAACCGCCAGTTTTCTGCTTCCTGCCAATCGCTGCCAAACGACCAGGTGGTCCAGCTGGGCGTACCTGAGCCGATCTGGAATTGAATCTGCAAGGTATAGGTGTGGTACGTGGTGCTGGAGGTATGAGTGGTCGAGTTCGAGGTGCCTGCGCCGATCTCGCCTCCGAAGTGCGTGTTATTGACCCGACGCTCACTGTGGGTGGTATGCGTTTTGGAGGTGTGTACGGTCTGGGTGCTTTCAGCCACCCGTACTTGCCGAACCACCCGCGGCGCATCGATCAGTGCGTGCTGATGGCCAGACTCCGCCGCGTACAAATACAGCACCGCTGTTTCCGGAAACAAACCAAGCATGTCCTGCCCGCGAGAGATCCAACGGTACGGGCCCAGCTCCTGGTCGGCGAGGAAATCCGTGCAAGCCTTGTGCAGCACCACACCGACGTTATCTTCAACCCGTTTGAGCTCGCGACTTTCCTGACGCCAGAACCAACTCAGCGGCAGACTGAATATCCAGGTCACGCACCATAGCAACCCAGCGAGTAGCGGGCCGCCGAGGTAGTGCCCTTGTGCTACCCACTTGATCAGGAAATAGCCGCAAAACAACGCCTGCACGATCATGAACGGCTTGAGCACGACATGCTTGCGCTGGGCCAGCCGTGCTTGAGCAGGAGCAATCAGTTGGCGGGCCTGTTCTACGTTGGCGGATATAGGGAAATGAGTGACTTCGGGACGGGTAGCGATTTCGCCAAGTGACATATGAAGATTTTCCTGATGACTGCCATGTCAGCGCCGGTGCGGCGTGGCGGCACTATAACCGCTGAATGGAAAAACGACGAGGTGCCGCTTTGTCTGCCCGTTCACATCCTTAACCCAAAAAAGTCATGAACCCAGCTTGTCGTGCTCACAGCTTCGTAGTCTCGAAAGTCAGTCGGATCGCTTCGGTGGTTTACATGGGTGGAAAGTCTTCGTATGACTTGGGTAGGTAACCCCATATTCTCAGGACGTCACCCCGGACTTCAAACTCGAAGCCGATCCGCTCCACGACCCTCGAAATCTCTCCTGTATGGTCGATTTTTACAGTCTCCATAAGCCTGCCATTAGAAATCGTCGCCTCCAAAAGGCCTATGTCGAACCATTCGACCGACGCGAATGGAAACGGCAAATGGTAAAACCATTCGGTATCCCACTGTGAGAGATGTCCTGTGACACACTTGGATCGATAAGACGGGCGCCAGCCATGAAGCCCGCGAAAATGGTCGATCAGCTCGTTCCACTTGGTGTTGTTCGCAGCACTGGCCAGGTTCCGTGCCGTTACGGCAGCACGAATCTTCTTGTGTATGGCCTCATCGTGGCTGACACCGGCGCTTGGTAGTTCACTCATGGCAAGTCCGAGAAGTTGGTAGATACATGAACAACTGCTTTGGGAACGTTGCAGTCTGTCGCGAAGGGCCGTCTCCCTCCAAACGGTCATTACAGCGATGTCACCAGCGTGGTTTCTCTACCCATCAAGCACCGGGGTTGCTCGTTGATCAGCAGGACCCCGTCATCACCCTGATTTAAATAAATCAGATAGTCACCTGTCTCGAAGGAAACTTTAAAAGCAACGAGTCGAACCTGCTGGTCCCATCCTTTGTCGAGTAATCCTTGGACTTCAGTAATGGTAATGCCCGCCAGAGCAGGAAAGCCGGAGCTGGCAAGAAGGCTTTCCCTACGCCATGAACAGACGCTGGTCGCATCAATGTCGAACGATGGAGGAGTTTCCCAGTCTTCCAGATCAGCGCCCAAACTCTCGCCATCGCTCAGCAGATACATCGAAATGCGGTCGTTAATGCCCACGTCCCAAGTTAACGGTCCCACATCTCCCAAACACTTCTCGTCATTGAAGTAATACTGGTCATGCACCAGAGCGATGAGGCGCTTGCCTCGCAGCAAACGAGCATTGCCTAAGTCCATGGCCATTCTCTCCCGAGAGGCGGTAAAACGGTCGATCATTCGATGGTATCTCTCACGCATTGATTAAAGGAGAACTACTCTAGCGCATCGCTCAGTCATTGGCCTTGGAGGTCCTTGGATCTTAGGGAAAAGCCTTTACAATCCTCCTCCCCAACTTTCGGACACCACCCATGCTGCGCCTTCTCCCCTTGGCCTTGTTACTCATGACCGGCCAGGCCATGGCATATCCTGCCCTGCAGGACACCGAGCTCTACACTCAAAAGGCCACTGACTGCCAGGACGTCGACCTCGCCACCTGGCACCACCCGGCCCGCACCGTGCTGGAAAAAAGCGGTATCAAGCTGGAACGGGTTCAGCTGTGTAACGGCGGGCGTTATCCGATCTTCCAGGGCGAAGTCCCCTACGACCCCCAGGGTCAGACCAAGGATTTCTTCCTACCCCTGTATGAGCAACTACGAAAGGCCAACGGCAAATGGCCCTACGTATTGGTGGCCAGCAACTACGGGGAGATGGTGTACGTCAGCTACCCGCAGAGCGACTCGATCTCCCTGGCGTATGAGAACTTCGAGGCGCCCTAGGGCTGGCTTGTTGGCAACTGGTCGTTGGCTGGCTATCGCTCAGCGGTCGGAAACAAACCCGCTTCCTGATAGCTGAGTACCAGTTCATCGAACAAGCTTATATCGAGCCGGGTACGGGCGATCAGTTGCGCGCCGGCAATCGCGGTATAGATGGCGCGGGCCCATCGTGCACAGTGATCGGCATCGCCCAAACCGGCGTCAAGCAGCACCTGAGTCAGCCACGCCACGTTGGCATCCGCGAACGCCTTGACTTCTTGCTGGACGATTTCAGGTAAGTCTTGGTATTCCGCCGCCATGAAGCTGGACATGCACAGGCGGTTACCGTTTTCCAACGAGGTGCGGAAGATCGACGGATAAACCGCCAGGCAGCGTTTCGGGTCCGGATTCGACTTGCGAATCTCATCCAGCACGCGAACTGCGTCCTCGCGATACCGCAAAGCCACGGCGGCGCCCAGATCGGCCTTGCTCGGAAAGTGGTAATAGATACTGGCGTTCTTGATCCCCACCACTTCGCCGATGCTTCGGAAATTGATGCCGTTATAGCCATGCATCTGTGCCGCCGCTTTTGCGGCCGCCAGGATGGCTTCGCGCGCATTTTCACTCATGTTCTCGGTCCTCAAGCCGCCTGATGCGGTCCGGAGTCTAACCCAAAGGCGCTTACCTGCCAATTGACAGGTAGGGATTGACAACCAAGGAAAGCCTGCGCAATCTTTGCCTACCAATTGACAGGCAGGTGATTCAAATGACCCAGCTACAAGCGCAATTCGACGTTTCGGCACTTCCGATGATGAAAATCTACGACTGGTTCAACGGCCCCTACCCGGCCCGCGTACGCATCGCGCTGGCGGAAAAAAAGCTGCTTGCACGCACTGAATTTGTGCCGGTGAATCTGTGGGTCGGGGAGCATAAAAAGCCAGAGTTTCTTGCCATCAACTACTCCGGAACCCTCCCCGTACTGGAGCTGAGCGATGGCACGCGCCTCGCCGAATGCACCGCTATCACTCAATACCTCGATGCCCTGGATGGCAACCCGACGCTCACCGGCCAAACGCCTGTCGAAAAGGGCCGCATCCATATGATGACCAAGCGCGCCGAGATCGAATTTCTCGACGCGGTCAGCACCTATTTCCATCACGCCACACCGGGGCTTGGACCAGAGGTAGAGCTTTACCAGAACCCGGAATGGGGCAACCGGATGCGTGATAAGGCAACCCGGGGCATGCACTATTTCGACAGTGTCTTGAAACACCAACCCTACGTCGCTGGCGAGAGCTTTTCGATGGCAGACATTGCGGTGTTGGGCGGCATGATCTTTTCGGCGCTGGTAGAACTTCGGGTGCCTGAAGAGTGCCAATCGTTAACGGCGTGGCATGCCAGGATGCAAGAGCGCCCCAGCGTTCAAACCTGGCGCGCGATGGTCGAGGCCGGTACGCCGAAAGGTTAAGAAAAACCTGCATTCGCCCGCTCGCGAAGGCGGATAGATCCAATGAGGCTAAATGCTGTTATCGCATCTGTAGTGTGCTGGGCAGACTCCGTGGTCCGTCGCCAAGTTGAAGTTGCACGCGGCCAATACTGCCGTGCAACTTCACTGCGGCGCTTTCAAATCCACTCCAAGCGCCCGGGCGAAGGCCTTGACCAACGGACTGCGCACGATGTTGTGCCGCAGGATCAAACTGAATGGCGTGACAATGCTGATCAGGTCTGGACGTACAGCCCGCATCACCCCCCGCTCAACCATCCCACGGGCATAATGCTCGGGCAGGAAACCCACGAAACGGCCGGTCTTGATTAGCAGCGCAACGGCTTCCACTTGAGTGGCCGAGGCGGAAAAGCTGTCGTAACGGGCGAAATTCAGTTTGTCTCGGTGAATCGCATAGCGATGGTTGACGCACTCATACTCCTTGAGCACTTCGCTGCTGATCTGCGCCTCTGGTACGTCAAATAACGGATGTCCCAGCGCGCAATAGACCAGTGAACGCTCCTCGTATAGCGGGTAGTAATCGAATTCTTCGCGCTGCTGATAAACCGGCACGATACCGGCAACCAACCGCCCCTCTACCACACCCCGTTCCACCTCATCCAACTGAGACGCTTGAAGTTGCAGTCTCACCTTCGGAGATTCCTCATTGATGCTTCTAAGCGCGGCAACTAACGGAGAATTAGGATCAGAAATCGTGTTATCAATAACACCCACCCCAAGATCACCAACAAGTTCATTCTGCGCTGAACTAAGCCGATCTCGAAAGTTATCGACCGAGGCAAAAAGGTCAATAGACGCCTGATACACCAACTTGCCTTCTTCGGTCAGGTGAAAGCCTTCACGACCGCGAGTACACAGGCGCATGCCAATACGAATCTCAAGGTCAGAAATCTGTTTGCTGATCGCTGCCAGGCCCACGTTAAGCTCATTTTGCGCAGCGCTGAAACCTCCGGCCTCGACCACCGCCTTGAAGACTTTGAGCAGTTTGAAGTCCAGGCCACTGAGGGCCAGTGGAGCCCGATGAGGGGGTTTAGGCGGCGGGTTTCCGGAATTGGAAAGTGGGGTTTCCATAATGCTTATTTACCTCTGGCGCCCTATTCAACACTCTGTGCTCAACAACAATAACAACGCTGGCTAATAATAATGACCACAGAAAACCTGGCTTGGCAACCGCTAAGATTTTTCGCACATGAGTGCCAACTCGCTGAGTTTCCGCCATTAAAAGCTGACACTTCGATCAGCCCTTTCCGCTTCGAAACTGCGCTTGTCCCCTGCCCCTTGATGAATAACTAAGCCGAGCCACGCCTGGTGGATTTCCATCGTCCAGGGCCCATGTTCCGAGCCAGGCACAACGCTTCAAGTTCGCTTTATCGATGAGGAAAATAACGATGTCTCAAACCACCGATCGCCTCTGGGGCGCGCGTTTCAAAAGTGGCCCGTCCGAGGCCCTGGCAGCCCTGTCGCGTTGCCCTGAGCGCTATTTCCGCCTGACCCCTTACGACCTCGCCGGGTCCAAGGCCCATGCCGGGGAATTGCAGCGCGCCGGTCTGCTGAGCGCAGAAGAAACCCGGACCATGCTCGCCGCCCTGGATCAGATCGGCGCCGACTTCCGCGCCGGCAGCATTGCCCCGACCCTGGACGACGAAGACGTCCACACCTTCATCGAACGCCTGCTGACCGAGCGCCTCGGCGCCCTGGGCGGCAAGCTGCGTGCCGGGCGCTCGCGCAACGACCAGACCGCCAACGACCTGCGCCTGTTCCTGCGCGATCACGTCCGCACCCTGGCCGTCGAAGTGCTGGCCTTGCAACAGGCGCTGGTGGCCCAGGCCGAACAACACGTCGAGAGTATTTGCCCCGGTTTCACCCACCTGCAGCAAGCGCAACCGATCGTCTTCGCCCATCACCTGCTGGCCCACGCCCAAGCGATGCTGCGCGATGTGCAGCGCCTGGCGGATTGGGATGCGCGCACCTCGCTGTCACCACTGGGGGCAGCGGCCATGGCCGGTTCCGCCATCGCTCGCCTCCCCGAGCATTCGGCCAGGGAAATGGGCTACAGCGGCGTGTGCGAGAACTCCATCGACGCCGTCGCCAGCCGCGACCACGTCGCCGAGTTCCTGTTCATTGCCAGCATGCTCGGTATCAATATTTCCCGCCTGGCTGAAGAGTTTTGCCTGTGGTCGTCGCGGCAATTTCGCTGGGTCACGCTGGACGATGCCTACGCCACCGGCAGCTCGATCATGCCGCAGAAAAAGAACCCGGACATTGCCGAACTGGCGCGCGGCAAGGCCGGTCGCTTGATCGGTAACCTGACCGGCCTGTTGTCCACCCTCAAATCCCTGCCGCTGTCCTACAACCGCGACTTGAGCGAAGACAAGAACGGCGTGCTCGACAGCGTCGACACACTGCTGCTGGTGCTGCCGGCCATGGCCGGGATGGTCGCGACCATGCAGGTCAACGTTGACGAACTGCGGCGTCAGGCGCCCCTGGGTTTCACCCTGGCCACCGAGGTCGCCGATTGGTTGGCCATGCGCGGTGTGCCGTTCAAGGAGGCCCACGAAATCACCGGTGCGCTGGTCAAGGCCTGTGAGAAACACGACCTCGAATTGTGGGACGCCTCACCGGCGCTGCTGGCCGAGATCGATCCGCGCCTGACACCAGAGGTGCGAGAGAGCCTGACCCTGGAAGCAGCGATTGCCGCTCGCAGTGGCCGTGGCGGTACCGCGCCGCAGCAGGTGCGTGAGCAGATTGGCCGCCTGAAAACAGCCCTCGCCGTGCAGCAGAAGTGGACCGAGGACTATCAGGGGTTCCGCCTCTGAATCAAACACTCCTGTGGGAGCGGGTGCTTGACCCGAATCAAGTGTACGGAGAACCAACATGAGCCAAACCCAGGCAGAACGACTCCAGGCGGAGCGCAAACTGGCGGAAAACCAGTTCGACATTACCCAGTACCAGCATGTGCCGCGGCGTTATTACGGGCGCATCTTCTTCGCCACGGTGATCGTCGTTGCGCTGTTGGGCCTGGTGCGCGCCTTCGCCGAAGGCAAGATCGAATGGTCGTACATCGGCCAGTTCCTCACGTCCCAGGCGATTCTGTGGGGCCTGTTCAACACCATCGTCATGGCCGTACTGGCCATGGCGCTGGGGATTGTGTTCGGGGTGATCACCGCGATCATGCGCATGTCGGCCAACCCGATCCTGCGCTACGTGGCGCTGACCTACACCTGGCTGTTCCGCGGTACACCGCTGATCCTGCAACTGCTGTTGTGGTTCAACCTGGCGCTGATTTTCCCCACCATCGGCATTCCCGGGTTGTTCGAAATGGACACCGTGAGCCTGATGACGCCATTCGTGGCCGCCCTGCTCGGCTTGAGCATCAACCAGGGCGCCTACACCGCCGAAGTGGTGCGCGCCGGCCTGCTGTCGGTGGACACCGGCCAGTACGAAGCCGCCAAATCCATCGGCATGCCGCGCCTGCAAGCCCTGCGCCGGATCATCCTGCCCCAGGCCATGCGGATCATCATTCCGCCGGTGGGTAACGAGTTCATCGGCATGGTGAAAATGACCTCGCTGGCGAGCGTCATCCAGTATTCGGAACTGCTCTACAACGCCCAGAACATCTACTACGCCAACGCCCGGGTCATGGAATTGCTGATCGTCGCGGGTATCTGGTACCTGGCCACGGTCACGGTGCTGTCCTTTGGTCAAAGTCGTCTGGAGCGTCGTTTCGCTCGCGGCGCCGGCAAGCGTTCTTGAGGAAAGCGACATGAGAAGCATCGTCAAGGCCGTGAGCCTGAACAAATACTACGACCAGTACCACGCCCTCAAGGACATCAACATCGAAGTCGAGCAAGGCGAAGTGCTGTGCATCATCGGCCCGTCCGGCTCGGGCAAGAGCACCTTGCTGCGCTGCGTCAACCAACTGGAAAAAATCGACAAGGGCGGCCTGTGGGTCGACGGCGAGCTGGTGGGGTACCGCGTGGTCGGCAACAAACTCCACGAGCTCAACGAGACGCAGATCGCCCGGCAACGCCTGGCCACCGGCATGGTGTTCCAGCGCTTCAACCTGTTCCCACACATGACTGTGCTGCAAAACATCATCGAGGGCCCCTGCCAGGTGCTCAAGCGTTCGCCCAAGGAAGCGAACGAAGAGGCATTGGAGTTGCTGGCACGGGTCGGCCTGGCTGACAAACGCAACAGCTACCCGATCGAACTGTCGGGCGGCCAGCAGCAACGGGTGGCGATCGCCCGCGCCCTGGCCATGCGGCCCAAGCTGATGCTGTTCGATGAACCCACTTCGGCACTCGACCCGGAACTGGTCGGTGAGGTGCTGTCGGTCATGCGTGATCTGGCGCAGACCGGCATGACCATGATCGTCGTCACCCATGAACTGGGGTTCGCCCGCGAGGTTTCCAATCGCATGGTGTTCATGGACGGCGGGCAGATCGTGGAGGCTGGAAGCCCCGAAGAAATCCTAATAAGTCCACAAAACCCGCGCACCCAAAGCTTCATTTCTGCCGTTCGAACCTAAGCGCCATCTGGCGTCACAACACTCATAAGAGAACGACCATGAAGAACTTCGTTATCCCAGCAGTACTCGCCGGCCTGATGGCTTCCAGCATCAGCTTCGCTGCGGACTTGCCCGCAAGCATCAAGGACAAGGGCGAGATCGTCGTCGCGATCATGCCCAACTACCCGCCGATGGACTTCAAGGACCCGGCCACCAACACCCTGACCGGCCTGGATTATGACCTGGGCAATGCCTTGGGCGAGCGCCTGGGGGTCAAGGTCAAATGGCAGGAGACCGGCTTCGAACAGATGATCAACGCTCTGACCACCGACCGCGTGGACATGGTGCTGTCGGGCATGACCGACACCGCCGAGCGTCAGGCCAGCGTGACCTTCGTCGACTACTTCACCAGCGGCCCGCAGTTCTACACCTTGCAGAAAAACAAGGACACCAACGACGTCACCGACCTGTGCGGCAAGAAAGTCGGCACCAGCCGCCGCACCACCTTCCCGGCGGAAATCGCCGAGTTCAGCAAGACCACCTGCGAAGCGGCCGGCAAACCGGCCATCGTGGTGGTCGGCACCGAAGGTTCGGCAGACGCCCGTGCACAACTGCGCCAGAGCCGTATCGACGCGGCAATGCAAGGCAGCGAGACCTTGTCCTACCTCAAGACCCAGGAAAAGGACATGTACAAGACCGTCGGCCAGCCGATCTCCGTGCAGTTCACCGGCCTGGGCGTGAGCAAGAAAAAGCCCGAGCTGAGCGAGGCGGTGAAAGTAGCGCTGCAAAGCATGGTCGATGACGGCAGCTACCAGGCGATCTTGAAGAAGTGGGAGCTGGAATTGGGTGCGATCAAGACCGTGACCATCAACGCCGGTAAGTGATCAGGGCCGGGGTGTAAGCAGATCCTGCAAACACCCCCGGCCCCTGTGGGAGCGAGCCTGCTCGCGATAGCGGTGGGCCAGGCAATCATGTAGCGACTGATCCACCGCTATCGCGAGCAGGCTCGCTCCCACAATTGAAACTGCGGCGATGACCTATTGATTGCTGGAGCACAAAAAATGTCTCAACCCACCTGGCCCGATGGACACAACGCCTGCCTCGCCCTGGCCTTCGACCTCGACGGCCCGACCGGCGATGCGATGCTCAACGGCTCGATCTGGCACAAGCCCGAGTACTTCGGCTTCGGTGGCTATGGCCCCTACCGCGCCCTGCCACGCCTGCTCGACCTGCTCGACGACTTCCAGATCCCGACGACCTTCTTCGTCCCGGCCTGGGTCGTGGAGAACTGGCCCCGGCAGTGTCAGGCGATCATCGAGCGCGGGCACGAAGTGGCCTATCACGGCTACAAACACGAGTCCTTCTACGCCCTGACGCTGGAGCAACAGAAGGCCGTGATGAATAAATCCCGCGAGGTGTTCAGCAATTACCTGAACATCCGCGCAGAGGGCTTCCGCACACCGTCCGGGGACTGGCGCGCCGAGACCCCGGCCATGTTGGCGGAGGCCGGCGTGATTTATTCCAGCAGCATGCGCGGCGATGACCGGCCTTATCTGGTTGACGTTCCAGGCCTGGAAACGCCCTTGGTGGAGATCCCCGGCCGCTGGGAAATGGACGACTACGCTTCCCTCGCCTACACCCGCGGCCCGGACTTTCCTTCGGGGCTGGACCGTACCGCCAGTTACCAGCTGACGCTGGACAACTGGTGCCGCGAGTATGACGGCGCCATGAATGAAGGCCTGTGCCTGACCACCCTGTTCCACCCCAAGATCACCGGTAAACCAGGACGCATCCTGCTGCTGGAAAGACTCTTCGAACACATGCGCCAGCGCAACGACGTGTGGTTCGCCACCTGCCGCGATGTCGCCCGTTGGTGGCTCAAGGAGCATCATCATGGCTGATCCCAAAGTCTGGCCCGACGGCTACCGTTGTGCGGTGATGGTGACCGTCGACTACAACGACATCCACGGCGTTCTCACCCAGGCTCCGGAAGTGGCCGGACGGGACAAGACCCTGTCGGTCTGGCGCTACGGCAGCCAACGCGGGGTAGAACGTCTGCTGGGTTTGTTGGCCGAGCTGAAGGTACCCAGCACTTGGTGCATCCCCGGCATCGTCGGCGAAGAAAACCCCGGGCATATCCAGGCAATCGAGGCCGGCGGACACGAAATTGCCTGCGCCGGCTATCGCCATCAGAACTACGACCACCTGACCCTGGCTGAACAGACCGCCGACGTCGCCAAGGGCTGCGAAGCCCTGGCCCGGCTCACCGGCAAGCGCCCGACAGGTTTCCGGATACCGGCGGGCAATGGCGCGCCGGGACTCATTCAGGCGCTGCACGAGCAAGGTATCCGCTGGTCGTCATCCTGGCGTGGCGATGACCTGCCCTTCGCGCATCCAACCGCGCCCGACGTGATCGAGCTGCCGTTGCACTACGAACTCGAAGACGAACCCTACTTTGCGTTCAACCTCAGCCCCGCCGTGCCCCCCGGTCAATCGCGGATCGCCTCGTACAGCCACACCTTGGGCAACCTGTTGATGGACTTCGCCGGTTTCCACCGATTCGGCCTCTGCTATGTGCTGAGGCTGCACCCGGAAATCATCGCCACGCCGGGGCGCATCGGTCTGTTACGGGAATTGCTGGAAAGCATCCAACGGCATCCGGACGCGTGGCTCGCCACGGCCGGTGACGTCGCACAGTGGTGGGCAACTTCGGCAGGCGGCGTAACCGAAGACCATCCAGCGGCAGTCTACGAGCGCCATTATCGGAGCCAGGGCGTATGAACACTCGGCACGGCGTAACGCCCATGGAGCGGTTGGCGCAGTTCTGCGTTCAAACCCGGTTCGACGATCTCCCGCCAGCCCTGGTGAGCCAGGCCAAGCGGCACATCCTCGACACCTTCGGCGCGGCCCTCGCCGGGGCTGGCAGCGAAGTGGCCAGACAAGCCCAGGCGGTGTTCGCCGATGAGCCCGGCGACACGCCGGTATGGGGCACCGATCGACGCACCGGCGCCGCACAGGCCGCGATACTCAACGGCATCGCTGCCCATGCCCTGGAGCTGGACGACACTGGAGGCTGTGATCACTCAGGCGCCGTGGTGCTGCCGGCAGTCATGGCAGCGGTGTCGATGACCAGCCAACCGGTGAACGGCCGTGAATTCATCACGGCGGTGGTGATCGGCTACGAGATCGCCCGCCGGGTACTGGAAGCCTGTGGCAGTTATTGCGCGCATAACGGCGCCGGTTGGCATTCCACCGCAACCTGCGGTGTGTTTGGCGCAGCGGCCGCCACTGCGCGGATCCTCGGCCTGGACACCGCGCAAACGGTGTCAGCCCTAGGCATCGCCGGTAGCTTCAGCGGCGGACTGTGGGCCTTTATCCACGACGGTTCCCAGAGCAAAAAACTCCACAGCGGTCGCGCTGCTGAAGGCGGCTTGCTAGCCGCACGATTCGCCCAGCGCGGTATCAGCGGGCCGACCCGACTGTTCGAGGATGTGTGGGGCGGTTTTCTCAAGACCCTGGCCGGTGCCGCTGCCGTACCCGAGGCACTGGATAAGGACCTGGGCATCGTCTGGAAACTTGCTCGGTGCTCGATCAAGCCCTACGCCGCTTGCCGTGGCACCCACTCGGCAATCGATGCGTTAGGGCTGTTGCTGACCCAATTGGAAGTCGGCGCCGAGCAGATCGAGGACATCCAGGTCACGCTCTGCGGGTTTCTCCAGGACATGTGCGGCGGCCAGGACGTCGCCAGCCTGGCCGCCGCGCAAATGAGCCTGCGCTACGCCCTCGCCGTGCGGCTGGTGCTGGGGCATTGCCGGTTGGAGGCCTATGACGAGGGACCGCGCAGCGATCGGCGAATAGCCCATTGGGTGTCACGAATTCGCCTTGAAGTGGACCCGACGTTATCGGAGGATGGCGAGCCCATCGTGAGCGTGCGGACCCGGGACGGTCGGCAAGCCAGCCTGTGCGTGGAAGTCCCGCTGGGTGCACCGGGCAATCCGCTGAGTGACGCGGCGCTGGAGGAGAAGTTTTTCAGCCTGGCACGGCGGGCTATCACTCAACAGCAGGCCCAGGCGTTACTGGCCCGACTGCGACGTATGGAAACCCTGGAGTCAACGGCAGATCTGCATCCATGGCTGACGTGAACAATCGGCCGCCGGTACAGGCTTCGCCGGCAAACGCTACCGCATTCGAATAAGGACATTTGCTTCCCGTGGCCACCTACTCCCTCGTGATCCGCCGCTTGATGATCTGCTCGCTGACCATCGTTGTCAGCCGCGCCATCACCAGCCCGTTGCTCACGCTGTTCTTGAGCAACAAACTCGGCCTCAATCAGCAGGACGTCGGTTTGCTGCTGGGCATCGCCGTGTTCATCGCCACCCTGCTGGCGCTGTACGGCGGCTACGTCATCGATCGCTTGGACAAACGCCAGCTGCTGATCGTGGCCATGCTCTCCAGCGCCATTGGTTTCGTCCTGCTGACCTTCGCCAAGAACCTTTACCTGACCACTGCGATCCTGGTGGTCACTGAGACCGCCTCGGCGTTGTTCCTGATCGGTTCCAAGGCAATCCTCAGCGAGCAGTTGCCGGTGGGTCAGCGGGCCAAGGCGTTCTCCTTGCGCTACACCTTGACCAACATCGGCTACGCCACCGGCCCGATGCTCGGTGTGGTGATCGCCGGGGTCTACCCGACAGCACCGTTTCTGATTGCCGGTGGCATTGCGTTCCTCAGCATTTTCCTGATGAGTGCCATCCCGAAGGACGCCGCCCCAGTGCCTGTCATCGGCCAGCCGCCAAGCTTCCTGAAGACCCTGACCACCCTCAAGAACGACCGCACCCTGATCATGTTCACCTGCGGTTGCCTGTTCAGCACGGTGGTCCACGGTCGATTCACCTTGTACCTGTCGCAATACCTGCTGGTGACCGAGGATTCCCAACGCGCCCTGCAAACCATGGCCGCCCTGCTCGCTTGCAACGCCATCTGCGTGATTCTGCTGCAATACCAGATCGGTCGCTTCCTCAAGCGTGAGCAACTGCGCTACTGGATTGCCGGCGGCACCAGCCTGTTCATCCTTGGCTTGATCGGCTTCAGCCTGGCCGATGGTCTGGTGGGCTGGTGCGTGGCGATGTTCATTTTCACCCTGGGCGAGATGATCATCTATCCGGCGGAGTTCCTGTTCGTCGACACCCTGGCCCCGGAAGACCTGCGCGGCAGCTACTACGGTGCACAAAACCTCGCGGCCCTCGGCGGCGCCTTGAGCCCGGTGATCTGCGGCTTCCTGCTGCTGCACACGCCAGCACCGACGATGTTCTATGCCCTTGCCTTGCTGACGGCAATGGGTGGAACGCTGTGTTTCATGGCGGGACGGCGAGTGCGCACACTCGCCTGAGCGGCTTACCGGGTCTCGGTGACTTTTTTCAAGAACCGTGGCTGGTCGGGATCTCGTCCCCGAGCTTCGGCCAGTCGGTCGGCCATCAGATAGAAGCCCTGGATCATGGTGAACGGTTCCAACAACGGATGCCCCGTGGTTGCGCTGAGCAGGTCGGCCCCTGCGCTGCCCAGCGGCGCGACCACCAAAACGTTTGCACCGCGCTGACGCATGTCTTCGACGAACGCCAGAGTGCCGGCCTGCTCAGGGCCCCTGGGGGCGAACACCAGGACCGGGTAGCCAGGCTCGATGATTTCCATCGGACCGTGGCGCACTTCCGCACTGGAAAACGCTTCTGCCTGGATGCCTGAGGTTTCCTTGAGCTTGAGCGCTGCCTCCTGGGCAATCGGCAGCGCACTGCCACGCCCGATGACCAGCATCTTGTCGGCCGTTGCCAGCAAGTCGACGCCTTTGGACCAGTCCTGTTCGGCAGCGGCCCGTACCTGAGTCGGCAAGTGCACCAATGCGTCCATCAACGTGCGATCGATGCCCAAGGACGCCGCCAGGCTCGCGGTCAACTGGACGCCGGCCATCAGCATGGCGACGAAGCTCTTGGTTGCCGCCACGCTCTGTTCAAGGCCCGCAGGCAGCAGAATCTGCGTGTCGCACGCCGCAGCCAAGGGGGATGCAGGTGTATTGACGATAGCCCCCGCCTTCGCGCCCAACTGCTTGAGACGTTGAACGCTGTCGATCAGGTCAGGGCTTTTGCCGGACTGCGAGAACGCCGCGACCCAGCAGTTTTTCAGGCGCAGCGGTGCCCGTTGCAGGCTGACCAATGACAACGGGATCGACAGACAGGGCACGCCCACCTGGCTCATCAGCGCGTGGCCGAAGTAAGCGGCTGCATGGTCCGAACTGCCGCGTGCCACGGTGATCATCAGATCCGGCATGTCCGCGGCCAATTGCCGGGCAAGCGCCTGAATGACCTGATCGTCCCCCAGCATTCGCTGCAAGATATCCGGTATGGACAAGGTTTCGATCTGCATCAATGACATCAAATTCTCCAGGGCTGCCTCAGCGGGCAACCACAGGTTCAAGAGTGGCAGCGATCGCTCGCTGGTCGATCCGGTCAAGGTTGGCGGCGTCCATGGCCATGCTCAGGGCACCCCAGAGCGGGGCATCCTGGGCGAACCGGGCGGCCACCAGTTGCGGCGGGAACGGTACGATCCGGCTGATCAGTTGCGCGATGATCGGTTCCAGCAGGTTGGCCTGCCGATAGAGACCACCGCCGATGGCGATCCGCTCCACATCCAGGGCCACGGCGATATTGGCGACCTGCACCGCACAAGCCGTGATGCGCTCGTGCAGTGCGCGGCGGACCGCCGCTTCGCCACTGGAAAACAGATCCAGCGCCTGATGGCCTTCGCCGAGCAACTGCTGGGCGAGTTCGCCCAGCGCGTTGCCGGAAAACAACTCTTCCAACGGTGCGGCTCCCTCGGCATGGGTACGCCATCCGTCTTGATCCTGGCTGTCGAGAAACGGTGACAGCAGATAGCCGATTTCCATCGCCGCGCCATTGTGTCCGCGCAGCAGCCGTCCATTGACGATCGCCGCCGCTGACAGACCGGTGCCCAGGTTCAGGTAGAGGGCATTGTCGACGCCCATCAACGCACCCCAGCGAGCTTCCGCCAGGGCGCCGGCCTTGACGTCGTTGTCCAGCAGCACCGCCGGGCAGCCGAGCGAGCGAACAATCAGCCCGTGCAGGTCAAGCCCATCCAGCCCAGGCGTATTGGGGGCCATGAGTAAGGTGTGGCCGCGAATCACGCCGGGAAACACGGCGGCGACACTGAGCAATGAAGCCCCGGGAAACGCCTCGGCACAGGCGCGTGCCGAATCCAGGATGCGTTCGAGGGCCGCTACGCCGTGCAGGCCCTCGGCATGGGTGGCGATGATGTCGCTGCGCAGTTGCCCGCTGGCGATGTCGTAACAGGCGACGTGGGTTTTGGTGCCCCCCACGTCGATGGCCAGCAGCAACCCCTGCCGGGGTACGTCGCTGCCGGGTGATTCAAACGGCTGATGCATGGACAAGTCTCACTTCTCGAACGGCCAGAGCTTTTGCATCCGTGCCCACAGCAGGAACACCACGGCCCCGACGATCACCCACACCAGCGACCATTGGATCGGATAGGCGCCGGGAGCGTTGTGATTGGATGCGAAGTAGATATAGACCCAGCCCAACAACGCGATCACCGCCGGTATCGGGTACAGCCACATCTTGTATGGCCGGGCCAGGTGCGGTTTGGTTCTGCGCAGTACGAACAACGCGACGATCTGCGACAGCGACTGCACCAGGATCATCACCGTGGTCAGCAACTGGATCAACGTGGTCAGGTCGGTCAAGCGACCGATCATGAAGCCTGCCGAGGTCAACACGCCCATGCTCAGGATGCCGTAGGTAGGAAACTGATGCTTGGGGTGGGTCTTGCTGAATAGGCCGAAGAACACCTTGTCGTTCGCCGCCTCGAACGGTACGCGGGAGCCGCCGAGCAATCCGGCGAACACCGAGGCCACGGCGGTAATCAGGATCAGCACCGTGACCACCGCCGCGGCCGTTTCACCCCAGGTTTCGCTCAGCACCACCGAGGCCACCGACTTATACGCCGCCGAATCTGGGTCGAGCATCCGGTGCCAGTCCACCACGCCCAGCACGCCCACTTGCATCAGCAGGTAGATGGACAGGATGCCGAGGATCGACAGCACGATCGATTTCGGAATCACCCGCCCCGGCTGCTCGACTTCGCCAGCCAAATAGGCCGAAGTGTTGTAGCCCAGGTAGTCGTAGATGCCGATCGTCAAACCGCCCGCCATGCCGAACCAGAAACTGCTGTTGCCCAGGTCGAACGCGCCTTCGGGAAAGGTAAAGGCCAGGTCAGCATGGAAGTGCGAGAGCGAAGCCACGATCAAGGCGCCGATGCTGACCAGCATGATCACCCACAGCACAATGCTGAGCCGGGCAATGGATTCAATCTTGCGCCACAGCAACAGGACGATTGCCCAGATCAGCACCAGGCCGATGACGTTGCCGGCGGTCTGGCTCATCTGTGGCCAGAACCAGCTCAAGTACTGGACGAACCCGATGATGCCGGTGGACATGATCAAGGGAATGAACAGCATTGCCGTCCACACGAACAGAAACGGAAACAGCTTGCCGGTGCGCTTGCCGAAGGCTTCTCGCAGGTACACATAGGTACCACCCGCCCCCGGCAACGACGCACCGAGTTCAGCCCATACCAACCCGTCGCACAGCGCCAGCAGCGCGCCGAAAATCCACCCCAGATACGCCTGGGGCCCACCCATGGCGATGATCATCGCCGGAATCGTAATGAACGGGCCGACGCCGCACATCTGGCTCATGTTGAGGGTGATTGCGGGGAATAAACCTATTTTGCGACGCATCGTCGCAGAACCTTGCTCGGTGGGAATCGGGGCATTCATCAGTGATGACCTCGTGTTGATGGACAGTACGGTTGGGGCAGGCGTTTTAAGGAATGCATGCCAGCAACTGGCGTCTGTCACATGGACCTTATTGTTATTGGGCATCGCCCCGGCCATGAGCTTGGGCAGCCCTAGAGAATCACAGCCCGGATATTAATTCAACTTGATTTAATTAATGCGCTACCGCGATGATTCAGCGATGAAGACCACGAGCAGCCGCACCGCCACCACCGGCACCAATGCCGAACATTCCCGTCAGCACAATCGCCGGGTGATTCTCGAAGCCATCCGCCTGGCCGGGCGCCTGACCCGTGCCGACCTGACGCGCCTGACGTCCCTTACGGCGCAGACCGTGTCCAATATCGTCAGCGAACTGCAAGGCGAAGGGATGTTGCTCGCGCATCCGCCGGAAAAAGGCGGACGCGGCCAGCCCGCAGTGCCCCTGTCGATCGACCCCGAAGGTGGCTTTTCCATCGGTTTTCATGTCGAGCAGCATTGCATCATCGGCGTACTGCTCAACCTGTCCGGCGAGACCCTCGACCAGGCGACACTGACCGTCAGCTACCCGACCTTCGCCCAGGCCCTGCCGTTGATCCTGCAGGTCATCGCAGACTTCCGCCGGCAGCGTCCCAACGGCCGCTTCATCGGCACGGGGATCGCCCTACCCGGCCCGTTCAACGTCGAAGGCATCAGCTCGGTAGGCCCGACGGCGCTGTCGGGGTGGGACGCACCGGACATCGCCCAGAGCCTGGAATCACAGGCCGGGATGCCGGTACTGATCGAGAACGACGCGACCTGCGCCGCCATGGGCGAACGCCTGCATGGTCTTGCCAGCGAAGTACAGAACTTCGTTCACCTGTTCATCGGCAGCGGCCTGGGCGCCGGCATGTACCTGGGAAACCGCCTGTATGCCGGCCATTGGCACAACGCCGGCGAGATCGGTCACATGACCGTGATCGCCAACGGCAAGGCGTGCTCTTGCGGTAACCACGGCTGCCTGGAGCGCTACATTTCCATCGCAGCACTGATGGAACATCTGGGCCGTGACACTGACCAGAGTCTGTCAGCGCAAGACATGCAGGATCCCCAGGTCAACGCCGCGATCGACAGCTGGCTTGACGAAGCCGCCCCGGCCTTGCGCCAGGCGATCAATATCCTGGAGTCGCTGCTCGATCCGCAGACTATCCTGATCAGCGGCTTCCTCCCCGAAGCGCTGCTGACCTGCCTGCTCACCCGGCTCGAACCGCTCAGCCGCTCGATCAGCAGCCGGGCGGACCGCCAATATCCCCGTGTGCAGCTCGGCTCTGCTGGCCCCGATGCCGTGGCGGTCGGCGCCGCAGCGTTGATGATCCTGGCGCAGATCAGTCCTGACTATGAGGCGCTGTTGAAAAGGCCTTTGTAACAAGCGCGCAGACTGGCAGGGCCGAGGGCCTTGAAGTTTGCTACATGGATATCCAATCAAGGAAGAAACAACATTGAAACGAGCCTTCGGCGCCCTGGTCTTGACCGGGCTGACTCACCTCGCGTTCGCTGACGAAATCCCTGTCGGTTTTCAATCCTCGACCCTCCAGGATTCGCACAACGGCCGCTCACTGGAATCCGCCAACCTGGCTAAACGCCTGTCTCGAGCCTCAAGCCGTTACGTCGAGTTAAGCGACGTGAGCCATTTCACCTTCCTGCAAGTGTGCAAACCGGGCGCGCAGGCGATGCTCGAGGAAGACGTACCAAGCGATGGCATCATTTGCCAGGATGGGAAAAACGCTCGCCCACGTGGAGAGCTTCAGCAGCAAATCGCATCGCTGATTGCTGAGTTTCTTCAGACCTCGGATCGATGAATGCTCATCAATGGCAGCCACCTTTTTCCATAGCATTCACCCGTGCTTTACCGCCAATTTCGCCAATGTTTTGACGGCAATTTCACGAATAAAATAAATTTTAAGGAAGGTGACATTTTCCCGACAGAAGGCATCAATCCGCCATTGCTGGCTATTTGAAGATGGGCTCATCATCCCCCTGTCATTGCTACTCGTTTAAGCCCTTCAGGGCTGACGCAGGATGCATCAATCGCATCGTTTCGATGGGAGCAGCACAGGATGATGACCGTCTATGTAATGGTGATGACTATCTGCACCGGCGGCGAAGGATGTGTTGAGGTACGCAAGCCGGAGCCCACCTACGCCACCAAGGCCATCTGCATGGAGACAGCGCAAGGCATGGCTGCGCGCAAGGGTGTGAAGTACAAATGTCGTACCCAGCGGATGTTGGTCCCTAATCCGGCGTCGACCACAGAGAGTGTGGTCTCGACCGGAGTCAAAGGACAACCCTAGGAATCTGCGTCACGATTTCAAGAACTGTTGATTCCCACAGCGGCCAGGGTATGACGACCCTGGTCGCTGCCTGCCCGCACCCGAAGTCTCCATCAGATATTCCCTTTCGAACTAGACCCCATAACTAAAGAAACTGATAAAACACCTCGTTTCACCTATCGTGAACTCACATCAGTGCTGTCACTTTGGCCGAAGATGTTCTTCATCTGCACCTTCGTGAGTGCAGATAAACGCTAGCGGCAGGTAACGGATCCGGCCACACATTCGCTCTGACCGGTGCGAATCACGAGGCGATATGGAGATCACGCAAAACAACCGCCTGGTGCAGGTCGACAGCCCCCTCGGCGGCAATGTCCTGCTGCTCAACAGCATGGAAGGCAACGAAGAGTTGGGCCGGTTGTTCCACTTCGAATTGGACCTGACCTCCGAAGACCGGGCAATCACGTTCGACCAGTTGTTGGGCAAGCCGATGGGCCTGACCCTGGAGCTGTACGACGGTGGCAAACGCTACTTCCACGGCATTGTCAGCAACTGCCGGCAGTTGACCGGACACGGCCAGTTCGCGGGCTATCGGGTCAGCCTTCGGCCGTGGTTCTGGCTGCTCACCCGCACGTCGGACTGTCGGATTTTCCAGAACAAAACGGTGCCGGACATCATCAAGCAAGTGTTCCGTGACCTGGGGTTTTCCGATTTCGAAGACAGCCTCAGTGGCAGCTACCACGAGTGGGAATACTGCGTGCAATACCGCGAAAGCAGCTTCGATTTCGTCAGCCGGTTGATGGAACAGGAAGGCATTTATTACTACTTCCGCCATGAAAAAGCGCGTCATGTGTTGGTGCTCGCCGATGCCTACGGCGCGCACTCCACCGCGCAGGACTACGCCTCGGTCCCCTTCTATCCGCCCGAGCGGCAGATGCGCGAACGTGATCATTTCTACGACTGGCAACTGGCGCGGGAAGTACAACCCGGCTCCCTGGCACTGAACGACTACGACTTCCTGCGCCCGCGCGCCAACCTGCAGGTGCGTTCCAGCGTTCTGCGCAGCCACAGCAACAGCGACTACCCGCTCTACGACTATCCCGGTGAATATCTGCAAAGCGGCGATGGCGAGCACTATGCGCGTACTCGCATCGAAGCCATCCACAGCCAGTTCGAGCGGGTGCAATTGCGCGGCCGCGCACGCGGGTTAGGCGCAGGTCACCTGTTCACCCTGACCGGCTACGAACGGACTGACCAGAATCGCGAATACCTGATAGTGGCCGCACGTTATCAGATCCGCCAGGATCCTTATGAAAGCGGCCAGCCGGAGCTGGCCGAACAGTTCATCAGCGAGCTGGACTGCATGGACGCCACCCAGGTCTACCGCCCGCTTGCGCTGACTCCGATGCCCATCGTTCGCGGCCCGCAGACGGCAGTGGTCGTCGGGCCCGGTGGCGAGGAGATCTGGACCGACCAGTACGGTCGGGTCAAGGTGCATTTCCATTGGGACCGTCACGACCAGTCCAATGAAAACAGCTCTTGCTGGATTCGCGTGTCCCAGGCCTGGGCGGGCAAGAACTGGGGCGCGGTGCAACTCCCGCGGATCGGTCAGGAAGTGATCGTCAGCTTCCTGGAAGGCGACCCGGACCGACCGATCATCACCGGTCGCGTCTACAACGCAGAACAGACCGTGCCTTACAAGCTGCCGGCCAATGCAACCCAGAGCGGTGTAAAAAGCCGTTCGAGCAAGGACGGCACCCCGGCCAACTTCAACGAAATCCGCATGGAGGACAAGAAAGGTGCCGAACAGCTGTTCATCCACGCCGAGAAAAACCAGGACATCGAGGTCGAGAACGACGAAACCCACTGGGTCGGCCACGACCGCAGCAAGACCATCGACAACGACGAGACCGTGCACGTCAAACACGACCGCACTGAAACCGTGGGCAACAACGAAACCATCTCCATCGGCGTGAACCGTACCGAGGAAGTGGGCAACAACGAGAAAATCACCATCGGCGTCAATCGCACCGAGAACGTCGGCAGCAACGAGAGCATTTCCATCGGTGCGAACCGGACAGAAAAGGTCGGCGCCAATGAAACCATCAGCATCACCGGCAACCGCAGCGAGGACGTGGGCGGCAACGAAAAGATCGGCATCGCGGGCAACCGCAGCGAAACCGTCCAAGGCAACGAAAGCATCGAGATCAGCGGCAATCAAAGCACCCGGATCGGTCAGAACGAATCCCGTGACGTTTCCCAGAACCGCACAACCAACATCAATCAGAACGACAGCCTGGACGTCGGCAAACATTTTTCCCTCACCGCCGGCGACTCCATCACCCTGACTACGGGCGCGGCCAGCATCACCATGAAGAAGGACGGCACCATCCTGATCAGCGGCAAGAACATCACCATCGACGGCTCCGGTGCGATCAAGATCAAGGCCGACAGGAACGTCGTCGTCAAGGGCCAGAAGATTCTGCAGAACTAGCCATGGAGCCTGCGCTATGACCGCCTCATCCCCAGTTCCCGCCTCCACACTCACACGCCTGGACGGGGTCGTCATCGGCGCGCTGCTGGATGTGCCCACGGCTGATGCGCCCGTGGTGGGATTTCCCGGTTGCCCGGCTGACACGGGACTTGCTGCGCGCACCACCAGCGCACTCACCCGCGAGGACATCGGCGCCCAGGTCGCATTGATGTTTGAAGCGGGTGATCCGACGCGACCGCTGGTGATCGGCCGCATTCAACGGCTGCCACCAACCGCGGCGCCGGCCGTCGCCCATCTGGATGGCGAGCGGCTGGAGTTTACTGCCGAACGGGAAATCGTCCTGCGCTGTGGCAAGGCCAGCATCACGCTGACCCGCGAAGGCAAGGTGCTGGTGCGCGGCGCCTACCTGTCCAGTCGATCGACCGGCGTGAACCGTATCAAGGGTGGTTCCGTGCAGATCAATTGAGGCAGTTACGCCATGGAGCTGATCAACAGGAGCCGTCTGATGGGTGGCTACACCACTTCAACCGACAAAACTGGCCGGGAGTGGCTGGTGGTTGTGGCGAAAGGCACCTATGGCATCCCGGGGCATCCCAGCCATGAACCGCGTTTGCTCGAACACCAGGTTCCGCTGACCACAGCCGATGTGTTCCCGGGCGATCCCGCAGAATCAGCCGCGTCCTATGAAAATGACTTCGCCCTCTACAAGCCACGTTGCGATGTCCTGTTGAACGGACACTGCTACGCACCCAATGGCGAGCCGGCAACCGAGGTGACCGTAGCCTTGAAAGTCGGGACGCTGGTAAAGGCATTCAAAGTCGTTGGGGCACGTGTCCACGAAGCGGGCGCCCTCTCCTATTCGATAAGCAAGCCTCTCCCGTTCACAACCCTGCCTGTTACCTACGCGCAAGCCTTTGGCGGCGTGGATCGCAGCGACCCGGCAAAACCTCGGTGGCACCCGGGCAACCCGGTCGGGGTCGGATTTTACCCCGGTGCAAATGAGGCGCAGCTTAACGGCATGCCACTGCCCAATACCGAGGAACTTCACCTGCCGGCGACTATGCCCAACGGCAACTACAGGCCAATGGCATTCGGTCCGGTGGGACGAGCGTGGCAGCAACGGGTCCGCTGGGCCGGCACTTACGATCAGCACTGGCTGGATCATCAGTTCCCATTCCTGCCGGAGGATTTCGACGTGCGCTACTTCCAGAGCGCGCCAGAGGATCAGCAGATGGATTATCCGCAAGGAGGCGAAGAGGTTGCGCTGCTCAATCTCGACGCTAAAGGCCGCTCGGCATTCAGGCTTCCGGCAAATCTCAGGCTGGCGGTACTCATCGTTCTTCACGACGGCAATACCAGAGAGGTGGCGGCTATCGTCGATACCGTCATTCTTGAGCCTGACGCCGGGCAATTCACCCTGACCTGGCGGACCTCGTCGCCACTGCAACGCAACCTCAGAGAAATCGCCAAAGTCATTCTCGGACAGACAACCGCTCAGTACGAACAGGCCAAGGCCTACGAAGAACGGATGCGGGGCAAGCTGTACTTCAAGTCGCTGGACCGGCTGATTGCGTGGTCAAGGGAGGTTTACCCTCCTTCGCAAGAGGAGGTATGAAGCCCGTGCCAGGCCAAGCCCTGTTCGTCACCCGCATGGGAATGGCCTGCCCCGTGGGCCTGAGCGTTTCCAGCGCCTGCGCCGCCAAGCGCGCCGGACTTTCGGCCCTGCAGGAGCTTCCATTCTTTGACAACGCCTGCGAACCCATCATCGGCGCAACCGTGCCCATCCTGGAGCTGGCGTTGCCGACGACGACGCGCCTCTGCGGACTCATGCTTCATGCACTGGTCGAGCTGATAGAGAACGCACCGGACCTGGACTGGACGCAGGTGCCTTTTCTACTGTGCCTGGCTGAACCTGAACGTCCAGGCGTCAATATCCGAGAGCTGGCCCAGGCGATCATCCAGGATGTATCCGCACGGCTGGGGATCCAGTTCCATCCAACCCAATCGCGAATCATTGCTTGCGGCCACGTCGCCGGCATGCACGCCCTGCATGAAGCCAGTCGCTTGATCCAGGAGGCTCGCGCCCCTGCCTGCCTGGTGGGCGGCGTTGACTCACTGCTCAATGCCTCGACACTCCAGTGGCTGGATAGCCAACGCCGGCTGAAGACCTCGACTCACAACGACGGTCTGTTCCCCGGCGAAGCAGCCGCAGCCGTGCTGGTCCAGGCCAATCGACAACACGACACCTGCCTGGGAATCTCCGGGCTGGGTTTTGCCCAGGAGCCGTCACCGCTGCTGTCCTGCAAACCCCTACGGGCAGAGGGACTGGCGACGGCCGCGCGCGACGCACTTGCGCAATCGACACTGGGTTACCACGAGATTGATCTGAGGTTGTCCGATGTCACCGGGGAACAATACGGATTCAAGGAAATTCCACTGATGGAAGCCCGGTTGTATCGGACCGTGCGAAAAGCCGATCAGCCACTTTGGCACTGGGCCGAAGCCATTGGCGACACTGGGGCGGCCGGCGGAATCGCTCAATTGATACTCGCCGATCAGGCGTTTCGTAAAGGCTATGCACCCGGTCGCACCGCGATTTGCCTGACCGGTTCCCTGGAGGGCGCACGAGCCGTTGCAATCGTGCACGATCTGCACAGATCCGAAGGTGTCCTATGAGCTGCGACGTTTACGCAAACGGCGACGAGATTGCCTGCAAGGCCGGGGGCGGCAAGGTCATCGCGGCGTTTCCGGATGTCTGCCTGACCCCACCGCCCCCGCCGGCGGGGCCGATTCCGGTGCCCTATCCCGATACGTCGTTTTCCAAGGACATGAAGAACGGCAGCAAGACGGTAAAAATCGAAAACAAGGAGGTCATGTTAAAAAACGTCTCCTTCTATAAAACCTCACCCCTGGGCGATGAGCCCGCCACCAGGAGCCAAGGCGCCGGCGTCATCACCCACGTCATCACCGGCAAGACCTACTTTGTTTCATGGTCTATGGATGTTCTGTTCGAAGGCAAGAACGTCGATCGCCACACTGACCTCACCACCTCGAATCACGCCAGCCCTGCGGCCAATGCGGCGGTGCCCATGGTCAACACCGCCAAATACTCCCCGGTGCAGCAGGACTCGAAGGTACCGGGCAAACATAAATGTGAGTGCTGTGGCGGGACGGCGCACTCCAAGGCGCAAGCGTCCGGGGAATTCATGACCGAGGATGAATTCTATGACACGGCGCAAAGTCCCGAGAACGCCGCGGTGCTTGCCAAAGTCCGGGCCAATCCCAAGTGCAGGCACCTGTTGCCACCCGCCGGAAAGCAACCGAGCGGCTGCAATAAGTACTACAGAACCGACACCCGGGAAAAAAAGAACATTGAAAATGACTGGGCAATGAACCGGCCCGCCTACATGGAGTGGAAAGGCGTGGCGCAGGGAGACCCGGTTGCGCACCGGGTGCCCAAGGCGGCGGGAGGTTGTCCCGCCGGGCAAGGGAACCTCGCGCCCACTGGCCGCAAGTGTGCCAAACTCGAAGCCGAACTGAGTACGCTTCAAGACAGACGCGCCAATAGTTTTCGAAGGGCCTAGCGATGAACACGACGCACTACAAATACGCTCAGCGGCCTGACTTCCTCCACGATTGCTTCTATTGGAAAGGGCGTGGCTACCACTACTGCGGCGCCGCGCCTGCACACGTATTCGCACCTGGCGGATGGCAGGACAGCGACCCTTGGATGGCACTGGCGAGTGTCCTGGAAAGTGCCAAGCAGGGCGATCACAGTCACCTATCCCACCTGCGAAAGTGGGTAGTGGAGCCCGATAGCGCGCCGACGCTGGTATCGGCCTGCCTGGGGCTGATTGCAGATGCCGGGCTTGACTCGGACCTGGACTTTCTCGCCGAACTCATGCTTGAAGGCCCCGACTACCTGCGCATCGAGGCCTGCCTGGCGGCCCAGTGGGCGGGTGTGCTCTGGTTGATACCGTTCATGGTTGAAGCCTGGCGTTCGCTTGAGCGTCGGGCCGATCGGGCCGCCGTCGAGGCGAACCTATCCAACCTTCTGGATCCCCTTGAAGGCGAACCCGAGTTCTACGCAAGCGATCTGGACGATAGCGCCTACCGAGAGGCTGTCGATTCGCGACTGGCCGAGTTGCAGGCTACTTATGGCAACGACAGGTTCTCGATCCTTGGAGGCCTGCCTGTCGACATGAACAAGCAAGTCTGGCTCATGAGAAAAACCCTGACCCCCAAGGACAGCGACGACTGGGTTGACTGGAGCGACTTTCTCATCTGGCGGCGTAAATTCGAGGTGTACTCCGGCGTCGATTGCACCAGCTTTTATGGGAGCAACGGCGAGTTTCAGCCGCTGAACGCCGCAGCGATCCTGGACCGATACATGGCCTCCGCCCTGCCCTTTGAAATCGGTAAACGCTACTTCTTCGGCCACCTGGTTCCTTGACCGGCCGTCGCACGTGGGAAACAGCATGGTTGCCATCGAGTCGATGATCGAGCAACACGCCGAAGAAGCCAGCTTCCTGATCCTTCTGCACGATCACGCCGTGCACGCCCCGCACTACAACCTCGATGATCTTGCCAGACTGGACGAACGCATCGACGCCCATCTCGATGGCCTGCGTATCGCCGGCCCCGCCGGCCTGGACATTCTGCTGGCGCAGCTAGGCCCACACACCGTCGGCGAGATGTTTGCCAGCGCGGTGCTGGCCTTCGAGTCAGCCGATGCGAAAGAGCTGTCGCGACTCAGCGGGCATTTGCGCAACGCCATGGAAACCGAGCGCGGTTATCTGATGGCCTTGGGCTGGCTGGAGTGGGAGCGGATATCGCCCTGGATCGAGCGCATGCTCGCCTCGCCCGAGCCGCTGTTCAGGCGCTTGGGCCTGGCGGCCTGCGGCATGCACCGACGCGATCCTGGCCCCGCCCTGCTTGCCGGACTTTCCCAAGCCAACCCCGGCGTGCTGTCCCGTGCCGCTCGGACGGCCGGTGAACTGCGTCGAATTGACCTGCTGCCGAGCCTCCAGGTCCTGCGTCTTCATGAAGATATGGCCACGCGCTTCTGGGTCAATTGGGCCGCCGCGCAAATGGGCGACGAGCAAGCGCTGGAGCCCCTGCGTCAGTTCGCCGAACAATCGGGAGAATTCCAATACCGTGCGCTCTGCGTGCTGTTGGCATGGCAGAAGCGCGAGTCCAGCATTGCCTGGATACGCCAACTGGTGCAAAACCCCGGGCAACGACGTGTCGGCATCCAGGCCATCGGGCTGCTGGGCGATCCCGTCAGCGTGCCGTGGCTGATCCAGCAGATGAGCGATTTGCCCTATGCCCGCATCGCCGGCGAAGCCTTCAGCCTGATCACCGGTGCAGACCTGACGCTGTTGAGTCTGGAGTTGCAGGACCTGCCGGACTTCGATGCTGGTCCGAACGACGACCCTGAGGATGCCAATGTCCTCATGGACCCCGATGAAAACCTGCCCTGGCCCGATCCGCATTCGATCGCAGCCTGGTGGCAGGCCCAGGGAGGCAATTTCCAGCCGGGTATCGGCTACGTATCGGGCTTGCCACAAAGTGAAAGCGGCTACCGGCAAGCCCTTGTCCAGGGCCAGCAACGTCAACGCATCGTAGCCGCCTGCGGCCTCGCCCGTTATCGGATGAGCGAAGCGCTCTTCCCCGCCAGCGCGCCGGCGCGGCGGCAGATAAGGTTATTGGGGCTACCAGGGGATGGACTACCCATAGTTTAGAAATCCTTGAACTAAGCATTTGAGCTTTCCTATTCTTTTCCCTCATCGGCCGAACTTAAGATCGGCTCCAATAAAGGAGCCCGTCCAGAAGAGACACGGCCCGAAGATTGCCTTTTCCAGATGTGACTGCCGTTGTAACCCGTCGCGGCTCGCGCCGTGGCGCAGCTATGTCAGGGCAGGTCTGTCGCCAGACGCAATCTTTGAGGACGTTCGATGAAACTGGAAATCTTCCGCACGATGTGGGGCTACACCGCCAGCAAGGCTCAAGCACTCGATGAGCTGCTGGAAGCGGGGTTCGATGGCATGGAAGCGCGCCTGCCGCTGACGCCGGTCGAGCGAGCCGAGTTCGGTGCTTTCCTGCGCGCCAATCGCCTGCCCTACATCGCTACGGTTTTCACCGCCTACGACGTCCTGCCGGAACAATCGGCCACCCTCGATGAACATCTCTTCGATCTCGAAAAGAAACTCGCCTGGTCCAACGAACTGACCCCGCGCTTCGTCAACGTGCTGGCGGGCAACGATCGCTGGCAGCTGCCGCAGCAAGTCGACTTCTTCGGCCAAGCGCTGGAACTGGCACGTAAGCACGGCCAGATGGTCACCTTCGAAACCCATCGCGCGCGCTCGCTGTTCAACCCCTGGGTGACGCTAGAACTGATTCGTCAGTTGCCCGACCTGCGTTTCACCAGCGACATCAGCCATTGGATCGTCACCTGCGAGCGTCTGCTCGATGACCCTGAAGACGACCTCAGCGCCTTCGTCGAGCGCGTGCATCACATCCAGGCCCGGGTCGGTTATGACCAGGGTCCGCAAGTCCCGCACCCGGCCGGTCCCGAGCACGCGAAAGAGCTGGCCTTCCATCAGCAACACTGGGAAGCCATCTGGAAGTCGCAGCAGGAACGCGGTTATCAGCTGACGACGCTGACTCCGGAGTTCGGCGCCGACGGCTATCTGCACCACCTGCCTTTCACCAACGTGCCGGTGGCCGATCTGTGGTTGCTGAACGTGTGGATGGCCAAGGCCGAACGTGAACATTTCCAGCGCTTCACTCATACAACAAGCCGATAAGGAGCGTTTCGCCATGCCTGATCAATCTCAAGCGGCGGCGCCGAAGGCCGCCAACTTCGACAGCATTCCAGTGGTGGATATCGCCGGTCTGTTCAGCGCCGACATCACCCAGCGTCAGGCCGTGGCCGACGAACTGGGCAAGGCGGCGCGGGAAGTCGGCTTCCTGTACGTCAAGAACCACGGCATCGAGCAGTCGTTGATCGACGGTCTGCGCCAGGCTGCCAAGGACCTGTTCGCGCAGTCCCTGGAGTACAAGATGCAGTATTACATCGGCACTTCCCGCAGCCACAAAGGCTTCGTGCCGGAAGGTGAGGAGGTGTATGCCAAGGGCAAACCGGATCACAAGGAAGCCTTCGACATCGGTTTCGAAGTGGACGACGAAGACCCGTTGGTGATTGCCAAAACGCCCTTGATCGGCGCCAACGAATGGCCTGACCTGCCCGGCTTCCGTCCGGCCGTCGAAGCCTACTACGCCGCGGTGTTCGCCTTGGGCCGCCGCCTGTTCGACGGCTTTGCACTGGCTCTGGGCCTGGAAGAAGGCTATTTCGAGGCGATGGTCACGCGTCCGCCTTCCAAGCTGCGGCTGATTCACTACCCATTCGACGGCGCGGCCCAGGACGCGCCCGGTATTGGGGCGCACACCGACTACGAGTGCTTCACCATGCTGCTGGCCGACAAGCCCGGCCTGGAAGTGATGAACGATCTGGGCCAGTGGATCGATGCGCCACCGGTTGAAGGCACGTTCGTGGTCAACATCGGCGACATGCTGGAGGTCATGACTGCGGGTGCGTTCGTTGCTACGGCTCACCGTGTACGCACCGTCAGCGAAGAGCGCTATTCGTTTCCGCTGTTCTTCGCCTGCGACTTCCACACCCAGATCAAGCCGCTCCCTGCCTTTGTAAACGAGGGGAGCGATGCCGGGACCAATGAATACGAAGAGATCACCATCGGCGAACACATGTTCGGCCAGGCCCTGCAGACCTATCAATACCTGCGGCGCAAGGTCGAGAGCGGTGAGATCAAGCTGTATGAAAAGGCGCGCAAGCCATCGAGCTTCGGCCACCTGAAAAATCAGGCACCGCAAGCGTCCTGATGCTCAAGAAGTTTCCAAACACACCGTGCCTTACCATCCTGACGTGGAGTCACCGACGATGCGCAACACTTTGAACACTGCTGTTCGCTTGACCGTCCTTGCCACCGCCGTGCTCGGCGCGGCTGCTTTTGGTACAGCTGCCCAGGCTGCCAGCACCGTGACATCCGGCCAGTTCAAGGTCGGCATGGAAATCACCTATCCACCGTTCGAGTCCTACGACGAGAAGAAAAACGTCGTGGGTTCCGACCCGGACCTGGCGCGCCTGCTGGCCAAGCACATGGACCTCAAGGCCGAGTTCGTCGACACCAAGTTCTCCAGCCTGATCCTGAGCCTCAACGCCGGTCACTACGACGCCATCATCTCGGGTATGTACATCACGCCTGAACGCCAGACCCAGGCTCAGACCATCGCATACGCCAAGACTGGCGCGGCAATCATGGTCCTCAAAGACAGCACCTACAAACCGAAGGTGCCGGAGGACCTCTGTGGTCTCAAAGTGGGCCTGGAGAAAGGCACCACCTGGGTCACCCAGTTCAACAAACTGTCCACCGATTACTGCGTACCTAACCACAAGGGCGCGATTTCGGTCAGTGAATTCCCCTCTGCGCCTGAAGTGACTCAGGCGCTGCTGTCCGGCAACGTTCAGGCTCAGGTTGAGATCGATGGCGCCGCCGGCATGATCGCCGAGCGCACCAAAGGCCGTGTGGTGGTGAGTACCGAACACTCTATCTATCAGCAGACCCTGGGCATCTACGTGAAGAAGGGTAACGACGAGCTGTATCAGGCGCTGCTCAAGGCCTTCGACGAGATCAAGAAATCCGGTGAATACGCAGCGCTGCTGAAGAAGTACAACCTGGAAGAGCCAACGAACTGATTGAGTAGGCATGACCTGTAGCCGTCCGGCTTGCCGGACGGCTATGGGATGGCGGCAGGTCAGGCGACTCGCATAAGCCAGTTGCCCGAAGTTGGAAAAACGCTGTGAAGTCTCCCGGCTGGCAGCTTGAGGTGTCTATGCAATTCGAATGGTCCTACTTTTTTTCGCTGTTCTCGGTCTCGGACTTCTGGGAATCCTGCATCACGGTGATCGAGCTCAGCGCGCTGGGCTGGTTCATCGGCATGCTTCTGGGTTTCCTGCTGGCCTCGGCCAAGCTCTCGACCGCGCGCTGGATCAGCGTGCCGGCATCGATTTATATCTGGTTCTTCCGCAGTGTCCCTCTGCTGGTGCTGGTGGTGTTCACCTATAACCTGCCGCAGATGTTGCCGGTCACCCGCGAAGTGCTGTCTAACCCCTTCTATTCCGGCCTGCTGGCACTGGTCGTCACCGAAGCGGCGTACATGGCTGAGATCCACCGCGGTGGCCTGATTTCGGTAGCCAAGGGGCAGAAGGAAGCCGGTCGCGCACTGGGTCTCGGACTGATCGGCATGCAGCGCCTGATCGTGATTCCGCAGGCGTTTCGTATCTCGCTGCCGACCCTGATCAACGAATACATCACCGTCGTCAAACTCACCTCGCTGGTGTCGGTGATCTCTCTGACCGAATTGCTCACCGTCGGCCAGCGCCTGTATGCGCAAAACTTTCTGGTGATGGAAACCCTCTCGGCGGTCGCGGTGTATTACGTGATGATCGTCACCGTGTTCGGCTGGCTGTTTCACTGGCTCGAACAACACCTGGAACTGAATAACCGCAAGCCGCAGACCCTGGATGACAACGCCCTCGCCCGCCTGCGTTCGACGCTGGTGGCGCAACCTGTCAAAGCCCGTCAACCGGACTCAGGCCCGGGGTCGGCGCCTGCATTGCAGTTGCTCGACATCCACAAGCGTTATGGCCATCACGAAGTGCTCAAGGGCATCAGCCTGGATGTGAATCCGGGTCAGGTGATTTCCATCATCGGGCCATCCGGGTCGGGCAAGACCTCGCTGATCCGCACCGTGAACAGCCTGGAAACCATCGACAAGGGTGAGATCATTCTGTTCGGCGAAGGCTTCATTCACGCTGGCGACAACCCCAACGCCCCACAGATCCGCCGTGGCGTGCAGCGCATCGGGATGGTGTTCCAGAACTTCAACCTGTTCCCCCATCGCACCCTCCTCGACAACGTGACCCTGGCGCCGCGTTATCACGGCCGCGACAAGGCCATCAGCGAACAACGCGCCTACGCCCTGCTCGATAAGGTGGGTCTGCTGGCCCACGCGCACAAGTACCCGCATCAGCTGTCAGGCGGGCAGCAGCAGCGTGTGGCAATCGCCCGGACACTGGCGATGGACCCGCAAATCATGCTGTTCGACGAACCGACTTCGGCGCTGGACCCTGAGCTGGTGAGCGACGTGCTCAAGGTCATTGGCGAGCTCGCCCAAGAAGGCATGACCATGCTCATCGTCACCCACGAAATGGACTTTGCGCTGTCGATTTCCGACCGTGTGATCTTCATGGAAAACGGTGTGGTTCAGGTCGATGCTTCGCCGCAGAGCATCCTCGCCGACCAGTGTGGCGAGCGCGTACGCAAGTTCATGGGTCTGGACAGGGTGGTCACGCAGCTGGAGCCCGTGCGCAAGGAGGCCTGAGCGGCTATCCGGGATCGGCCACGATAGCAGCACCACGCACGTCCAAATCCAACAACGCCGCCCCCAACGCCTTCCCGTGCGCATCGAGGGCCAATGAGCGCGTCACCCCGCCGCGCAATACACCGGGCAGGACAAAATTAAGCGCGTGCACACCCGGCAACTCATAGCGCCGTATCGGCGGCCCGTGCGGATCCAGCAGCTCGGCGAAATGCTCGGTTACCCGCTCGACTGTCAACCATTCACACAGCCGTGGATAGTCTTCGGCCTTGAACGCGATCACTGAAATATTCGAGGTATCCCCTTTGTCCCCCGTGCGGGAATGGGCCAGGTCACGCAGTTTATGCCCACTCATGGCAGGTCCTCCGAATGGATCTGTACGCTGACAGCCTCACGCGGCAGTAACAGCGAAGCCACCGCTACCACCTGACGCACCGATTTGCTCGCGCCGCCCCCGCCGTAGGGGCCGTTGGTGTAGAGGGTTTCCACTTCGTTGCCGATGCGCACGGCGTCGGCGTGATCGGCGCAACGGGCGGCCACCCGCAGGCGCACTTCCCAGGGTTCGCCGGGCGTCCGCGAGCCCAACTCGCTGCCGTGCAAGGCGTCGACACCGATCAATTCGGCGCGGATGTCTTCAAACACCACACCGGTCAGTTTCAAGCGTTCCAGCACCACCTCGCGCGCCAACCGGCCCCGCGCCAACGCACCCGGTCCGCCGTAGGACATCTGGCCTTCGCCGATCCAGCCATCGAGATAACCCACCGATACCTTGAGCGAAGACGGCCGCTGGCGGCCCTCGGCGCCTTGGGCCAGGACCTGGTCCGGCCCTTGGACCGAGAACGACACGCCGGAGAAATCCGCACTGACATCCGGCGTGAGGTACGCGGCCGGGTCGTGCACTTCATAAATCATCTGTTCGGTACAGGTCGCGGTATCGATGCGCCCGCCTGAGCCTTGGACCTTGCTGATCACTGCACGGCCCGTTGCGTCCACTTCGGCGAGGGGAAAACCCAGGCGCGCCAGGTCCGGCACGTCCTTGAACCCGGGATCGGCAAAGTAGCCGCCGCTGATCTGGCCAGCGCATTCAAGCAAGTGCCCGACCAGGGTGCCGCGCCCCAACAATGACCAATCGTCCGCCGCCCAACCGAACTCGAACATCTGCGGCGCCAGGAACAGCGACGGATCCGCCACCCGCCCAGTGATCACCACATCGGCGTCGGCCTGCAAGGCTTCGATGATGCCGTCGACCCCTAGGTAGGCGTTGGCTGAAATCAGACGCTCGCCCAGCGCTCCCAGGGTCATGCCGTTATCCAGAATCTGTGTCGGATCGCCCGACAGTGTCGCCAGCACATCGTCACCCGTCACAGCGACCACGTTGAGCCCGGGAAAGCCCAGTTGCCGGGCGATGCGCCGCACTTCCTGCGCCGCACCCAATGGGTTGGCCGCGCCCATGTTGGTGATCACCCGCAACCGCCGTCGCCGGCCATCGGCACCCCGGCCTACATAGGGCAGCACCCGGCGCATGCGCTCGCTCAACAGCGGGTCGTAGCCGGCCTGCGGATCGAGCAACCGTGCCTGTTGCGCCAGGGCAATGGTGCGCTCGGCCAGGCATTCGAACACCAGGTAATCCAGCTCGCCGTGCTCGGCCAGTTCAATCGCCGGCTCGATGCGGTCACCGGAGTAACCGGCTCCGGAGCCGATGCGTAAGGTTTTCATTCAAAAGACTCCAAGGAACAGCGCCGTCAGCGTCATCAACACCGAGGCGGCGAACAAGAAGGGAATGGTGAAGCGCTGGTGGTCGGCCAGTTCGATCTTGCACAGCCCCACCAACAGGAACGTCGCCGGGGTCAGCGGGCTGACCGGGAAGCCGGTGGTATGTACGCCCAACAACGAGGCCTGGGCCACTTGCAGCGGATCGACGCCCAGGGCGCGACCGACTTCGGCCACCACCGGCATCACGCCGAAGTAAAATGAGTCCGGATCGAACAGCAGGCTCAGGGGCATGGAGATCAAGCCCACCACCGTCGGAATCAACTTGCCGTGTCCGGCGGGAATCTGCGCCACCGCCACCTCGGCCATGGCCTTGAGCATGCCGCTGCCCTGCATGATCCCGGTGAACACCCCGGCGGCCAGGAGAATGCTGGCCATCGTCAGGGCGGTTTTCGCGTGGGCGTCGATGCGGGCCCGTTGCGCGTCGACGTTCGGGTAGTTGATGCATAACGCCAATACCGTGCCGAGCATGAACATCACCACCGGATCCACTACTCCGGCAATCATCACGCCCATCACCACGACCGTGAGCACCAGGTTGACCCAGAACAAATGCGGCTTGCGCAGGACGACTTCCGCCTCCGTCAGCACCCGTTGCGGCATCACGTCCACCGCTGCGCCGGCGCCCAGGCCCAGGCGTTTCTCTTCGCGACGACCGAGGAACCAGGCGCAGGCGAAGACGAACACTAGACCTACGATCTGCACCGGAATCAGCGGCTGGAACAAGTCGGCCACTGGCACGTGCAGGGCCGCCGACGAGCGCAGGACTGGGCCGGTCCAGGGCAGGAAGTTGACTCCGGCGGCCATCGCCGTGACACACGCCAGGATCCGCTTATCCATGCCCAGGCGCGTATACAACGGCAGCATCGCCGGAATGGTCACCAGGAAGGTTACCGCCCCGGACCCGTCCAGGTGCACCAACAGCGCCAATAGCGCGGTGCCCACGACAATCCGCGTCGGGCGGGTGCCGACGCGTTTGAGGATGCGGTCGATGATCGGGTCAAGCATGCCGGCGTCGGTCATGACGCCGAAGAACAGGATCGCGAATACGAACATCCCGACCACCGGGGCGACGTTCTTGATGCCGGTAATGATGAACGTGCTGGTTTGCAGGCCGAAGCCACCGATCAGCGCCGCGATGATCGGCAGTGCGATCAACGCGACCAGGGGGGACAGGCGTTTGCTCATCACGCAGGCAAGCAAACAGAGAATGGTGACGACACCGAGTATCGCAAGCATAGGTAGGTCCTGTTCGGCATCTCTGTTCGCGGTGGCGATGAAATGCGCTGTTGTTGTTTTCACCGAGTATTGGAATTGGCGGTATTCTTTGTAAATTGAAATGTTCGGCGTCCTGCATTCGGAAAAACAAAATGAAGAACTCGATCCAGCACATCCGCGCCTTCCTGGTCGTGGCGCAGACCGGCAACTTTGCCAAGGCTGCGGCGGCATTGAACCTGTCGCCCTCAGCGCTGACGGTGCAGATTCAACAATTGGAAGACTGGCTTGGCGTCGCGCTGCTCGAACGCAGCCCACGGCACGTGGCATTGACCAGCGCCGGGCAGAACAACCTGCTGCCCATGGAGAAGCTGCTGCTGGACCTGGACAACATCGTCAGCGCCTCTCGCGACCTGGCGGCGCTGCGACGGGGCGTAGTGAGCATTGCCGCCCTGCCCTCGCTGTGCGCCGGCGCGCTGCCGCCGCTGTTGAAACAGTTCCGTGAGCAATTTCCGGGGATTGAAGTGCGCCTGCGGGACGTCGTGGCCCGGCGGATCGACACCCTGGTGCGCGATGGCGAAGTGGACTTCGGTCTCGGCGTTCGAGCGCGGACGAACTATGGGTTGGAATTTCAACCGGTACTGGAGGATCGGCTGTGCCTGTTCATCCCCGCCGACCACCCGTTGGCTCGACGACGCACCATCAAGCTGAACCAACTGGCGACGCAGCCGATCATCCTCACCGGACGTGACAGCAGCGTCCGGGAGTTAGTGGAGCAATTGTTCGCCGACGCCAACCTGCAGCTGACGCCAGGACTGGAGGCCAACTACATGTCGACGGTTCTGGCCCTGGTGCGCCAGGGCCTGGGTGTGAGCCTGCTGCCGGAGTCGGCGGACGATGCACGGGAGGGTCTGGTCAAAGTGCCGGTGGACCACCCGGGCGTTACCCGCCAGATCGGATTGATCACCCGCACCGGCCAAAGCATGGCGCCGGCGGCCGAGCAGTTCATCGCGATGTTCAAGGATTTTTTCTGAGGGCTTGGCTCAAGGCTGTTTCCTGTACGTTCCGCTGAACGCTTCTTGAGCATCCGACGCTTCGGTGTAGCCGATGACGGCGAAATTCTTCAATAGTTGGATGTGATACGAGCCGTTTTTCTCTGCGGCCTGAGGCGCGCGCACGATGATCAGGTTGTCGGCTTCCATCGGCACGGTGTGGTGCTCGGTCACGCTGCCTTTCAAGGTCACGGTGAACTCCGCCACTTCACGGCCTTGGTCGTCACGTTCCGGCAGGATCTTCAGGTCCAGGTCGCCGTCACGCCCCAGGGCATCCTGGCGCATCTGGTAATGACCGCTGCGCTGGTCAGCCTCGACGTTGCCCAGTTTGTCGGGGTCCGGTTCACGGTCCAGACTTTCCAACTTGATCGTCAGCTTGCGGGTGTCGCCCTGTGT
>Ga0209795_10000027_pt1 | contig 161349 bp, 135 predicted proteins | sample AgamicOrMarz_FD_187166 | JGI IMG/M metagenome (GOLD analysis project Ga0209795, IMG submission 187166) | Agave microbial communities from Guanajuato, Mexico - Or.Ma.rz (SPAdes) (version 2) | ecosystem: Host-associated > Plants > Phyllosphere > Phylloplane/Leaf | place: Guanajuato, Mexico... | reverse complement strand
AATTTGCCTGGCGGCTTTAGCGCGGTGGTCCCACCTGACCCCATGCCGAACTCAGAAGTGAAACGCCGTAGCGCCGATGGTAGTGTGGGGTCTCCCCATGTGAGAGTAGGGAACTGCCAGGCATCAAACAAGTAAAGAGGCCATCCGGAAGGATGGCCTTTTTGCGTTTTTGTACCCAAAACCTCTCCACAAACTAATCCCCCAATTTCCTGCATATACGGTAAACTATCACCGTTTTTGCATCAGGATAGCGTCTATGAACCACTCCCTTAAGCCCTGGAATACCTTTGGCATTCAACGCAATGCTAATCAAATTGTACGTGCCGAGAGTGCTCAGCAACTGCTGGAAGCATGGCAAAACGCAGCAGAAAACGGTGAACCCGTACTTATTCTGGGCGAAGGAAGTAATGTCCTGTTTCTCGATGATTTTGCGGGAACGGTTATCGTCAATCGCATCATGGGAATTGATGTTAAAGAGTGCGCCGACAGCTGGCATCTGCACGTCGGGGCCGGCGAAAACTGGCACCATCTGGTGCAATACACCCTTGAACAAGGCATGCCGGGTCTCGAAAACCTTGCGCTCATCCCCGGTTGTGCCGGATCGTCACCGATTCAAAATATTGGTGCGTACGGTATCGAGCTAAAACACGTCTGCGAATATGTCGACTGCCTCGAGCTGGCGACCGGAAACGCCCTGCGTTTGACCGCAGAGCAGTGCCGTTTTGGCTATCGGGACAGTATTTTCAAGCATGAATACCAGGATCGCTACGTGATTGTGGCCGTAGGTCTTCGTCTGGCGAAAGCGTGGACACCTGTTCTGACCTACGGTGATTTAACCCGTCTCGATCCCGCGACCGTCACCGCCCGGGAAGTCTTTGATTCAGTCTGCCATATGCGGATGACAAAACTGCCTGACCCGAAAGTGAACGGTAATGCGGGCAGTTTCTTCAAAAACCCGGTTATCAGCGGTGAAACGGCGAAAGCTTTCCTGGCAGGCTGGCCAACGGCACCCCATTATCCACAGGCGGATGGCAGCGTGAAGCTGGCTGCTGGCTGGCTTATCGATCAATGTGAACTAAAAGGCACGTCGGTGGGCGGTGCTGCCGTTCATCGTCAGCAGGCGCTGGTACTGATCAATCAAAGCAATGCGACCAGTGAAGACGTGGTCAAGCTTGCACATCATGTTCGCCAGCGTGTGGGCGAGAAATTCAACGTCTGGCTCGAGCCCGAAGTGCGCTTTATTGGTCGCACGGGCGAAGTCAGTGCCGTGGAGACAATTGCGTGAAGGATAATACCGTTCCCTTAACCCTGATCGGCATTCTGGCTGACGGAGAGTTTCACTCTGGCGAGCAGTTGGGCGAGCAGTTGGGCATGAGCCGCGCCGGTATTAATAAACATATCCAGACGCTCCGTGACTGGGGGGTCGATGTGTTCACCGTGCCCGGCAAAGGCTACAGTCTGCCGGAGCCTATCCAGCTCCTCAATGAAGAGGCGATCCGTAGCCAGATTGGTCAGGGAAAGGTGGCCGTCCTGCCGGTAATCGATTCCACCAACCAGTACCTGCTGGATCGCCTGGGCGATCTCGACTCGGGTGATGCCTGCGTGGCGGAATATCAGCAGGCCGGGCGGGGCCGCCGTGGGCGCAAATGGTTCTCTCCTTTTGGTGCCAACCTCTACCTGTCAATGTACTGGCGTCTTGAGCAAGGGCCTGCCGCCGCTGTCGGCCTGAGCCTGGTGATTGGGATTGTGATGGCCGAAGTGCTTCACGATCTGGGTGCCGATAAAGTGCGAGTCAAATGGCCGAACGATCTCTATCTCGACGATCGTAAACTGGCGGGTATCCTGGTTGAATTAACCGGTAAAACCGGCGATGCCGCGCAGATTGTGATTGGCGCTGGCCTGAATATGGTCATGCGTAATGTGCAGAATGATGTAGTGAATCAGGCCTGGACCAACCTGCAGGAAGCGGGGATCACCATCGATCGTAATACCCTCGCCGTACGCATGATAAAAGAGCTGCGCAGCTCCCTGACGCTCTTTGAGCAGGAAGGGTTAACGCCGTTCCTGTCGCGTTGGGAAAAGCTGGATAACTTTATCAACCGTCCGGTCAAACTGCTGATTGGTGAACGCGAGATCGTCGGGATTTCCCGGGGTATCAATGCACAGGGCGCGCTGCTCCTTGAACAAGACGGCGCGATCAAGCCCTGGGTGGGCGGTGAAATCTCGCTGCGAAGCGCAGAATAAAAAAAGGGAGCCGGTTGGCTCCCTTTTTAGTTTTACGTCGTTATTGCGGATAAGGAACCCAGTCCCCGCCGTTGAGACGAACATACGGTTTTTTCTGGTACTGGATCACCACCGCGTTGGCGTTCTCCGATACCTCAGCCGTCTGCGGCAGATTGCTGGTAAGCTGATCCCAGTTCACGCTATCTTCCACAAACAGCTTGCCGTCAACCGCGCGGGCAACGATTTCTGAGATCGCCAGGTAGCTGCTTGGCTGGGTGATCTCAACCGGTGCGCCCTGGTGCGGTGCCTTCATGCCGATGAACTTAATCCCGGCAGGCACGTTGGTGATGGACGGGCTTGGGATATCGCGCAGGCCGGAAACCTGCATTCTGTCACCCTTCAGCGCACCGCCGTGTTCTGGCACCACAACCACCATCACCTTACGGCCTGATTTTTCCAGCTCGGTTAAGAACGCGTCCAGCTCGTCAAAGAGCTTCTGCGCACGCACTTTATAATCCGCCGTTTTGCTCACGCCAGGGAAGTGGTTCCCGTCATGCAGCGGCAGGGTATTGTAGAACGTGGCGCTGCGTGGGTTTGTGTCTTTATCGATGGTCTGTAGCCAGCGCTGTAGCACGGCGGCGTCGTCGTATACCGGCGAACCGTCAAAGCCCAGCAGTTGCACCGGCAGGCCGGTTTGATCCATCAGCGGGGCCTGCATTCCCCCTTGCTCACGAATCTCTTTCAGGAAGTTACCAAACTGACCGTTATGGCCGAGCATCAGGTGCTGCGTGAAGCCCAGCTTGGCCAGGTTATCAAACAGATAACACTGGTTGCCCGCTGGCTGGTAAAGGTTTTTGTGCGATGGCTGACCGCAGCTCGCACGCAGCAGACGAATGGCTGCCGGCCCGCTGTACGACGTGGCAGAGTTAAAATCTTTGAACTGAATGTCAAAGTGCGACCACAGCGGGTGTGACATCAACCCGGCGGCATCGACGTCGGCCCAGGACAGGGAACAGATGTTGATCACCAGCAGTTCAAACGGCTGAGCATCGGCAGGCAGCGCGTCCGGGAATTTGGTCTGACGCTTGTCTTCAGCCGTATAGAAACTTGAAAGCCAGTTATTCAGGTTCGCCGAGGTCGGCGGTGCCGTTTGCGCAGGGATATCACCTACCACCGGCGTGTCGCCCGCTGTCGCCACGGTAGCCGCCGCAGAGCCGCCAGTGGTGGTGACCGTGGTGGTTGGCTGACCGGCTGGCCACAGGGAGAAGCTCGGGCCTGTCAGCGTCAACACGTTAAGCCAGACCATAATCGCGACCACAAACACCGTGACGCGGATCCATTGCGACAGGAACAGCCAGGCGACCAGCAGCACGAACACTGCCCCAATCATCTCCCAGTTAATGAAACGCTCGGTCAGATCGAGAATATAGTCGGAACTAAAGCCCGCAACCTGCGAGCCCTGACTCATGATGCTTTCCGGGCCAGGCAGCCAGGTGTCATGCCAGAATAGACCAAACCCTATCGGAATAGCGATCCAGTGGCGTATACGGTGCAGCCTGACGTTTGGAATGGGCATCAGCAGGAATGCCATAAACACCAGGTTCAGCAGAGGGTGGAAATTAAGATAGCCTGCCCACAGCAGACCAAATTTCACCAGAAAGTAGAAGTTCCAGCCGGAAAGGCCGCGCCAGTATTGCCAGAGCGGCGATGGCGCTGACGTGGTATAGGTAGAATTAGTCATGTTTTCGGGTTGCCTTGACGTTCGGAGCTCGTGTCAGTGTTCCGGCGGGTTTAACGTAGCGAGGTTTTACAAACAGTATTCTGGCCGTATCGCGCATCCGACGCAGCGAATGACGCGCATAGTAGCCAAGCGGGAAAAATATCAGCGCACAGAGTATGACCAGCTGAAGGATATCGCTGATGCTCATTTTGATCCCTCCGGCTGCTCAGACAACAGACGCAGGGGTTCGGGAACCCGACGCCAGGTATGTCCATCATGCTGCGCATTGAGGATCGGTTTGACACTCTTCGTCATCGGGAGCGGTTTTGACCATTGTTCCGGTTTCAGGGTACGCATCTGCACCAGTTCTGCGTTGATAAGATTATCTTCGAACCAAATCATGCGGTTAGAGAAAATATCCCCGGTTGGTAGCGGGAAGATGTGGTTAAGGGCCGTATCGAGATCGTTCACCCGACAGAAGGATAAAAACAGCACCAGGCGGTTATCCCCAATCGTCATGATGTCCCCCGTGCGGTTGGGCCGGCACAGGGTCAGCGCCTGTTCAACACGAATACCCGGCACCGGGCGCAGCGCGACCATCACGCCTTTGCCATCTGCCGGAAGCAGCGTGTTGCTCATCATATTGCTGACCGCATCGCAGAAGGTATCCCACTTTTGATAGCCACGCAGTTTCATCGGCTGGGTCATCGAAAGCAGGGTGCTGATATCTTCCGGAACGTGGCGGTTAAACTGCTGGCCCTGAATGCTTTCGATAAGCGTCAGGCAGCGTGAGAGCGGCGCATTCCAGGGCACGACCATATTGGCACCGCAGCCCAGAAGCAGCCGCTCATCGGTGGCGCGCAGGCTGGTATTGTTCTCACGTACGACGATTTTCAGTGCGCTTCCGCGCTGGCGACGCAACGTGTGTATGTGTCTCGCCAGCGTTTCAATCTGGTTATTCTGCATTAATGAAAAAACAATGGTCGCTGCCTGCGTCGTGCGGGCTTCATTAAAGACCGCTTCATTTGTATCGTAGAGAGACCAGTTTTCCGAGAGCGCAGGCGCACCTTCTAATACCGCAACATGGCTGAGAATGCGTTTTTCATCGCTGCGCGGCTGCACCACCGCCGTTTCTTGTCGGGAGAGATGCCACTGACCGTCGATCTGTTTCAGGGTAAGTTGTTGGCGGGCGCTCACCCCTTTTTCGTTGCACCAGAACGCAATATCGTAAAGATAACTGTCGGTCTGGTCACGGATACTTGCGAGGCCGAAAAGGGAACGATATTGCGCCATTAAAAATGAAAAAAGCTTGTCGTTATTACTGCCGGGGTTAATGACCAATACTGAACAGTTTCGATTTTTCGCCCATTTGTTGATTTTTTCTATCCACTGCACAATTTTTTGTGGGGATATATTTTGCAGCACGTTATTTGCGCATTTAAGTATCAGTAAATAGTGATCCGGATCAATGGAGCACTGAATATCACGGGGCAGGAAGTTCAGGCTTTCGGTTTCGGATGACATCGTAAATAGCCTTACCGTCTGTGGGCCATTATTTTCATCGAGCCTGATAACCTGTTTAGGATCGTCGCCCATGGTGATAACGGCAACGCGGGAATCCCCGCCCTGTGCGGCTACGGTCTGGTTTACCAGGCTTATGGCGTCCTCATTGCGCTCCGTATTAATCCACCAGACTCCACCGACTGGCATGTGGCTCAATTCGTCCCATAATGACTGGATGCCAATAGAAAATATGGAGTCCACGGTGTCCCTCTATCATCGAATTTATCTGTATCTCAGTTTACTAGCGAAAGCGTAGAAATAAACCTAACATTGAAATTAAAGAACATCAGATTTAGCATGTAAATGAAAATTCGCAGGCAGGACGCTTCGCTTCATCTGATCCCGCGACTTTAATCAACGTGATGGAATAAAAATGCATAATAATGAACCCGGAACGCCGGTCGACAGTAGCCTGGGTTACACATTCCAAAATGATTTTCTGGCGCTCTCGCAGGCTTTTTCTTTGCCTGAAATTGATTACACCGATATTTCCCAGCGGGAACAACTGGCAGCGGCGATTAAACGCTGGCCGTTGCTGGCTGAGTTTGCCCAACAACAATAAGGGAGCCATTGATGGCCATACTCGGATTACAGGGCGTCCGTGGCGGTGTGGGTACAACATCCGTCACTGCGGCGCTGGCGTGGTCATTGCAACTACTGGGTGAATCGGTGTTGGTCATTGATGCCTGCCCCGACAATTTGCTGCGCATGTCGTTCAACGTCGACTTCCGCCATCAAGACGGCTGGGCGCGGGCATTCCTCGACGGTAAAGAGTGGCAGGACGCGGGCCTGCGTTACACCTCCCTGCTGGATCTGCTCCCCTACGGACAACTGACCGTTGCAGAACGCGAGAACGAAAATGCGCATCAGCCCCTGCTTGCGCAGTTCAGCAACGCTTTGCAGCGTTTGAAAGAGCAGGGCCATTACCGCTGGATAGTGCTCGATCTGCCGCACGGTAGCGATCCGCTGACGCGCCAACTCATTACCCAGTGCGATCACGTGCTCTCTATTGTTAACGTTGATGCGAATTGCCATATCCGCCTGCATCAGCAGGCTCTGCCGGCGAATGCCCACATTCTGATTAACGATCTGCGCCTCAGCAGCCAGATCCAGGACGATCTGTACCAGATTTGGCTGCAAAGCCAGCGACGCCTTTTGCCGATGGTCATCCATCGTGATGAAGCCATGGCGGAGTGCCTTGCTTCCAAACAGCCGCTTGGCGAATACCGGAGCGATTCACTGGCGGCGGAAGAGATCCTGACGCTGGCGAACTGGTGCTTGCTGCACTACGCCGGGCGCGGGGAATCTGCCGGGAGTCCTGCATGATCCGCTTGTCCACCTGGCTACTTATACCGCCGGTCAGCGCGCGGTTGAGCGAGCGCTATCGTCATTATCGTCACCACGGCGCGTCGTCGCTAAGCGCTGCGCTGGGCTGTTTCTGGACGATCCTGGCCTGGCTGTTCATTCCGCTGGAACACCCCCGCTGGCAGCGCATTCGCGCGCGGCACGGGGAGCTTTATCCGCACATTAATCCTGACAGGCCGCGCCCCCTGGACCCGGCGCGTTACGCCATTCAGGCGCTCTGGCTGGTGGCAACTTCACCCGTATCAGATAAGAAAACGCCGCACTGGCGCAGCTTTAGCCGGGTGCAGAATTTCCGCGAGCGCTATCACCGCTGGCTGGACAGGCTGCCCGAGCGCGTGGGCGACAGGACCAGCCATCTGGACGATCATAAAGAGCTCGGGCATCTGCATCCGGGCTTGCGTCGTTTTATCCTCGGCTTAATTGTCGTCTTCTCGCTGATTCTGGCACTGGTCTGTATTACGCAGCCCTTTAACCCGTTGGCGCAGTTCACCTTCCTGATCCTGCTCTGGGGCGTGGCGCTGCTGGTCCGGCGTATTCCGGGGCGGTTCTCGGCCCTGATGCTGATCGTGCTATCGCTGACCGTCTCCTGCCGCTACATCTGGTGGCGCTACACCTCAACGCTTAACTGGGATGACCCGGTAAGCCTGGTGTGCGGCCTGGTGCTGCTGTTTGCTGAAACCTATGCGTGGATTGTGCTGGTGCTGGGGTATTTCCAGGTGGTCTGGCCGCTGAATCGTCAGCCGGTACCGCTGCCGAAAGACACGACCCAGTGGCCATCGGTCGATCTCTTCGTGCCGACCTATAACGAAGACCTGAGCGTGGTAAAAAATACTATCTACGCCGCGCTGGGTATCGACTGGCCGAAGGACAAGCTCAAAATCTGGATCCTTGATGACGGCGGCCGGGCGGAGTTTCGTCAGTTTGCGGAAGAGGTGGGGGTGGAATACATCGCCCGTACTACGCACGAACACGCCAAAGCCGGAAACATCAACAATGCGCTGAAATATGCCAAAGGGGAGTTTGTCTCCATCTTTGACTGCGACCACGTCCCGACGCGCTCGTTCCTGCAAATGACCATGGGTTGGTTCCTGAAAGAGAAAGAGCTGGCGATGATGCAAACGCCGCACCACTTCTTCTCGCCGGATCCGTTTGAACGCAACCTCGGGCGCTTCCGTAAAACCCCGAACGAAGGCACCCTGTTCTACGGCCTGGTGCAGGACGGCAACGATATGTGGGACGCCACCTTCTTCTGCGGCTCGTGCGCGGTTATCCGCCGTAAGCCGCTGGATGAAATTGGCGGCATTGCCGTTGAGACGGTCACCGAAGATGCTCACACCTCGCTGCGCCTGCACCGTCGCGGCTATACCTCGGCCTATATGCGTATTCCGCAGGCGGCCGGTCTGGCAACGGAGTCGCTTTCTGCGCATATCGGCCAGCGTATCCGCTGGGCGCGCGGCATGGTGCAGATTTTCCGCCTCGATAACCCGCTAACGGGGAAAGGGCTGAAGCTGGCGCAGCGCCTGTGCTACGTCAACGCCATGTTCCACTTCTTATCCGGCATTCCGCGGCTCATCTTCCTGACCGCGCCGCTGGCGTTCCTGCTCTTGCACGCCTATATCATCTACGCGCCTGCGCTGATGATCGCGCTCTTTGTGCTGCCGCATATGATCCACGCCAGCCTGACCAACTCGAAGATTCAGGGCAAATACCGGCACTCGTTCTGGAGTGAAATCTACGAAACGGTGCTGGCCTGGTATATCGCGCCGCCCACCATGGTGGCGCTGATTAACCCGCACAAAGGCAAGTTTAACGTCACCGCCAAAGGCGGGCTGGTGGAAGAGGAGTACGTCGACTGGGTGATCTCCCGTCCGTATATCTTCCTGGTGCTGCTCAACATCGTTGGCGTGATTGCCGGTATCTGGCGTTACTACTACGGCCCGGAAAACGAAATCCTGACGGTGTTCGTCAGCGTGGCATGGGTGTTCTACAACCTGATTATCCTTGGCGGCGCGGTGGCCGTTTCGGTCGAGAGCAAGCAGGTCCGTCGCGCGCACCGCGTCGAGATCAGCATGCCGGCAGCCATTGCCCGTGAAGATGGTCACCTCTTCTCCTGTACCGTGCATGACTTCTCTGACGGGGGACTCGGGATCAAGATCAACGGGCAGGCGAAAGTGCTGGAGGGGCAGAAGGTCAACCTGCTGCTCAAACGCGGCCAGCAAGAGTATGTCTTCCCGACGCAGGTGGCCCGTGTGTCAGGAAATGAAGTCGGTCTGCAGCTGATGCCGCTGACCAAGAAGCAACACATCGATTTTGTGCAGTGTACGTTTGCTCGCGCGGATACGTGGGCGCTCTGGCAGGACAGCTTCCCGGAAGATAAACCTCTGGAAAGCCTGCTGGATATTCTGAAGCTGGGGTTCCGTGGCTATCGTCACCTTGCAGAATTTGCCCCGTCGTCGGTGAAATTAATTTTCCGGTCACTTACTTCGCTGATTTCCTGGGTCGTGTCGTTCATTCCGCGTCGACCCGAGCGAAATGAAGCGAAGCAGGCGGACCCGGTTATGGCTCAACAATGATGATAACGCGATGAAAACTAAACTTTCCTGGTTATGTGCAGTGGCAATGGGGATGAGTGCGCTTCCCGCAACAGTGGCTAACGCCGCGCCGGATAATGCTGCGGCGACGCCGGCTCCCACGGTTCCCGTCGTCGCGCAGGCGACCGACCCCGTCGTGACCGCGGCGCCAGGGCAAACGGAAAACGTTGTCCCGAATCAACCGACCGAGGGGAACACCCTGCCGGTAAACCAGAACGGGGCGCAGGCTGCAACACCGGTGGTCGGGCAGGTGATGCCGGGCGTACCGGGAGCCAACGCGCCCGTCGTGGCGGATAACGTTCCGTCACGTGACGTGAAGCTGACCTTTGCGCAAATTGCGCCTCCTCCGGGCAGCATGGTGCTTCGTGGCACCAACCCTAAGGGTGGCGTTGAGTTCGGCATGCGCAGCGATGAAGTGGTCTCTCAGGCGGTGCTGAATCTTGAGTACACGCCGTCGCCCTCGCTGCTGCCGGTACAGTCACAGCTGAAAGTTTATCTGAATGACGAGCTGATGGACGTTCTGCCGGTCACCAAAGAGCAGTTGGGTAAGAAAACCCAGGCTCAGGTGCCGATCAACCCGCTGTTCATCACCGATTTCAACCGCGTGCGTCTGGAGTTTGTCGGCCACTACCGCGACGTCTGTGAAAACCCCTCCAGCAGTACCCTGTGGATGGACGTGGGGCGGAACTCATCGCTGCAGATGACCTACCAGTCACTGGCGCTGAAAAACGATCTTTCTGCTTTCCCGGTCCCGTTCTTCGATCCGCGCGACAACCGTCAGCTAACGCTGCCGATGGTCTTTGCCGGTTCCCCTGACGTGACGGAACAGCTGGCGGCGACTATTGTGGCCTCGTGGTTTGGTTCCCGCTCCGGCTGGCGCGGTCAGAGCTTCCCGGTCATGTACGATAAAATGCCGGACAAAAACGCCATCGTGTTTGCCACTAACGCTAAACGCCCGGCCTTCCTGCGTGACCACCCGGACGTAAAAGCCCCGACGGTTGAGATGATGAACCACCCGGATAACCCTTACGTGAAGCTGCTGGTGGTGTTTGGTCGTGATGACAAAGACCTGGTGCAGGCAGCCAAAGGGATTGCCCAAGGGAACATCCTGTTCCGTGGCAGCAGCGTAGTGGTGGATGAGGTGAAGCCGCTGCTGGCGCGTAAGCCATACGATGCGCCGAACTGGGTGCGTACCGATCGCGCCATCACCTTCGGCGAGCTGAAAACCTATGAAGAGCAGCTGCAGTCCTCCGGGCTGGAGCCGTCGCCAGTCAATCTATCGCTGAACCTGCCGCCGGATCTCTATCTGCTGCGCACCAACGGTATTGATATCAATCTGAAATACCGCTACACCGCGCCCGCGACCAAAGACAGCTCGCGCATGGACATCAGCCTGAACAACCAGTTCCTGCAGTCCTTCAGCCTGGCCAGTAACCAGGAGACCAACCAGCTGATGCTGCGCCTGCCGGTGCTGCAGGGGCTGTTGGATGGCAAAACCGACGTCTCGATTCCGGCTCTGAAGCTGGGCGCGATCAACCAGCTGCGCTTTGACTTCCAGTACGTGAACCCGATGCCTGGCGGCTCGGTGGAGAACTGCATTTCCTTCCAGCCGGTGGAGAATCATGTGGTGATTGGCGACGAGTCAACCATCGACTTCTCGACGTTCTATCACTTCCTCGCCATGCCGGACCTGCGGGCCTTCGCCAACGCCAGCTTCCCGTTCAGCCGTATGGCCGATCTCTCTGAATCCATTGTCGTTGTGCCAAAAACGCCAAACGAAGCGCAGGTCTCCACGCTGCTGGACACCATGGCGTCCGTGGGCGCACAGACCGGCTTACCGGCGATAAACGTCACCCTGACCGACGATGGCAGCCAGCTGCAGAACAAAGATGCTGACATCATGGTGATCGGCACCATCCCGGACAAGCTGAAGGATGACAAACGCGTCGACCTGCTGGTGCAGGCCACCCAGTCCTGGGTGAACACCCCGCTGCGTCAGACCGACTTCCCGAGCATTATGCCGGATGACAATGGCCGTCAGGCTGGGGCGCAGACCGCCATTACGTCGCAAGGCCCGATGGCGGCAATTGTGGGCTTCCAGTCGCCGTATCACGACCAGCGTAGCGTGATTGCGCTGCTGGCGGACAGCCCGCGCGGGTATGAGCTGCTCAACAACGCCATGAACGACAGCGGTAAACGTGCTGCGATGTTTGGCTCGGTAGCCGTCATTCGTGAATCCGGCGTCAACAGCCTGCGCGTCGGGGATATTTACTATGTCGGGCATCTGCCGTGGTTTGAGCGTCTGTGGTATGCGCTATCGAACCATCCGGTGCTGCTGGCCATTCTGGCCGCCGTCAGCGTCGTGCTGCTGGCGTGGGTGCTGTGGCGTCTGCTGCGTATCATCAGCCGTCGTCGCCTGAACCCGGATCGTGAGTAAGTTGTGATGAAAGCCTTACGCTGGTACGTATTCGCCGCGATGATGCTGGCGGTGACGGATCTCCGCGCCGCCTGCACCTGGCCCGCCTGGGAGCAGTTCAAACAGGACTACATGAGCGAAGGCGGGCGCGTCATTGATCCCAGTGACGCGCGCAAAATCACCACCTCGGAGGGGCAAAGCTACGGGTTATTCTTTGCCCTTGTCGCCAACGACCGTAAAGCGTTTGACCAGCTGCTGGCGTGGACGCGCGACAACCTGGCCGAAGGCGATTTAACGCAGCACCTGCCCGCCTGGCTGTGGGGGCAGAAGAACAAAGAGACCTGGGCGGTCATCGACGATAACTCCGCGTCGGACGCCGATATCTGGATCGCCTGGTCGCTGCTGGAGGCGGGGCGGTTGTGGAAAAATCCTGACTATACCCGCACCGGCAACGCGCTGCTTGAGCGCATCGCCCGTGAGGAAGTGGTGAAAGTGCCGGGGCTTGGCTCCATGCTGCTGCCGGGAAAAGTCGGCTTTGCCGAAGAGAACGCCTGGCGTTTTAACCCCAGCTATCTCCCGCCGCAGCTGGCAAGCTACTTCACCCGTTTTGGCACCCCCTGGACGACGCTGCGTGAAACCAATCTGCGCCTGCTGCTGGAGACAGCACCCAAAGGCTTCTCCCCGGACTGGGTGCAGTACCAGAAAAGCAAAGGCTGGCAGCTAAAACAGAGCACCTCCCTTGTGGGGAGCTACGATGCGATCCGCGTTTACCTGTGGGCAGGCATGATGAACGATAAAGACCCGCAGAAAGCCCGGCTGCTGGCGCGCTTCCAGCCGATGGCGGCGACAACCGCTAAACAGGGTTTGCCCCCGGAAAAAGTCGACATCGCGACGGGGAAACGAACGAATGACGGCCCGGTCGGGTTTTCGGCCGCGTTGCTGCCCTTTTTGCAAAATCGCGATGCGCAAGCGGTTCAACGTCAGCGCGTGGCCGATCGTTTTCCCGATAACAACGCCTATTACAGCTATGTACTGACCCTCTTCGGACAAGGGTGGGATCAGCACCGTTTTCGCTTCACCGCACAGGGTGAATTAATACCGGATTGGGGCCAGGAATGCGCAAGTTCACAGTAAATCTACTCAGTTTATCGCTTGGCCTGGCGCTCATGCCGATGGCTCAGGCCGCCAACTCGCCGCAGCAGCAGTTGCTGCTGGAGCAGGTGCGCCTGGGTGAATCGATGCAACGTGAGGATCTGGTCCGCCAGTCGCTGTATCGCCTTGAGCTTATCGATCCCAACAATCCGGATGTCATTGCCGCCCGCTTGCGTTACCTGCTGCGACAGGGCGATACCGGCGCTGCGCAAAAAGCGCTGGACCGCCTGAAGGAGATCGCCCCCGGCTCCGGCGCCTACCAGTCTTCCCGCAATGCGATCCTGCTCTCCACGCCGGACGGGCGTCAGGCACTCCAGCAGGCCCGTCTGCTGGCCTCGACCGGCCATACCCAGGAGGCGATTGCTGCCTATGACAAACTCTTTTCCGGTAACCCGCCGGGCGCCGAGCTGGCTTCCGAATACTGGAACGTGGTGGCGAAAGATCCGGCCCGCCGCAATGCGGCCATTAACCAGCTGAAAAAAATCAATACCGACAATCCGGGGAATACCCAGCTTCAGGCCACGCTGGCGCAGCTGCTTTTCCAGACTGAACGCCGGGACGAAGGTTTCGCGGTCCTCCAGGAGATGGCGAAATCCAACAGCGGTCGCGGCCAGGCGTCGGATATGTGGTATGAGCAGATCAAAGATCGGCCGACCAGCGCGGCCAGCGTCAGCGAGCTACAGAAATACCTGAGCGTGTTTAGCGACGGCGACAGCGTCACGGCTGCGCGTTCTCAGCTGGAAGCCCAGCAAAAACAGCTCGCGGATCCGACCTTCCGTGCCAAAGCCGAAGGGCTGGCCGCCGTAGATGCCGGGCAGGGCAGCAAAGCTGTTGCCGAACTGCAAAAGGCCGTCAGCGCGAATCATACTGACAGCGAAGCCATTGGCGCGCTGGGGCAGGCCTATTCCCAGAAAGGCGATCGCGCCCGCGCGGTGGCGCAGTTCGAAAAAGCGATTGCGCTCGACCCGCAGAGTGATAACCGGGGCAAATGGGACAGCCTGCTGAAAGTCAACCGCTACTGGCTGTTGATCCAGCAGGGGGATGCCGCCCTGAAAGCCAACGATACCGCGCAGGCGGAGCGCTTTTACCAGCAGGCGCGTAACATCGACAATACCGACAGCTATGCGGTGCTGGGCCTGGGCGATGCCGCCACGGCGCGTAACGATAACGCAGCGGCTGAGCGTTACTATCGCCAGGCGTTGCGCATGGACAGCGGGAACAGCAACGCGGTGCGCGGTCTTGCCAGGCTCTACCGCGCGCAGTCCCCGGAAAAGGCGGCGGAATTTATTCAGTCTCTCTCTGCCAGCCAGCGTCGCAGTATTGATGATATCGAGCGCGGGCTGACCAATGACCGTTTGTCCGCCCAGGCGGAGCAGCTGGAAAACGAAGGGAAATTCGCGCAGGCTGCGGACATTCAGCGCCGTCGTCTGGCGCTCTCGCCGGGCGACGTGTGGATCACCTATCGCCTCTCACGCGATCTCTACAGCGCCGGGCAGCACGGCCAGGCGGATAATCTGATGCGCCAGCTCGCCAGCCAGAAACCGGGCGACCCGGAGCAGGTGTACGCCTACGGCCTGTACCTCTCCGGTAACAATCAGGATCGCGCCGCGCTGGCCCATCTCGACACGCTGCCGCGTGATAAATGGAACGGGAACATTCAGGAGCTGGCGGATCGTCTGCAAAGCGATCAGGTGCTGGAAACGGCAAACCGCCTGCGCGACAGCGGAAAAGAGCAGGAGGCCGAAACCCTGCTTCGCCAGCAGCCGACCTCCACGCGTATCGATCTTACGCTGGCAGACTGGGCGCAGCAGCGCGGCGACAACGCTACAGCAAAAACCGCCTACGGCACCGTTTTACAACGCGAGCCGCAAAACGAGGACGCACTTCTGGGGTTGACCGAAGTGTATATTGCCGAAGGCGATCGGCAGGCAGCGCGCGCCGAACTGGCAAAACTGCCTGCCACAGAAAACGGCCAGCCGCGCTCGCTTAACGTGCAGCGCCGGGTCGCTATGTCGCAGGCAGGGCTGGGTGACACCGCGGCGGCAGACCAGACCTTCAGCAAATTGATCCCGCAGGCGACGTCTCAGCCGCCGTCAATGGAGAACGCGCTGGTGTTACGTGATGCCGCCCGTTTTCAGGCGCAGAACGGCCAGCCTCAGCAGGCGCTGGAGACCTATAAAGATGCGATGGTCTCATCCGGCGTAACCACCACGCGCCCGGCGGACAACGACAGCTTTACCCGCCTCACGCGTAACGACGAAAAAGATGACTGGCTGAAGCGCGGCGTGCGCAGCGATGCCGGTGATTTATACCGTCAGCAGGATCTTAACGTGACGCTGCAGCACGACTACTGGGGCTCCAGCGGCACGGGAGGCTATTCCGATCTGAAAGCGCATACCTCCATGTTGCAGGTTGATGCGCCGTTGTCAGACGGCCGGATGTTCTTCCGAAGCGATCTGGTCAACATGGACGCCGGTTCATTTGCCACCACTAACGGCACCTACGATCCAAAATGGGGTACCTGTGCCGAAACGCCGTGCAGCGGCAATACCAACCAGTCGGCAAACGGAGCCAGCGTGGCCGTGGGCTGGCAGAATAAAACCTGGGCGTGGGACATCGGCACCACCCCGATGGGCTTCGACGTGGTAGACGTGGTCGGCGGCCTGAGCTACAGCAGCGATCTGGGGCCGATTGGCTACACCCTGAATGCCCATCGTCGCCCGATCTCCAGCTCGATGCTGGCCTTTGCCGGGCAGAAAGATACCAACACCGGCACCACCTGGGGCGGCGTTCGCTCAACCGGTGGCGGCGTTAGTATTAGCTATGACAAAGGCGAGGCGAACGGCGTCTGGTCGAGCCTGAACGTCGACAGCCTGACCGGCAAAAACGTTGAAGATAACTGGCGCGTGCGCTGGATGACCGGCTATTACTACAAATTAATCAACGAAAACAACGAGCGCCTGACGGTTGGCGTCTCTAATATGGTATGGCATTACGATAAAGATCTGAGTGCCTATACGCTGGGACAGGGCGGTTACTATAGCCCGCAGGAGTATGTCTCGTTCGCGCTGCCGGTGACCTGGCGTAAGCGCACCGAGAACTGGTCCTGGGAGCTGGGCGGCTCTGTCTCCTGGTCGCATTCGAAAACGGATGATGTGATGCGTTATCCGCAGCAGGGGTTAATCCCCACCAATGAGCCGGGCCGCTATACTGACCGGGGCGAGATGGAAACCGGGAGCAGCTCCTCCGGCACGGGTTATACCGCTCGCGCCATTATTGAGCGCCGCGTCACGTCCAACTGGTTCGTCGGTATGGGCGTGGATATTCAGGAAGCGAAAGACTATACCCCGAGTCATGCACTGCTTTACGTGCGCTATTCTGCCGCAGGCTGGCAGGGCGATATGGACTTACCGCCTCAGCCGCTCACGCCGTATGCGGACTGGTAATCGGATTTTACTTAATCCATTTGTAAGTCTCTCTTAAAAGCATAGCAATCGGGTATACTCAGGCGCACCGGGTTCACTCCCTGGTGCGCCCTGCGCTTCGAGTTTTGTGGAGAGTCATTTTGCGTGTCAGCCGTTCACTAACGATCAAACAGATGGCGATGGTTTCTGCCGTCACATTGCTGTTTGTCTTCCTTTTTTGCGTCATTTTGCTGTTTCATTCCGTACAGCAGAATCGCTATAACACGGCTTCGCAATTAGAAAGCATCGCCCGCTCGGTACGCGGCCCGCTCTCCTCGTCGATTCTGAAAGGGGATATCCCCGAAGCGGAAACCATTTTAAAACGCATTCAGCCTGCCGGTATCGTCAGCCGGGCGGATGTGGTCTTGCCGAACCAGTTCCAGGCGCTGCGGATGAGCTTTATCCCTGAACGTCCCGTCCCGATGATGGTGATGCGCATGTTTGAGCTGCCGGTCCAAATCTCGCTGCCGATTTACTCTCTCGAACGCCCGGCCAACCCCCAGCCGTTAGCCTATCTGGTACTGCAGGCGGACTCCTACCGCATGTATAAGTTCGTCATGAGCTGGGTCGCTACGTTAGTAACTACTTACTTACTTTTGACGCTGATGCTGAGTGTGGCGCTGACCTGGTGCATCAACCGGCTGATTGTGCACCCGCTACGCCGCATTGCCCGCGAGCTTAACGATTTATCCCCACAGGAGCAGGTCGGGCACCAGCTTGAGCTGCCGCGTCTTCACCATGACGACGAGATTGGCATGCTGGTGCGCAGCTACAACATCAACCAGCAGCGCGTGATGCGCCACCAGGCCGAGCTGAACAGCAGTGCTACTCGCTTCCCGGTCTCTGATCTGCCGAACAAAGCCTTCCTGATGGCGATGTTAGAGCAGACGGTGGCGCGCCAGCAGACGACCGCGCTAATGGTCGTGGCCTGTGAAACGTTGCAGGACACCGCGGGCGTGCTCAAAGAGAGCCAGCGTGAAATGCTGTTGCTGACGCTGGTGGAGAAGGTGAAATCGGTGCTCTCGCCGCGCATGGTGCTGACGCAGGTAAGCGGCTATGACCTGGTGATCATCGCCCACGGCGTGAAAGAGCCGTGGCACGCCGTTACGCTAGGTCAGCAAGTACTCACTGTTATTAATGAGCGGCTGCCGATTCAGGGCATTCAGCTGCGCCCAAGCGCGAGCATCGGGATTGCGATGTTCTATGGCGACCTGACGGCGGAACAGCTTTACCGTCGCGCCGTGTCGGCGGCCTTTACCGCCCGCCGTAAAGGCAAAAACCAGATCCAGTTCTTCGACCCGGAACAGATGGAAAAAGCCCAGCAGCGCCTGACGGAAGAGAGCGACATTCTGACGGCGCTGGATAACCGCCAGTTTGCCGTCTGGCTACAGCCGCAGGTGAATTTGCTCACGGGCGAGGTGAAAAGCGCCGAAGCGCTGTTACGCGTCCAGCAGCCGGACGGCGCATGGGAGCTGCCGGAGGGGCTGATCGAGCGTATCGAGTCCTGCGGGCTGATGGTCACGGTCGGTTACTGGGTACTGGAAGAGTCGTGTCGCCAGTTGGCGGCGTGGCAGGAGCGGGGCATTACCTTGCCGCTGTCGGTGAATGTCTCGGCGTTACAGCTGATGCACCCGACCATGGTCTCGGAGGTGCTGGAGCTGATCCACCGCTACCGAATCCAGCCTGACACCCTGATTCTGGAAGTGACCGAGAGCCGCCGCATTGACGATCCTAACGAAGCGGTCGCTATCCTCAAGCCGTTGCGTAATGCCGGTGTCCGCATCGCGCTGGACGATTTTGGCATGGGCTACGCCGGGCTGCGCCAGCTTCAGCACATGAAAACGCTGCCGGTAGACGTCCTGAAGATAGACAAAACCTTTGTCGACGGGCTGCCGAACGACAGCAGCATGGTGCAGGCTATCATTCAGATGGCGCGCAGCCTCAATCTGCATGTGATTGCCGAAGGCATCGAGACCGAGGCCCAGCGTCGCTGGCTGGCAGACGCGGGCGTAGAGGGTGGACAAGGCTTCCTGTTTGGCCGCGCCGTGCCGTCCGACGCCTTCGAAGAACGCTATCTTTCTGACGCTGACCGCCCCGCAAACCTGTAATTTGTTGCTGGCTTGTGCGAGCCAGCTCAAATTTCTTAACATTTGTGTTTCAAATTTGAACCTGGTTTATTTCTGTCCTGTTATGTGGGTGTTATTTTAAAGCCGCAGGTTAACCATAACCTTACAAAGCCTGTGGTTTTTCTTCCCAAGGACACCCTATGAAAACCTCGATCTTCAAGAGCCTTTACTTTCAGGTCCTGACGGCCATCGCAGTCGGTATTCTGCTTGGTCACTACTACCCTGAACTCGGCGCACAAATGAAACCGCTTGGCGACGCGTTCGTTAAGCTCATCAAAATGATCATCGCCCCGGTCATATTCTGTACGGTGGTGACCGGCATCGCTGGCATGGAGAGCATGAAGGCGGTTGGCCGCACTGGCGCCGTAGCGTTACTCTATTTCGAAGTGGTCAGTACCATTGCTCTGATCATTGGTCTGATTATTGTGAACGTGGTGCAGCCCGGCGCGGGCATGAACGTTGACCCGGCCACGCTGGATGCCAAAGCGGTGGCGATTTACGCCGAGCAGGCGAAAGATCAGGGCGTGGTCGCCTTCCTGCTGGACGTGATCCCGAGCAGCGTCATCGGCGCGTTCGCCAGCGGCAATATCCTCCAGGTTCTGCTGTTTGCCGTGCTGTTTGGCTTTGCCCTGCATCGCCTGGGCAGCAAAGGCCAAATCATCTGCAACGTGATTGAAAGCTTCTCGCAGGTCATCTTCGGCATTATCAACATGATCATGCGTCTGGCACCCATCGGGGCCTTTGGTGCCATGGCCTTTACCATCGGTAAATACGGTGTCGGCACGCTGGTGCAGCTTGGCCAGCTGATTATCTGCTTCTACATCACCTGTATTCTGTTCGTGGTGGTGGTGCTGGGGTCAATCGCGCGCGCGGCAGGTTTTAATATCTTCAAGTTTATCCGCTACATCCGCGAAGAGCTGCTGATTGTGCTGGGCACCTCCTCGTCCGAATCGGCGCTGCCGCGCATGCTGGATAAGATGGAAAAACTGGGCTGCCGTAAGTCGGTGGTGGGGCTGGTGATCCCGACGGGTTACTCCTTCAACCTGGATGGCACGTCCATTTACCTGACGATGGCCGCGGTGTTCATCGCCCAGGCAACCAACAGCCACATGGATATCTTCCATCAGGTCACCCTGCTGGTGGTGCTCCTGCTGTCTTCAAAAGGGGCGGCAGGCGTGACGGGCAGCGGGTTTATCGTGCTGGCGGCGACCATCTCTGCGGTGGGTCACCTGCCGGTGGCGGGTCTGGCGCTGATCCTCGGTATCGACCGCTTTATGTCTGAAGCCCGCGCCTTAACCAACCTGGTGGGCAACGGTGTCGCGACCGTCGTGGTGGCGAAGTGGGTGAAAGAGCTGGATCACAAAAAGCTCGACGATACGTTAAATAATCGTCCTGCCGAAGACAAAACCCCCGGTTTATCCTCCTGATATCTTAGCAATTGCCCGCATTCCCTTGTCGGAATGCGGGCGTCTGCGCATAATACCCCCTACATACCTGTCATAATTCGACAAAATTTTTTTTGGGTATATTTCACTTCGAACCGTGACGTTTCGAAGAACACGCGGTCTAATCCTCGTGTTTTCATCGTCATCTTTAAAGAGTGCTCACGTCACGAGATGCTCGTTTTAACCAGGAATGTTGATCAGGGGTTCACATGCAGGGCACAAAAATTCGACTCTTAACCGGCGGTTTGCTGATGATGGCAGCAGCCAGTTATGTGCAGGCAGATGCGCTCCAGCCAGACCCGGCCTGGCAACAAGGAACGTTAGCGAATGGGTTTCAGTGGCAGGTGCTCGCCACACCACAACGCCCCAGCGATCGCGTTGAAATCCGTCTGTCGGTGAATACCGGCTCCCTCACAGAAAGCACCCAGCAGACCGGTTTCAGCCATTTTATTCCCCGACTGGCGCTCACCCAGAGCGGCAGTTTGCAAGCGGTTCAGGTGCGTTCAATGTGGCAGCAAGCCATTGATCCCAAACGCCCGCTTCCACCGGCCGTGGTCTCTTATGACTACACCATGTTTAACCTGAGCCTGCCTAATAACCGTAACGATCTGCTGAAAGAATCGCTTACCTGGCTTGCGGACGCTACCGGCAAGCTGGCAATCACGCCTGAGACCATTAACTACGCGCTGAGCAACAGCGACATGGTCGCCACCTGGCCTGCGGATACCAAAGAGGGCTGGTGGCGCTATCGCCTGAAAGGCTCAACGCTGCTGGGCCATGACCCGGCCGAGCCGCTCAAGCAGCCAGTTGATATTGAGCAGGTTAAATCCTTCTACCAGCAGTGGTACACCCCGGACGCGATGACCCTCATTGTGGTCGGCAACGTTGACAGCCGCGCGGTAGTGGAGCAGATCAACAAGGCCTTTGGCGATCTGAAAGGCAAACGCGAAACCCCTGCGCCGGTGCCTACGCTCTCGCCGCTGCGGGCCGCGCCGGTCAGCATTATGACGGATACCGTGCGTCAGGACCGCCTGTCGATTATGTGGGATACCGCCTGGCAGCCTATCCGCGAATCCGCCGCACTGCTGCGCTACTGGCGTGCCGATCTGGCCCGTGAGGCGCTGTTCTGGCATGTTCAGCAGACGCTCAGCAAAAATAACGTGAAGAACATCGGCCTGGGCTTTGATTGCCGCGTGCTGTTCCAGCGCGCGCAGTGCGCCATCAACGTCGAATCACCGGGTGACAAGCTGAACGCCAATCTGGCCGTGGTGGCGAAGGAACTGGAGAAAGTGCGCAAAGATGGGCTGCCGGAAGAGGAGTTCAACGCTCTGGTCGCGCAGAAATCCCTTGAGTTGCAGAAGCTGTTTGCCACCTACGCCCGCGCGGATACCGACATCCTGATCAGCCAGCGTATTCGCTCGCTGCAAAACCAGGTGGTGGATATCGCGCCGGAGCAGTACCAGAAGCTGCGTCAGGACTTCCTCAGCGGGCTTACCGTCGATATGTTGAACCAGGATCTGCGCCAGCAGCTCTCGCAGGATATGGCGTTAATTCTGATGCAGCCGAAAGGCGAGCCGGAGTATGACATGAAGGAGTTGCAGGCGACCTGGAATGGCATTATGGCCCCTGTGGCCCCGACCGCACAGCCTGTGCCAGCGGACGATCTCCATCAGGATGCTACGGACATCCCGCAAGGGCAGTAACGCAGCAGAAGGCAAGGGTGCGGGCATTCGCCCGCACCGTTGTTATGCAGGCATCGCCTCGCGTGGAATGATGGCGCCACGATACTGAATCACCGTGCTTGCCGTCAGGTGTCCGCGCCGGGCGGCCGCTTCCGGCGTACCGCCCGTCAGACGTACCGCCAGATACCCCGCGCTAAATGAATCTCCCGCGGCGGTGGTGTCGATCACTTTCTCTTTATCTAATTTCACTGCCGGCACCTCAACCACGGCCTCACCTGCCACCGAGACCAGGCACGCGTCCGCGCCACGTTTAATCACCACCTCGTTTACGCCTGCGGCATGCGTGCGGGCAATCACCTCGTCGACCGGTTTTTCGCCCCACAGGGCATCTTCATCATCCAGCGTCAGGAAGGCGATATCGGTGCATGCCAGCATCTGCTGGTAAACCTGCTGTGTCTCTTCGCGGCTGGCCCACAGGCGAGGGCGATAGTTGTTATCGAAAATCACTTTTCCGCCGTTGGCACGGCATTCGTGCAGCAGGGAGAACAGCTTTTCCCGGCTGGTGGGGCTGAGGATGGCCAGGCTGATGCCGCTCAGGTAGAGGTAGTCAAAGGTGGCCAGCTCTTCGCAGATGGCGGCTGCGGCATCGCTCTCCAGCCAGAATTTCGCCGCCGCTTCGTTGCGCCAGTAATAGAACGTGCGCTCGCCGGTGCTGTCGGTTTCGATGTAGTACAGCCCCGGCAGGCGGTTTTCCATGCGCTGGATGAGCGCAGTATCAACATTTTCACTCTGCCAGGCGTCCAGCATTTGCTGGCTGAAGCTGTCCGTGCCCAGGGCGGTAACGTAGTTAACGCTGAGCGCGTCTGCAGCAGCCTGACGGGCAATATAGACGGCAGTGTTTAAGGTATCGCCACCAAAACCGCGGCTAACATCCGCTCCTTTTTGTGACAGCTCAATCATGCATTCGCCAATCACGGCAATTTTTTTGGACATAGTCGTGAACCTGAACAGAGTATTTACCAGCAGTGTGCGCTGAGTGGATTATGTGGTCAACTATATTAAAACGTCGTTCCATTAATTTTCATGAGCCAGCGCGTGTTCCTTGAAATTTCTGTCATCTTAATTTCATCTTCCCGGCGCGCTGAACATAAAGTTCTCAATGGCCGCGCCGATAACTCAGTGACGAGTCCAGAAAAGCCATCCCATACAACAGGACATCTGAAATGAAGTCAGAGCAGGTTATCCAGCGGCTGAGCACTACGCCTGAGGCAAGTATCGAGAACTTGCAGGAGCATCGCTACTGGCTGCAATGTGAGCGAACATACACCTATCAGCCCATCTACCGCACCGATGGACGCCTGATGGCGATTGAGATTTTGACGGTGGTCACGCACCCCTCAAATCCGTCGCAACGTATCGCGCCGGACCGCTATTTTGCGGAGGTGGCCGTGCGCCAGCGCATCGACGTGCTGGAAGAGCAGCTGGAAATGCTGGCAACGAAGCAGGCTTTCTTCGAGCGCCACGGCATCCTGGCATCGGTGAACGTGGATGGCCCCACCCTGATGGCGCTGCGCCAGAATAAGACGCTGCAGGAGCTGATTGCCCGCCTGCCGTGGATGCGCTTCGAGCTGGTGGAGCACGTCCGTCTGCCGCAGGACTCCTCGTTTGCCTCAATGTGTGAATTTGGCCCGCTGTGGCTGGATGATTTCGGCACCGGCATGGCAAACTTTTCTGCGCTGAGCGAAGTGCGTTATGACTACATCAAAGTCGCGCGCGACCTCTTTATCATGCTGCGCCAGACGCCGGAAGGGCGAAACCTGTTTACGCTTCTCCTGCAGCTGATGAACCGCTACTGCCAGGGCGTAATTGTCGAAGGTGTTGAGACGCTGGAAGAGTGGCGCGACGTGCAAAATTCCCCGGCTGCCGCAGCGCAAGGCTATTTCCTCTCTCGCCCGGTCCCGATGGATACCCTGGAAAACGTGATTACCCACCTCTGATCCGACCCTTTCCCTTTGTCTGTTCTATAGTTTTAGAGGCAAGGTCATTCAGGAAAGGGGACTAAAATGACAAAAACAACCAGGGTTATCGCCTGGACAGCAGGGATTTTCTTGTTGTTGATCGTGGTCGCAATCATCATTATCGCCACGTTCGACTGGAACCGCCTCAAACCGACCATCAACCAGAAAGTCTCAACCGAGCTGAATCGCCCCTTCGCAATACGCGGCGATCTGGGCGTGGTGTGGGAACGCCAGAAAGAGGAAACCGGCTGGCGAAGCTGGGTTCCCTGGCCGCACGTGCATGCGGATGACATTATCCTGGGTAACCCACCGGATATTCCGGAGGTCACCATGGTTCATCTGCCCCGCGTAGAAGCCACCCTGGCACCGTTAGCGCTTTTGACCAAAACGGTGTATCTGCCGTGGATCAAGCTTCAGCAGCCTGATGCGCGCCTGATCCGTCTCTCTGAAAAAAACAATAACTGGACGTTCAACCTCGCCAGCAGCGAGGAAAAAGATCCCAATGCTCAGCCGTCGGCGTGGTCTTTCCGCCTTGATAATATTCTCTTCGATCGCGGGCGGATCGCCATCGACGATAAGGTCAGCAAAGCGGACGTGGAGATCCTGGTCGATCCGCTGGGCAAACCGCTGCCGTTTAGCGAAGTGACGGGCAGCAAAGCGAAAGGGGACAAGGCGAAGGCGGGCGATTACGTCTTCGGCCTGACCGCGAAAGGGCGCTACAACGGCCAGCCGCTGACGGGTAAAGGGAAAATCGGCGGGATGCTGGCGTTGCGCAGTGAAGGCACGCCGTTCCCGGTACAGGCAGACTTCCGCTCCGGGAATACGCGCGTGGCGTTCGTCGGAACGGTTAACGACCCCATGAAGATGGGCGGCGTCGACCTACAGCTGAAGTTCGCTGGCGATTCCCTGGGCGAACTGTATGACCTCACCGGCGTGCTGCTGCCAGATACCCCACCGTTTGAAACCGACGGGCACCTGGTGGCGAAAATCGACACCGAGAAATCGTCGGTCTTCGATTACCGCGACTTCAATGGCCGCATCGGTGACAGCGATATTCACGGTTCTCTCACCTACACCACCGGCAAACCGCGCCCGAAACTCGAGGGCGATATGGAATCCCGCCAGCTGCGTCTGGCCGATCTGGGGCCGCTGATTGGCGTCGATTCCGGCAAAGGCACGAAGTCCAAAGAGGTGAAGAAAGATCTTCAGCCTGCGGGCAAAGTCCTGCCGTACGACCGCTTTGAAACCGATAAGTGGGATGTGATGGACGCGGATGTGCGCTTCAAGGGCAAGAAAATCGAGCACGGCAGCACCCTGCCGATAAGCAATCTCTCCACCCACATCATCCTCAAAAATGCCGATCTGCGCCTGCAGCCGCTGAAGTTCGGCCTGGCGGGCGGGACCATCTCGTCGAACATCCATCTTGAAGGCGATAAAAAGCCGATGCAGGGGCGGGCGGATATTCAGGCGCGCCGGCTGAAGCTGAAAGAGCTGATGCCAAACGTCGAGTTGATGCAGAAAACCCTGGGTGAGATGAACGGTGACGCCGACATTCGCGGCGTGGGGAACTCCGTTGCCGCGCTGCTGGGCAGCAGTAACGGTAACCTGAAACTGCTGATGAACGACGGGCTGGTCAGCCGCAACCTGATGGAGATCCTCGGGCTGAACGTCGGTAACTTCATCATCGGGCAAATTTTTGGCGACGATGAAGTACGTGTGAACTGCGCGGCGGCGAATCTGGACCTGGTGAACGGCGTGGCGCGTCCGCAGATCTTTGCCTTCGACACCGAGAATGCGGTGATTAACGTGACCGGTACGGCCAGCATGGCCTCTGAGCAGCTGGATTTGACCATCAATCCAGAGAGTAAAGGGTTCCGTATCATCACCCTGCGTTCACCGCTGTACGTGCGCGGCACCTTTAAAAACCCGCAGGCGGGGGTGAAAGCCGGGCCGCTGATTGCTCGCGGTGCGGTTGCCGCAGCGCTCGCCACGCTGGTGACGCCTGCCGCGGCGCTGCTGGCATTGATCTCGCCGTCAGAAGGGGATGCGAACCAGTGTCGGGCGATACTGTCGCAGATGAAGAAGTAACAACCCCCTCTCCCACAGGGAGAGGGAGCAAACACTAAAAAAGGCAACTTGCGTTGCCTTTTTACGTTTATAACGACTGATGCTTCGTCTCATGCGTCAGCAGCAGCGCTATCAGCGTCAGCGCCGCCATGGCCGCCAGATAGACCCCGACATAGAACAGACCATAATTCGCCTGCAGCCAGGTCGCGATATACGGCGCAACGGATGCCCCCAGAATCGACGAGACGTTATAGGAGAACGAGGCACCGGTGTAACGCACTTCGGTCGGGAACAGCTCCGGCAGCAGCGCGCCCATTGGGCCAAAGGTCAGCCCCATCAGGCTCAGGCCAATCAGCAGATAGGCCATCACCAGCGCAGGGCTGCCTGAACTCAGCAGCGGCGGGAAGACAAACAGGGCAAACAGAATAATCAGCGAGGTGATCACAATCATGCTCGCGCGACGGCCAAACTTGTCGGCCAGCAGGCCCGCAACCGGCACCATCACGCCAAAACCAATGACCGCCATCATCAACATCCACAGCACTTCGTTACGCGGCAGACCCAGGCCAACTGGCGCAGCGGCGGTGCTGTAGGTCATGGAGTAGACGGTCATGATGTAGAACAGCGTATAGGTCGCCAGCATGATAAAAGTGCCGAGCACGGTTACGCGGACGTGTTTGGTCAGCAGCGTACCCAGCGGCACTTTCACCTGTTTTTTAGCCGCGGCCACTTTGGCGAAGACCGGCGTCTCGTGCAGGGAGACCCGCACGTACAGGCCAATCAGCACCAGCACCGCCGAGAAGATAAACGGAATACGCCAGCCCCAGCTCATGAACTGTTCGTCCGTCAGCAGCCACGAGAGCAGCAGGAAGGTGCCGTTGGCAAAGAAGAAGCCAATCGGCGCGCCCAGCTGCGGGAAGGAGCCATACAACGCGCGCTTGTGCGCCGGGGCGTTCTCGGTCGCCAGCAGCGCCGCGCCACCCCATTCACCCCCGAGGCCCAAACCCTGGCCAAAACGCGCCAGTGCCAGCAGGACCGGTGCCAGAATGCCGATGGTTTCATAGGTCGGCAGCAGGCCAATCGCCACGGTGGAGATGCCCATCGTCAGCAGCGAAGCCACCAGCGTGACCTTGCGACCCACGCGGTCGCCAAAGTGTCCAAACAGCGCCGAGCCAATCGGACGCGCCACGAAGGCGATGGCGAAGGTTGCCAGAGACTGGAGCGTGGCTGCCGTCGGGTCGCCCTGCGGGAAGAAGATATGCGGGAAGACAATAACCGCCGCGGTGGCGTAAATGTAAAAGTCGAAGAACTCAATGGCGGTGCCAATCAGCGAGGCGACGACGACTTTATTGCGCGAGTTTAACGGAACCTGTTCCGCTTCGGAGTCGAGTGTGGTGGCTGTTGCTTGCATAATATTTTCTTATTTTTGGACGAACGAACGGCCATATTAGGCATAGCAAAAGCGACATTTCAATCTGTAACAAACCTGCGTGCTGGCGATAAAATCAACAAAAAGCGGATAATATTCAGACCAGCAAAATCCCTTCCATGAAATGCTTCACAGTTTTTAAATATCAGCGGATAAAACTGGTTTTTGGTTAAATAAAAGTTACGGACTGGATTTATATGCTGAAATGATGAATCGGGCTGACATTTCAGCCCGATACGCTGTTTAGCGGTGCGTTTTGCCCGGCATGCGCGGGTCATCTTTGTACTCTGCGGTGGCAATCCATGCGGCGCAGAACAGCGTCAGACGGGCAAAGAAGTAGAAGAACGCCATCAGCCCCAGCACCGAACCAAACGCCGCGCCGGACGGCGATTTGACCAGCGAAGGCAGGGTGTAGGTCATCACGATTTTAATCACCTCAAAACCTACTGCCGCAATGAACGTCCCGCGGATCAGCGCCTTCTTGCGCGGGCGGTGGCGCGGCAATCGCCAGAAGATCCAGAAGAACAGCAGGTAGTTAGCAAAGATGGAGATCGCAAGCCCGATGCCGCGCCAGGCGGGCTTCAGCCAGTCGATGTAATCCAGGTAGAGTGCGGAGATAATCATCTGCTGCGCCGACCCTGCGACGGAGGTGATGGAGAGGGTCACCACCAGCGCCACCAGCAGGCCTATCAGCGAGATAAAATCGCGGAAATATTTTACCCAGATTTTCTCCTGATCCTGCGGCGTGCGCTCCCACACATCGCGCGACTGCGCGCGGATGGCTTCGCGCAGGTTGCCCATCCAGTTCACGCCCGAGTAGAGCGCAATCAGCAGGCCGACGATCCCGACGGTGGTACGCTGCTGCACGGCGGTATTGATGGTGCTTTTGAGCGTCGTGGCGAGCGTCTGGTCGCTGACGTTGGTCAAAATTTTATTGAAGATGTCCTGCAAAAGCGTCGGATGCGATGCCAGTACAAAACCGGCGGCGGCAAAAGAGACCATCAGGATCGGGATCATCGACAGGAAGGAGAAGTAGGTTATAGCCGCGCCAAACTGGTTCCCCATACGGTCGTTGAAGCGTTCGGCGGCGCGGATGAGATGCGCAATCATCGGACGGCGCTGAATTTTTTCCGCTGTGCTGGTCACCGCCGCGAGCGCCGAGTTGGGTTTGTCCGGCGTTTTCTCCTCCTCCGGTTTGGTGTCCATCTTTTTGATGGGATCGTAATCTAATTCTTGAGTGGGTCGTTGCGGGTTATTTTCCGGCGTCACGCGCATTTTCCTTTTTCGTTTGGCTGGATGTTATTGAATTATAGCTTGCGGCTAGTCCACGTAAGCTTTTGTGAGTTCAGTGAGCCATTCCATGAACAGATGCACCCGGCGGGAGAGGTTGCGGCGGTGGGGATAAATCAGTGAAACGGGCATCGGCTCAGCGCGATACTGGGGAAGGATCTCCGTGAGCTTCCTGGCGCGGAGCGCATCACGCACCCCGACGCGAGGCACCTGAATAATACCCAGCCCGGCAATGCAGGCGGCCTGGTACGTCTCCGTGCTGTTAACCGTCAGTACTCCGCCCGTTTTAACCCACTGCGTGGTGCTGCCGTTGTAGAACTCAAACCCCTGCGGCCGCGTGCCCAGCGTCGCAGAGTAGTGGATGACCGCATGCGAGGCCAGGTCGTCCAGCGTCTCAGGATAGCCGAAACGCGTCAGATAGTCCGGGCTGGCGCAGTTAATCACCGACAGTTTGCCGAGCGGGCGGGCGATAAGCCCGGAGTCCTTTAGCGCACCCACGCGAACCACGCAGTCGAATCCTTCCCGAATCACATCCACCAGGCGGTCGCTGCTGCTCAGCTCCAGTTCAATACCGGGATACTGCTGCAAAAAAGCCGGCAGTTTCGGGATGACTAAATTTCGAGCAATGCCGACCGGCATATCCACGCGCAGGCGCCCGCTGATGCTTGAGGGGTCGTGCTGGAACATGCCGTCCAGTTCGTCGAGATTGGTGAGCAGATCTTTTGCCCGCTCGTAATAGACCATGCCGTCCTGCGTCAGGCTCACGCGCCGCGTGGTGCGGTGCAACAGCTGCGTGCCCAGCTGGTTTTCCAGCGCCTGAATTTGCCGGGAAACGCTCCCCTTCGGCAGGCTCAGCGTCTCTGCCGCACGGGAAAAACTCTCCAGTTCAGCGACGCGGAGGAAAAGCTGCATTGCGTGAATTTTATCCATAGGCGCGGCTCATTGTTATTCAACCTGAAACAGTGAAGCGTTTTTAGCTCTCTTTATTGATTTTCTATCACCTAATAAGCTCTTACTCAATCTCCATAACAACCGAAACGAGGTTTCTTATGAACGAACGTATTGCATTAGTGACCGGCGGGAGCCGTGGGCTGGGTAAAAACGCGGTGTTAAAGCTGGCCGCCGAGGGCGTGGGTATTATCCTGACGTGGAACAGCAGCCAGCAGGAAGCGCTGGACGTCGTGCATGAAATTAAAGCCAACGGCGGCAAAGCGGCAGCATTGCAGCTTAACGTCGGCGATATTGCCAGTTTTGAGGGCTTCGCTCAACGCATGCAGGAGATCCTCCAGACCGTATGGCAGCGCGACAGGTTTGATTATTTAGTAAACAATGCGGGGACGGGCCTGTACGCTCCCTATACCGAGACGACGGAAGCGCAGTTTGACGAGGCGCTGAACATCCATTTTAAAGGCCCGTTCTTCCTCACCCAACGCCTGCTGCCAATGATGAACGACGGCGGGCGGATCCTGAACGTGTCGAGCGGGCTGGCCCGTTTCACCCAGCCCGGTTCCGGCACCTATGCGGCCATGAAGGGGGCGATGGAGGTATTAACCCGCTATCAGGCGAAAGAGTTGGGCGCGCGCGGTATCGCCGTCAATATCATCGCCCCCGGCGCGATTGAAACCGATTTTGGCGGCGGACGCGTGCGCGACAACGCCGGGCTTAATCAGCAGTTGGCCGCGCAAACGGCGCTGGGGCGTGTGGGCCTGCCTGACGACATTGGCAATGCCATCGTGGCGCTGCTCAGCGACAGGCTGGGCTGGATGAACGCGCAACGGATCGAAGTGTCGGGCGGGATGTTCCTGTAAGCGAAAATCCAACGGACTTAAGAAAATCCTTAAGACAGATGTGTCGAATTCGCGGCAGATTTTACGAACGGCCGGTGATTTGTAACCTGGCCGTTCATTGAGTTTTATCTTAAATTCCTCCCCGCTAGAATCCCCCCTCGCGTTTCTCAGAGGGAGGAAAACAATGCGAGTAATCATGTTTGACAGGCAGTCAATATTTATTCATGGAGCGATGAACAGTCTGCAGCAGTTAATTCCGGAATTAAATATCACAGGTACCCGTCAGGCTGATGAATTTTGGACACTTTTGTCTGCATCACCTTCCGCGATTGTCATGATTGATGGCAACATCATTCAGGATGACGGCATGGCCCTGCTTGAGGAGATCGTGTACCGCTTTCCGGGGGCGCGGGTCGTTATGGTGTTATCCAGGAAAGATCCGCGGTGGGTCGGGCAGTTGATGAAGCGCAACGTCATGGCGATCGTTGCCCGCAATGCCCGCCCGGAAATCTTCAGCGCCGCGCTGGATTCGGTCTGTGCCGGGATGGCATGCATGCCGGGAGAGTGGCTTCAGCCACAGCCGCAGCAGGAGCTGTCTGCTCTGAGCGACCGCCAGCACGACGTGCTCAAGCTACTGGCTGCCGGGGAGTCGAATAAAGAAATTGGACGCTCGCTGAACATTAGCGCCGCGACGGTAAAAGCCCATCTGGAGACGGTTTTTCGTCGGCTGGACGTCAAAAACCGCACCCAGGCGGCGATGATCTACACCCGCATGACGGCCTGATGCAGCGCCGTTTCTGAAAGGGGGGTATCACCCAGGCTAAATATCCATGCCACCAGCGTATCGTGCTGCCGCTGGGTCAAAGGCCGGGTGATATTTTCCCTTAGCAGCGCCTCGCATATGCGAAGGTCGTTCTCCAGCAGCATGTCTGCATCGTCGGGCGTGATGATGATGTCAAAATGTTCCCACGCGCGAATAACGTGACCATATCCAATGACCCACACACCCTGTGCATCCCGATACTTCTCAAGGGAAAGTCCCTGCTGTTTTTTAATTAACTCTACGGCAGCAAGCGATATTTGAAGCGAGTAACCATTCATATACGTTTCCTCTTTCTGACGCTACTGTAGAGGAAACGATGTACAGGACATATCCGCCAAATGGCTGTGGATCACCGATGGCTGGCGAGAACGTCCTTTTTCAGCAGACCGAACAGCCAGTCGTTATGCCAGCGTCCGGCCAGCTGATAGCTCTCGCGCAGCTCGCCTTCCAGCCGGAAACCCGCCTTTTCAAGCAGCCCCCGCGAGGCCAGGTTGCCCGCCGTCACGGTCGCCGTCAGCCGACGAATTTTCCCCTCATCGAAGGCGAAATCCCGCAGCGCCACCAGCGACTCATATCCGTAGCCTTTTCCCTGCGCTGACGGGGCGAACAGAAAGCCCACTTCGGCACAATCATCTTCACGATGAATGTATCCCGTCACCCCCAGCGGCGTCTGGGTGGCGGTATCACGCACCACCAGACAGAGCCAGTGCGGGCTGCCGGGTTCCCACGGAGTAAGTCGGGAATCAAATGCGACGCGGATCTCCGCCTCCGGGCGCGCTTCTGTGATAAAACGCATCACGTCCGGGTGCTGCTGCAGGGCCAGAAAAAAGGGCCAGTCCTGTTCCTGCAGCAGCGAGCAGGTGAGGCGTGATGTGGTAAAACCAACCATGGGGCTTCTCCGGAGACATTTATCAGGATTATAGAGTTGTCACTTTATTTCAACAAAAAGTCAGGTATGTTTATAACGTCGTATAAATAAAAAGAAAAAAGGCCTGCGCGTGGTCCACTTTGGTGTATTCGTTGCCTCTCAAGGAAAATAATGACACTCAGCACATCACATCATATTCGTGAGCAGTTTGAACACTGCCTGGCGGTTATTCGTCAGGCGTCGGTGGAAATATTACTTCTCCTGAATGTGCATGTCTCTGAAGGTAAAGATCCGCGCTGGTTCCTTGAGCAGCTGGACAGCGCCCGCCTGGCCCAGGGGGGATGGACGGGCGTGGCGAAACAGCTCAACCTGAACGACGCTGAAATGTCGGAATTTACGCTCCAGCTGCGCCTTCTGCAGCAGCGCGTTCCGCAGTACGAAAGCGGTCAGGACGTCAGCGAAAATCAGCTGATTGCCGCGATGCGCTTCGTCACCACGCTGGAGCACCTGCGCCTGCAACAGCCGCTGCTGACCTACAGTACCGATCTGATGCCCGGTAGCGAGCTGCAACAGCAGCAGGCGCACAAGCAGGTTCGGGCGATTGAGCTGATGATTAAAGGGCTGATTCAACAGGCGTGGCCCGATCCGACCCGGCTGAACAACCATCTTAAAACCCTGTTCAACGCCGACCGCGTGCGCCGCTGGCTGAAAATGGGGGAAATTAACGACGTCCTGAGCGGCATGATGTTCAGCGAACTGGCGCAAATGCTGGTGGATAAACGTGAATTTAGCCGCTATTACGCGTCATTGTTTAACGACCCGATGATGCTGACCTTGCTGGTCGAGCCGCGTAAAACCCTGCAAACCTTCCTCGAAGATATTCGGCAAATCCGCAATAACATTACGGTACAGCAGGCGCTGAGCCCGGCGCAAATTCAGCTGCTGGATAACTACTATTCCCAGATTACCCGCCCCGTACAGCGCGCGTTTGAAGAGGGGCGAACCCGTATCAACCCGGCAGGGCTGATGGCGGTGGATGCCGCCGGGCTGCATGCCTTCTGGGAAAATGCGCAGAAGATGGACCGCATCACCGGCGGCGATCTCTTTGAAGTGCGCGATACCATTGAAAAACCGACCCAGCGCGCGCCGCGTTCGCCTGAGCAGCGCGAGCAGCTTATCTCGGGCGCGCTGTGGGGCGCCGTGGGGGTGATGGTGATTGCCATTGTCGTCGGAGGATTTTGGCTGGTCACCAGCAGCAAACCTCAGCAGGCCACGGCACGCGCCGCCGAGCCGTCCCCGCCACAGGAAATGCGCGAAACCCCGTCCTCGCGCGAGACGCTAACGCGGATGGGCGTCACCTGGGACGAGAGTAACTTCCGTTCCGCCATCAACCGTAACGATACCCGCGTTGCGCTGCTGTTCCTGCAGGGCGGGATGGACTGGAAGGTGTCGTGGACAGAGCAGGCGCTGTCAGCGGATTATGATGACGTGCTGGAGCTGTTGCTGCGCTATCACCCGCAGATGGTCGAGCAGAAGCCGTGCCGCCGCTTTATCAACACGCTTAGCCACGCTATGTCAAACGGTGAACCGCTGACATCAATGCGTAAGCAATTTTTAAAAGCGTTCTGCACCGTCCCGGCGGTGGTGAAGCGCCAGCAGCACGACGCGGACATGGCGAAGCGCCGGGCGCTGGCACAACCGGATGCGACAACGAAAAAATGGCAGTCTATTCAGACCGCCATTTATGATGTGATTCGTTGATTTCCTCCCTCTCCCAGTGGGAGAGGGCCGGGGTGAGGGCATCAGACCGCACCCCACTCACGGTTCTCCGTACAACCCAATCAATCGGCGCACCACGCCGTTGGTCCAGCCGAATCCGTCCTGCAGAGGATATTCCCCCCCGCCACCTTCGCGCGGGGTACTGCTGGCGATGTGGTACTTCTCGATCATCTTGTGATGCGTTTTGTAGAAGACGTTGACCGTCTGCAGCCAGCTCCATGCAATCTCATCGCCCAGCGAATCATTGCCGTACTGTTTGAAGCCCTGGATCGCCATCCACTGCAGGGGTGCCCAGCCATTCGGCTTATCCCACTGCTCGCCGGTCTCATACTCGGTTGCCATGATGCCGCCCGGAGTCAGCAGGCGCGCTTTCACCGTGTCCGACAGCCGCTCGGCCTGCTCGTGCGTGGCCATCCCGACGTAAAGCGGCACAATGCTTGCCGCAGAGAACAGCGCCATCTCCTCGCGTCGCCAGTCGTAATCGCGATAACAGCCGTTTTCTTCATCCCACAGATAGCGGTTCACCGCGGCACGGCGGTCGCTGGCCTTCTGGCGGAACTGTTCGGCGGTCTCTTTATCCCCTTTCGATGCCGAAATATTGGCGATCGCGCTTTCCAGCTTGAACAGGAAGGCGTTCAAATCGATCGGGATAAACTGGGTGGTCCGGATGCTGGCAAGCCGACCCGGATCCCGCAGCCAGCGGGAGGAGTAGTCCCAGCCGGAGGCCGCCCCCGCGCGCAGGTCACGATAGACCTCATTCGGCGGGCGGCCAGAATGTCGGGCCGTTTCCACATCCTCAATCCAGGATTCGTCACGCGGCGTGTCACGGTCGTCCCAGTAGCGGTTCAGCAACGAGCCGTCCGGCATACGCACCGCGCTGCGATAGGCCTGGTTGAGCAGCAGCGACTCGGCGCCGTCCATCCAGAAGGCATATTCCATTTTCAGGTGATCAAGATAACGCTTTGCACCGCGCACGCCGTCCTCTTCGAACAGCTCTACCATCAGCGCAAACACCGGCGGCTGAGAGCGGCTGAGGTAGTAGGTACGGTTGCCGTTGGGAATATGCCCGTAACGTTCAATCAGCCAGGCGAAGTTATCCGCCATGCATTTCAGCAGGTCGTTACGGCCACTCTCCGCCAGACCCAGCATGGAGAAATAGGAGTCCCAGTAGTAGGTCTCGCTGAAGCGTCCGCCGGGCACGATATAGGCCTGGGGCAGCGCCAGCAGCGATGACCAGGGAATGTGATCCTGCGGCTCGCGCGTCAGCACCGGCCACAGGTTATCAATGTGCTCTTTCAGGGACAGGCCGGGGTCCGAAATATACTCTTTGCTGTAGTCCTCCGGCATCCAGAAATGATTTTCCACGAACCGTGCCAGGTCAAAATCACGATGGCGACGCACCTTACGGTAGCGGATCAGAATATCCAGCGGATCCATTTTGGGCGCGCAGTCAGGGAAGGTTTTGCTGTCCGCAAACAGTCGCGACGACTGGACGTGTTCAAACAGTTCAAGGTAGCGGTCTGCGGGCGTCAGGGCATCGGATGCCGGCAGCCCTTCAATCATTTCCGGTTCCGGCTCTGCCTCGATCATCTCATCCAGTTTTAACTCACAGGGATCGGTTTCGTAGCGCAGCTCTTCTGCAATGTCGAACTCGATATCCTCAACAATCTGTAGTTTCTGGTTGAACATGGTGTTCAGGACCTCCGGTTTTTGTCGTAACAAATACGGGTTTTTCCCGGTCATCTTTTAAGCGTAGACATTCGCTTCGGTTAATGCGGTGCGAAGTGTGCGGTTGATCACGCTTTCATAACGGTTGTCAATACTCTGAAAATTCAATATCTCATTGATTAGTAAATCGTTAATGGTGAATTTTCGGGAACAGGGCAGGAATAAAATTCAGAGCATTCAGTATTCCGCGTTCACGGTAAATGCCCTTGTCGCCAGCGCTATTCTCAGCGTTTTTTACGCTTTCATACAGGGCTTAATGCGCCTGTCGCGCATCGCCTGAAAGGCTGGTAGCGGCTTGGTGTGCTTTCTGGTTGGCACCTTCACTTTTTTCCATCGCCTTGCTGGCGGCTTTTTCCGCATGGGCGGCGCTATACGCGGCCAGATGGGAAATAACGATGGCATAAATACTCATTAATGAGACCCACAGAATACTGTTTTTCCACCACAGCAGGGTCGGAATAGTCAGTATCGCCCATACCAGGGCGAGGACGAGGTGCATTTTGGCCATCAGTTTGGCGGTGATCTTCACGTGCATTTTCATATCTCTAATCTTTATCCGTAATAACAGGCAAGCGCGTAGCGCCTTCTAAGATTAGTTAATTCCACCGCGCGCCGCGGTTAAATTTGTTACCGTTTGTACACCCGCTGGGTTTACCCGCCACAGGCATAAAAAAACCGGCCCGCGGGCCGGTTTTTGTCGCGGTTAAGACCGATCAGCGCATGGTAACAAACTCTTCCGCTGCCGTCGGGTGGATTGCCACGGTGTTGTCGAAATCTTTCTTCGTCGCGCCCATTTTCAGCGCCACCGCAAAGCCCTGCAGGATCTCGTCCATACCAAAGCCAATGCCGTGAATACCGACAATCTTCTCGTCCGCGCCGACGCAGACCAGCTTCATGCGGCAAGGCTGACGGTGAGAGGTAACGGCGGTGTACATCGCGGTAAAGGACGATTTATACACTTTCACCTGGTCATCGCCGTACTGCTCACGCGCCTGCGGTTCGGTTAAGCCCACGGTGCCAATCGGCGGGTGGCTGAAGACCACGGTCGGGATGTTGCGGTAGTCCAGATGCTCGTCCGGCTTGTTGTTAAACAGACGCTCGGAGAGGCGGCGGCCTGCTGCTACGGCAACCGGCGTCAGTTCAACCGCGCCGGTGTTGTCGCCTACCGCATAAATACCCGTTACGCTGGTGTTCTGGAATTTATCGACGACGATGTAACCTTTTTCATCGGTTTTCACGCCGGTAACCGCCAGGTTAAAGGTATCGTTCGCCGGTTCGCGACCAATCGCCCAGATCAGGCAGTCCACGGTCTGGCTGCGGCCGTCTTCCAGCGTCAGGGTCAGGCTGCCGTCGTCATTTTTCACCACGGCTTTCGGTACGGCATGGGTGTGCAGCGCTGGACCTTCGGCGTTCATCACTTCCACCAGCGTTTCGACGATCAGCGGGTCAAAGCTGCGCAGCGGTGCGTGTTTACGGACGAACAGATGCGCTTCAGCACCCAGGCCGTTGATCACGCCCGCCAGCTCAACCGCGATATACCCCGCGCCGACCACCGCAACGCGTTTTGGCAGGGCAGGCAGCTCGAAGAAGCCGTCAGAATCAATGCCGTATTCCGCACCCGGAATGTCCGGGTGGCTCGGACGGCCGCCGGTGGCGATCAGGATATGATCGGCGGTGATTGTCTCGCCGTTCACTTCGATCGTTTTCGCATCGACGAAACGGGCGAAACCGCGGATCACGTCAACGTTGTTCTTGCCCAGCACGTTATCGTACGAGGTATGGATCCGGTCAATGTAAGCGGTACGGCTGGCGATCAGCTTGTCCCAGTCAAAGCTATTGAGGGTGGTATCGAAGCCGTAGTCCGGGCCATACATATGAATAGCTTCACGGATTTGCGCCGCATGCCACATCACTTTTTTCGGTACACAGCCCACGTTCACGCAGGTGCCGCCCAGCGCTTTGGCTTCAATCAGCGCACACTTCTGGCCGTACATGGCCGCACGGTTGATCGAGGCGATGCCGCCGCTGCCGCCGCCGATTGCGATGTAGTCATAATGCTTAGTCATAGCTTTTATCCTTAATCGTGAATTGCCGCGATTGTATACCTGAAATCAATTGGTTCCACCAATGACTGCGATTACTCAGGCACGATCCAGCTGACGGTGGCGTGGCCTGTACCCGCGGGCACCAGCGTTTTGTGCAGCCAGGGCAGCACGTTGTTCATTTGCGCTTCGAGCTTCCACGGCGGGTTAATTACAATCATGCCGGAGGCGGTCATGCCGCGCTGGTCGCTGTCCGGGCGCACCGCCAGCTCAATCTGCAGGATTTTGCGGATGCCGGTAGCTTCCAGATCTTTAATCATGCGCTTGATTTGCGCGCGCAGCACCACCGGGTACCACAGGGCGTAGGTGCCGGTCGCAAAGCGTTTATAGCCTTCGTGAATGCCGGTCACCACCGCCTGATAGTCGGTTTTGATTTCGTACGGCGGGTCGATCAGCACCAGGCCACGGCGCGAAACCGGTGGCAATTTGGCTTTCAGCTGCTGGTAGCCATCGGCTTTATCGACGCGGGCGCGGTTATCTTTCTGAAATTCAGCGCGCAGCAGTGGGAAGTCGCTCGGGTGCAGCTCGGTCAGTTGAATGCTGTCCTGCTCGCGCAGCAGCTGGCGGGCAATCAGCGGTGAACCCGGGTAGTAACGCAGCTGGCCGCTGCGGTTAAAATGATTCACCACGCCGATGTATGGCTCCAGCTCGGCGGGCAGATCGTCCTGCTGCCAGACGCGGGCAATGCCTTCCAGATATTCACCGGTACGCTCGGCGTGCTCGCCGCTCAGCTGATAACGGCCCGCGCCGGCGTGGGTATCCAGATAGAGAAATGGCTTATCTTTCTCTTTGAGCGACTCGATGATCAGGCTCTGAACGGTATGTTTAAGAACGTCGGCGTGGTTGCCTGCGTGAAAGCTGTGGCGATAACTGAGCATGGATAGTGATATTCCGCTGAAAATGACGATTTGCCACAGTTTACAGCAGATCGGAACAGATTACCCGCAGGCCCGCGAAGCGCAGCGTCACCGGGCGCTTTTCCGCTACGGCTGGCATTGAAATCCTCTACACTTATCCCCATTACACAAACAATATGCACAGCGCCGGATGCGCGCTTCATTCACTCATTTCAACAGGACAGCGTTTATGACCAATCCATTACTGACGCCTTTTTCGTTGCCACCGTTTTCTAAAATTCTGCCCGAGCATGTGGTTCCAGCCGTTACCCAATCGCTGGAAAACTGCCGCGCGGCGGTAGAGAGCGTGGTAGCGCAGGGCGCGCCGTACACCTGGGAAAATCTGTGTCAGCCGCTGGCCGAAGTGGACGACGTGCTGGGACGTATTTTCTCCCCGGTCAGCCACCTGAACTCGGTGAAAAACAGCCCGGAACTGCGCGAAGCCTATGAACAAACCCTGCCGCTGCTCTCGGAGTACAGCACCTGGGTTGGTCAGCACGAAGGACTGTACAAAGCGTACCGCGACCTGCGCGACGGCGATCATTACGCATCGCTCAATACCGCGCAGAAAAAATCGGTTGATAACGCGCTGCGTGATTTCGAGCTGTCCGGAATTGGCCTGCCAAAAGAGAAGCAGAAGCGCTACGGCGAAATCGCCGCGCGTCTGTCCGAGCTGGGCAACCAGTACAGCAACAACGTGCTCGACGCCACCATGGGCTGGACGAAGCTGATTACCGACGAAGCCGAGCTTGCCGGGATGCCGGAAAGCGCGCTGGCGGCGGCGAAAGCACAGGCCGAAGCCAAAGAGCAGGACGGTTTCCTGCTGACGCTGGATATCCCGAGCTATCTGCCGGTGATGACCTACTGCGACAACCAGGCGTTGCGTGAAGAGATGTACCGCGCCTACAGCACCCGCGCGTCCGACCAGGGGCCAAACGCGGGCAAATGGGACAACAGCCCGGTCATGGCCGAGATCCTCGCCCTGCGTCACGAGCTGGCGCAGCTGCTGGGCTTTGAAAACTATGCCGACAAGTCCCTCGCGACCAAAATGGCGGAGAACCCGCAACAGGTGCTCGACTTCCTGACGGATCTCGCGAAACGCGCCCGTCCACAGGGTGAGAAAGAGCTGGCCCAGCTGCGCGCCTTCGCGAAGGCCGAGTTTGGCGTAGACGAACTGCAGCCGTGGGACATCGCTTACTACAGCGAAAAACAGAAACAGCACCTTTACAGCATCAGCGACGAGCAGCTGCGCCCGTACTTCCCGGAAAACAAAGCCGTAAACGGCCTGTTCGAAGTGGTGCAACGCATCTACGGCATCACCGCCAAAGAGCGTAAAGATATCGACGTCTGGCATCCGGACGTGCGTTTCTTCGAGCTGTATGACGAGAAAAACGAACTGCGCGGCAGCTTCTATCTGGACCTTTACGCGCGTGAGAACAAGCGCGGCGGGGCGTGGATGGATGACTGCGTGGGCCAGATGCGTAAAGCGGACGGTACTCTGCAAAAGCCGGTTGCCTACCTGACCTGTAACTTCAACCGTCCGGTGAGCGGCAAACCTGCGCTGTTTACCCACGACGAAGTGATCACCCTGTTCCACGAGTTCGGTCACGGTCTGCACCACATGCTGACCCGCATCGAAACCGCGGGCGTTGCCGGTATCAGCGGTGTACCGTGGGATGCGGTCGAGCTGCCGAGCCAGTTTATGGAAAACTGGTGCTGGGAGCCGGACGCGCTGGCGTTTATCTCCGGCCACTATGAGACCGGCGAACCGCTGCCGAAAGAACTGCTGGATAAAATGCTGGCGGCGAAAAACTACCAGGCGGCGATGTTTATTCTGCGCCAGCTGGAGTTCGGCCTGTTCGACTTCCGCCTGCACGCCGAGTTCAGCCCGGAGCAAGGAGCGAAAATCCTTGAAACGCTGGCCGAAATTAAGAAACAGGTCGCCGTTATTCCGGGGCCAACCTGGGGCCGCTTCCCGCACGCGTTCAGCCACATCTTTGCGGGCGGCTACGCGGCGGGTTACTACAGCTACCTGTGGGCCGACGTGCTGGCTGCAGACGCATACTCTCGCTTCGAAGAGGAAGGCATTTTTAACCGCGAAACCGGTCAGTCGTTCCTCGATAACATCCTGACGCGCGGCGGGTCTGAAGAGCCGATGGCGCTGTTCAAACGCTTCCGTGGCCGTGAGCCGAAGCTGGATGCCATGCTGGAGCATTACGGGATCAAAGGCTGATTGTTACGTGAAGATCTGCTTAGTAGATGAATCAGGCGCCGGAGACGGCGCCTTATCTGTTCTGGCGGCCCGCTGGGGGCTGGAGCACGATGAAGAAAACCTGATGGCGCTGGTGATGACGCCCGCGCATCTTGAACTGCGTAAGCGCGACGAGCCGAAGCTCGGCGGGATTTTTGTCGATTTTGTCGGCGGGGCAATGGCGCACCGGCGCAAATTTGGCGGCGGTCGCGGCGAGGCGGTGGCGAAAGCGGTCGGCATTAAGGGCAGTTATCTGCCGGACGTGGTGGATGCCACGGCGGGACTGGGGCGCGACGCCTTTGTGCTGGCCTCGGTCGGGTGCCGCGTGCGGATGCTGGAACGCAATCCGGTGGTGGCCGCGCTTCTGGACGATGGCCTGGCGCGCGGTTATGCCGACCCGGAGATTGGTCCGTGGCTGCAGGAGCGCCTGCAGCTGATCCACGCCTCAAGCCTGACGGCGCTCACCGACATCACGCCACGCCCGCAGGTGGTCTATCTTGACCCCATGTTCCCACATAAGCAGAAAAGTGCGCTGGTGAAGAAAGAGATGCGGGTGTTTCAGTCGCTGGTGGGGCCGGATTTGGATGCCGATGGCTTGCTGGCACCTGCTCGTCTGCTGGCGACAAAGCGTGTGGTGGTAAAACGCCCGGACTACGCGCCGCCGCTGGCGGATGTCGCGACCACCAACGCGGTGACCACGAAAGGGCACCGGTTCGATATTTATTCCGGTACGCCGGAATAAAAAAGCCGGGTGGCGGCTGCGCCTTACCCGGCCTACGTTCAATGCCGCTTGTAGGCCCGGTAAGCGTGAGCGCCACCGGGCGTTATGCATTTACTCGTCTTCTTCGTCACGCAGTGGAACAATCAACATATCCACGTGAACGGTGTTGATCAGCTGGCGCGCGGAGGACATCAGCTTGCTCCAGAAGTCCTGGTGATGACCGCATACCACCAGGTCCATATCGTATTTCTTAATCGCATCAACCAGCACCTGACCCAGATCGCCGCTACCGCTTAAGGTTTCGGTGATAGGATAACCTGCGTTGGTGGACAGTTCGCTCAGGGCATGGTGTGTCTCTTCGGAGATGCGTTTTTGCATATCACCGAGATTCACGTCAATCAGGCCGGTATAGAGATCGGAGTAATTCACGTCAACGTGAATCAGGGAAACTTTCGCGTTGTAAGGGCGTGCCATGGATACCGCTTTATCAACCAGTACTTTGCTCTCAGGTGAGAGGTCTACCGCGATGAGAATGTGTTTGTAAGCCATAGTGTTACTCCTTCCTTAAGTTATCGATGACTAAAAGAGAAAGCCGTCGTCTGATGCCTTCATTACGGCCCAGTTAAACAAAATTATCAAGCTTTGGTGTTGATAACGATTAACCTTGTGGCAAAAAAATTAACGGATCTCCTACACTATTTAATGAGCCGTTCGGATATTAAAACGCGAACCGGATCGACTTTTAGTCATTCTTTCACTGAACTGTCTGTCAGGGCATTGGGGTGCGGTAGCTCAGAAGGCTTTCTTCGTGGGCGGGCGCCGGGGAGGATGTATGATTAGCACCGTCGCATTGTTTTGGGCGTTATGCGTGGTTTGCATAGTGAATATGGCGCGCTACTTCTCATCGTTACGTGCGCTATTAGTGGTACTTCGTGGTTGCGATCCGTTGCTTTATCAGTATGTGGATGGTGGAGGATTCTTCACCTCGCATGGACAGCCCAGCAAACAGATGCGTCTGGTGGGGTATATCTATTACCAGCGCTATCGCGACCATCATGATGACGAATTTATCCGTCGCTGCGAACGCCTGCGTCGTCAGTTCATCCTGACCAGCGCCCTGTGCGGCCTGGTTGTAGTGAGTATGGTTGCACTGATGATTTGGCACTGAGCCTAAAAAAGGCGAGGTAAGCCTCGCCTTTGTTCATGTGATTCTGGGTGTCATCGTAAAACAGAGCCCGGAGGCTTTTGCCTGCTCGCAGAGGATACTGACCTCACCAATATCAGTTGACTGCGTCTTCACTGTAAACACTACAAGAGGGGATTTTTTGTCAGTCCCATTTTAGTACGTGGCGCGTTCATTCCAGGCGTCACTGTAGATGACGTTTCCGTCGCAATGCTTCCATGTGATTTTCTCATAGCGTATGAGAACCGTTTCAAGGTGTGTACCGGTGCTTGCGCCCGGAAACAGATCGGGTGTGATTGACGTTATTTTTACACCTTCCAAAAGGATATTAAAATACTCCTGCTCAAAACCCGCCTCGTTAATCTGATACATCTTTATGGTGGCTGACTGGAGCGTCCTCCCCGTACTTAACGCCCGGAATAAAATCGGCGTTACACGGTCAAATTCCTTCTGGAACATGACAGGCATGTGGATTCGCGTGCCCGTCAATTTTCCGGTATTTCCATCGACGGGGATACTGACATTATGAGTGAATGATTTGAGTTCAATGGCACCTACACGCCCTGACACAAGGCAAGGTCCAACCATAGGAGAACCATTTTCATCTGTGAGAAGCAAATAAGCCGGATTTGACATGAAAACTCCTTTTTATAACGTTCAGTCGTACTTATCGAAGCGGCCAAAAATTATCGGGTGAACAATAATAAATACGACGATAGCAATGAATGTGAGTACTACCCAGTGATCAGGCATCAACCACAGGAACAAAGAGGCGCATGCAAAAATATAAATGGGGAATAATATATCCGTAAACAGGATGGATAGCAGACTCTTAAACATATTATTTGTCCTTTAAGTCGTTATAAATCGCATCGAAATCCCTATAGAATCCCATCTGCACCTTCTTTATGATCTCTGACAGGAAGGGCTCTAAAAAGTAATAAAGCATCTCAAGTTGGGCAGCATAGAGGATGGCGTAATAGTTGGGGTCTATTGTTTTCAAGCGACGAGCAGCAAGAGCGCACTTCTGGTCCGTGCCCATCAGCTGAAGTGCCATGACAACATGAGGTACGCGGCGTGCAAGTCGTTCAGCGACCATCTCAGAGAGGAGCTCGGTTTGTGAAAGGGATGTGGCGAGCGCCAGCGCTATTGCTAATCGCGCAGCCTTGCTTGTCGGAATAGTGTTAATAAGCCCCGCGACTGTTGAATCTGTCTTGCGAACGCGATTTTGTTTATTGCCAGTGTCAGAATCTGTTATTACACGTTCAAAATAAAGAAAGAGCATGTGTGCTATTACATTTCGATAACGGTAAATAGACACTATAGAAAGATACATTCTCTTTTCTTCTGAGATAAGCTCATCACACACATCGTAAAATCTGGGGATAAAGCATGATGAATACCAGCTAACACGCTCCATTCCTGAGTAGATATCAGAACCGATCCCCTTTAGTGCCCTCGCTGTCCCTGCAACGCCTTGCTGCGCATAAATAGCCAGTTGCCTGTCGCTCTGAAACCTCATCTTCAAATAATCAGATGCTTGCATATTAAAGCCATCCAGATGGTGTGGTTTTAATAATGTACGCTCAAGCTTCGAGAGATTCAAATTAAAGCGATTGATGTGACTATATATTTGCGTGGGGAATGGGTTTGTCCACTGTTATTTATTAAGGGTATTAAACGATAAAAATTGGCTTATCTGGAAGATAGACGTTATCGCACTAAACAAGTTAAGTGCCAAAAATATCAACGATCAGATTAATTAGTTTTGTGAATGAACTTATCTTTTTCTCTTTGACATCTATTTTCTCTCGCTTCGTCACCGTAAGCTTAAAAAAAGCGGGTCAGTTTCCTGACCCGCTTTTTGTCGCTCTTAGCCGATTACAGCAGCTTGAGGGAAAGCCAGTACAAACCGCCGGACAGCAGGATAGAGGCCGGCAGGGTGAATACCCAGGCCATCAGAATGTTGGTCACGGTTTTGCGCTGCAGACCGCCGCCGTCAACAATCATGGTACCTGCCACGGACGAGGAGAGTACGTGGGTGGTTGAAACCGGCATACCGGTGTAGCTTGCCAGACCGATAGAAACTGCCGCCGTCATCTGCGCGGACATCCCCTGCGCATAGGTCATGCCTTTCTTACCGATCTTCTCGCCGATGGTGGTCGCCACACGACGCCAGCCAATCATCGTACCGATACCCAGCGCCAGCGCGACAGCCATGATGATCCAGATTGGCGCGTACTCGATGGTGCTGAGCATATCGCCTTTCAGTTTCTTCAGCAGACGCTGGTCGTCAGCATTCACTTCCGGCAGCTTCGCCACTTTATCGGTGATGTCGGAGATGCAGAGCATGATACGGCGCAGCTGACCACGTTGTTCAACAGGCAGTTTGTCGTAACTTTCGATATCGCCCAGCATAACTTTTGCACGTTCCAGCGCGTTAATCGCGTTTGCCGGATGGCAGTGGAACTCGCCAGGTGCCGTGGTTGCGCCCGCTTCCGGAGAAGGGATCAGCTGGTCAACGCCGGTCGCTTTCTTCAACAGCTGTGGGTGTTGCTGGAAGTAAACTTCAACGTTGTTGACCGCATCACGGGTACGGGTGATTTCGTAGCCGGAGGCATTCATGTTCACCACGAAACCTGCCGGGGCCACGCCAATCAGGACCAGCATCACCAGACCAATGCCTTTCTGACCGTCGTTCGCACCGTGTGAAAACGCCACGCCGATAGCGGAAATGATCAGGGCAATACGCGTCCAGAACGGCGGCTTTTTCTTGCCGTCTTTCTTTTCACGCTCTGCTGGCGTCAGGTGGATACGTGCGCGCTTCTTCGTGTTGCTCCAGTAGCGACGCAGGATGAAAATTAATCCCCCCGCAACCACCAGACCGACAATCGGGGAAACGATCAGCGAGGCAAAAATCCCCAGTACTTTCGGGATATTCAACGCATCAACGACGGAGGTGCCGGTCATCAGGGCATTGGTTAACCCGATACCGATAATCGCGCCGATGAGGGTGTGAGAACTGGATGCAGGCAGGCCGAAATACCAGGTACCGAGGTTCCAGATAATTGCAGCAAGCAGCATTGAGAACACCATGGCAAGACCATGGCCAGAACTAACGTTAAGAAGCAGATCCGTTGGCAGCATATGCACGATGGCATACGCAACGCTCAGTCCGCCCAGGAGGACACCAAAAAAGTTAAATACCGCCGCCATAACAACCGCCAGTTGCGATCGCATTGCGCGAGTGTAGATAACCGTTGCTACTGCGTTTGCAGTGTCGTGGAAGCCGTTGATCGCTTCGTAAAACAGTACAAAAACCAGAGCAAGCAAGAGTAAAAGCCCGGTATGTAAATCCAGGCCAGCAAACAAATGTAGCATAGGACGTTACGCCATTTTGGAGGACATGAACGCGGCGCATTATCCAGGACAAATGCGCAACGGGCAAAGTGAAATATAGACTTTTTTTGACATACCACCTGTTTTGAGAAATGTGCCAGAAAGGTTATTCGTTAAATTTCAATGGAATGGCTTTGTAATATCTTTTTACGCTGGTGTGACCACATAGGAAACTTTACAATCCGCGGCAGTTAACGATGAGGATTTAGACGTGGAAAGGTTTGATGCCGTGGTAATTGGCGCCGGTGCGGCGGGTATGTTTTGTGCGGCAATGGCCGGACAGGCGGGTCGTCGCGTGTTGCTGCTGGATAACGGTAAAAAACCAGGCCGTAAGATCCTGATGTCGGGCGGCGGGCGCTGCAACTTTACCAACCTGTACGTTGAACCCGCGGCCTATCTGAGCCAAAACCGTCATTTTTGCAAATCGGCGCTGGCGCGGTACACCCAGTGGGATTTTATCGACCTGGTGGGCAAGCACGGCATCGCCTGGCACGAAAAGACGCTGGGACAGCTTTTCTGCGATGACTCCGCGCAGCAGATTGTCGATATGCTGGTGACCGAGTGTGAGAAGGGCGGCGTGGTGACGCGTCTGCGCACCGAGGTGCTGGCGGTGTCCCGTGACGAGCAGGGCTATACGCTGCAGCTCAACGGTGAAACGGTTAGCGCTGATAATCTGGTGATCGCCAGCGGCGGCCTGTCGATGCCCGGTCTGGGCGCATCGCCATTTGGCTACAAGGTGGCCGAGCAGTTCGGCCTGAAGGTGCTGCCCACGCGCGCCGGGCTGGTTCCGTTCACCCTGCATAAACCCTTGCTGGAGCAACTTCAGACGCTGTCTGGCGTCTCGGTGCCTTCGGTTATTACCGCAGAAAACGGCACGATGTTCCGCGAGAATCTACTCTTTACCCATCGCGGGTTATCAGGCCCGGCGGTGTTGCAGATCTCCAGCTACTGGCAGCCGGGTGAGTTCGTGACCGTCAATCTGCTGCCGGACTGCGATCTCGACAGCTTCCTCAGCGAGCAGCGCGCCGCGCATCCGAACCAGAGCCTGAAAAACACCCTGGCGATGCAGCTACCGAAGCGTCTGGTCGAGTGCCTGCAGCTTTTGGGGCAAATCCCGGATGTGTCGCTCAAGCAGCTTAATGGCCGCGAGCAGCAGGCGCTGGTCGACACGCTGACCCACTGGCGCGTTCAGCCTAACGGTACCGAAGGCTACCGCACGGCAGAAGTGACGCTTGGCGGCGTGAATACGGACGGGTTATCGTCCCGCACCATGGAGGCGCGTGACGTGAAGGGCCTCTACTTTATCGGCGAAGTGGTGGATGTCACCGGCTGGCTGGGTGGCTATAACTTCCAGTGGGCATGGTCAAGTGCCTGGGCCTGCGCGCAGGCGCTGGCCGCTGAATAATTTTTTTAAGGAAAGACGTATGTCCTCTGCTCATCTCGGTTTCCCAACGGAAACCGTTGTTGTCTTTGTGGTGATGGCCGTTGGGGCGATGTTTATCGACCTCTTTATGCACCGTCACGATAAACCTGTCTCACTGAAAAGCGCCGCGATGTGGTCCATCTTCTGGGTCATGATGGCGATGGCGTTCGCCGGGTTCCTGTATGTGCATCACGGCGCGGAGATGGCCAGCCTGTTCCTGACCGGTTACGCGCTGGAAGAGGTGCTCTCCGTCGATAACCTGTTTGTGATGATGGCGATTTTTGCCTGGTTCGGCGTGCCGGATAAATACCGTCACCGCGTGCTCTACTGGGGCGTGCTGGGGGCGATTGTGTTCCGCGGGATCTTCGTTGCCATCGGCACCAGCCTGCTGAGCCTGGGGCCATACGTAGAGGTGATTTTCGCGCTGGTTGTCGGCTGGACGGCGGTCATGATGCTCAGACGCAACGAAGAGAGCGATGAGGTCGAGGACTACTCCGGCCATCTGGCCTATCGGCTGGTGAAGCGTTTTTATCCGGTCTGGCCGAAAATCAGCAGCAACAAATTTATCCTGACGCAGAAAGAGGTGGATGCGGAGCTGGAAAAACCGGAAAACCGCGACGTCATGGTCGGGCGCGTGAAAAAGGCGAAGCGCTACGCCACGCCGCTGCTGCTCTGCGTGGCGGTGGTAGAGCTGTCCGACGTGATGTTCGCGTTTGACTCCGTTCCGGCGATCATCGCCGTGAGTCGTGAGCCGCTGATTATCTACAGCGCGATGATGTTCGCCATTCTGGGCCTGCGTACGCTCTACTTCGTGCTCGAGGCGCTGAAGCAGTACCTGGTGCATCTGGAGAAAGCGGTTGTCCTGCTGCTGTTCTTTGTGGCGTTTAAGCTGGGGCTGAATGCCACCGACCACTTCTGGCACCACGGCTACAGCATTGGCGCGACGGCCAGCCTGTTCGTGGTATTGGGCGTGCTGGCGCTGGGGATTATTGCGAGCGTGATGTTCCCGGGGAAACGTGAAGCCTGATGTTTGCTTACCCGGCCTGCGATGCTAACGTAGGCCGGGTAAGGCGCAGCCGCCACCCGGCGTCAAAGATTACTTGATCGGCGAATTGCGACGCTTGCGCGGGTGATGGAAATGCCGCCAGTGCGGGTCCTGGGCGGCCGCCAGCAGTTCGTGGTCGCCACGGGTATCGCCCCAGGCTCGCAGGTGGTAGTCGCTCAGGTTGCCATACACTTTTTCCAGGCGCGCGACCTTCTGCGCACAGCGGCAGTTATGCCCGGTGATCCGCCCGGTCAGCTTGCCGTCTTTCACTTCAAGCTGAGTACCAATCAGCTTAATGCCGAGCTTGTCCGCCCACGGCTGCAGCACCAGGGCCGGAGACGCCGAGCAAATGGTCACTTCCGCACCCGAATTGACCTCTGCTGCCACGGCCATCACCCCTTCCGGGCGCATCAGCTTGTTCCAGTATTTTTCGCAAAATGCCTCCGCCTGCTGGCGTAACCAGCGCTCATCCACCCCCGTCAGGAACGTCCTGATGAGCACCTCTTTCAGCTCATCACGCGTTAACCTGCGGCGCACACAGTGAAGCGTAGGAAGCGCCATCCGTACCAGGCGGCCCGCGAAGTAACGCTTACCAAACGCGAAACGCAGGAAGGGGATAAAGCTGTCGTGGTGCGTCAATGTTCCATCAAAGTCAAAGACTGAGAGGACGCTGGACTTGGCTACGGCCTCGTCGGCAATCATATTGGTCATAAATACGTCTTAACTGAAATACACATTCTGCTCATTAGTTTACCTGTTTTAACGCCACAGTCCGTAAACCGCATACCTTTTTTTCTCGATCTTGCGACAGGGTTAGCCTGTCCGAAATTGGATCCAATAATCGTTGGGTAAAAAGTGAGCTGTCTATATTATCGCCGCATCGAAAGATATTTTCAGGGGGTCGTTGGCCTCCACGCGTAAGGAAAAAATCACTCACTGCTGCTTTTGGTTATGAATTTTAAACATCTTATTTCAGTACTCTCGTTAACCTTTGCTTCGTTTTCGGCCTTCAGTTTTCAGTTGCCTGCGTCAATGCTCTTGCCGCACAGCCCGTTTGCGGCGTCATCCGCCCGTGCGGCGCTGGTTCATCAGGCGTCAGGGCCGCTACGTTCCCGAATTATCGATCAATACCAGAAATGGAAAGGGACACAGTATCGGTGGGGGGGCACGACGCATCGCGGGGTGGATTGCTCGGCACTGATGCAGCATCTGTTCAGCGACGCGGCGCATCTCACGCTGCCGCGCACGACCGGGGAACAGATCCAGCGTGGCGTGCAGGTGGCGCAATACCGCCTGAAAGCCGGCGATCTGGTTTTCTTCCAGACCGGGCCGCACCGCCGACACGTTGGGGTATACATTGGCAACAGCCAGTTTATTCACGCCTCAAGCAGCCAGGGGGTGACAGTTTCCACCCTGACCGACAACTACTGGCAGGATCGCTACATTACCGCCCGCCGGGTGGCGGGCAGCCTGTCCTGACGGCTTTAGAGGATGTCATCCACCACGCCACCATCCACGCGCAGCGCGGCGCCCGAGGTGGCGGAGGCCTGCTCTGAACAGACGTAGATCACCATACTGGCGACTTCCTCAACCGTTGCTGCGCGCTGGATAACCGAGCTGGGGCGGTTCGCCATCACGAACTCTTTTGCCAGCTGCTCCAGCGATTTGCCCGTTTTTTCCATTTCGTCTTTCATCATGGCGGCAAAGCCGTCCGACATCGTCGGGCCGGGCAGAACGCTGTTTACCGTCACGCCGCTTCCCGCAACAAATTTTGCCAGCCCGCGCGCCAGCGAGAGCTGCGCCGTTTTGGTTACGCCATAGTGGATCATATCTGCCGGAATATTGCGGGCGGATTCCGATGAGATAAACACCACGCGGCCCCAGCCTTTCTGCACCATGCCCGGCAGCAGGGCACGCGCAAGGCGCACGCCGGACATCACATTAGTTTGCCAGTAGCGTTCCCAGGTGTCGTCGTCGGTGGAATAAAAATCCTGCGGCCCGTAAATGCCCGCGTTATTCACCAGAATATCGACGCTCGGGGCCACCTTCAGAAGGCTATCGACGCCCTCCTGCGTGCTGAGGTCGGCAATCGCTGCGCGAACCTGCACGCCCGGCACCACCTGCTGGAGCGCCTGAATTCCCTGGTTGACCGACTCAGTGCTCCGGCCGTTAACGATCACCTCTGCGCCGCTTTCAGCCAGCCCCCGGGCGATGGCAAACCCAATTCCACCCGTTGAGGCGGTGACCAGCGCCACTTTCCCCGCAAAATCGATTTTCATTATCGGCTCCTTATCGTTATCAACATTCAGACCTTAAAGCGTAGCAGGTGCAATTTACGGAGCCGGGCTAAAAAGGCGCAGCAGCGTCTCGACCTGCTCGTCCAGCGGCGTGAGCGTGCGTTTCACAATCAGATGCAGCGGCGTGGCGCGACGCACGCCGTGGCTAAGCGGCAGCGTTTTAAGCACCCCCTGTTCAAGCTGGGTCTGGATGCGCTCCTCCGGCAGCCAGCCGTAGCCCACCTGCGAAATCACCGCTTCGATGGCGGCATCGATAGTGGAGAAGGTCCAGGAGCCGCCCGTGTCCCGCGCCGCCGTGTGGCTATCGGCAATCTGGATCAGCGGCCACGGGCGAAGCATGTCATCGTTCAGCGGTGCGTCGAGGGTAAAAAGCGGATGATCACGATGGGCGACGGCGACAAAATCGATGTTCATCAGCCATTCGCCCAGCCCGGTGATGTCCTGACGACGTGTTAACACCATGATGTCGGCTTCACTGGCGGCCACGTCAATGCTGGCGTTTTCCAGCACCTCGGTCAGCCGGACCTGCGTGTGCGGATAGCGCTGCTGGAACTGACGCAAAATGGCAAACAGGCGGCGGCGGGGGAAAATACTGTCTACCATTAAGTCGATGCGGGTGCGCATTCCGCTACGCAGGGTGGCCGCGCGCGTCTCCAGGTAGGTAAAGCCTTTAAGCAGGGGTTTCACCTGGCTCAGCAGCTGCTCCCCGGCGGGCGTCAATACGGCCCGTCTCCCTTCCGCCACCAGCAGCGCCACGCCGATGCGCTCCTGCAGTAAAGAGAGGTTGTAGCTTACGGATGACTGGCTGCGGTTTGTCAGCTCTGCCGCTTTGGCAAAGCTACCGGCTTCCACCACTTTTTCCAGTAATGACCACTGTTCAAGCGTTGTCTTGTGCATAACTCATCTAAATTTTGAATTAATTTGATTCAAACATAGCGTTATTCATTTAATTTTTGAAGGGGTACGATACGTTCATCAAAACAAAGGAGACACATTATGAGCAACTTCGACAAACACGACTTAAGCGGCTTTGTGGGTAAACACCTGGTCTATACCTACGATAACGGCTGGAACTACGAAATTTACGTCAAAAACGAAAATACCCTCGACTACCGTATCCACAGCGGTCTGGTGGGCAACCGCTGGGTTAAAGATCAGCAGGCGTATATCGTTCGTGTTGGGGAAAGCATCTACAAAATCTCCTGGACCGAACCTACCGGTACCGACGTCAGCCTGATTGCGAACCTGGGCGACAAACTGTTCCACGGCACCATCTTCTTCCCACGCTGGGTGATGAATAATCCGGAAAAAACCGTCTGCTTCCAGAACGATCACATTCCAGAGATGAATGCCTACCGCGATGCCGGCCCGGCCTATCCGACAGAGGTTATCGATGAATTTGCGACCATCACCTTTGTGCGAGACTGTGGTCCAAATGATGACAGCGTTATTGCCTGCGCGGCCAGCGAGCTGCCAGAAAACTTTCCCGCTAATTTAAACTAAGCGCGACAATTAACGTAAATGAAAAGTTCCCGGCGCATTTGTTATTTATTCAAATGGCCGGGATTTTCTTTTATTGGTTGACCTTCGGTTTAGGAAAATATTTTCAAATGTTAACGCAGTGCACAAATTAAATAATTCATATCAATACTAAGTTATTGTTTACTAATGGTTTAAATTGAATTCCCGCCTTTAAATAACTCCTTTCTTAATTTTTTCCTAAGAAATCAGCATTACCTTGAGATGAGTTTATGGTTCGTTGAAATAAACGGACCGGCTTTTGGTTAATATCCAAAAAAAGCTTTTCACATCTCAAGGAAATTAAAGATGAGTGATTTCTTGCCTTTTTCCCGCCCGTCGATGGGGCCGGAGGAATTAGCGGCGCTGCAGGAGGTATTAACCTCTGGCTGGATCACCACAGGCCCCAAAAACCAGGCGCTTGAAGAGGCATTTTGCACGCTGACGGGCAACCGCCACGCTATTGCCGTCAGCTCCGCCACCGCCGGGATGCACGTTACGCTGATGGCGCTGGGCATTGGCCCCGGCGACGAGGTGATCACCCCTTCGCTGACCTGGGTGTCGACGCTGAACATGATCGTTCTGCTGGGCGCGACGCCAGTGATGATCGATGTCGACCGGGATACGCTGATGGTCACGCCGCAGGCGGTCGAGGCGGCGATAACGCCCCGTACCAAAGCGATTGTGCCGGTCCATTATGCCGGCGCGCCGTGTGATATCGACGGGATCCGTGCCATCGCTGAACGCCACGGTATTCCGGTGGTGGAAGACGCCGCACACGCCGCAGGAACCTACTACAAAAGCCAGCACGTCGGCCATCAGGGCACGGCGATCTTCTCCTTCCACGCCATCAAAAACATGACCTGCGCCGAGGGCGGGCTGGTGGTCACGGACGATGAACAGCTGGCGCAGAGCATCCGCAGCCTGAAGTTTCACGGCCTGGGCGTGGATGCCTATGACCGGCAGACCCATGGCCGCGCGCCGCAGGCGGAGGTCATTACCCCCGGCTTCAAATACAACCTGGCGGATATCAACGCCGCGCTGGCGCTGGTGCAGCTGGGCAAGCTCGGGGAGGCTAACCGACGTCGCCGCGACATTGCCGACCGCTACCTGCATGAACTCTCTGATACGCCCTTCCAGCCGCTGCGCATTCCGGCGTGGCCGCACTTGCATGCGTGGCACCTGTTTATCATTCGCGTGGATGAAGCGCGCTGTGGGATATCCCGCGATGGCCTGATGGCCGCGCTGAAAGAGAAGGGCATTGGCACCGGCCTGCACTTTCGCGCGGCACACACGCAAAAATACTACCGCGAGCGTTTCCCGGATGTCTCACTGCCGAACGCCGAATGGAATAGCGCGCGCATTTGTTCCCTCCCTCTTTTCCCGGACATGACCCATGACGACACAACCCGCGTCATTACCGCGCTCCATCAGCTTGCAGGACATTGATATGTTCAGCGCCCCGACCGTACAGAAAGTTTCCGTGGTGATCCCGGTCTACAACGAACAGGAGAGCCTGCCTGAGCTTCTGCGCCGCACCACGGCTGCCTGCGAGACGCTGGGCAAGGCATACGAAATTTTGCTGGTGGATGACGGCAGCAGCGACGACTCCGCCCACATGCTCACCGACGCCGCGAACGAGCCGGGGAGCCACATTGTCGCCGTGCTGCTGAACCGTAACTACGGCCAGCACTCGGCGATCATGGCCGGCTTCAGCCATGTGACGGGCGATCTGGTCATCACTCTGGATGCCGACCTGCAAAACCCGCCGGAGGAGATCCCGCGCCTGGTTGCCAAAGCCGATGAAGGTTATGACGTGGTTGGCACCGTGCGGCAGAACCGCCAGGACAGTCTTTTCCGCAAGCTGGCGTCACGCACCATCAACCGCCTGATCCAGCGCACCACCGGCAAGGCGATGGGCGATTACGGCTGCATGCTGCGCGCCTATCGCCGCCATATTGTCGATGCCATGCTGCACTGCCACGAGCGCAGCACGTTCATTCCCATTCTGGCGAACACCTTTGCCCGTAAGGCCACGGAGATCCCGGTGCTGCACGCCGAGCGCGAGCACGGGGAGTCGAAGTACAGCTTCATGCGTCTGATCAACCTGATGTACGACCTGATCACCTGCCTGACCACCACGCCGCTGCGTCTGCTGAGCGTCTTCGGCAGCGTGATTGCGCTCGCCGGGTTTGCGCTTTCCGTGTTGCTGGTCGTTCTGCGTCTGGTCTTTGGCCCGCAGTGGGCGGCGGAAGGGGTCTTTATGCTATTTGCCGTGCTGTTCACGTTCATCGGCGCCCAGTTTATCGGTATGGGGCTGCTGGGTGAGTATATCGGCCGAATCTACAACGATGTTCGCGCGCGTCCGCGCTACTTTATTCAACGTGTTGTCCGTCAGGAACACAAAGCGTCTCAAGAGGAAAAACACCCATGAAAGCTGTCGTCTTTGCCTATCACGATATGGGGTGCACGGGCACACTGGCCCTGCTGGAAGCAGGCTATGACATTGCTGCCATTTTTACGCATCCGGATACCGTCGGTGAAAACACCTTCTTCGGGTCGGTGGCGCGTATTGCGGCCGAGCGCGGCATCCCGGTTTACGCCCCGGATGACGTAAACCATCCGCTGTGGGTTGACCGCATCCGCAAGATCGCCCCGGAGATGATCTTCTCGTTCTACTACCGCAGCCTGCTGTGCGACGAGATCCTGAGCGTGGCGACAAACGGGGCGTTTAATCTTCACGGCTCCCTGCTGCCTGCCTATCGCGGCCGCGCACCCCTGAACTGGGTGCTGGTTAACGGCGAAACGGAAACCGGCGTGACCCTGCACCGCATGGTCAACCGCGCCGATGCCGGGGCGATCGTCGCGCAGCAGCGTGTGGCCATTGGCCCTGACGATACCGCCCTGGAACTCCATCATAAGCTCTGTGCTGCGGCGCAAACGCTGTTGCGTGATACGTTACCGACGCTTCTGAACGGCTCCTTCAGCGAAATCGCCCAGGACGAGAGCAAGGCCAGCTGCTTTGGCCGCCGCACGCCGGAAGACGGGCGTCTGGACTGGCATAAACCGGCGCGACAGCTGCACAACCTGGTGCGCGCCGTGACCGACCCGTGGCCGGGGGCGTACAGCTTCGCCGGGGTCAGCAAATTTATCGTCTGGAAATCCCGGGTGCGTGACGATATTCCTGCCGCCAGGCCGGGCACCGTTGTCTCCGCCTCGCCGCTGATCATCAGCTGCGGCGAGCAGGCGCTGGAGATCGTCACCGGGCAAACCGACAGCGGCCTGTACGTGCAGGGCGCGCAGCTGGCGCAGTCTCTCGGTCTGGTTGCCGGGGCACTGATCACCAGCGCGCCGGTTGTCGCTATTAAGCGCCGCACGCGCGTGTTAATCCTTGGGGTGAACGGGTTTATCGGCAACCACCTGACCGAGCGCCTGCTCAGGGACGACAACTACGAGATCTACGGTCTGGACATTGGATCCGATGCGATCGGCCGCTTCCTCGACAACCCGCGTTTTCACTTCGTCGAGGGGGATATCAGTATCCACTCCGAATGGATCGAATATCACATTAAGAAATGCGACGTGGTGCTGCCGCTGGTGGCGATTGCGACCCCGATCGAGTACACCCGTAACCCGCTGCGCGTGTTCGAGTTGGACTTCGAAGAAAACCTGAAGATTATCCGCGACTGCGTGAAATACGATAAACGCATCATCTTCCCGTCGACCTCGGAAGTGTACGGCATGTGCACCGACAACAACTTCGACGAAGACACCTCTAACCTGGTGGTCGGGCCGATCAACAAGCAGCGCTGGATCTACTCCGTGTCCAAACAGCTGCTGGACCGCGTGATCTGGGCCTACGGCGAAAAAGCGGGGCTGCGCTTTACCCTGTTCCGTCCGTTTAACTGGATGGGGCCGCGGCTGGACAACCTCAACGCGGCGCGCATCGGCAGCTCGCGCGCCATCACCCAGCTGATCCTTAACCTGGTGGAAGGGTCGCCTATCAAGCTGATTGAAGGCGGTAAGCAGAAGCGCTGCTTCACCGATATCAGCGACGGCATCGAGGCGCTGTTCCGCATCATTGAAAACAAAGATAACCGCTGCAACGGCGAGATCATCAATATCGGTAATCCGGATAACGAAGCGAGCATTCGTGAGCTGGCCGAGATGCTGCTGGCGAGCTTTGAGCGCCATCCGCTGCGCGATCGCTTCCCGCCGTTTGCGGGCTTCCGCGAAGTGGAAAGCAGCAGCTATTACGGCAAAGGCTATCAGGACGTTGAGCACCGCAAGCCCAGCATCCGCAATGCGAAGCGTTGTCTGAACTGGACGCCGACCATTCAGATGGAACAAACCATTGATGAAACGCTCGATTTCTTCCTGCGCACCGTGGAGCTATCGGAACAGGCCTCATGAAAAAAGTCGGTTTACGCATTGATGTCGACACCTTTCGCGGCACGCGTGACGGTGTGCCACGGCTGCTGGCGCTGTTGAACAAGCACGGCGTGCAGGCCAGCTTTTTCTTCAGCGTCGGGCCAGACAACATGGGGCGTCACCTTTGGCGCCTGGTTAAACCGGCCTTTCTGTTCAAAATGCTGCGTTCGCGCGCGGCCTCTCTCTACGGCTGGGATATTTTACTGGCCGGTACCGCCTGGCCCGGCAGACGTATCGGGGCAGGCAATGAAGCGGTTATCCGCGACGCCGCGCGGGATCATGAGGTGGGGCTTCACGCCTGGGATCACCACGCCTGGCAGGCATGGGCCGGGGTCTGGGACATACCGCGTCTGACGCGCGAGGTCGATCGCGGCATGCTGGAGCTGGAAGCGATTACCGGCCAGCCTGTTCGCTGCTCGGCGGTGGCCGGGTGGCGGGCCGATCAGCGGGTGGTGAAAGCCAAAGAGCCGTTCGCCTTTCACTACAACAGCGACTGCCGGGGCACCGGGCCGTTTTTGCCGCTGTTAGGCGAGAACCGCTTCGGCACCGTGCAAATCCCGGTCACGCTTCCCACCTGGGACGAGGTGGTCGGGCGCGAGGTCAGTGCCGACGGCTTTAATCGCTTCATTCTGGACGCCATGCATCGCGATGCCGGGACGCCGGTCTACACCATCCACGCCGAGGTCGAAGGCATTGCGTATCAGCAGGATTTCGATGCGCTCCTGACGATGGCGGCGCGGGAGGGCATTCAGTTTTGCCCGCTGAGCGCGCTGTTACCGGACGACCTCCAGAGCCTGCCGCCCGGCAAAATCGTTCGTCGTGAAATGGCTGGCCGGGAAGGCTGGCTTGGCTATCAACAAACCGTGAGTTCGGGACTATGAAAACAGCCCGTTATGGCGCAGCACTTCTTACCCTGTTTATCGTTTACTACCTCATTCCGGTCGATCTGCGCCTGCTGTGGCAGCCAGACGAAACGCGCTACGCGGAAATCAGCCGCGAAATGCTGGCCTCGGGCGACTGGGTGGTGCCGCATTTTCTGGGGCTTCGCTACTTCGAAAAACCGATTGCCGGATATTGGATCAACAGCATCGGGCAGTGGCTGTTTGGCGACGGCAACTTTGCCGTTCGCGCCGGATCGATTTTCTCCACCGGGCTGACGTCGCTGCTGGTGATGTGGCTGGCCTGGCATCTCTGGCGCGATAAGCGCGTCGCCTTGTTATCCGGCGTGATTTTTTTAACCCTGCTGCTGGTCTACGGTATCGGGACCTATGCCGTGCTGGACCCGATGATTACCCTCTGGCTGGTGGCCGCGATGTGCAGCTTCTGGCTGGCCGCGCAGGCAAAAAGCCCCGGCGGGAAAGCGGCGGGCTATCTGCTGCTGGGGCTGGCCTGCGGCATGGGCGTGATGACCAAGGGCTTCCTCGCCCTGGCGGTACCGGTCATCGGCGTGCTGCCGTGGGTGATTGTGCAAAAACGCTGGAAAGAGGTGTTGCTGTTTGGCTGGCTCGCCGTTCTGAGCTGCGTGCTGATTGTCCTGCCCTGGGGGCTGGCGATTGCGCACCGTGAACCTGACTTCTGGCGCTACTTCTTCTGGGTGGAACATATCCAGCGCTTTGCGCAGAGCGATGCCCAGCATAAAGCGCCGTTCTGGTATTACCTGCCGTTCCTGATTGCCGGTAGCCTGCCGTGGCTGGCGCTGCTGCCCGGCGCGCTGCGTCTGGGCTGGCGCGACAGGCAAGAGGCGGGGCAGGGGTGGTATTTACTGGGCTGGGTGGTGATGCCGCTGCTGTTCTTCAGCATCGCTAAAGGCAAGCTGCCGACCTACATTCTGCCATGCTTTGCGCCTCTGGCGATCCTGATGGCACGCTATGCCTGCACCGTGGCGGAAAAAAGCGTCCGGGTGCTGCGCGTCAACGCGGGCATTAACCTGGCGTTCGGCGCGCTTGGCGTGGTGGCCGCGCTGGTGGTGTCGCCGTGGGGGCCGACAGCGCATCCCGTCTGGGCGCCCGTTGAGCTGTATAAAATTTTCTGTGCGGTCATGGCGTTCCTCGTTTGGGCGGCGGTGGGCATGTACACCCTGCGCGACAGCCCGCGGCGCTGGTGGCTGGCGGCGCTCTGTCCGGCCGGGCTGGCGCTGCTGGTTGGGTTCGCCGTCCCCAGCAAGGTGGAGGATTCAAAGCAGCCTCAGTCGCTGATCGAGACCGTGCGTGTGCCGCTGCAGGAGAGCCGGTTCGTGCTTGCAAACAACGTGGGCGTGGCGTCGGGACTGGCCTGGGAGCTTAAGCGTAACGACATCATTCTTTACGGTCAGGCAGGGGAACTCCGCTACGGCCTGAACTACCCCGACGCACAGGGGCGCTTCGTGAGCAACGAGGCGATCGCCCAGTGGCTGGAGGAGCATCGCCAGCAAGGGCCGGTGTCGCTGGTGCTTCTGCTGTCTAAAAATGACGATCTTGTTCGCGCTAAGCTGCCTGAACCGGACAGCCTGTACGTTCAGGGCCGCCTGGCTTATTTGCAGTATTTCCCGCAATGATGACCTGGATCGGGCTGATACTGGCAAGCCTGCTGAGCTGCGCAGGCCAGCTTTGCCAGAAACAGGCGACCCGCCCGGCAACAACCGGGCGGCGCGGCGCGCACCGTGCGCTCTGGCTGGGTCTTGCGCTGCTGGCGCTGGGTAGCGGGATGTTGGTCTGGCTGGTGGTGTTACAGCATCTGCCGGTCGGGATTGCCTACCCAATGCTGAGCCTCAATTTTGTCTGGGTGACGCTGGCGGCAAAAACTCTTTGGCGTGAGCACATTTCGCCGCGCCACTGGCTGGGCGTGGGCTTGATTATCATCGGGATTATTGTGCTAGGAGGAAGCCTGTGAAGGGCGTGTTATGGGCATTATGCAGCGTGATTCTGGTCAGCGCGGCGCAGCTGCTGCTGCGCGCGGCGATGGTGGCCTTGCCCCCCGTCAGCGATCTCGCGGTATTTATGCCGGCGCTCTGGCACCGTGCGCCGGGCACCGGTTTGCTGGTGCTGGGCCTGATGGGCTATGTGGTATCAATGGGCTGCTGGTATCTGGCGCTGCACCGTCTGGCGCTCAGCAAAGCCTATGCTCTGCTGAGCCTCAGCTATGTGCTGGTGTGGGGCGCAGCCATTGTGCTCCCCGGCTGGGACGAACCCTTTTCCTGGCACGGGCTGGCCGGTGTCGGGTTGATTATTGCGGGTGTGCTGACAATTTTTCGCCCGACGCGTCGTCAACAGAATGGACCGCCGCCGCGGTAAGCGCAAAAGGGGTAGCGGTGCAGACGGCAAGACTCAGCGACGCAATCTGACACTGGCTGACCGAATGCAGCGCGTGGGCGGCGCTGTCGATGCTGACAATCTGCCACGAGTGCGCGCCGCGCTGTTTAACGATGGCACCTTTTCGCGTCCAGATGCGCCAGAACGCCGCAAGCTGGTTATCCGGCGCTTCATTTTCCAGTTCGGCATGTTCGGCACTGCTGAACACGGCGTTGGCGAGCGTCCGCCAGTTATCCTGCGCACGAATATGTTCCAGCGAGCAGCCCACGTCACCTTCATCGCTGACGATCAGGGCAATATCATCCTCACAGTGGCTGACGCTGAACCACAGCGGGTAGTGGTCGGCAAAGCCCGGTTTTCCCTGTTCACTGTAGATAATCTCCGGCAACGGCTCTGGCGCAAACAGGCGCGAGAGCAGCCCGCGGCCCGCCAGCCAGCGGGCGCGCTGTGCGCCCTCAGGGGCATAACGGGTAAGGGCTTCGGCCCAGTTATCGGTACTGAGCGAGGAGATTTTTCCCAGAAAAACCTGGTACATAAGAGGTCTGGCCTTCAGTCGAAACAGAGATATCCGCACAGTTGCGCGGCGAAACCATTACTATAATCTATTGCTGCTCACAATAGCTAACCGGGAAGCGGATTACCCCGGCAATCGACTTTTTGGCCGCCCTGGTCCGAGCAGTATCGCCAGTTTACTGCCGCCGTTGGTGGTCTCCATCCAGATTTTACACACGCTGGTAAGCGGTACCGACAGCAGCATCCCGACCGGCCCCAGCAGCCATCCCCAGACCAACAACGACAAAAACACCACCATCGTCGACATGCCCAGCCGGTGGCCCATCATGCGCGGCTCCAGGATATTGCCCAGCACCATGTGCACCGCCAGGAACAGCGCCCCGACCAGCATACATTCATAAAAGCCATTAAATAAAAATGCCTGGATCATGGGCGGTACGGCGGAGAGCACCGCGCCAATGTTGGGCACGTAGTTCAGCAGAAACGCCAGCACGCCCCACATCAACGCGAACTGCACGTCCAGCAACACCAGCCCCAGCCAGACGATCACCCCGGTCCAGAGGCTCAGCAAGGTTTTCAGCGCCAGATATTTAGAGACGCCTTTTAACGCGCGGTGCAGGCCAGCGATGTGGATCTGCGGGTTATTCAGCGCAAAGCGCAGCTTGTAGGGAACATGGCGGACTTCAAAGAGCATGAATACCACCGTCATGACCAGCAGCAAAATGCTGGCCATCGCGCCGGACAGGCCGGTCATCAGCGTGGTGGCGTAGGTCATTACCTTCTCGGAATCCATCCGGCGCAGCATCCGTTCCGGCGAGATATGCAGGTTGATAAACGGCATCATTCGTTGCAGGTCGACCAGCTTGCGCGTCAGCTCTTTGTTGTATTGCGGCAGCATGGTGGAGAATTCACTTAGCGACGCGGCAAGCACGCCAAACAGGGCTGTCAGGACAATCAGCATCACAATCACCACAATGGTGATGGCGACCGGGCGACTGACTCCCCGGCGTAAAAACCACGTCACCAGCGGGTTGAGAACGATGGCAAAAAAGAGCGCCAGCAGGAGCTGGACAAGAATATCGGCGGCCGCGTGGATCCCCGCAAGGATCACCACCAGACAGGCGAGTTTGAGGAGAATGTGTAAACCCGCTTTGTCGGGCTGGGTGGTTAACATGGGTTTTCCTTAATGTGGTTGCACGCTAAGTGTAGTGCGGCGCAGGCGCTTCGTCTGGGTCGATAATCTGAAAGTCGCTGCTGATTTTCTTATCCCGTCATGGTAATAGTGAAACACTGTTGCAAAACTCTGGTAGACCGTCATGCCCGAACCTGCCGCCGAACCGGCGCTAAGCGGATTGCGCCTCAATCTGCGCATTGTTTCTGTTGTTATTTTCAACTTCGCCAGCTATCTGACCATTGGCCTGCCGCTGGCGGTTCTGCCGGGCTACGTCCATGAGGTGATGGGGTTCAGCGCCTTCTGGGCGGGGCTGGTGATTAGCCTGCAATATTTCGCCACGCTGATGAGCCGTCCGCATGCCGGGCGTTATGCCGATCTGTTTGGGCCAAAAAGCATTGTTGTGGTGGGGCTGTGCGGCTGCTTTTTAAGCGGGCTGAGCTATTTTCTGGCGGCCACCACCAGCCATCTGCCGCTGGTGAGCCTGGTGCTGCTCTGCCTGGGGCGCGTCATTTTAGGCATCGGGCAAAGCCTGGCGGGCACCGGCTCGACGCTGTGGGGCGTTGGCGTGGTCGGCGCACCGCATATCGGGCGCGTTATCTCCTGGAACGGGATTGTGACCTATGGCGCGATGGCGATCGGCGCGCCGCTGGGCGTGGTGTGCTACGCCTGGGGTGGGCTGTATGGTCTGGCGATAACCATCATGGCGGTGGCGCTGCTGGCGATTGTGCTCGCGCTGCCGCGCCCGAAGGTGAAGGCCAGCAAAGGCAAGCCGCTGCCGTTTCGCGCGGTGCTGGGGCGCGTGTGGCCGTACGGGATGGCGCTTGCGCTGGCCTCGGCGGGATTCGGCGTCATCGCCACTTTTATCACCCTGTTCTACGACGCTAAAGGCTGGGACGGCGCGGCCTTTGCGCTCACCCTGTTCAGCTGTGCGTTTGTGGGCACACGCTTACTCTTCCCGAACGGCATTAACCGCCTGGGCGGGCTGAACGTGGCGATGATCTGCTTTGCGGTGGAGTTTATCGGGCTGCTGTTGACCGGGTTCGCCAGCGCACCGTGGGTGGCGAAGGTGGGCGTTTTCCTCGCGGGCGCGGGCTTCTCGCTGGTCTTCCCGGCGCTGGGCGTGGTGGCGGTGAAGGCGGTGCCGCAGCAAAACCAGGGGGCAGCGCTGGCAACCTACACGGTGTTTATGGATATGTCTCTTGGCATTACCGGGCCGCTGGCCGGGCTGGTGATGGCGTGGGCGGGGGTGCCGGTGATCTATCTGGCGGCAGCGGGGCTGGTGGCTGTCGCGCTGCTGCTGACGTGGCGGCTAAAAAAATGGCCCCCGGTGCAGGCACCGGAGGCCACGTCCTCTTCGTGAAACTTACTGGATCACGAGGGTATTGATGATGTTTTCTGCGGCGGTCTGCGCTTTCTGCTGGTCGTCCGCTGGCAGGGTGATCTGGATGGTCAGCAGTTTGTTATCCACCTTGCCGAGCACCACAGACGAGTAGGCGGTCTGGCCTTTCGCCGAGATGATGCTGTCCAGCTGCTGCAGCGTGTGGCCTTTCAGGTCGATAGACTTGTTGGTCACAACCTGGAGCTGCGGGTCGCGGCTGCGCTGCTGGTCTTCCAGACGTTTAGACAGCACGGCCAGATCTTCGCTGGTGTCGTCGCCCACAATCACAATCACGGCTTTCTGCCCGGTGGCATCGGAATAGACGTGCATGTTGTTCGCCTGCGTGCCCAGCTTGCCGCTCTGATCGGTCATATCCGCGGGCAGAGAGAAACTGAGTTTGCCGTCCAGCAGGCTCACCGGCTGACCGGTGGCGTTGCTTTCTGCGGACGCGCCCTGAGCAGGCGTTTTCGTGTCGCTGTTATCACAGGCTGCAAGACCCACAACCAGCAGGCCAATCCCGACATATTTAACCAGATTGCGCATTGACTTCTTCCTTTCGATAAACGGCCATAGCGGCTCATTCGTTCATCTTATCACAACTGATAAAGCGAACCCTTAACCTGCCTGCAATGCGGAGATTTCAGATTTATCTGCCAGCCTTTTCAACAGCATATTCAACAGCACGCCGTACATCGGCAGGAAGAACACAATGCTGATCAGCACTTTAAAGCAGTAGTCCACCAGGGCGATCTCCATCCAGTGCGCGGCCATGAACGCGTCCGGGCTGCGCCAGAAGGCGATGAAGAAGAAGGCCAGCGTGTCGCTAACGTTGCCGAACAGCGTCGACGCGGTAGGGGCCATCCACCAGCGGTGGTTCTGACGCAAGCGGTTAAAGACGTGCACGTCGAGGATCTGCCCCAGGGCGTAGGCCATAAAGCTGGCGGCGGCGATACGCGCGACAAACAGGTTGAAGTGTGTCAGCGCCTCAACGCCCTGCCAGCTTCCCATGTAAAACAGGGAGGAGATAACGTACGAAATGAACAACGCCGGAAGCATAACCGCGAAAATAATGCGGCGTGCCAGCGGTGCGCCAAAGATCCGCACGGTTAAATCGGTGGCGAGGAAAATAAACGGAAAGCTGAACGCGCCCCAGGTGGTATGGAAACCAAAAATGGAGATAGGGAGCTGCACCAGATAGTTGCTGGAGGTGATCACCACCAGATGAAAAAGCGAAAGCCAGAACAACGCTTTTACGCGCTGCGATTGAGAAAACTGCGTCATATTGTGACCTTTTTGAACGTTGGGGTGAGGGAACCCAATAAAAACCGCCGCATCATACTGCTTTGACAGGACTTTGCAATGGCTAATTTTCACGCAATCGTTAACCTGTTTGCAATGCGGGCAGCGGGGCGTAAACTACAGCCGTTTTTTTAGCCTTGAGAAGATTATGACCGACCTGTTCGCCAGCCCAGACCATACCCTTGATGCCCAGGGCCTCCGCTGCCCGGAACCTGTCATGATGGTGCGCAAAACCGTACGCAACATGCAGACCGGCGAAACGCTGCTGATCATCGCCGATGACCCGGCCACCACCCGCGATATCCCCGGTTTTTGTACCTTCATGGAGCACGAACTGGTGGCGCAGGAAACTCAGGCCCTGCCTTATCGGTATCTGCTTCGTAAGGGATAGCCCCCGGCCCTCTCGCACAGTGAGAGGGCGAGCACTATTTTAAACCGTCGTTTCATTATTTCGCACTTTTGTGAGGCGCTTCACCTCCACCTTTCCAGCCGTAGTCTAATTTTTAAGCGTCTAAAAATAAAACACCGTTTTAACGCTTACCTCACTACCCTGGAGCTGACTCAATGAAAACGACCCTCAAGCCGTTACTGGCCGCGCTGTGTCTGTCTGTTATTGCCTGCCCGGTTTTTGCGCAAACCATCAAAGCCGCAGACGTTCACCCCGAAGGCTACCCGAACGTGGTCGCTGTGCAACACATGGGCGAAAAGCTCAAACAACAAACCAACGGCGAGCTGGAGATTAAGGTCTTCCCCGGCGGCGTGCTCGGTGATGAAAAGCAGATGATTGAGCAGGCGCAAATGGGGGCGATCGATATGATCCGCGTCTCTATGGCTCCCGTTGCGGCCATCCTGCCGGACATCGAAGTTTTTACGCTCCCCTACATCTTTCGCGATGAAGATCATATGCACAAGGTGATCGACGGGGAGATTGGCAAGCAAATCGGCGACAAACTCACTGCAAACCCCAAATCCCGACTGGTGTTCCTTGGCTGGATGGATTCCGGCACCCGCAACCTGATCACCAAAGAGCCCATCGTCAAACCTGAAGATCTGAGCGGCAAAAAAATCCGCGTACAGGGCAGCCCTGTGGCGCTGGCGACCCTGAAAGATATGGGGGCCAACGCGGTGGCCATGGGCGTGAGCGAGGTCTACAGCGGTATGCAGACCGGCGTCATCGACGGCGCGGAAAACAACCCGCCGACCTTTATCGCCCATAACTACATGCCGATTGCGAAAAACTACACCCTGAGCGGGCACTTTATCACCCCGGAAATGGTGCTCTACTCGAAGGTGAAATGGGACAAGCTCAACGCCGACCAGCAGCAAAAAATCCTGACCCTGGCCCGTGAGGCGCAGTTCGAGCAGCGCAAGCTCTGGAACGCCTATAACCAGCAGGCGCTGGACAAAATGAAGGCGGGCGGCGTGGCGTTTCACGACATCGACAAAACGGTGTTTATCAAAGCCACAGAGCCGGTGCGCGCCCAGTATGGCGACAAGCATCAGGATCTGATGAAAGCCATCGCTGACGTCCAGTAACCCGGAGCGCGTATGTCCGAACTCTACCTGAAGTGGATGGACCGTCTGTACCTGCTCGCCATGACCGTGGCGGGTATCTCGCTGCTGGTGATGACGATCGTGATCCCGATTGGCATCTTCTCGCGCTACGTGCTCAACCGCGGCGAATCCTGGCCGGAGCCGATAGCCATTATCTGCATGGTGACCTTCACCTTTATCGGCGCGGCGGTAGGGTACCGCGCCGGATCGCATATCGCGGTGAATATGCTGACCGACCGGCTTCCCGCGGCACTGCAAAGGCTGTGCGCGCGGGTGGTGGACCTGCTGATGCTGCTGATTTCCGGGCTCATGTGCTGGTACAGCTACTGGCTGTGCGTCGAGCTTTGGGAGCAGCCCGTCGCGGAGTTCCCGCTCCTGACCTCCGGCGAAAGCTATCTGCCGCTGCCGGTCGGCTCGGCCATTCTGATCCTGTTTGTCGTTGAACGCCTGCTGTTTGGCTCGCAGGAACACCGTCCCGTCGTGCTGATCGGCAACCACAGTTAAGGGGTGAACCATGGATGCATTCGTATTGTTATTCACCCTCGCCATTTTGCTGGCGCTGGGGATGCCGGTGGCGTTTGCCGTCGGGCTGAGCGCCGTGGCGGGCGCGCTGTGGATTGATCTGCCGCTGGAAGCGCTGATGATCCAAATCACCAGCGGGGTGAACAAGTTTACCCTGCTGGCGATCCCGTTCTTTATCCTCGCCGGGGCGATCATGGCGGAAGGGGGCATCGCCCGGCGGCTGGTCAACTTTGCCTACGTGTTTGTCGGGTTTATCCGCGGCGGGCTGTCGCTGGTGAATATCGTGGCCTCGACGTTCTTCGGCGCCATTTCCGGCTCGTCGGTAGCGGATACGGCCTCCATTGGTAGCGTGATGATCCCGGAGATGGAGAAAAAAGGCTATCCACGGGAGTACGCGGCGGCCGTCACCGCCAGCGGCTCGGTGCAGGCGATTTTGATCCCGCCCAGCCATAACTCGGTGATTTACTCCCTGGCGGCGGGCGGCACGGTCTCCATCGCCACGCTGTTTATCGCGGGCGTGCTGCCGGGGCTGCTGCTGGGCGTCAGCCTGATGGTGCTGTGCTTATGCTTTGCCCGCAAGCGTGGTTATCCGAAGGGGGACAAAATCCCGTTTATGCAGGCGCTGAAGATCATGCTGGATGCCCTCTGGGGGCTGATGACGGTGGTCATTATTCTCGGCGGGATATTGTCCGGGATATTTACCGCCACGGAATCCGCCGCCGTCGCCTGTCTGTGGGCGTTCTTCGTCACCATGTTTATCTACCGCGACTACAAGTGGAACGAACTGCCGAAGCTGATGTGCCGCACGGTGAAAACGGTCACTATCGTCATGATTTTGATTGGCTTTGCCGCGGCGTTTGGCGCGGTGATGACCTACATGCAGCTGCCGACGCGCATCACCGAGTTCTTTACCTCGCTCTCTGATAACAAGTACGTGATCCTGATGTACCTCAACGTCATGCTGCTGCTGATTGGCACATTGATGGACATGGCGCCGATTATCCTGATCCTGACGCCGGTGCTGCTGCCGGTGACCAATTCGCTGGGGATCGACCCGGTGCATTTCGGGATGATCATGATGGTGAACCTCGGGATCGGGCTGATTACCCCGCCGGTCGGGTCGGTGCTGTTTGTGGCGAGTGCGGTAAGCAAGCAGCGAATCGAAACCGTGGTGAAGGCGATGCTGCCGTTTTACGGCATGCTGCTGGTGGTGCTGGGGATGGTAACGTACATCCCGGCAATTTCACTGTGGCTGCCGGGGGTATTAGGGATGCAGTGACGCCGCTCTTCTCCCTTTCACCGTGGGAGAGGGTTGGGGTGGAGCATCAGGCCGCACCCTAACCCAATTCATGACCGGGTAGCGGCGATGCCTTACCCGGCCAACGGTTCGATAACGATTTTATTGTCGACGTAATAACCGCAGCGCGTTCGCCGTCACCAGCACCGTCGCCCCGGTATCCGCCAGCACCGCCAGCCACAGCCCGGTGATGCCGAGCAGCGTGGTCACCAGGAATATCCCCTTCAGCCCCAGCGCAATGCCGATGTTCTGGCGAATATTGGCCCGCGTTGCCCGCGCGAGACCAATCATCTGCGCCAGCCCGGTCAGGCGGTTGTGGGTCAGCGCCGCGTCGGCGGTCTCCAGCGCCACGTCGGTGCCGCTGCCCATGGCGATCCCGATGGTTGAGGCTTTCATTGCCGGAGCATCGTTAATTCCGTCGCCGACCATCGCCAGCGGGGCGTGCGCGTTTAATTCCGTCACGGCACGCACCTTATCCGCAGGCAGTAACCCGGCTTTAAATTCGAGGCCCAGCTCACCGGCAATCGCCGCTGCCGCGCGCGGGTTATCGCCGGTCAGGATCACACCCTGCACGCCCAGCGTATGCAGGGCTGCAACCGCCTCTTTCGCATCGTCGCGCAGGGTATCGCGCAGGGCAAGCATGCCTTTCACCACGCCCTCCAGCACCACGACGACAACCGTCTGCCCGGCCTGTTCCAGCGTCTGGATCTGCGGGCTTAACCCGGTCGCCGGGGATTTATCCGCCGCGACGATAAGCACTTTTTTGCCCTCAACCTCGGCCTCAATACCCGAGCCTGCCAGCGCGCGCTGCGCGGATGCTGGCGGAACCGTCAGCCCGCGAGACTGCGCTTCGCGCACGATTGCCTGCGCCAGCGGGTGGGTAGAGCCTTGCTCGACGGCGGCGGCCAGCGTCAGGAGAGCGTTTTCACTCATATCCTGCGGGTACAGGCCGGTAACCTGTGGCTTCCCGACGGTCAGCGTGCCGGTCTTATCAAAAGCGATGTGTTGCACCTGGCTCAGCTGCTCCAGCGCCGCGCCGCCCTTAATCAGCGCCCCGCGACGGGCCGCCGCTGCCAGCCCCGAGGTGATCGCCGCCGGGGTGGAGATCACCAGCGCGCACGGGCAGCCGATCAGCAGCAGCGTCAGGCCTTTATAAATCCAGCCCTCCCACGGCGCGCCAAAGAACAGCGGCGGCACGACAGTGACCAGCAGGGCCACCAGCATGATGGCAGGGGTGTAAATCCGGCTGAAACGGTCGATGAAGCGTTCGACCGGCGCGCGGCGCTCTTCGGCCTCTTCAATCAGCTTAAGAATGCGGTCGATGGCGCTGTCGCCCGGTTCGGAGAGCACGTTCAACTGCACCAGACGATCGACGCTGGTGGCACCGGCAGGCACTTTCTCACCCGCTTCGCGCTCAACCGGAATGGACTCGCCGGTCAGCGCGCTTTCGTCAAAGCTTGCGGTGGCGGTAAGCAGCGCGGCATCGGCAGGTAAACGCCCGCCCGCCGCCACTTCAATCACGTCGCCCGGACGCAGGGTGGCGATCGCCACCGTTTCACGACTGCCGTTCACCACGCGAATGGCGGTTTCGGGTTTGAGCGCCATCAGCGCGCTGACCCCTTTGCGTGCCCGGCTCGCGGCCCATCCTTCAAGGCGCTCGCCGATTAAGAACAGCAGTAGCACCATCGCCGCTTCCGCCGTCGCGCCGATGAACAGCGCGCCAATCGCCGCCACGCTCATCAACGTTTCGATGGCGAACCAGCTGCCGCTTTTCATCAGGCGCAGCGCCTGACGGGCAATCGGGAACAGCCCAACGAGCGTGGTGGCGATAAAGGCCAGGTTGCCAAACGGATGGTTGATCTGCTCCAGACCCCAGCTCACCGCCATCATGATGACGAGCGTTAACAGCGGCAGGTTTTCCCGCAGGAGAGAGGTTTTTTCGACCGGGGCGGATTCGCTGCGCAGGGAATAGCCAGCCTGGCTGACGGCGGTTTCAACCTGTTTGCTGACGTCGCGGTCGGCGCTGACCAGCAGCTTTTCGGTGGCGAACAGCACCTGAACGTGGCTGACGCCCGGCACCTGTTTAACCGCGTTTTCTACCTTGCGCGCGCAGGCGGCGCAGTCCATGCCGTTGACGACCCAGCTGTAGCGGTTGCCGGTGCCGGGCAGCGCGTCGTTTTGCGCCTCACACCCGGACTCGCAGTAGCAGTCGTCCTTCGGCGGTACCGGGCTGAGCTTAAGTGCAGAGAATTGTGGAACTTTTTTTGACGATTCAGGAGCAGACATAGCAGCCTCCGGCGAATGATAATTTTCTCATTAACCGGAGTATGCACTCTGGAGTCGACTCCAGAGTCAAGCGTTATTTAGATGTACAGCGACCGCACAATCAGGAAGTGCCCGGCAAAGTAACAGGCGGCAGCAATCGCGTTATCCGCGCGGAAACGGCGGCGATAGTGGCTACCCAGCCAGACGATATTCCCGAGCAGCAGCAGGGCTGCGCCGAAGAAGGCGGACATGGCCTGTGACGTCGGACGGAAGAACCACAGCTCGCCCGCCAGCCACACCATCACCAGCGTCATGGCAATAAAGGTGCAGACCGGCAAACGCATATCTTCCAGGCGCGTCCAGATCACGGCGATCAGCAGCGCGCCAATTGCCAGTAGCACCAGCGGCAGCGGCCAGAAGAAGGAGAGCGTCATCTGGCTGGCAAAATAAATGGTGTAGAGCAGATGCGACAGGAAGAACGCCCCCACGGCATACAGCAGGCGCTGGCGCGGCAGCAGAGTTAAGGCATCACCAATCAACGAGGCGCACAGCCCGGCGAGCACCAGATAGCTGATGGCGTTAAACATAGGCGCTTGCCAGGCCAACAGCAGCAGGAGCAGCAGCGTGACGGGTTTAAACAACCAGCGCTGCCAGGCGGGGCCACGGTACGACGCATCGACAAAGAGCCATGCGGACAAACAGACGGCGATAAATGACCAAAGCATATTAACTCCCTGTATCTGTTAAGGCTGAATTCTCAGTTTCTGATTCAGTGTAGTGACGCGCAGAGGCGTTTGGCAATGCCGGGAAAGGCAAGGTATCCTGAATTCCGCATTATCTGATGGAGTATTAGTGTGAGTAAGATGCCGCTGTTTTTGATTATTGTGGTTGCCATTATCGTCGTTGCCGCCTCGTTTCGCTTCGTGCAGCAGCGCCGCGAAAAGGCCGATAACGATGCCGCGCCGCTGCTGCAAAAACGCGTGGTGGTGAGCAATAAACGCGAAAAAGCGATCAACGACCGGCGTTCACGCCAGCAGCAGGTCACGCCTGCCGGAACCCCTATGCGCTATGAGGCGAGCTTCAGGCCGGAAAGCGGCGGGCTGGAGGTGACGTTCCGCCTGGAAGCGCAGCAGTATCATCAGCTGACCGTGGGGGAGAAAGGGGTGTTGAGCTACAAAGGATCGCGGTTTGAAGGGTTTGAACCGGAGCTGTAATTTTTCCCTCACCCCGGCCCTCTCCCAAGGGGAGAGGGAGTCAATGTCCCCTCTCCCTGTGGGAGAGGGTTAGGGTGAGGGCATCAGGCCGCACCTTACTTCTTCGCCTGCGCCTTAAACGTCTTCATCCACACCAGCAGTTCAAACACGCCAAAGATAAACACGCGCAGCTGCTGCCAGCCGGTCATCTGCGGCCCATCTTTCGGCAGGCCGTTTTTCAGCATCACCATCTGCAGGGCGTGCATGAAGGCGGTGAAGATCAACGCGACGTTAACAAAGATATTCATTGGCCGTGGGAAAGGGTGCACCAGGTTGAGGATCAAAAACGCCCAGACGCCCAGCATCAGTAAGCGCCCCAGATTAATCAGTACCGGCATCGGATTCTCCTTGTGCCTGACGATGATACAGACGGTAAGCGACCTGACCGGCCACTTTTTCGCGGTGCAGATCCCAGTGAACCGGCACCGGAGGCAAACCGTTTTCCACTTCGCTCTCGACGTAAATCAGCGCGTCATCCGCCAGCCAGCCGTTTTGTTCCAGCAGGGATAACGTCTCTTCCAGCAGCCCTTTGCGGAACGGCGGATCAACGAAGACCACGTTATGCGGCGTGCCCTGTTGCGCGAGGAAGCTCAGGGTATTGGTGTTTACCACCTTCGCATTCTTTGCTTTTAGCGTAGCCAGATTTTGCTGCAGCGTCTGCGCCACGTTGCGCTCCATCTCCAGCAGGGTGGCGCTGGCGGCATAACGCGACAGCGCTTCCAGCCCTAACGCCCCGCTTCCGGCGAAGCAATCCAGGCAGTGGGCGTCTACCATTGACGGGGCAAGCCAGTTAAATAACGTCTCGCGTACGCGGTCCGTCGTGGGGCGTAAACCGGGGCTGTCCGGCACCGGTAATTTCCGGCCTCGCCACTGGCCGCCGATAATGCGAATTTGACCGGCCGGGGCGCGGTTGGGTTTCTTCATTTCAGGAAAGCTCTGTTAACAATTCGCCTGCGATTGCGGGCGGTGATGTCAATTAAGTAAAGTGTTAGACTATTTCATCATTTTTTTAGCTTCCATGTATATAGCGCCGCGAGGAGTGTAGTCGCAGATGGCAAAACAAAAAAAACGTGGCTTCTTTTCCTGGCTGGGCTTCGGTGAAAAAGAGCAAGAAACAGAACAGAAAACCGAAGAACAACAGGTAGTTGAAGAGCAGTCGCAGCCTGAAACGCCTGTAGAAACCGCCGCGGTTGTCGAAGCGGAAGAAACGGCGCACAGCAAAGAAGAGATTGAATCCTTTGCTGAAGAGGTGGTTGAGGTTACTGAACAGGTTCAGGAGAGCGAGAAGCCCGAGCCGGTTGTGATTGAAGAGGTTGCTGAGGTCATCGAGGTTGTCGAGACGCCTCCGGCGGCCATCGAACACGAAGAGCTGCCGCTGCCGGAAGAGGTAAAAGCTGAAGAGGTTTCTGCCGAAGAGTGGCAGGCCGAAGCGGAAACCGTTGAAATTGTTGAAGCGGTGGAAGAAGAAGCGGCACTCGAGCCAGAGCTGACCGACGAAGAGCTGGAAGCCCAGGCGCTGGCGGCAGACGCCGCGGAAGAAGCGGTCATCGTCGTGCCGGTGGAAGAGCAGCCGGAAGAAGATGCCGTTCAGGAGCAGGAAAAACCGACCAAAGAGGGTTTCTTCGCGCGCCTGAAGCGTAGCCTGCTCAAAACCAAAGAAAACTTAGGTTCCGGATTTATCAGTCTGTTCCGCGGCAAAAAGATCGACGACGATCTGTTTGAAGAGCTGGAAGAGCAGCTGCTGATTGCGGACGTGGGTGTGGAAACCACCCGTAAGATCATCGCCAACCTGACCGAAGGGGCGAGCCGCAAGCAGCTGCGTGATGCAGAGGCGCTGTACGGCCTGCTGAAAGAGGAGATGGGCGAAATTCTCGCAAAAGTTGACGAACCGCTTAATATTGAAGGCAAAACGCCATTTGTTATTCTGATGGTTGGCGTTAACGGCGTGGGTAAAACCACCACCATCGGCAAGCTGGCGCGTCAGTTCGAGCAGCAGGGTAAATCCGTGATGCTGGCAGCGGGCGATACCTTCCGCGCGGCGGCGGTTGAGCAGCTGCAGGTCTGGGGCCAGCGCAACAATATTCCGGTGATTGCTCAGCACACCGGTGCGGATTCCGCGTCCGTGATCTTCGATGCCATCCAGGCGGCGAAGGCGCGTAACGTAGACGTGCTGATTGCCGATACCGCAGGGCGTTTGCAGAACAAATCGCACCTGATGGAAGAGTTGAAGAAAATCGTCCGCGTCATGAAGAAGCTGGACGAAGAAGCACCGCATGAAATTATGCTGACTATTGACGCCAGCACCGGGCAGAACGCCATTAGCCAGGCGAAGCTGTTCCATGAAGCGGTAGGACTGACGGGGATCGCGCTGACCAAGCTGGACGGCACAGCCAAGGGCGGGGTGATCTTCTCCGTAGCCGACCAGTTCGGCATTCCTATCCGTTACATCGGTGTGGGCGAGCGTATTGAGGATTTGCGTCCGTTTAAGGCGGACGACTTTATTGAGGCATTATTTGCCCGAGAGGACTAACAATGATTCGCTTTGAACACGTCAGCAAGGCCTATCTCGGTGGGAGACAAGCGCTGCAGGGGGTGACATTTCACCTGCAGCCGGGCGAGATGGCATTCCTGACCGGCCATTCCGGCGCGGGGAAAAGTACCCTGCTCAAGCTTATCTGTGGGATCGAACGGCCCAGCGCCGGGAAAATCTTCTTCAGCGGCCACGACATCAGCCGCCTGAAAAACCGTGAGGTGCCGTTCCTGCGGCGTCAGATCGGCATGATTTTTCAGGATCACCACCTGCTGATGGATCGCACCGTGTTTGACAACGTCGCTATCCCGCTGATTATTGCCGGTGCCAGCTATGACGATATCCGCCGCCGCGTCTCTGCGGCGCTGGATAAGGTCGGGCTGCTGGACAAAGCGAAGAACTTCCCGATCCAGCTTTCCGGCGGTGAACAGCAGCGCGTGGGCATTGCCCGTGCGGTGGTGAATAAACCGGCGGTGCTGCTGGCGGATGAACCGACCGGGAACCTGGACGATGCCCTGTCCGAAGGGATTTTACGTCTGTTCGAAGAGTTTAACCGCGTGGGGGTAACGGTACTGATGGCGACGCACGATATCGGGCTGATCTCCCGCCGTTCGTACCGCATGCTGACCCTGAGCGACGGGCATTTGCACGGAGGCCACGGTGAATAAGCGTGATGCAATGAACCAGATTCGGCAGTTCGGGAACCGGTTTGACCGCTTCCGCAAGCCGCAGGGCGGTGGGGACGGTAATCGTCATGCGCCAAAGCGTGCAAAAGCCGCGCCGAAGCCGAACTCCCGCAAGACCAACGTGTTTAACGAGCAGGTGCGCTATGCCTTCCACGGCGCAGTGCAGGACCTGAAAAGCAAACCGCTGGCGACGTTCCTGACGGTGATGGTGATTGCCATCTCCCTGACGCTGCCGAGCGTTTGCTACATGGTCTATAAAAACGTTAATCAGGCGGCGTCACAGTATTATCCGTCGCCGCAGATCACCGTCTATCTGGACAAAGCGCTCGACGATAACGCGGCGGCGCAGGTGGTCGGGCAGATCCAGGCCGAACCGGGCGTGGAGAAGGTCAACTATCTGTCGCGCGACGAGGCGCTGGGCGAGTTCCGTAACTGGTCCGGGTTTGGCGGCGCGCTGGATATGCTGGAAGAGAACCCGCTGCCCGCCGTGGCGGTGGTGATCCCGAAGCTTGATTTCCAGGGCACCGATTCGCTCAACACGTTGCGCGACCGCATCACCCGTATCAACGGCATTGATGAAGTGCGCATGGACGACAGCTGGTTTGCGCGTCTGGCCGCGCTGACCGGGCTTGTGGGACGCGTCTCGGCGATGATCGGCGTGCTGATGGTAGCGGCGGTGTTCCTCGTCATTGGTAACAGCGTGCGTCTGAGCATCTTCGCCCGCCGCGACACCATCAACGTGCAGAAACTGATTGGTGCGACGGATGGGTTCATCCTGCGTCCGTTCCTTTACGGCGGCGCGTTGCTCGGTTTTTCCGGCGCATTTCTTTCACTGATATTGTCAGAAATTTTGGTGATGCGGCTCTCGTCCGCCGTTACTGACGTGGCGCAGGTTTTCGGCACCAAGTTTGATATCAGTGGCTTAGGGTTCGACGAGTGCCTGTTATTGTTGCTGGTCTGCTCAATGATCGGCTGGATTGCCGCATGGCTGGCAACGGTGCAACATTTACGTCACTTTACTCCCGACTAATAAAAGCGTGATATAATCTTTCCCTGCACTGAGATGTTCGCTCTGCAGGGAAAGCGTCCCTGTTTGCGCTTCCCCGCTTTATCATCTTCATGTCACATTTTGTGCGTAATTTATTCACTGTTGCACTGGGAACTTGTGGATAAAATCACTGTCTGATAAAAGAGTGAATGCTATTCTCGTTGCTCAAATGCTTTGGCATGGTTGTTGCCTGATGGGGATAACCTGAGCCAGAAGAAATTGAATTGAGAGGAATGAATGACCAAAGAAATGCAAACTTTAGCTTTAGCCCCTGTTGGTAACCTGGAGTCTTACATCCGGGCTGCGAACACCTGGCCGATGTTGACGGCTGAGGAAGAAAAGGAGCTTGCTGAAAAGCTGCATTACCAGGGCGATCTGGAAGCAGCTAAGACGCTGATCCTGTCTCACCTGCGCTTTGTTGTTCACGTTGCTCGTAATTATGCGGGCTACGGCCTGCCGCAGGCGGATCTGATTCAGGAAGGTAACATCGGCCTGATGAAGGCTGTACGTCGCTTTAACCCGGAAGTGGGTGTGCGACTGGTCTCCTTCGCCGTGCACTGGATCAAAGCTGAAATTCACGAATACGTTCTGCGTAACTGGCGTATTGTGAAAGTCGCCACGACAAAAGCGCAACGCAAACTGTTCTTCAACCTGCGTAAAACCAAGCAGCGTCTGGGCTGGTTCAATCAGGATGAAGTGGAAATGGTGGCGCGCGAACTGGGCGTAAGCAGCAAAGACGTCCGCGAGATGGAATCCCGTATGGCCGCGCAGGACATGACCTTTGACATGTCTTCCGACGATGACGCCTCTGACAGCCAGCCGATGGCACCGGTTCTGTATCTGCAGGATAAGACCTCTAACTTTGCCGACGGCATTGAAGAGGACAACTGGGAAGATCAGGCCGCGAACAAGCTGAGCTTTGCGATGGAAGGTCTCGACGAGCGTAGCCAGGACATTATCCGCGCCCGCTGGCTGGACGAAGACAACAAGTCCACGCTGCAGGAACTGGCCGACCGCTACGGCGTGTCCGCTGAACGTGTGCGTCAGCTTGAAAAGAACGCCATGAAAAAACTTCGCGCCGCTATCGAAGCGTAATTTCTGCGAAGTCCCCGTTTATCCGAAATAGTTCAGGCTGCAGGAAGGCGGCAAATGAGTGAATCCCGATGAGCTTACATGAGTAAGTGATTCGGGTGAACGAGAGCAGCCAACGTACCTGCGGCTTGAAATATGAAGGATAAAAGCCCCTGGATGTGAATCCGGGGGTTCTGTTTTTTTAACGCCTGCTCTGGCGAAATTTTACCCCCTGGCAAACACTTACTGATGCGCTACACATGCGATCTTCGGGGGGATAAGGTGAACAACAAAGAACTGAATGACCGGCGCTTGCAGGCCACGCCGCGCGGCATTGGGGTGATGTGTAACTTCTATGCCGATAAAGCCGAAAACGCCACGGTGTGGGACGTCGAAGGCAATGAGTACATTGATTTCGCCGCCGGGATCGCGGTGCTGAATACCGGCCATCGCCATCCTGCCGTTATCGCCGCTATCGAAAAACAACTCCACGCCTTCACCCATACCGCCTACCAGATTGTCCCGTACGAAGGCTATGTCGCTCTGGCTGAGCGCATCAACGCCCGCGTGCCAATAGACGGCCCGGCCAAAACCGCTTTCTTCTCTACCGGAGCGGAAGCGGTGGAGAACGCCGTTAAAATCGCGCGCGCCTGGACCCGTCGCCCCGGCCTGATTACCTTTGGCGGTGCATTTCATGGCCGCACCTTTATGACCATGGCGCTGACCGGCAAAGTCGCCCCCTACAAACTCGGCTTCGGCCCGTTCCCCGGCTCGGTCTATCACGCGCAGTTTCCCGATCACCTGCGCGGCGTGAGTTCCCAGGAGGCGATCAAAAGCGTTGAACGCCTCTTTAAAGCGGATATCGCCCCTGACCAGGTGGCCGCCATTATCCTTGAACCTGTGCAGGGGGAGGGCGGATTTAACGTTGCCCCCGCCGATTTTATGCAGGCTCTGCGCACCCTGTGCGACACCCACGGCATTCTGCTGATTGCCGATGAGGTACAAACCGGCTTTGCGCGTACCGGCAAACTGTTCTCAATGGAAAACCACTGCGTGAAGCCGGACCTGATCACCATGGCGAAAAGCCTGGCGGGCGGCATGCCGCTTTCGGCGGTCTCTGGCCGCGCAGAGGTGATGGACGCACCCGCGCCGGGCGGGCTGGGCGGCACCTATGCGGGTAACCCGCTGGCGATTGCGGCGGCGCATGCGGTGCTGGACGTGATTGACGAAGAAGATCTCTGCACGCGGGCGGCGCACCTGGGACATCATCTTGTTGAAGTGCTGAATAAAGCGAAAGACGGGTGTCCGTACATCGCCGATATCCGCGCGCAAGGCTCGATGGTGGCGGTGGAATTTACCGATCCGCAGACCGGACAGCCGTCGCCGGAATTCACCCGCGAGATACAGGAGCGCGCCCTGCAGGAGGGGCTGCTGCTCCTGAGCTGCGGCGTGTACGGCAACGTGATTCGTTTCCTCTATCCGCTGACCATCCCGGAAGCGCAGTTCCGTAAAGCGCTGGATATTATTTCCGCCTCGCTGACACGATAAAGCCAAAAGCCCGGCGCAACAGGCTGCCGGGCTTAGCACAGTGACATGTCAAATTAGCTATTCCAAAATCATAAAAATGCGGTATGTTTTAGCAGAGTATGCTGAAAAAGCGCGGTCAGTACGCCTATAAACGAAATAAAGCGCTACACAACAACATCACAATAATCGTAATAACCATAATAATGGGGATTCTCAGGATGAACATGAAGGGTAAAGCATTACTGGCAGGATGTATGGCGTTGGCCTTCAGCGCCATGGCGCAGGCCGATATTAAAGTCGCGGTAGTCGGCGCGATGTCCGGCCCGGTAGCCCAGTATGGCGACCAGGAATTTACGGGCGCAGAGCAGGCGGTTGCAGACATTAATGCCAGGGGCGGTATCAAGGGCGAAAAACTGCAGATCGTAAAATATGATGACGCCTGTGACCCGAAACAAGCGGTTGCGGTGGCGAACAAAGTGGTAAACGACGGCATCAAATATGTTATCGGCCACCTGTGTTCATCTTCTACTCAGCCAGCGTCGGATATCTACGAAGACGAAGGCATTCTGATGATCACCCCGGCGGCGACGGCACCAGAGCTGACCGCGCGCGGCTATAAGCTGATCCTGCGCACCACTGGCCTGGATTCCGATCAGGGTCCAACGGCGGCAAAATACATCGTTGATAAAGTGAAGCCAAAGCGCATCGCGATTGTGCATGACAAACAGCAGTACGGTGAAGGTCTGGCGCGTTCCGTGCAGGATAACCTGAAGAAAGCGAAGGCTGACGTGGTGTTCTTCGACGGCATCACCGCCGGTGAGAAAGACTTCTCCACGCTGGTGGCGCGCCTGAAGAAAGAGAATATCGACTTCGTGTACTACGGTGGCTACCACCCGGAAATGGGCCAGATCCTGCGCCAGGCGCGCGCGGCGGGTCTGAAAACCCAGTTTATGGGGCCGGAAGGCGTGGCGAACGTGTCACTGTCTAACATTGCCGGTGAATCTGCCGAAGGCCTGCTGGTCACCAAACCGAAGAACTACGACCAGGTGCCTGCCAACAAACCGATTGTGGATGCGATCAAGGCGAAGAAACAGGACCCAAGCGGTGCGTTCGTCTGGACCACCTACGCGGCGCTGCAGTCTCTGCAGGCAGGCCTGAACCAGTCAGCCGATCCGGCGGAGATTGCCACCTGGCTGAAAGCCAACTCCGTGGAAACCGTGATGGGACCGCTGTCCTGGGATGAGAAGGGCGACCTGAAAGGCTTTGAGTTCGGTGTATTTGACTGGCATGCCAACGGTACGGCGACCGACGCTAAATAATTTTCCCGTCGCCTTTCGCGCCGCAGGTGCGTTGGCTGCGTTATTCAACCCCGGTCACTTACTTATGTAAGCTCCCGGGGATTTCATAACTTGCCGCCTTCCTGCAACGCGAAATGCTTGGGAAAATATAGTAGACAATGTAGGCCGGGTAAGGCGTAGCCGCCACCCGGCTTTCTTTTAACGCTTCTCCCACCCGTTCGTCTGCGCCGTAAACCCTAACGCCTGCATAAATGCCGCCATTACGCCGCGGTCTTCCACGCCCACGTCGGCCATCCACCATGCGTCTACGCTCGGGTTATCGCGCATCACCTCTTCAATCAAATATTGCCCCACGCCGCGACGGCGGGTGACGTCACGCACGCGTAAAGAGTCCAGCGCGCCCTGGGTGCCGCTCAGCGTTACGCGTACGGCGGCCAGCAGGCGCTCGTTAAAACGCGCGGCATAAATACGGTGATTCTCATCAACGTCCAGCGAAGAAGGGGAGTATTCCGGCCAGATTTTGCCCAGGTCGATATGATCCTGGTCGCTAAAGGTCACCAGACGAACGATAGTCAGTTTCATTAGCTGCTTGTCCACATCAAAAAAAGTAAGGGCAGTGTACTCAATTTATCCGCCCCGAGGCTTTCTCTTTTTCCCTCATTAACCAGGTGATTAGTTTTTTGGCTGCGCAATGTCCAGTCTGAAAACGCATGGATCGAAAAATAAGCAGAATTTTAACCTGAAAGGTAGTGATTTATTCGGCGCTTTGTACCGTTATTTTATGCTGCAAACCGCGCTTTTATTTGTTTATCTCTGCCTGATTTCAGAATATTATCTTTGCTTAATCGCCTGAAAAATAGAGATTTTAGTCTGGTTTTTGCTAAAAAACTGCGCTAAACCATTAAAGGCACTGGTAAAAATAGCGTTGTTCATTAAAAGTACAGAATGCTTTTTAACCATAATAAAACAAAATATAAACATCACGTCACGAATGGGGATTCACAGATGAAAAGGAACGCGAAAGCATTAATCGCGGGAATGGTTGCACTGGCAATGTCGCAAAGCGCGATGGCGGAAGATATTAAAGTCGCCGTGGTCGGCGCGATGTCCGGTCCGGTTGCCCAGTGGGGCGATATGGAGTTCAACGGCGCGCGCCAGGCCATTAAAGACATCAACGCCAGCGGTGGCATCAAGGGCGACAAGCTGGTCGGCGTAGAGTATGACGACGCCTGCGATCCCAAACAGGCCGTAGCGGTCGCCAACAAAATTGTGAACGACGGTATTCAGTACGTGATTGGTCACCTGTGCTCATCGTCCACCCAGCCGGCGTCCGACATCTATGAAGATGAAGGCATTTTGATGATTACCCCTGGCGCGACTAACCCGGAGCTGACCCAGCGCGGTTACGCGCACATCATGCGTACTGCGGGTCTGGACTCCTCTCAGGGGCCGACCGCGGCAAAATACATTCTCGACACGGTCAAGCCGCAGCGTATTGCCATCATCCATGACAAGCAGCAGTACGGCGAAGGCCTGGCGCGTTCCGTGCAGGACGGCCTGAAAAAAGGCGGCGCGAATATCGTCTTCTTCGACGGTATTACCGCCGGTGAGAAAGATTTCTCGGCGCTGATTGCCCGTCTGCAGAAAGAAAATATCGATTTCGTCTATTACGGCGGCTACTACCCGGAAATGGGCCAGATGCTGCGCCAGGCGCGTGCGACCGGCCTGAAAACCCAGTTCATGGGCCCGGAAGGCGTGGGCAATGCCTCGCTGTCTAACATCGCGGGTGACGCGGCGGAAGGCATGCTGGTGACGATGCCAAAACGCTATGACCAGGACCCGGCTAACAAGGCTATCGTCGACGCGCTCAAGGCGCAGAAGAAAGATCCGAGCGGTCCATACGTGTGGATCACCTATGCCGCCGTGCAGTCGCTGGCAACGGCAATGGATCGCACCGGCAGCAAAGAGCCGTTGGATCTGGTTAAAGATTTAAAAGCACACGGGGCAAACACCGTGATTGGGCCGCTGAACTGGGATGAGAAAGGCGATCTGAAGGGATTTGAATTTGGTGTCTTCAAGTGGCACGCCGACGGATCTTCCACGGCAGCCAAATAATAATCCCACCGCCCGCGCAATGCGGGCGGGTTGAGAAAGGTTACGTTATGTCTGAGCAGTTTCTCTATTTCTTACAGCAGATGTTTAACGGCGTCACGCTGGGCAGCACCTACGCCCTGATCGCCATCGGCTACACCATGGTTTACGGCATTATCGGCATGATCAACTTCGCCCATGGCGAGGTCTACATGATCGGCAGCTATGTCTCCTTCATGATTATCGCCGCCCTGATGATGATGGGTATCGACAGCAGCTGGCTGCTGGTCGCCGCCGGGTTTGTCGGTGCGATTGTTATCGCCAGCGCCTACGGCTGGAGCATTGAGCGTGTAGCCTATCGGCCCGTGCGTAGCTCCAAGCGCCTGATTGCGCTGATCTCGGCAATTGGTATGTCTATCTTCCTGCAAAACTACGTCAGCCTGACCGAAGGCTCGCGCGACGTGGCGCTGCCAAGCCTGTTTAACGGCCAGTGGATTGTGGGGGCGAGCGAGAACTTCTCGGCGTCAATCACCACCATGCAGCTGGTTATCTGGGTCGTCACCTTCCTGGCGATGCTTGCTCTGACCGTGTTCATCCGTTACTCCCGCATGGGACGCGCCTGCCGCGCCTGCGCGGAAGACCTCAAGATGGCGAGCCTGCTCGGCATTAACACCGACCGCGTGATCGCCCTGACCTTCGTGATCGGCGCGGCGATGGCGGCGGTGGCAGGTGTCCTGCTCGGCCAGTTCTACGGCGTGATTAACCCCTACATCGGCTTTATGGCCGGGATGAAAGCCTTCACCGCAGCGGTACTGGGCGGCATCGGCAGTATTCCGGGCGCGATGATCGGCGGCCTGATCCTGGGCGTAGCCGAAGCGCTCTCCTCGGCGTACCTGAGTACCGAATATAAAGACGTGGTGTCGTTTGCCCTGCTGATTCTGGTTCTGCTGGTCATGCCTACCGGTATTCTGGGCCGTCCGGAGGTAGAGAAAGTATGAAACCGATGCATTTCGCGATGGCGCTGCTCTCTGCCGCCATGTTCTTCGTGCTGGCGGGCGTGTTTATGGGCGTCCAGCTGGAGCTGGATGGCACTAAGCTTGTGGTCGACACCGCGCCAGATATCCGCTGGCAGTGGGTGTTTATCGGCACCGCCGTGGTATTTCTGTTCCAGCTGCTGCGTCCGCTGTTTCAGAAGACGCTGAAAAACGTCTCGGGGCCAAAATTCGTGCTGCCGGCGATTGATGGCTCCACCGTGAAACAGAAGCTGTTCCTCGTGGCGCTGCTGGTGGCCGCCGTGGCGTGGCCGTTCGTGGTATCGCGCGGGACGGTGGATATCGCCACCCTGACCATGATCTACGTGATTTTAGGCCTCGGCCTGAACGTGGTGGTGGGTCTGTCCGGCCTGCTGGTGCTCGGCTACGGCGGCTTCTACGCCATCGGTGCTTACACCTTTGCGCTGCTGAACCACTATTACGGCCTCGGCTTCTGGACCTGTCTGCCGCTGGCAGGGCTGGTTTCTGCCGCTGCGGGCTTCCTGCTGGGCTTCCCGGTCCTGCGCCTGCGCGGCGACTATCTGGCGATTGTGACCTTAGGCTTCGGTGAAATCGTCCGTATCCTGCTGCTCAACAACACCGAAGTGACCGGCGGCCCGAACGGCATTAGCCAGATCCCGAAACCGACCTTCTTCGGCCTGGAGTTCAGCCGCACCGCCCGCGAAGGCGGCTGGGACACCTTCAGCAACTTCTTTGGCATTAAGTACGATCCGTCCGACCGTGTGATTTGGCTCTATCTGGTGGCGCTGCTGCTGGTCGTCATCACCCTGTTTGTGATTAACCGTCTGCTGCGCATGCCGCTGGGCCGTGCGTGGGAAGCGCTGCGCGAAGATGAGATCGCCTGCCGCTCGCTGGGCCTGAACCCGACCCGCATCAAGCTGACCGCGTTCACCATCAGCGCCGCGTTTGCGGGCTTTGCCGGAACGCTGTTTGCCGCGCGCCAGGGCTTCGTCAGCCCGGAATCCTTCACCTTTGCCGAATCTGCCTTCGTACTGGCGATTGTGGTGCTTGGCGGGATGGGCTCGCAGTTCGCCGTTATCCTCGCGGCCATCCTGCTGGTGGTTTCCCGCGAGCTGATGCGCGACTTTAACGAATACAGCATGTTGATGCTGGGTGGTTTGATGGTGCTAATGATGATCTGGCGTCCGCAGGGCCTGCTGCCGATGACCCGTCCGCAGTTAAAGCTTAAAGAGGCGGAAGTGAAAGGAGAGCAGCCATGAGTCAGCCATTATTATCGGTTAACGGCCTGATGATGCGTTTTGGCGGCCTGCTGGCGGTCAACAACGTATCACTGGACCTGCACAAGAAAGAGATTGTTTCCCTGATTGGCCCGAACGGTGCGGGGAAAACCACGGTCTTTAACTGCCTGACGGGCTTCTACAAGCCGACGGGCGGCACCATCATGCTGCGCGACCAGCACCTTGAAGGCCTGCCGGGCCAGCAGATTGCCCGCATGGGCGTGGTGCGTACCTTCCAGCACGTGCGCCTGTTCCGCGAAATGACGGTGATTGAGAACCTGCTGGTGGCGCAACATCAGCAGCTTAAAACCGGCATCTTCTCCGGCCTGCTGAAAACCCCGGCCTTCCGCCGCGCGCAGGAAGAAGCGCTGGACCGCGCCGCCACCTGGCTCGACCGCATCGGCCTGCTGCAGCACGCCAACCGTCAGGCCAGCAACCTGGCCTACGGCGACCAGCGTCGTCTGGAGATTGTGCGCTGCATGGTGACGCAGCCGGAAATCCTGATGCTCGACGAACCGGCGGCGGGCCTCAACCCGAAAGAGACCAAAGAGCTGGACGAGCTGATCGCCGAGCTGCGCGATCGTCACGACACCACCATCCTGCTTATCGAACATGATATGAAGCTGGTGATGGGCATTTCTGACCGTATCTACGTGGTAAACCAGGGCACGCCGCTGGCAAACGGGACGCCGGAAGAGATCCGCAACAACCCGGACGTGATCCGTGCATACCTGGGTGAGGCATAAGATGGAAAAAGCGATGTTAACGTTCGATAAGGTCAACGCGCACTACGGCAAGATCCAGGCGCTGCACGACGTCAGCCTGCACATTAATCAGGGCGAAATCGTCACCCTGATTGGGGCCAACGGCGCGGGTAAAACCACGCTGCTCGGCACCCTGTGCGGCGACCCGCGCGCCAGCAGCGGGCGGATTGTGTTTGACGGCAAAGACATTACCGACTGGCAGACCGCCAAAATCATGCGCGAAGCGGTGGCGATTGTCCCGGAAGGGCGTCGCGTCTTCTCGCGCATGACGGTGGAAGAGAACCTGGCGATGGGCGGTTTCTTCGCCCACCGCGACCAGTTCCAGACCCGCATCAAATGGGTATACGAACTCTTCCCGCGCCTGTGGGAGCGCCGCGTGCAGCGTGCAGGCACCATGTCCGGCGGTGAACAGCAGATGCTGGCGATTGGTCGCGCGCTGATGAGCCAGCCGCGTTTGCTGTTGCTTGACGAACCTTCGCTCGGCCTTGCGCCGATCATTATTCAGCAGATTTTCGACACCATCGAGCAGCTGCGCAAAGAGGGAATGACCATCTTCCTCGTCGAGCAGAACGCCAACCAGGCGCTGAAGCTCGCCGACCGTGGCTACGTGCTGGAGAACGGTCGCGTGGTGCTGTCCGATACCGGCGACGCGCTGCTGGCGAACGAAGCGGTGCGGAGTGCGTATTTAGGCGGTTAATCGCATTTTCCCCTCACCCTAACCCTCTCCCACGGGGAGAGGGAACCGATCGGTTTTCTCCCTCTCCCCGTGGGAGAGGGCCGGGGTGAGGGCATCAAACCGCACCGATCCCCTTCACACAACCATCATCCCGCTGACGCGTTGTTGTCATCTTTCTGTAAACAAAAAGTTATTTTTCTGTCATTCGAGCATGTCATGTTACCTCGCGAGCATAAAACGCGTGATATCGCGCATCCGGCACAATAAGAGAGATGACAATGACATCGTTACGACACACAGCTTTGGGTCTGGCAATTGGACTGGCTTTTGCGACGAACGCAATGGCCGTTACCACCATTCCGTTCTGGCATTCCATGGAAGGGGAGCTGGGTAAAGAGGTTGACTCCCTGGCGCAGCGTTTCAACGACACCCATCCGGATTACAAAATTGTGCCGGTGTACAAAGGCAACTACGAGCAGAGCCTGAGCGCGGGCATTGCGGCATTCCGCACCGGTAACGCACCGGCGCTGCTGCAGGTGTATGAAGTGGGCACCGCCACCATGATGGCCTCCAAAGCGATTAAGCCAGTCTACGAAGTGTTCAAAGACGCAGGCATCAACTTTGACGAATCCCGCTTTGTGCCGACGGTTTCTGGTTACTACACCGACTCCAAAACCGGCCACCTGCTGTCGCAGCCGTTTAACAGCTCCACCCCGGTGCTGTACTACAACAAAGATGCCTTCAGGAAAGCCGGTTTAGACCCGGAGCAGCCGCCAAAAACCTGGCAGGATCTCGCCGAGTACACCGCGAAGCTGAAAGCCGCAGGGATGAAGTGCGGCTACGCCAGCGGCTGGCAGGGCTGGATCCAGATTGAAAACTTCAGCGCCTGGCACGGCCTGCCGGTCGCCACCAAAAACAACGGCTTCGACGGCACCGACGCGGTGCTGGAGTTCAACAAGCCGGAGCAGGTGAAACACATCGCGCTGCTTGCCGATCTGAACAAGAAGGGCGACTTCAGCTACTTTGGCCGTAAAGATGAATCCACCGAGAAGTTCTACAACGGCGACTGCGCTATTACCACCGCCTCCTCCGGTTCGCTGGCGGACATCCGTCACTACGCCAAATTCAACTACGGCGTGGGCATGATGCCTTACGACGCCGACGTGAAGGGTGCGCCGCAGAACGCCATCATCGGCGGGGCGAGCCTGTGGGTGATGCAGGGCAAAGACAACGGCACCTACAAGGGCGTCGCCGAGTTCCTCGACTTCCTGGCGAAGCCGGAAAACGCCGCCGAATGGCACCAGAAGACCGGCTACCTGCCGATCACCAAAGCCGCCTATGACCTGACCCGCGAGCAGGGCTTCTACAGCAAGAACCCGGGCGCGGATATCGCGACGCGCCAGATGCTGAACAAGCCGCCGTTGCCGTTCACCAAAGGCCTGCGTCTGGGCAACATGCCGCAGATCCGCACCATCGTGGATGAAGAGCTGGAAAGCGTGTGGACCGGGAAGAAATCCCCACAGCAGGCGCTGGACTCCGCGGTTGAACGCGGTAATCAGCTGCTGCGCCGCTTTGAGCAGTCGACGAAGTCTTAATCCTTTTACCCTCACCCTAACCCTCTCCCAAAGGGAGAGGGAACTCATACGCCCTCTCCCTTTGGGAGAGTGCCGGGGTGAGGGGCCACCTAACGCTGAGCTAACCTATGTCCTCATCCCGTCCGGTGTTCCGCTCCCGCTGGCTGCCCTATCTGCTGGTCGCGCCGCAGCTGATCATCACCGTTATCTTCTTTATCTGGCCTGCGGGCGAAGCGCTGTGGTACTCGGTGCAAAGCGTCGACCCGTTCGGGCTGTCCAGCCAGTTTGTCGGGCTGGACAACTTTACCGCGCTGCTTCACGACAGCTATTACCTCGACTCTTTCTGGACGACGATGAAGTTCAGCGCGCTGGTCACGGTCAGCGGGCTGGTCGCCTCGCTGTTTTTCGCCGCGCTGGTGGATTACGTAGTGCGCGGCAGTCGCCTGTATCAAACCTTGATGCTGCTGCCCTACGCCGTCGCGCCTGCCGTGGCCGCCGTGCTGTGGATCTTCCTGTTTAATCCCGGGCGCGGGCTGATTACCCACTTCCTGGCGGAGTTCGGTTATGACTGGAACCACGCGCAGAACAGCGGTCAGGCGATGTTCCTGGTGGTCTTCGCCTCGGTGTGGAAGCAGATCAGCTACAACTTCCTGTTCTTCTTCGCCGCGCTACAGTCCATTCCGCGCTCGCTGGTGGAGGCTGCGGCAATCGACGGCGCTGGCCCGGTTCGCCGCTTCTTTACGCTTTCGCTGCCGCTGATCGCCCCGGTGAGTTTCTTCCTGCTGGTGGTCAACCTGGTCTACGCCTTCTTCGACACCTTCCCGGTGATCGACGCCGCCACAGCAGGCGGCCCGGTGCAGGCCACCACCACGCTTATCTACAAAATCTACCGTGAGGGCTTTGCCGGTCTGGACCTTTCGGCCTCTGCCGCCCAGTCGGTGGTGCTGATGTTCCTCGTTATCCTCCTCACGGTGGTGCAGTTCCGCTATGTCGAAAGTAAGGTGCGCTACCAATGATTGAGAACCGTCGCGGGCTGACGATTTTCAGCCATACCATGCTGATTTTAGGGATCATCGTCATCCTGTTCCCGCTGTACGTGGCCTTTGTCGCCGCCACGCTGGACACCAAAGCGGTGTTCGACACGCCGATGACGCTGATCCCTGGCGGGCATCTTTTCGAGAACATGAAAACCATCTGGACCCAGGGCGTGGGTGCCAATAGCGCGCCGTTCTGGCTGATGATGCTCAACAGCTTCATCATGGCGTTTGGCATTACGGTGGGCAAAATCACCGTGTCGATGCTCTCGGCCTTCGCCATCGTCTGGTTCCGTTTTCCGCTGCGTAACCTGTTCTTCTGGATGATCTTCATCACCCTGATGCTGCCGGTGGAGGTGCGTATCTTCCCGACGGTGGAAGTGATCGCCAACCTCAACATGCTGGACAGCTACGCGGGCTTAACCCTGCCGCTGATGGCCTCGGCGACCGCCACTTTCCTGTTCCGCCAGTTCTTTATGACCCTGCCGGACGAGCTGATTGAAGCGGCGCGAATCGACGGCGCCTCGCCGATGCGCTTTTTCCGCGACATCGTGCTGCCGCTGTCCAAAACCAACCTCGCGGCGCTGTTCGTGATCACCTTTATCTACGGCTGGAACCAGTACCTGTGGCCGCTGCTGATTATCCAGGACGTCAATCTCGGCACCGCCGTGGCGGGTATCAAAGGCATGATCGCCACCGGCGAAGGCACCACCCTCTGGAACCAGGTGATGGCGGCGATGCTGCTCACCTTAATCCCCCCGGTCGTAATCGTTTTAGCCATGCAGCGCGCGTTTGTGCGTGGCTTAGTAGACAGTGAGAAATAAGATGGCAGGACTTAAACTTCAGGCAGTTTCCAAAAGCTGGGATAACAAAACCCAGGTCATTCAACCGCTGACTCTCGACGTGGCGGACGGGGAGTTTATCGTGATGGTCGGCCCCTCCGGCTGCGGTAAATCAACGCTGCTGCGCATGGTGGCGGGGCTTGAGCGCGTGACCTCCGGCGATATCTGGATCGACCGCCAGCGCGTGACCGAGAAGGAGCCGAAGGACAGAGGCATCGCGATGGTATTTCAGAACTACGCGCTCTATCCGCACATGAGCGTGGAAGAGAATATGGCCTGGGGGCTGAAAATTCGCGGCATGGGCAAAGGCCACATCGCGGAGCGCGTGAGAGAGGCGGCGCGCATTCTGGAGCTGGACGGCCTGCTGAAACGCCGCCCGCGCGAGCTGTCCGGCGGCCAGCGTCAGCGCGTGGCGATGGGGCGCGCCATCGTGCGCGATCCGGCGGTGTTCCTGTTTGATGAACCGCTCTCTAATCTCGACGCTAAGCTGCGCGTGCAGATGCGCCTGGAGCTGCAGCAGCTCCATCGCCGCCTGAAAACCACCTCTTTGTACGTGACCCACGATCAGGTCGAGGCGATGACCCTCGCCCAGCGCGTGATGGTGATGAACAAAGGCGTTGCCGAGCAAATTGGCACCCCGGTGGAGGTCTATGAAAAGCCCGCCACCCGCTTTGTGGCGAGCTTTATCGGCAGCCCGGCGATGAACCTGCTGGACGGGCGCATCAGCAGTGCGGGAACCCACTTCGAGCTGGACAGCGGGATGGCATTGCCAGTCAACTGGTACTATCGTGGCTACGCCGGGCGTAAAATGACGCTCGGTATCCGCCCGGAGCACATTGGGTTAAGCTCTCAGGCGGAGGGTGGCGTGCCGCTGGTCATGGACACGCTGGAGATGCTGGGCGCCGACAACCTGGCGCACGGACGCTGGGGCGAGCAAAAGCTGGTGGTGCGTCTGGCACATCAGGAGCGCCCGAAAGCAGGCAGCACGCTGTGGCTGCATCTGCCGGAAAATCACCTGCACATATTTGACGGTGAAACAGGACAACGTATATGAGTAACTGGCCTTATCCCCACATCGTCGCCCACCGTGGCGGCGGCAAACTGGCGCCGGAAAACACTCTGGCGGCCATCGACACCGGCGCGCGTTTCGGCCATACGATGATCGAGTTTGACGCCAAACTGTCGAAAGACGGCGAAATCTTCCTGCTGCACGACGACAACCTCGAGCGCACCAGCAACGGCTGGGGCGTGGCGGGCGATCTGCCGTGGCAAGACCTGCTGAAGGTGGACGCCGGAAGCTGGTTCAGCAGCGACTTCAGGGGGGAACCGCTACCGCGCCTGGCGGACGTGGCGGACCGCTGCCGGACGCACAGGATGATGGCTAACATTGAAATCAAACCGACCACCGGCACCGGGCCGCTAACAGGCAAAGCGATCGCGCTGGCCGCGCGTGAGTTGTGGGAAGGGATGACCGCGCCGCTGCTGTCGTCATTTGATATCGACGCGCTTGAGGCTGCCCAGGCCGCCGTGCCGGAACTGCCGCGCGGCCTGCTGCTGGATAAGTGGCGTAACGACTGGCGCGCGCTCACCACCCGTCTCGGCTGCGTGTCAATTCATCTCAACCACAGGCTGCTGAATGAGGCGCGGGTCAGAGAGCTGAAACAGGCTGGGCTGCATATCCTGGTCTACACCGTCAACACGCCCCAGCGTGCAGCCGAACTGCTGCGCTGGGGCGTGGACAGCATCTGTACCGATGCGATCGACCGGATAGGCCCGAACTTTAGTTCTGCGGATTATTAAGCATACTGCCGTTCGACTGCGGCGTTAGCATGTGTTGCTGGCCGCTGCTCAGGGTATTTCCCCCGCCCAACATGCCGCCGCTGTTGTTTTGCAGCGGCTGCTCGCGTACCTGGCCCTGCTGAATTCGCTGGGTATTGGTATTCATCTGGTTTTGCAGATTTTGCTGCTGCATCTGGGTCTGGGTACGCAGCTGCTGATTGAGCATCCCTTTTTGCTGCTGCTGTTGGCTCATCATTTCCGTCTGCATACGCTGCTGGCTCGGAATAACGTAGCCCTGCTGGTTCGGGTTGTTCAGGGTATTCAGTGGCTGTGCGAGCGCGGCGAATGGCAGTAGCGCTGTCAGAATCAGTAAGCGTTTCATGGTTGTCTCCTCCTTTTGAGGCTTCTCTTAAGTTTACTCTGATTCCGCCAGAACGATGATTTTTTAAGAGTTGTGAACCAGGCTTAAGCGGGGAATATGGACCCCTTCACCTGGAGAACAATAATGATGAAACCAACGTTTTTGCGCTGGGTAGCGATCGCTGCGCTGATGGCTGGCGGCACGTTTAGCGTGGCGGCCAACCCACCGGCGGCTCCGCCCGTCTCCTATGGCGTCGAGGAAGATGTTTTTCATCCCGTGCGGGCAACCCACGGCATGGTGGCTTCCGTGGATGCGCTGGCGACGAAGGTGGGCGTCGATATTCTCAAGCAGGGCGGTAACGCGGTGGATGCGGCGGTTGCGGTGGGCTACGCGCTGGCGGTGACGCACCCGCAGGCGGGTAACCTGGGCGGCGGCGGGTTTATGATGCTGCGCACGAAAGACGGCAAAACCACCGCTATCGACTTCCGTGAAATGGCCCCGAATCAGGCCTCCCGGGATATGTTCCTCGACGAGCAGGGTAACCCGGACGGTAAAAAGTCCCTGACCTCGCACCTGGCAACCGGCACGCCCGGCACCGTGGCGGGCTTCTCGCTGGCGCTGGAAAAATACGGCACGCTGCCGCTGAACAAAGTCGTGCAGCCTGCGATTGCGCTGGCGCGTGACGGCTTTGAGGTAAACGACGCCCTGGCCGACGATCTCAAAACTTATGGCAGCGAAGTGATCCCCCATCACGAAAACAGCAAAGCCATCTTCTGGAAGGACGGCGAGCCGCTGAAGAAGGGCGACAAACTGGTGCAGACGAACCTCGCAAAAAGCCTGGAGCTGATTGCGGAAAACGGCCCGGATGCCTTCTACAAAGGGGCGATTGCCGACCAGATAGCCGACGAGATGCAAAAGAACGGTGGGCTTATCACCAAAGCGGACCTGGCGGAGTATAAAGCGGTTGAACGCGAGCCGATTAGCGGCACCTATCGCGGCTATGAGGTCTTCTCCATGCCGCCGCCGTCCTCCGGCGGTATTCACATCGTGCAGATCCTCAACATTCTTGAAAACTTCGATATGCACAAGTTCGGCTTCGGCAGCGCAGATGCCATGCAGGTGATGGCCGAGGCGGAAAAACGCGCCTACGCCGACCGCTCGGAATACCTCGGCGATCCGGACTTTGTGAAGGTGCCGTGGCAGGCGCTGACCAACAAAGCCTATGCCAAATCCATTGCCGATGAGATCGACATTAATAAGGCTAAACCGTCGAGCGAAATCCGCCCCGGCAAGCTGGCCCCGTATGAAAGCAATCAGACTACCCACTTCTCGGTGGTGGATAAAGACGGTAACGCCGTGGCGGTGACCTACACGCTTAACACCACGTTCGGCACCGGCATTGTGGCGGGGAACAGCGGCATATTGCTGAACAACGAAATGGATGACTTCTCTGCCAAACCGGGCGTGCCGAACGTCTACGGGTTGGTGGGCGGCGATGCCAACGCCGTCGGGCCGAAGAAGCGTCCGCTGTCGTCTATGTCACCGACCATTGTGGTGAAAGACGGCAAAACCTGGCTGGTGACCGGTAGCCCGGGCGGGAGCCGTATTATCACCACCGTACTGCAGATGGTGGTCAACAGCATCGATTTTGGGATGAACGTCGCCGAAGCAACCAATGCGCCGCGTTTCCATCATCAGTGGCTGCCGGACGAGCTGCGCGTTGAGAAGGGCTTTAGCCCGGACACTCTCAAACTGCTGGAACAACGCGGGCAGAAGGTGGCGGTAAAAGAGGCGATGGGCAGTACGCAAAGCATTATGGTCGGGCCGGACGGCGCGCTGTTCGGCGCATCGGACCCACGGTCGGTGGATGATTTGACGGCGGGGAATTGATTGTGTTGCCCGGTGGCGCTGCGCTTACCGGGCCTACAACGGCACGAACGTAGGCCGGGTAAGGCGAAGCCGCCACCCGGCAACAAACTACTTCATCCGCGCCATATAATACGCATCCACATACTCGCCGTTGCGCAGGGCGTAGCGCTTGCCGGTACCTTCAATCTCGAACCCGTACTTTTTGTACACGGCTATCGCCGGTTCGTTATCCACAAACACCGTTAGTTCGATGCGGTCAACGCGAAGCCAGTTGTCACACATGTCGATCATGGTGCGCATCAGCGCGCTGGCTACGCCGCGGTTGTGCCACTTTGCGCCCACACAAATACCAAAATCGGCGACGTGGCTTCGGCGAGGGCGCTGGGCGACATCAATGGTGAGATGCCCTACCACGATATCATCAATGCAGGCAACCAGTTGCTTAATGCCCTGCTGGTCGCCTAGCCGCATCTGCCACATTTCGAGCGAAGGATGAGGAACCTGTAGGGTATTGTGGTACACCTCCGGCTGGGCGTGAATCTGACGAATCGCGTCGATATCTTTCTGTTCAGCGTGGCGTATCACTATCTCACTCATTCCTTGTTCCTCAGGGGGGTTAAAAGTCCCTTCCAACATCAATGACTTTAAAATTTGAGTCAATCGCTATTTTTTGCAAAAAGTGTTGGACAAGTGCGAATGAGAATGATTATTATTGCTCTGCATTCAGGAAGACCGCTACGGGAACCTGAAAGCACGACATTGCTCACATTGCTTCCAGTATTACTTTAGCCAGCGTCTCGCTGGCTTTTTTTTGTCTTTTCCCCCTCTCCCCGTGGGAGAGGGCTGGGGTGAGGGCAAAACTTGCGCTATGGTTGCACTCAATTACCTTCCAAAAGGACTGAGCCATGACACTACATTGCGCATTTATTGGATTTGGAAAAAGCACCACTCGCTATCACCTTCCGTATGTTCTCAATCGTAAAGACACTTGGCACGTGGCGCACATCTATCGCCGCAGCGCGAAGCCGGAAGAGCAGTCGCCTCAGTATTCCCACATTCATTTCACCAGCGATCTTGATGAGGTGTTAACGGATCCGCAGGTCCAACTGGTGATCGTCTGTACCCATGCCGACAGCCATTTCGACTACGCGAAACGCGCGCTGGAGGCGGGCAAAAACGTGCTGGTGGAAAAACCCTTTACCCCGACGATTGCGGAAGCAAAAGAACTGTTCGCGCTGGCGAAAAGCAAAGGGCTGACCGTCACGCCGTATCAAAACCGCCGCTTTGACAGCTGCTTCCTCACCGCCAAAAAAGCGATTGAAAGCGGCAAGCTCGGCGAGATTGTCGAAGTAGAAAGCCACTTTGACTACTACCGCCCGGTTGCGGAAACCAAACCTGGCCTGCCGCAGGATGGCTCTTTCTATGGCCTGGGCGTGCACACCATGGACCAGGTAATCTCCCTGTTTGGTCGCCCGGATCACGTGGCTTATGACATCCGCAGCCTGCGCAATAAGGCCAACCCGGACGACACCTTTGAAGCGCAGCTGTTCTTTGGCGATCTCAAGGCCATCGTCAAAACCAGCCATCTGGTGAAAATCGACTACCCGAAATTTATCGTCCATGGCACCAAAGGCTCGTTTATCAAATACGGTATTGACCAGCAGGAGACCAGCCTGAAGGCCAATATCATGCCGGGTGAGCCGGGCTTTGCGGCGGATGATTCCGTGGGCGTGCTCGAGTACGTCAACGACGACGGCGTGACGGTTCGGGAAGAGTGGGCTCCGGAATCAGGCGACTATGGCCGCGTCTACGATGCGCTGTATGACACCCTCACAAATGGCGCGCCGAATTACGTCAAGGAATCTGACGTACTCACGAACCTGGAGATCCTGGAACGCGCCTTTGAGCAGGCATCACCTGCCACGGTAACCCTCGCGAAATAAGCTGAAAAGCCTCCTCTGGACTCGTTCAAATATTTTGTACAGAGGAGTCAATTTTCACCCTCTATGATCCCAGACCGTTTGCGTCCACACTTACTCCATCGAAACGAACTGAGGGTGAAAACAATGATCTACTTACGCAAAGCAAACGAACGTGGTCACGCGAATCATGGCTGGCTGGACTCATGGCATTCATTCTCGTTTGCCGACTATTACGATCCGAATTTCATGGGCTTCTCGGCACTGCGCGTGATTAACGACGACGTGATTGACGCAGGTCAGGGCTTCGGTACCCACCCGCATAAAGACATGGAAATCCTGACCTATGTGCTCGAAGGTGCCGTAGCGCACAAAGACAGCATGGGTAACGAAGAGCAGGTTCCGGCCGGTGAGTTCCAGATCATGAGTGCGGGTACCGGTGTGCGTCACTCGGAATACAACCCGAGCAAAACGGAAAAACTGCACCTGTATCAAATCTGGATCATTCCAGAAGAAACCGGCATCACGCCGCGCTACGAGCAGCGCCGCTTCGACGCTAAACAGGGCAAACAGCTGGTGCTCTCTCCGGATGCGCGTGAAGGTTCCCTGAAGGTGCACCAGGATATGGAACTGTACCGCTGGGCGCTGGCGAAAGACGAGCAGTCCGTCCATCAGATTGCCGCTAACCGCCGCGTGTGGATCCAGGTGGTGAAAGGTGACGTCACCATTAACGGCACCAAAGCGACAACGGCGGATGGCCTGGCCATCTGGGACGAGCAGGCGATCTCCGTTCACGCCGACGGCGAAAGCGAAATTCTGCTTTTCGACCTGCCGCCAGTATAAATAATTTCTCAACCTTCCCTTTAATCGGGGAAGGTTGAGCTTTGTCCGTGATAAACTGAGAAAATCTCTCACTTCAAGATTTCTCAGGACGATGAAAAAGAAACGCCCCGTACTTCAGGATGTCGCCGATCGCGTTGGTGTGACCAAAATGACGGTCAGCCGTTTTCTACGTAACCCGGAACAGGTTTCCGTGGCGTTGCGTGGCAAGATTGCCGCTGCCCTTGATGAACTGGGTTATATCCCCAACCGCGCACCCGATATTCTCTCCAATGCTACCAGCCGTGCGGTGGGTGTCCTGCTTCCTTCCCTGACCAACCAGGTCTTTGCCGAAGTGCTGCGCGGTATCGAAAGCGTAACCGATGCGTTCGGTTATCAGACCATGCTCGCCCACTATGGGTACAAGCCTGAACTGGAAGAAGAACGTCTTGAATCGATGCTTTCCTGGAACATCGACGGCCTGATTTTAACAGAACGTACTCACACCCCGCGGACCCTCAAAATGATTGAAGTGGCCGGTATTCCGGTGGTGGAGCTGATGGACAGCCAGTCGCCGTGTCTCGACATTGCCGTCGGCTTTGATAACTTCGAAGCGGCTCGCCAGATGACCGCCGCCATCATTGCGCGCGGACATCGCCACGTGGCGTACCTGGGGGCGCGTCTGGATGAACGTACTATCATCAAACAGAAGGGATACGAGCAGGCGATGCTCGACGCCGGTTTAACCCCGTACAGCGTGATGGTGGAGCAGTCGTCCTCCTACACCTCGGGCATTGAGCTGATGCGTCAGGCGCGACGTGAGTATCCGCAACTGGACGGTATATTCTGCACCAACGATGACCTTGCGGTTGGGGCGGCGTTCGAGTGTCAGCGTCTGGGCCTTTCCATCCCGCGTGATATGGCGATTGCCGGTTTCCACGGCCACGATATCGGGCAGGTGATGGAGCCGCGTCTGGCCAGCGTCCTGACGCCGCGTGAGCGCATGGGCCGCATTGGTGCAGAACGCCTGCTGGCGCGCATTCGTGGCGAGGTGGTTACCCCTAAAATGTTAGATTTAGGTTTCACCTTGTCACCGGGTGGATCTATTTAAGCTGACAAATTTGAAGTAGCTCACACTTATTTACTTCGCGCACGTTTGGATATTGCTTCTCTAAAGTCCCGGCAGGACAATGTTACCGATAACTGTTACCCGTAACAATTGACTGAGGGACACCCTTTGAGCACGACTAATCATGATCACCACGTTTACGTCCTGATGGGCGTTTCCGGTAGCGGTAAATCAGCCGTGGCCAGCGAAGTGGCGCATCAACTCCATGCGGCGTTTCTTGATGGCGACTTCCTCCATCCGCGCAGCAACATCATGAAAATGGCCTCAGGCGAGCCGCTGAACGACGACGATCGCAAGCCGTGGCTGCAGGCGCTGAACGACGCCGCTTTTGCCATGCAGCGCACCAACAAAGTGTCTTTAATTGTCTGCTCCGCCCTGAAAAAAACCTATCGTGACCTGCTGCGTGACGGCAACCCGAACCTTTCGTTTATCTATCTGAAGGGCGATTTCGAGGTGATTGAAAGCCGTCTGAAAGCGCGTAAAGGCCACTTCTTTAAAACCCAGATGCTGGTAACGCAGTTCGAGGCGTTGCAGGAGCCGGGTGCGGACGAGCAGGACGTATTGGTGGTTGATATCGATCAACCGCTTGACGGTGTTGTCGCCAGCACCATCGAGGTTATTACTAAAAGGCAGTAAGTTTTGAGTACATTAACGCTTGTTTTGACAGCCGTAGGCTCGGTATTGCTGCTGCTGTTTTTGGTGATGAAGGCGCGTATGCACGCCTTTGTTGCTTTGATGGTGGTGTCTATTGGCGCCGGTCTCTTTTCCGGTATGCCGCTCGATAAAATCGCCGCGACGATGGAAAAAGGGATGGGCGGCACGCTGGGCTTCCTGGCGATTGTGGTGGCGCTGGGCGCGATGTTCGGCAAGATTTTGCACGAGACGGGCGCGGTCGACCAGATTGCCGTCAAAATGCTGAAATCCTTCGGCCACAGCCGTGCGCACTATGCCATTGGCCTGGCGGGCCTGATTTGCGCGCTGCCGCTGTTCTTTGAGGTAGCCGTTGTGCTGCTGATAAGCGTGGCGTTCTCGATGGCGCGCCATACCGGCACTAACCTCGTGAAGCTGGTCATTCCGCTGTTTGCGGGCGTGGCGGCAGCGGCGGCGTTTCTGCTCCCCGGGCCTGCGCCAATGCTGCTGGCTTCCCAAATGCACGCCGACTTCGGCTGGATGATCCTGATCGGCCTGTGCGCGGCCATCCCGGGGATGATTATCGCCGGGCCGCTGTGGGGTAACTTCATCAGCCGCTACGTTGAGCTGCACATTCCGGATGACATCACCGAGCCGCACCTTGGCGAAGGCAAAATGCCGTCCTTCGGCTTCAGCCTGTCGCTGATCCTGCTCCCGCTGGTGCTGGTTGGCCTGAAAACCATCGCCGCACGTTTCGTGCCGGAAGGCTCTACCTCCTACGAGTGGTTTGAGTTTATCGGTCACCCCTTCACCGCGATCCTGGTAGCGTGTCTGGTGGCAATTTACGGTCTGGCGATGCGTCAGGGCATGCCGAAAGACAGGGTGATGGAGATCTGCGGCGCGGCGCTGCAACCTGCGGGGATTATCCTGCTGGTGATCGGCGCAGGCGGGGTGTTCAAGCAGGTGCTGGTGGATTCCGGCGTCGGCCCGGCACTCGGCGAAGCGCTGACGGGCATGGGCCTGCCGATTGCAGTGACCTGCTTCGTGCTGGCGGCTGCGGTACGTATCATCCAGGGCTCTGCGACCGTGGCGTGCTTAACGGCGGTAGGTCTGGTGATGCCGGTGATTGAACAGCTGAACTACTCTGGCGCGCAGATGGCGGCGCTCTCTATCTGTATCGCGGGCGGGTCTATCGTGGTGTCTCACGTTAACGACGCCGGCTTCTGGCTGTTCGGTAAATTTACCGGCGCGACCGAAGCGCAAACCCTCAAGACCTGGACGCTGATGGAAACCATCCTCGGCACCACGGGCGCGATTGTCGGGATGATTGCGTTTTCGTTGTTGAGCTGACGTTTGTTTTCTCCCTCTCCCTGTGGGAGAGGGCTTCAGACCGCCGAGGTCGTATTTTGTCGGGTGGCGGCTTCGCCTTACCCGACCTACAAAACAACTGCACTGGTGCTGGTTTTCTCCCTCTCCCTGTGGGAGAGGGGCGGGGTGAGGGCATCAGACCGCTGAGGTCGTATTTTTCGCCTTACCCAACCTACAAAACCCTGAATCGTAGGCCGGGTAAGCGCTAGCGCCACCCGGCTTTTTTACATCCTAACCCTTCATCCACGCTCGGATCCCGTCCAGGAACATCTGTGTTGCCATCATCACCAGAATCAGCCCCATCAGACGCTCAAGGGCGTTCACCCCTTTCTCACCCAGCAGGCGAAGGAACAGCGACGACTGAAGCAGGATGATGAACGTCCCGCCCCAGGCGATCAGCAGGGCAATCACCAGGTGGCTCATCTGGTTTGGATATTGATGCGACAGCAGCATCAGCGTGGCCAGAATTGTCGGTCCGGCCACCAGCGGGATGGCGAGCGGTACGATAAACGGCTCCTCACCCGCTGGCAGGCCGCTGCTGCTGCCTTCGGCGCTGGGGAAAATCATCTTAATGGCGATCAGGAACAGAATAATCCCGCCGGAAATCGAGACCGTTTCGGCGCGTAAATTCAGGAAGGCGAGGATCTTTTCTCCGGCGAACAGGAAGATAAACATCACCAGCAGCGCGATAAGCAGCTCGCGGATCATGATCGCCCGGCGACGCTTCGGCTCGGTGTGTTTCAGCACCGACATGAAGATGGGCAGGTTGCCGAGTGGATCCATAATTAAGATTAATAAAACCGCGGCGGAAATGATTTCGCTCATGGTGCGTTATCCCTGAATGTTTATATGGTTATTCTCATGATTAGCTGCTTTTCTGATTGCAGGGCTATCATCGATTAATTTCGCTTGCGACTTTGGCAGCATTTTGTAATGTGAAGCATATCCCAGTTGAATACTGGTTTGCACAAACAGCACACACCCTCAGCAGGAAATAATAGCTATGAAAAACGTTGGTTTTATCGGTTGGCGCGGTATGGTCGGCTCTGTACTCATGCAACGCATGGTGGAAGAGCGCGATTTCGACGCCATTCGCCCGGTCTTCTTCTCCACTTCCCAGCTCGGCCAGGCTGCACCGTCCTTTGGGGGTACCACAGGCACGTTGCAGGATGCTTACGATCTGGAAGCGCTGAAGGCGCTCGACATTATTGTCACGTGCCAGGGCGGCGATTATACCAACGAAATCTATCCAAAGCTGCGTGAAAGCGGCTGGCAGGGTTACTGGATTGACGCGGCCTCGTCACTGCGCATGGAAGATGACGCCATTATTATTCTCGATCCGGTTAACCAGGATGTCATTACGCGCGGCCTGAACAACGGCGTGAAAACCTTTGTCGGCGGTAACTGTACCGTCAGCCTGATGCTGATGTCCCTGGGCGGCCTGTTCGCAGAAGACCTGGTGGAGTGGGTGTCCGTGGCGACCTACCAGGCGGCCTCCGGCGGCGGTGCGCGTCATATGCGTGAACTGCTGGCGCAGATGGGCCAGCTGCATCAGCACGTCGCAGGCGAGCTGGCAGACCCGGCATCGGCCATTCTGGATATCGAGCGTAAAGTCACTCAGCTGAGCCGCAGCGGCGACCTGCCGGTTGATAACTTCGGCGTTCCGCTGGCGGGCAGCCTGATCCCGTGGATCGACAAACAGCTGGATAACGGCCAGAGCCGCGAAGAATGGAAAGGCCAGGCCGAGACCAACAAAATCCTCAACACCGCGTCGGCGATTCCGGTCGATGGTCTGTGCGTGCGCGTTGGCGCGCTGCGCTGCCACAGCCAGGCATTCACCCTTAAACTGAAAAAAGATGTGTCCATTCCAACCGTGGAAGAACTGCTGGCCGCGCACAATCCGTGGGCGAAAGTGGTGCCAAACGATCGCGACATCACCATGCGCGAACTGACCCCGGCGGCCGTCACCGGCACGCTCACCACGCCGGTTGGCCGTCTGCGTAAGCTCAACATGGGGCCGGAGTTCCTCTCCGCGTTCACCGTGGGAGACCAGCTCCTGTGGGGCGCCGCCGAGCCGCTACGCCGCATGTTGCGCCAGCTGGCGTAATAATTTGTTAACTACAAGGGGTGATTTTCACCCCTTTTTTTTGCGTACTACAGGGAGTAATACGCCAATGTCTTATTTTTTATCTGGAGGAACCACGTCGTTGGCTATGCTTTAAGGAAGATTTATTTCTCACCTGAGGGTAGGGCGGAGCAGAGAGGATGTGCTGCACCGTTCAAGGTCACATCAAAAGTCGTCCCGGAGCGCGTAAAAAGGGCGACATAAAAAAAACAGGATGAACACCATGTCCGATCGTATTTCGAGAGACGTGATTAATGCGCTTATTGCGGGTCATTTTGCTGACCCCTTTTCTGTGCTGGGGATGCACCGTACAGAGGCAGGGCTGGAAGTCCGTGCACTGCTGCCAGACGCCACCGAAGTATGGGTGATTGAACCCAAAACCGGCCGCAAGGTGGGGAAACTGGAGTGTCTCGACTCGCGCGGTTTCTTCTCCGGGGTGATGCCCCGCCGTAAAAACCCTTTTCGCTATCAGCTTGCCGTCATCTGGCACGGCCAGCAAAACCTGATTGACGATCCCTACAGCTTTGGGCCGCTGCTCAAAGAGATGGATGCCTGGCTGCTGTCAGAAGGCACCCACCTGCGTCCGTATGAAACGCTGGGCGCGCACGCCGACACGATGGATGGCATCACCGGCACGCGGTTTGCCGTCTGGGCGCCTAACGCTCAGCGCGTCTCCGTCGTCGGGCAGTTCAACTACTGGGATGGTCGTCGCCATCCGATGCGCCTGCGCCGTGAAACGGGCATCTGGGAGCTGTTTATCCCCGGCGCGCACAACGGTCAGCTCTATAAATTTGAGTTGATCGACGCGAACGGCAAGCTGCGCATTAAAGCCGACCCGTACGCCTTCGAAGCGCAGATGCGCCCGGACACCGCCTCGATGATTTGCGGCCTGCCGGAAAAAATCGTGCAAAGCGAAGAGCGCAAGCAGGCGAACCGCTTTGATGCGCCTATATCGGTCTACGAAGTGCATCTTGGCTCCTGGCGACGCCACACCGATAACAACTTCTGGCTCAGCTACCGCGAACTGGCGGATCAGCTGGTGCCTTACGCCAAATGGATGGGCTTCACCCACCTGGAACTGCTGCCGATTAACGAGCACCCGTTCGACGGCAGCTGGGGCTACCAGCCTACCGGGCTGTATGCGCCGACCCGCCGCTTCGGCACGCGGGATGACTTCCGCTATTTCATCAATGCCGCGCACGCCGCCGGGCTGAACGTGATCCTCGATTGGGTTCCGGGCCATTTCCCGTCGGATGAATTCAGTTTGTCGGATTTCGACGGCACAAAGCTGTACGAGCACAGCGACCCGCGCGAAGGCTATCACCAGGACTGGAATACCCTTATCTACAACTATGGTCGCCGTGAAGTGACCAACTTCCTGGTGGGCAACGCCCTGTACTGGATCGAGCGTTTCGGCATTGATGCCCTGCGCGTCGATGCGGTCGCGTCGATGATCTATCGCGACTACAGCCGCAAAGAGGGCGAGTGGATCCCGAACGAATTCGGCGGGCGCGAGAACCTCGAAGCCATTGAGTTCCTGCGCAATACCAACCGCATTCTTGGCGAACAGGTTGAAGGGGCCGTCACCATGGCGGAAGAGTCCACCGATTTTCCCGGCGTCTCCCGTCCGCCGTCGATGGGCGGCCTCGGCTTCTGGTACAAGTGGAACCTGGGCTGGATGCACGACACGCTCGACTACATGAAGCTTGACCCGATCTACCGTCAGCATCATCACGATAAACTCACCTTCGGGCTGCTCTACAACTACACCGAAAACTTCATGCTGCCCCTGTCGCACGATGAGGTCGTTCACGGCAAAAAATCGATTCTCGACCGTATGCCGGGCGACGCGTGGCAGAAGTTTGCCAACCTGCGCGCCTACTACGGCTGGCTGTTTGCCTTCCCCGGTAAAAAGCTGCTGTTCATGGGCAACGAATTTGCGCAGGGCCGCGAGTGGAACCACGACACCAGCCTGGACTGGCATCTGCTGGAGGGCGGGGATAACTGGCACCACGGCGTTCAGCGTCTGGTGCGCGATCTCAACCTGACCTACCGCCACCACAAGGCGCTGCACGAGCTGGACTTCGATCCGTACGGTTTCGAATGGCTGGTGGTGGACGACCACGAACGCTCGGTGTTCGTCTTCGTGCGCCGCGACAAGGCGGGCAACGAAATCATCGTCGCCAGCAACTTCACGCCGGTGCCGCGCGAACATTATCGCTTCGGTATTAATCAGCCGGGTAAATGGCGAGAAATCCTCAACACCGACTCGATGCACTATCACGGCAGCAACGCCGGAAACGGCGGCCTGGTGCAGAGCGATGAACATGAAAGCCACGGGCGTCCGAACTCGCTGAGCCTGACGCTGCCGCCGCTCTCCACCATCTGGCTGGTCCGGGAGGGGGAATGACGCAGCTCACGGCAGGTAAACCCGAACCGCTCGGTGCGAGCGTCGAAGGAAAGGGCGTGAATTTCACCCTCTTTTCTGCGCACGCCGAGCGGGTCGAACTCTGCCTGTTTGACGGTGAAGGCAACGAACACCGCTACGACCTGCCGTCGCGCACCGGCGATATCTGGCACGGCTATCTGGCCGGTGGACGGGCCGGTATGCACTACGGTTTTCGCGTGCATGGCCCCTGGGACCCGTCGCAGGGGCACTGGTTTAACCCGGCGAAGCTGCTGATTGACCCCTGTGCGCACCGCGTGGACGGCGAGTTTAAGGATGACCCGATATTCCACGTCGGCTATGACGAGCCCGACCATCGCGACAGCGCGCCGATCGCGCCCAAAAGCGTGGTGGTTAACGATCTCTACGACTGGGAAGACGATGCGCCGCCACGTACGCCGTGGGGCAACACCGTAATTTACGAAGCCCACGTCAAAGGCCTGACGTACCTGCATCCGTCGATCCCCAAAGAGATCCGCGGCACCTACCGCGCACTCGCCCATCCCGAGATGATTGGCTATCTGAAGCATCTTGGGATCACTGCGCTGGAGCTGCTGCCGGTGGCGCATTTCGCCAGCGAGCCGCGCCTGCAGCGCCTTGGGCTGAGCAACTACTGGGGCTACAACCCGCTGGCGATGTTCGCGCTTGACCCACGCTATGCCGCCGATCCGGCAAAGGCACGGGATGAATTTCGCGATGCGGTGAAAGCGCTGCATCGGGCAGGCATTGAGGTGATTCTGGACGTGGTGTTGAACCACAGCGCCGAGAGCGATCTCGACGGCCCGACGCTCTCCCTGCGCGGAATTGATAACCGTAGCTATTATTGGATCAGGGACGATGGCGATTACGAAAACTGGACCGGCTGCGGTAACACCCTGAACCTCAGCCATCCGGCGGTAATGCATTTCGCGCACGAATGCCTGAAGTACTGGGTGGAGACGTTCCACGTCGACGGTTTCCGTTTCGACCTGGCCCCGGTCATGGGGCGCACGCCGGCCTTCAGCCCGCAGGCGCCGCTGTTTGAGGCCATCAGAAACTGTCCGGTGCTCTCAACGGTGAAGCTGATTGCCGAGCCGTGGGATATCGGTGAGGGCGGCTATCAGGTTGGCAATTTCCCGCCGCTGTTTGCCGAGTGGAACGATCATTATCGCGATGCCGCACGGCGTTTCTGGCTGGAGCGAAATCTGTCGCTCGGTGAATTTGCCGGACGGTTTGCAGGTTCAAGCGATCTCTTTCGTCGCGACGGCAAATTGCCCTCCGCCACCATTAACCTGGTGACGGCGCACGACGGTTTTACGCTGCGCGACTGCGTTTGTTTCAATCAGAAACACAATGAGGCAAACGGCGAAGAGAATCGCGATGGCACTAACAATAACCATAGCTTTAACCATGGTATAGAAGGATTAGGCGGTAGCCTTGACGTTATCGAGCGGCGACGCGACAGCGTTCATGCGCTGCTGACAACGCTGTTGTTGTCGCAGGGCACGCCGATGCTGCTGGCGGGTGATGAACACGGTCACAGCCAGCACGGTAATAACAATGCCTACTGCCAGGACAACGCCTTAACCTGGCTTGACTGGCGTGAAGCGAATAGCGGCTTAACCCATTTTACCGCTGCGCTGATCCACCTTCGCCAGCAGATCCCCGCCCTGACCGCCGACCGCTGGTGGGAAGAGGGCGACGGGAACGTTCGCTGGCTCAATCAGAATGCGCAGCCCTTAAGCGCACAAGAGTGGCAACACGGCGCACCACGCCTGCAAATCCTGCTTTCGGATAGATGGCTGATTGCGCTGAACGCGACGGACGACGTCGCAGAGATTGTTTTACCTGACGGAGAGTGGCGCGCCATTCCCCCCTTTGCCGGAGCGGACAATCCGGTAGTTATGGCTGTCTGGCACGGGCCTGCACATGGAGTGTGCGTATTCCAAGATGATAAAAAAGGAGTTAGTCATGGTTAGATTAGAGAAGAACGATCCGTTGATGTTGGCACGCCAGCTCCCCTTAAAAACGGTTGCCCTGATACTCGCGGGTGGGCGTGGTACACGTCTCAAAGATTTGACCATCAAGCGCGCCAAACCGGCCGTTCACTTTGGTGGTAAGTTCCGTATTATCGATTTTGCGCTCTCCAACTGCCTTAACTCCGGGATCCGCCGCATTGGCGTGATCACGCAGTACCAGTCCCACACCCTGGTGCAGCATATTCAGCGCGGCTGGTCTTTCTTCAGCGAAGAGATGAACGAGTTTGTCGATCTGCTTCCGGCGCAGCAGCGCGTTCACGGTGAAAACTGGTATCGCGGCACGGCGGATGCGGTCACGCAAAACCTTGATATTATCCGCCGCTACGGCGCGGAGTACATCGTGATCCTCGCCGGGGACCATATCTACAAGCAAGACTACTCCCACATGCTGATCGACCACGTCGAAAAAGGGGCGCGTTGCACCGTGGCGTGTCTGCCGGTGCCCGTTGCCGAGGCGACGGCGTTTGGCGTGATGCACGTGGATGCTGACGATAAGATCATCGACTTTGTTGAAAAACCGGCGAACCCGCCGACCATGCCGGGAGACGACACCAAATCGCTCGCCAGCATGGGGATTTATATCTTTGATGCCGACTACCTCTACGAGCTGCTGGAGGAAGACGACAATGACGAAAACTCGAGCCACGACTTCGGCAAAGATATCATCCCGAAAATCACCAGGGCTGGCATGGCCTTTGCGCATCCTTTCCCGCTCTCCTGCGTGCAATCCGACCCGAATTCCGAGCCGTACTGGCGCGACGTCGGAACCTTAGAGGCATACTGGAAAGCGAACCTGGATCTGGCTTCCGTTACGCCAGAGCTGGATATGTACGACCAAAACTGGCCGATCCGTACCCATATGGAATCCCTGCCGCCGGCGAAGTTTGTGCAGGACCGTTCCGGTAGCCACGGGATGACGCTGAACTCGCTGGTCTCTGGCGGGTGCATTATCTCCGGCTCGGTCGTGGTGCAGTCGGTGCTGTTCCCGCGCGTGCGCGTGAACTCGTTCTGTAATATTGACTCGGCGGTGCTGCTGCCGGATGTCTGGGTCGGGCGCTCATGTCGCCTGCGTCGCTGTGTTATTGACCGTGCCTGCGTTATTCCTGAAGGCATGGTGATAGGCGAAAACGCGGAAGAGGATGCACGTCGGTTCTACCGCTCAGAAGAAGGGATCGTGTTGGTCACACGCGAAATGCTGCGAAAACTGCAGATCAAACAGGAGCGCTAATGCAGGTTTTACATGTCTGTTCTGAGATGTTCCCGCTGCTGAAAACCGGTGGGTTGGCAGATGTCCTTGGGGCGTTACCTGCAGCGCAGATTGCTGTGGGAACGGATGCTCGCGTGTTGTTGCCTGCTTTCCCGGATATTCGACGGGGGATCCCTGATGCTCAGGTGGTGACGCGACGCGACACCTTCGCCGGGCGCATCACGTTGCTCTTCGGTCACTACAACGGCGTCGGGATCTACATGATTGACGCCCCGCATCTGTATGACAGACCGGGTAGCCCGTATCACGACACTAACCTGTTCGCCTATACCGACAACGTGCTGCGCTTTGCGCTGCTCGGCTGGGTCGGGGCGGAGATGGCGACGGGGTTGGATCCGTTCTGGCGTCCGGACGTGGTTCACGCCCACGACTGGCATGCCGGTCTCGCGCCTGCATATCTGGCGGCGCGCGGTCGTCCGGCGAAATCGGTGTTTACCGTCCATAACCTGGCGTATCAGGGCATGTACTATGCCCAACATATGGATGACATCGATCTGCCATGGTCGTTCTATAACATGCACGGTCTGGAGTTTAACGGGCAGATCTCCTTCCTGAAGGCAGGCGTGTACTACGCCGACCACATTACGGCGGTAAGCCCAACCTATGCCCGAGAAATCACCGAGGCGCAGTTTGGCTATGGCCTGGAAGGCTTGCTGAGCCAACGCCACCGTGAGGGCCGTCTTTCGGGCATTCTCAACGGCGTTGATGAGAAGATCTGGAGCCCGGAAACCGACCTGCTGCTGACGTCCCGCTACAACCGCGATTCGGTGGAAGACAAGGCGGAGAACAAGCGCCAGCTGCAAATCGCGATGGGGCTGAAGGTTAACGACAAAGTGCCGCTGTTTGCGGTGGTAAGCCGCCTGACCAGCCAGAAAGGGCTGGATCTGGTGCTGGAAGCCCTGCCGGGGCTGCTGGAGCAGGGCGGCCAGCTGGCGCTGCTCGGCGCGGGCGATCCGGTTCTGCAGGAGGGCTTCCTGGCCGCTGCGGCGGAACACCCCGGTCAGGTGGGCGTGCAGATTGGCTATCACGAAGCGTTCTCACACCGCATCATGGGCGGCGCGGACGTTATTCTGGTGCCGAGCCGCTTTGAGCCTTGCGGCCTGACGCAGCTCTATGGCCTGAAATACGGCACGCTGCCGCTGGTGCGGCGCACCGGCGGGCTGGCGGACACGGTTTCCGACAGCTCTCTGGAGAACCTGGCGGACGGCATCGCCAGCGGGTTTGTGTTTGAAGACAGTAATGCCTGGTCGCTGCTGCGCGCCATTCGGCGTGCGTTCGTCTTGTGGTCCCGGCCATCCCTGTGGCGCTATGTGCAACGTCAGGCGATGTCCATGGACTTTAGCTGGCACGTGGCGGCGCAGTCATACCGCGACCTTTATAAACGCTTGATGTAACGAGGCGAAGTGACAGATATGAACGCTCCTTTTAGCTACTCTTCACCGACACTCAGCGTTGAGGCGTTAAAGCACTCCATCGCCTATAAGCTGATGTTCACCATCGGGAAAGATCCGGTTATCGCCAACAAACACGAGTGGCTGAACGCCACGCTGTTTGCCGTGCGTGACCGCATGGTCGAACGCTGGCTGCGCTCCAACCGCGCTCAGCTTTCGCAGGAAACGCGGCAGGTTTACTACCTGTCAATGGAATTTTTGATTGGCCGTACCCTGTCTAACGCGCTGCTGTCGCTCGGTATCTATGAAGACGTGAAAAACGCGCTCGAAGAGATGGGGCTGGACCTGGAAGAGCTGATCGACGAAGAGAACGACCCCGGCCTCGGCAACGGCGGCCTTGGGCGTCTTGCCGCCTGCTTCCTCGACTCGCTGGCGACCCTGGCGCTGCCGGGGCGCGGCTACGGCATTCGCTATGACTACGGGATGTTCAAACAGAACATCGTTGACGGGCGTCAGAAGGAGTCCCCGGACTACTGGCTGGAGTACGGCAACCCGTGGGAGTTCAAACGCCACAACACGCGCTACAAGGTGCGCTTCGGCGGACGTATTCAGCAGGAGGGTAAACGCTCCCGCTGGGTCGAAACCGAAGAGATCCTCGCCGTGGCCTATGACCAGATCATCCCCGGCTACGATACCGATGCCACCAACACGCTGCGCCTGTGGAGCGCCCAGGCGAGTAGCGAGATCAACCTCGGTAAGTTCAACCAGGGCGACTACTTCGCAGCAGTGGAAGATAAAAACCACTCCGAGAACGTGTCCCGCGTACTCTATCCGGACGACTCAACCTACTCGGGGCGTGAGCTGCGCCTGCGTCAGGAGTATTTCCTCGTTTCTTCGACGATCCAGGACATCCTCAGCCGTCACCATCAGCTGCACAAAACCTACGCCAACCTTGCGGATAAAATCGCGATTCACCTCAACGACACCCATCCGGTGCTGTCGATTCCTGAGCTGATGCGTCTGCTGATTGACGAACATAAGTTCAGTTGGGACGAGGCGTTCGAGGTGACCTGCCAGGTGTTCTCCTACACCAACCATACGCTGATGAGCGAAGCGCTGGAGACTTGGCCGGTGGATATGCTCGGTAAAATCCTGCCGCGCCATCTGCAGATCATCTTCGAGATTAACGACTACTTCCTGAAGACGTTGCAGGAGCAGTATCCGAACGACACCGGCCTGCTGAGCCGCGCGTCGATCATCGATGAGTCCAACGGACGCCGCGTGCGCATGGCCTGGCTGGCGGTGGTGATCAGCCACAAGGTCAACGGGGTGTCCGAGCTGCACTCGAACCTGATGGTGCAGTCGCTGTTTGCTGATTTTGCCAAAATCTTCCCGACGCGCTTCTGCAACGTGACCAACGGCGTAACGCCGCGGCGCTGGCTGGCGCTGGCGAACCATCCGTTATCCGGCGTGCTGGACCAGAACATTGGCCGCACCTGGCGCACCGATTTGAGCCAGCTGAGCGAGTTAGAGCAGCACATCGATTTTCCGACGGTGAACAAAGCGGTGCGCGAAGCGAAGCTGCTGAACAAGAAGCGTCTGTCGGTCTGGCTGGCTATGCACCTGAACGTTGTGGCTAATCCGAAGGCGCTGTTCGACGTTCAAATCAAGCGTATCCACGAATACAAACGTCAGCTGATGAACGTGCTGCACGTCATCACCCACTACAACCGCATCAAGGCGGATCCCACCGCCGACTGGGTGCCGCGCGTGAAAATCTTCGCCGGTAAAGCGGCATCGGCGTATTACATGGCGAAGCACATTATTCATCTTATCAATGATGTGGCGAAGGTGATCAACACCGATCCGGTCATTGGCGACAAGCTGAAGGTGGTCTTTATCCCCAACTACAGCGTGAGCCTGGCGCAGATGATCATTCCGGCGGCGGATCTCTCCGAGCAGATTTCCACGGCGGGAACGGAGGCTTCCGGGACCAGTAACATGAAGTTTGCCCTGAACGGCGCGCTGACCATCGGCACGCTGGACGGTGCCAACGTCGAGATGCTGGAACATGTGGGCGCGGAGAATATCTTTATCTTCGGTAACACCACGGAAGAGGTGGAGGCGCTGCGCAGGCAGGGCTACCAGCCGCGTGAGTATTATGAGCAGGACGAGGAGCTGCGCCAGGTGTTGACGCAAATCGCGACCGGTCTCTTTAACCCTGATGAGCCGGGCCGCTACCGTGACCTGGTGGATTCGCTGATTAACTTCGGCGACCACTATCAGGTGCTGGCGGATTACCGCAGCTACGTGGATTGCCAGGATAAAGTGGACGATCTGTATCGCCAGCAGGAGAAGTGGACCAGCGCCGCGATGCATAACATCGCCAACATGGGGTATTTCTCGTCGGACAGAACCATCAAGGAGTATGCCGACACCATCTGGCATATTGATCCGGTGCGGTTGTAAAACAAAGCCGGGTGGCGGCTCCGCCTTACCCGGCCTACTCGATCCTGTAGGCCCGGTAAGCGCAGCGCCACCGGGCATTTTTTTCACCCTCAGGACGCGAGTGACAACTCACGCTTTCCCGCATGTTGTGCCAGCCACTGCGCCACGCGCGACTGCTCCTCGGCGTTAAGCCACATCCCTTCTTTGGTACGACGCCAGATGGCATCTTCCAGACGGCGCACCCATTCGTGCTCCACCAGATAGCGCAGCTCGGCTTCGTACAGCTCATGGCCGAAATGCTCGCCCAGATCCGCCAGCGTTTTCGCCTCACCGAGGATCAGGTCGGTATTGCTGCCATACGTACGGGCGTAGTGGCGCGCCATGCCTTCGGTAATGAACGGATAGCGACGGCGCAGCTTCGCCGCGAAATCATCGCGGTTATCGCCAATATCACCGCCGGGCAGTACCGCCTCTTTGGTCCATGCCGGGCCGATGCCTTTATAGTACGGGGCCAGTTTTTCCAGCGCGTGCTCGGCCAGCTTGCGGTAGGTGGTGAGCTTGCCGCCAAAGACCGACAGCAGCGGAGCCTGGCCGTCCACGTCATGAATATCGAGCGTGTAATCGCGGGTGATGGCCTGCGGCGAATCGGATTCGTCATCGCACAGCGGACGCACGCCGGAGTAGGTCCAGACCACGTCATCACGCGCCAGCTGTTTCTTAAAGTGCGCGTTATACACCTTCAGCAGGTAGTTCACTTCGCTCTCGTCGATCTCGACGTGTTTCGGATCGCCTTTGTACTCCACGTCGGTGGTGCCGATGATGGAGAACTCATCCATCCACGGGATCACAAACACGATGCGCTTGTCTTCGTTCTGCAGGATATACGCCTGCTTCTGCGTATGGACGCGCGGCACAACGATGTGGCTGCCTTTAATCAGGCGGATACCGTAAGGCGAAGGCAGGTGCATACCGTCATCAAAGAACTGTTTCACCCACGGACCGGTGGCGTTCACCAGGCCGCGCGCTTTCCAGCTGAATTTCTCGCCGGTATCCGCGTCTTCCGCTTCCACAATCCACAGGCCGTTTTCACGGCGGGCCGCGGTAGCGCGGGTGCGGGTTTTCACCTCGCCGCCTTTCTTCTCGACCATTTGCGCATTGGCCAGTACCAGACGCGCATCGTCCACCCAGCAGTCGGAATATTCGAATCCGCGCACGATTTCAGGTTTCAGGACCGATTCTGAGCCAAAACGCAAGCCGTTCGATCCCGGCAGGCTGGTGCGTTTGCCGAGATGATCGTACATAAACAGGCCGATGCGGATCATCCACGCCGGGCGCAGATGCGGGCGATGCGGCAGACGAAAGCGCATCGGGATCGCCAGATGCGGCGCCATCTTCAGCAGCACTTCGCGTTCAGCTAAGGCTTCACTGACCAGACGGAATTCGTAGTGTTCCAGGTAGCGCAGGCCGCCATGAATCAGTTTGGAGCTGGCGGACGACGTCGCACAGGCGAGATCGTTAGCTTCCAGCATCAGCACGGATAAACCGCGTCCTGCGGCATCAACCGCAATACCGGCACCGTTGATGCCCCCGCCTATCACAATCAGATCTTTGGTTTCCATAACACCCTCATGCACTTTCGTTAAAGCTCAGAAATGTTCGATATCGCTCATAATAGCAAAGGAACGCGCCTTTGGTAACATCAAAAAAACAATTTAGAGTGATATGGATAACATAATGGCGTTTACCCGCCGCCAGGACGTACACTACGGGGTAAAATAGTGCGGCTTGATGCCCTCACCCCAACCCTCTCCCACGGGGAGAGGGGGATCCCTTTCCCTCTCCCGCCGGGAGAGGGCAGGGTGAGGGGAAAAACCGCGCCACACCTGAACACAAGATGAGAACACCATGGATCAGTTTGAATGTATTAACGTAGAAGAAGCCCACCAGAAGATGCACCAGGGAAAAGCGGTGCTAGTGGACATCCGCGATCCGCAGAGCTTTGCGATGGGCCATACGCCGGGCGCGTTCCATCTCACCAACGACACGCTGGGCGCGTTTATGCGCGATAACGACTTCGAAACGCCGGTGATGGTGATGTGCTACCACGGCAACAGCAGCAAAGGCGCGGCGCAGTACCTGCTTCAGCAGGGTTACGATGCGGTGTACAGCGTTGATGGCGGCTTCGATGCCTGGCATCGCCATTTCCCGGCAGAAGTTGAGTACGCGTTTGAGCGCTGATCTCGCTATACTGTCCTCTTTTGTGTGGAAATAAGCGACCGCCGCCCATGTTGATGATCACCTCCTTTACCAACCCGCGCGTCGCCCAGGCGTTTGTCGACTATATGGCGACGCAGGGCGTTATCCTTACCCTTCAGCAACATACGCAAACCGACGTCTGGCTCGCCGACGAAAGCCAGGCCGCACGCGTCAACGAGGAGCTGGCGCGTTTCCTTGAGAATCCCGCCGACCCGCGCTACCTCGCCGCGAGCTGGCAGTCCGGCCAGACGGGAAGCGGGCTGCAATACCGTCGTTTTCCTTTTATCGCCACGCTGCGCGAACGCGCCGGGCCGTTTACGCTGCTGCTGATGGCGGCCTGTATTCTGGTCTTTATCATTATGAACGTGGTCGGCGACCAGCCCGTGATGCTTGCGCTGGCGTGGCCGTACGATCCCTCCCTGCAGTTTGACGTCTGGCGTTACTTCACCCACACGCTGATGCACTTCTCGGTGATGCATATTCTCTTCAACCTGCTGTGGTGGTGGTACCTCGGCGGTATCGTTGAGAAGCGACTGGGCAGCGGCAAGCTGATTGTGCTTACCGTGATTAGCGCCCTGCTGAGCGGCTATGTGCAGCATAAATTCAGCGGGCCATGGTTCGGCGGCCTGTCCGGCGTGGTCTACGCCCTGATGGGGTACGTCTGGCTCAGGGGCGAGCGCGACCCGGAGAGCGGCATCTATCTGCAGCGCGGATTAATCGCCTTTGCGTTAATATGGCTTATTGCCGGATGGTTTGATCTGTTTGGTATGTCCATTGCCAACGGTGCCCACGTCACCGGTCTGGCCGTCGGGCTGGCGATGGCCTTCGCCGACACGCTCCATGCGCGAAAACGAACATAATTCCAGGGATATTTCATGAAACAAACGCAGCGTCATGACGCCATTATCGAACTGGTAAAAAAACAGGGATACGTCAGTACCGAAGAGCTGGTGGAACAGTTTGCCGTCAGCCCGCAAACCATTCGTCGCGATTTAAACGACCTGGCCGATCAAAGCCGTATTCTGCGCCATCACGGTGGGGCGGCGCTGCCGTCCAGCTCGGTGAACACCTCCTGGCACGACCGTAAGGCGACACAAACGGCGGAGAAAGAGCGTATTGCGCGTAAGGTCGCCAGCCAGATCCCCAACGGCGCGACGCTGTTTATTGATATCGGTACCACGCCAGAGGCGGTTGCGCACGCGCTGCTGCAACACGAGAACCTGCGCGTGGTCACCAACAACCTGAACGTCGCCAATACCCTGATGCAGAAAGATGATTTCCGCATCATTCTCGCGGGTGGCGAACTGCGCAGCCGCGACGGCGGGATCATCGGCGAAGCGACGCTCGATTTCATCTCTCAGTTCCGCCTCGATTTCGGCATTCTGGGGATCAGCGGTATCGACAGCGACGGCTCGCTGCTGGAGTTTGATTACCATGAAGTTCGCACCAAGCGTGCGATCATTGAGAATTCACGCCACGTGATGCTGGTGGCGGACCACTCCAAGTTTGGCCGAAACGCGATGGTGAATATGGGCAGCATCAGCATGGTCAACGCGCTTTACACTGACGTGATGCCCCCGGCGGGCGTGTTGCAGGTGATTAAAGATAATAATTTGCAGTTAGAGTTGTGTTGATCGGTCTTTCTCCCTCTCCCTGTGGGAGAGGGCCGGGTGAGGGCATCAGGCCGCACAAAACCTACACGCCATACCCCATCATCTTCAGCAGCTGCTGCGCATGCTGCACCGCATCCTGACGATGCGCCACGCCGAGCTTCTGATACAGATTACGGATGTGCGTCTTAATGGTCGTCGCCGCGACGGCCAGCTCGCCGGCAATCTGCTCATTGCTGTACCCTGAATAGATCAGCCCCAGCACCTGCCATTCACGCTGGGTGAGCGGACTGGTGCGGATAAGTTCCGGCACTTCGGGGTGGTTCAGCAAACGTTCGACGAAATTCTCGTCAAAATGGGCGAACTTGTGCCGATGGTGCTGATTAATCTCACGCAGAATGCGCTGGGCGCGGTGCTGGTCCAGCTCCGGCAGCGTGTTGAGCTGAATCAACTGGCGCAGCTGTTGCGCCATCACTTCACCCTCAATCACAAAGTGGCTGATAAACCCGGTGCGGTTAGCCAGCTGCAGCGCTTCCAGCAGCACGCGCTGCGCGTCGTTTTTGCGACCCGCCTGCCAGTAAAGCTGGTTGAGCAGCAGCAGGTTGCGGTTCAGATCGCTCATCAGGCGCAGGCTGCGGGCGTTTTCGTTCAACTCTTCCAGCACAATTTCGGCAGGCTCAAATTCACCGAGCAGGATCTGCACGCGGGCAATGTTTCGCCACTGGCTTTGCAGGAAGTGGTTATTGGCAAATTCAGGTTTCGGCGTGTGGCGCAGCCAGTTGGCGGCGGATTTTTTGTCGCCGGTCATCTGCCAGTAAATCACCCGGACCTTATCGGCGTTGGAAACCCAGTCGCTGTGGTACTGGCCGTTGCCGAGCAGGTTTTCCAGGCGGTTAAGATGGTTGCGCGCATTGTCCAAATCCCCACGCGCCAGCGAGCATTGCACCAGCAGCGCCAGGCATTGCAGTTGCTGCTGCGGCTGGAAACTGGAGAGCACGTTCACGCCCTGACGCGCGGCGCTTTCCGCCTCGTCCAGACGCGACCACGCCCACAGCAGCTGAGCGCGAATGCGCAGCAGGAACTCGTGCATCGGCAGCTGTTCCAGATGCTGCTCACGAATAAGCTGGAAGGCTTTTTCCTGGTTCTCCCAGGCGGCCTGCAGGAACCCCTGCGCGAATAAAATCTCGCTTTGCTGGATCAGGCTCCACAGCGCGTAATGCCACACGTCATGGCGGCGCGCCATCTGTTCGGTTTGCTGCATCAGTGACAGCGAGCGCGTCAGGTCGCCTTTGCAGTGCAGCACTTCCCCGTGTACCGAGGTCGCCACAATGCGGCTGTAGAAGTTCGCCAGCGGCAGCTCGTCCAGCGCGACCATCGCCAGACGTTCGGCCTCTTCCGGGTCGCCATCGTTGATAGCCACCTGGGCGCGCAGCGCGTTGAACTCGCCGTGCAGGGTGGCGTCCATCTCGCTTTCCATCTCCTGCTCGGCGCGCGCCAGCAGCGTATTCACTTCGCTGTAGCGATGCTGGCTCTGCATCAGCCAGGCCTGCAGCAGCACCAGGCGCGGGTTTTCCAGCAGGCTTTCCCACGGCAGCGCTTTTAAGGACTCTTCAAGCAGCGTCAGTTCGCTGTGGTTAAACAGCCCCCACGCATGGTTGAGCAGAATATCGCGCAGCATGTTGGCATCACCGGCGGCCAGCGCATGGTGGATCGCCTCGCTTGGGAAGCCCTGAGCCATCCAGCTCTCGGCGGCGGCGCGGTGGATCTGCGGCAGTTCGGCGGCCAGCTCCCACTGGCAGCGCTGGCGCAGGAAGCTGCCAAACAGCGGGTGATAGCTGAACCATTCGCCGGGATCGTCCATCCGCGTCAGAAAGAGTCCCTGACGTTCAATCTCTTCGAGCTGAAGCTGGCCGTTTTCCGTGCCGGTGACGCGCATAATCAGCGCGTCGTTCATGGAGCGCAGCAGGGAGCTTTTGAGCAGGAAGTTACGGGTAGAGGGATCAACGCTGTCCAGCACCTCGTCCACCAGATAATCCGACAGATGGCTGGCATTGATGCCCGCCAGACGACGCGCGGACTGATGCGTCGGGCTGTTATTTTGTCGCGCAGAGAGGGCAATGAGCTGCAGGGCGGTCGCCCAGCCGGCAACGTCATCGCACAGACGGCTGCTCTCGGAGGCTTCAATCGGGGAGGTCAGGCGGCAGTCAAAGAACTGTTTGGCTTCCTGATGGGTAAAGGCCAGCTGCTGGCTGCCCACCTCGAGAAGCTGATCGCGCACGCGCAGGTTTGCGATGCCGAGCTGCGGTAAATTGCGCGACAGCACCACCAGGGTGAGATTTTCCGGCTGATGGCGCAGGAAAAAGCGCATCGACTCATGAATAACCGGGTTGGTGATCAGATGGTAATCATCAATCACCACGTACAGCGGACGATGCCATTCGGCCAGTTCAATAAAGAGCTGTGAGAAAAGGGAAGACAGGCTGGCGTACTGGCGTTTTTGCACCATCACTTCGCTGGCTACGCAGTGGCCGTTGGTGGCCTGCTGAAGGGCAGCAATTAAATAACTGGCAAAACGCTCCTGCTGGTTATCGCCCTCATCAAGGGAGTACCAGCCGAGATCGCTTTTGCCCGCCGCCCACTGTGAAATGAGCGTTGTCTTTCCATAACCTGCAGGGCTCGTCACCAGCGCCAGTCGGAAATTATGCGCGCCGGAAAGTTTAGCCAGCAGACGCTCGCGGACCACCGTGTGGTCGAGGCGAACCGGGCGACTTAATTTGGACGGAATCAACATAGTTTTCACTTCACTGTGGGGAACGAGAAATTTATTTTTTTTGCGCTTCGTAATTAATAGATATAAGGTCGGTGAATAGAAGAACTATTGCAAGTTATGTCTGGGTTTTGTGCCTCTGAATTTGCACTGTGTCACAAAACATTCCGGCAGGCGGCGGAACTTTTTAAAAATGGCCCTCGTGCCGCATGGATACTGGTTTGTTTGCATGACATGCGCTTACGCTGAAACGGGTTTCATAACGGGATAATCACGCCCGCGTTAATAAAGTTTGGGTAATGTTCAGCAGGCGTAATACTTCTCTGAGAAACCTCTTATTTGCAAAAAGCGTATTCTCTGTAAGTAATCATTTCGACGTGAATTAATTTCTTACGAAACGGCACTTCATTTTTTTGACACTCTTCCCGGTTATCTTCTCGCCTTCAACGCACACTGCCGCCTGGCGCGCAAAGTGGCCTCGATCACACTTTTCTGCTCATCCCCGCTACTCCTCCCTGGCTAATCCTTTACGGGAGGAGGAAGTGGCGTAATGAGCCAGGCACACTAGCGCCAGTGGTTAATTTTCTCTCTACAGGATGCCGATTCCCTATGTCACAGCCTACCTTCAACAAAGCTCAATTTCAGGCTGCCCTGACGCGTCAGTGGCAGCGTTTTGGCCTTCATGCTGCAAACGAAATGACGCCCCACCAGTGGTGGCAGGCGGTGAGCGGTGCGCTCGCAGAGCAACTGGATGCTCAGCCGGTGGCGAAGCCCGTTAAGGGCCAGCGTCACGTGAACTATATTTCGATGGAATTCCTGATTGGGCGCCTTACCGGCAACAACCTTCTTAACCTCGGCTGGTATCAGGAGGTGGGCGATGTGCTGAAAGAGCACGACGTTAACCTGACCGACCTGCTGGAAGAAGAGACCGACCCGGCGCTGGGCAACGGTGGTTTAGGGCGTCTGGCGGCCTGCTTCCTCGACTCCATGGCAACCGTCGGCCAGTCGGCCATCGGTTATGGCCTGAACTATCAGTACGGCCTGTTCCGTCAGTCGTTCGCCGACGGGCATCAGATGGAAGCGCCGGATGACTGGCATCGCAACACCTATCCGTGGTTCCGCCACAACGCGCAGCTGGATGTGCAGGTGGGCATTGGCGGGAAAGTCTCGAAGCAAGGCCTCTGGGAGCCAGCGTTTACTCTTACCGGTGAAGCCTGGGACCTGCCGGTGCTCGGTTACCGTAACGGCGTCTCACAGCCGCTGCGCCTGTGGCAGGCGAAGCACGCGCATCCGTTCAACCTGACCAAATTCAACGACGGCGATTTCCTGCGTGCCGAGCAGCAGGGCATCGACGCCGAAAAACTGACTAAAGTGCTCTACCCGAACGACAACCATCTGGCGGGTAAAAAGCTGCGCCTGATGCAGCAGTACTTCCAGTGCGCCTGCTCCGTGGCGGATATTCTGCGCCGTCATCATCTGGCGGGCCGTAAGCTGGCACAGTTGCCGGACTTCGAAGTGATTCAGCTCAACGACACGCACCCGACGATTGCGATCCCTGAGCTGCTGCGCGTGCTGATCGATGAGCATCAGCTGAGCTGGGATGACGCCTGGGCGATTACCAGCCGCACCTTTGCCTACACCAACCACACCCTGATGCCGGAAGCGCTGGAGTGCTGGGATGAGAAGCTGGTGAAAACCCTGCTGCCGCGCCACATGCAGATCATCAACACGATTAACGACCAGTTTAAAACGCTGGTGGAGAAAACCTGGCCGGGTGATAACGCCGTCTGGGCGAAGCTGGCCGTGGTGTATGACAAACAGGTGCGCATGGCGAACATGTGCGTGGTGAGCGGCTTTGCGGTCAACGGCGTGGCGGCGCTGCACTCCGACCTGGTGGTGAAAGATCTGTTCCCGGAATATCACCAGCTGTGGCCGACCAAATTCCACAACGTGACCAACGGCATCACGCCGCGCCGCTGGATCAAGCAGTGCAACCCGCTGCTGGCGGGCCTGCTGGACAAGACGCTGAAGAAAGAGTGGGCCAACGATCTGGACCAGCTCATCAGTCTGGAAAAACAGGCCGACAACGCCAAATTCCGCGAGCAGTACCTTGCCATCAAGCGGGAGAACAAAGTTCGCCTGGCGGCGTTTGTGAAGATGCGCACCGGAATTGAGATCAACCCGAACGCTATTTTTGATATCCAGATTAAGCGCCTGCACGAGTACAAGCGCCAGCACCTGAACCTGCTGCACATTCTGGCGCTGTACAAGGAGATCCGCGAGAACCCGCAGGCCGACCGCGTGCCGCGTGTGTTCCTGTTCGGTGCGAAAGCCGCGCCGGGCTACTATCTGGCGAAAAACATCATCCTCGCCATTAATAAGGTTGCGGCGGCGATCAACAACGATCCGAAGGTGGGCGACAAGCTGAAGGTGGTGTTCCTGCCGGACTACTGCGTCTCGGCGGCGGAAATGCTGATCCCGGCGGCGGATATCTCTGAGCAGATCTCAACGGCGGGTAAAGAAGCCTCCGGTACGGGCAACATGAAGCTCGCGCTGAACGGCGCGCTGACCGTCGGCACCCTGGACGGTGCGAACGTCGAAATCGCCGAGAAGGTTGGGGAAGAGAACATCTTTATCTTCGGCCATACTGTTGAAGAAGTGAAAGCCATCAAAGCCAAAGGCTACGACCCGGTGAAGTGGCGTAAAAAAGACAAAGTGCTGGATGCAGTACTGAAAGAGCTGGAGAGCGGTAAATACAGCGACGGCGATAAGCACGCGTTCGACCAGATGCTGCACAGCATGGGCAAACAGGGCGGCGACCCGTACCTGGTGATGGCGGACTTCACGGCCTACGTGGATGCGCAAAAGCAGGTCGATGTGCTGTACCGCGACCAGGAGGCCTGGACCCGCGCGTGTATCCTGAATACCGCCCGCTGCGGCATGTTCAGCTCTGACCGCTCAATCCGTGACTATCAGGCTCGTATCTGGCAGGCAAAACGCTAAGGAAGCGCGATGGAGAGTAAACGTCTGGATAGCGCCGCGCAGGCGGCGGGGATTAGCCTCAGTTACATTAATGCTCACGGCAAACCACAGTCTATTGGCGCTGAAACCAAAAGACGTTTGCTGGATGCCATGCACAACACCGGCGCGAAAGCGTCGGCCTCCCCGGTGCCGAACGTCAAGGTCTTTACCGCGGGCAAAAAAATGTCGCTGACGGTGGAGGGGCACGGCGAGTTTAGCTGGCAGCTCACTACCGAAGCGGGGCAGGCGCACACAGGCCACGCCACTGGCGGCAAACGCTTTACCCTTCCGGCAAAACTGCCGGAGGGCTACCACACGTTAACGCTCACCCAGAATGACAAGCCGTTCGCCTGCCGGGTGATCGTTGCGCCGAAGCGCTGCTATGAGCCGCAGGCGCTGGTGGAGGGCAAAAAGCTGTGGGGTGCCTGCGTGCAGCTCTACACGCTGCGCTCCGACAGTAACTGGGGCATCGGCGACTTCGGCGATTTGAAAAAGATGCTCTCGTCAGTGGGTGAGCGCGGCGGGGCGTTTATCGGCCTCAACCCAATCCACGCGCTCTATCCGGCGAACCCGGAAAGCGCCAGCCCGTACAGCCCGTCCTCGCGTCGCTGGTTAAACGTCATTTATATCGACGTTAACGCGCTGGATGATTTCAAAAACAGCAAAGAGGCGCAGGCGTGGTGGAGGCTGGAGACCACGCAGCAGATGCTGAAGCAGGCACGCGACGCCGAGTGGGTGGACTACTCTGCCGTCACCTCGCTGAAAATGGCCGCGCTGCGCCTGGCGTGGAAGGGGTTTGCGAAGCGCGATGACGAGCAGATGGCCGCTTTCCGTCAGTTTGTTGCCCGGGAGGGCGAGAGCCTTTACTGGCAGGCGGCATTCGATGCGCTGCACGCATACCAGGTGAAGGAAGACGAGATGCGCTGGGGCTGGCCGGTATGGCCGAAGGCGTATCAACGGGTGGATACCCCGGAAGTAAAAGCCTTCTGTAAAAAATATGCCGACGAGGTGGATTTTTATCTCTGGCTGCAGTGGCTGGCGTACAGCCAGTTTGCCGCCTGCTGGCAGGTGAGCCAGGGCTATAACATGCCGATTGGCCTGTACCGTGATCTGGCGGTTGGCGTGGCAGAGGGCGGGGCGGAAACCTGGTGCGACCGCGAGCTTTACTGCCTGAAAGCCTCCGTGGGCGCGCCGCCGGACATCCTCGGCCCGCTGGGCCAGAACTGGGGCCTGCCGCCGATGGATCCGCACGTCATGGCCGCTCGCGCTTACCAGCCGTTCATCGATCTGCTGCGCGCGAATATGCAGAACTGCGGCGCGCTGCGCATTGACCATGTTATGTCGGTGCTGCGCCTGTGGTGGATCCCGTACGGTGAAACGGCCGATCACGGGGCATATGTGCAGTACCCGGTGGACGATCTGCTGTCGATCCTGGCGCTGGAGAGTAAACGTCATCAGTGCATGGTGATCGGCGAAGATCTCGGTACCGTGCCGGTGGAAATCGTCAGCAAGCTGCGCGACAGCGGCGTGTATTCCTACAAAGTGCTTTATTTTGAGAGCGACCATGAGAAAACCTTCCGCGCGCCGAAAGCGTACCCGGAACAATCAATGGCAGTCGCGACGACGCATGACCTTCCTACGCTTCGTGGCTACTGGGAAAGCGGCGACCTGACGCTCGGCAAAACGCTGGGGCTGTATCCGGATGAGGTGGTTTTACGCGGCCTGTACCAGGATCGCGAGCTGGCGAAACAGGGGCTGCTGGATGCGCTGCACAAGCACGGCTGTCTGCCGAAACGCGCCGGGCATAAGGCATCGCTGATGGCGATGACGTCCACGCTCAACCGCGGGTTACAGCGCTATATTGCCGACAGCAACAGCGCGTTGTTGGGTCTACAGCCGGAGGACTGGATTGATATGGCGGAGCCGGTAAACATCCCGGGGACCAGCTATCAGTACAAGAACTGGCGACGCAAGCTTTCTGTGGGTCTGGAAGCGATGTTTACTGATGACGGGGTGAACAGGCTGATTAAAGATCTGGATAAGCGCAGAAGAGCGTTAACTAAGAAGCGGTGATTTTTCCCTCACCCTAACCCTCTCCCAAAGGGAGAGGGAATAGAATGTAGGCCGGGTAAGCGTTAGCGCCACCCGGCTTTTTTACATCAGATAGCCATATTCAGCAGCAGAACCCCGACCAGGCCGCACACGGAGATAATGGTTTCCAGCATGGACCAGGACTTGATGGTTTCACCGATCGTCAGGTTGAAGTACTCCTTGAACAGCCAGAAGCCCGGATCGTTGACGTGGGAGAAAATCACGCTGCCGGAACCTACCGCGATAACCATCAGCTCCGGGCTGACGCCCGTGGTGGCGATCAGCGGTGCCACGATGCCACCGGCCGTGATGGCCGCAACGGTTGCGGAACCCAGCGCGATACGCAAAACGGCTGCGATAAACCATGCCATAAACAGCGGGGACAGGTTGGTGGCATGCATCATGGACGCAATGTATTTGTCCACGCCGCTGTCCACCAGAACCTGCTTGAACGCACCGCCACCGCCGATGATCAGCAGCATCATGGCGATGATTTTGATGGACGAGGTCAGCGTGTCGTTGATCTGGTCCATTGAACGGCCACGGTTCAGGCCGAAGGTGAACATCGCAATCAGAACGGCAATCAGCGTCGCCATGACCGGGTCGCCCAGGAACTCCGCCACGCTCAGGAACGCGTGACCTTTCGGCAGAACCATCTCGGCAATCGCGCGCATCGCCATCAGGATCACCGGCACCAGCGAGGTCCAGACGCTGACGCCAAAGCCAGGCATCTCCTCTTCGGTGAAGGTTTTGGCGCTGTAGAGACCTTCCGGGATCGGCTTATCAATGCCTTTCAGGAAGCGGGCAAATACCGGACCGGCCAGAATCACGGTCGGGATCGCCAGGATGGTACCGAACAGCAGGGTTTTACCCATATCGGCGTGGAAGATGGTCGCGATAGCGGTTGGGCCCGGGTGCGGAGGCAGGAAGCCGTGGGTCACGGACAGCGCAGCCGCCATTGGCACACCGACGAACAGTAATGGGATGTTGGCCGCTGCCGCGATGGTGAACACCAATGGCAACATCAGGACGAAGCCCACCTCATAGAACAGCGCGAAACCGACGGTAAAACCGGTTAATACCACCGCCCACTGAATGTGCTGTTTGCCGAATTTGGCAATCAGCGTGGTGGCAATACGCTGCGCGCCACCGCAGTCCGCCAGCATTTTGCCGAGCATGGCACCAAAGCCCATGATCAACGCCAGGCTGCCGAGCGTGCCGCCGACGCCGGCTTTAATTGAGCTGATAACTTTTACCAGCGGCATGCCTTGCATCAGACCGACTGCAAGTGCCACCAGAACCAGAGCGATAAATCCGTTCAGTTTGAAACGGATCATCAAGAGCAGTAATAACACAACACCGATAGCGACGATGACTAATGGCATGATTTACCTGGCCTTTGAATTGTTATGGGTAACGTCATTGTTTCAACGACAAATTCCGATTGTCCCAACTGGGAACAGAGCGTTAACGGCACTAATACGGTCGCCTGTGAAACGATTAAGTTTAGTCGGCTGTTATGGGTATGTTTAGTGTCCGCAGGAATGATACGGGTAACATGACGTGATTGAGAATCACCCAGGCAGGCAAAATTTAAATAATGAGACGCAGGTCAACATATACAGAGGGGAGAGGAGGGCAAACAAAAGCCGGGCGGCGGCTTCGCCTTACCCGGCTTACGAATCAAAATGTGCAGCGTCACTGTAGGCCCGGTAAGCGCAGCGCCACCGGGCAAAGGCAGACGGCTTAGTAGTAAGAGTGCTCGCCGCGCTGGTGTTCGGTCAGGTCACGCACGCCTTTCAGCTCAGGGAACTCGTTCAGCAGCTGCTTCTCGATCCCTTCTTTCAGCGTCACGTCAACCATAGAACAGCCGTTACAGCCGCCGCCGAACTGAAGAATAGCCAGGCCATCTTCGGTGATTTCCATCAGGGTGACGCGACCACCGTGGCCGGCCAGCTGTGGGTTAATCTGGGACTGCAACATGTACTCCACGCGTTCCATCAGCGGAGCATCGTCAGACACTTTACGCATTTTCGCGTTCGGTGCTTTCAGGGTCAGCTGGGAACCCAGCTGGTCTGTGACAAAATCAATCTCCGCATCCTCAAGATACGGCGCGCTCAGCTCATCGACATAGGCCGTGAGCTGCTCAAATTTAAGGGCAGTGTCGGTTGCTTCCACGGCGTCCGGTGGACAATAAGAGACACCACATTCTGCATTCGGAGTGCCTGGATTGATCACAAACACGCGGATCTGCGTCCCTTCTTCCTGATTTGCCAGCAGTTTGGCAAAGTGCGCTTGTGCAGAATCGGAAATACGGATCATAGCTTTGGCCTAATAGTTGACTAAATTACCTGGGTATAATCATACGCCCATTGAAGAAGGGCTACAAGGTACGGCACAGACACCATACCTGAACCGACGCGGCGCCGCTTTGCAAAAGCAGCCGTGAAAGTTCGGCGACGGTGCTGCCCGTGGTGACGACATCATCCACCAGCGCGATATGGAGGCCGTTGACCGGCAATTCAAGGCGAAAGGCATTTTTAAGGTTTCGTTTGCGCAGCCGCGCGTTGAGCCGGTGCTGGGTCGCGGTGGCCTGAACGCGCGTTAATGCTGAGGCAGGGTAACGACACCCGAGCCAGTGGGCGAGCGGACGGCAAAGCAGGTCGCTTTGGTTGTAGCCTCGCCGCCAGTGGCGACGGCGATACAGGGGCACGTTCATGATCATGTCCACGCCCGGTAGCTGGCGCGTGCGTCGCGCCTGTAAAAGCGCCAGCAGCAGCAGACGGGCGAGGGGGCGCGCCAGCGAACTCTGACTGGAAAACTTCAGGGAATGAATCAGACCGCTCAGGGGCGGAACGTAGTGGTCTACTGCCACCAGGGCACACCACGGCGGCGGTTTTTTCAGGCAGCGGCCGCACGGGAGCTGCGGGCTAGTCGCCGGTAAACCACATTGCGGGCAGCCGCTGATACGCCCTTGCAGCGAGCGCGTACAGACAGAACAGATGCCCCATCCGCTCAGCGTAAGCGGCATTCGGCATAGCCAGCACAAGCCGGGCGCTGTTAGCATAGACAACCTCCATGTCAAAAAGAGAACGATAGCTGATGAAGACGCTGTGGTGGCAGACCGTTGGGACGGGAAATTGTCATCTTGTGCTGCTGCACGGATGGGGACTGAACGCCGAAGTATGGCGTTGCGTAAGTGAGGAACTGGCCTCGCATTTTACACTGCATCTGGTGGATTTGCCCGGCTATGGCCGCAGCAGCGGCTATGGTGCGATGACGCTTGCTGAGATGGCAAACGAGGTCCTGGACGCGGCGCCGCAAAACGCCATCTGGCTGGGCTGGAGCCTCGGCGGGCTGGTGGCGAGCCAGATTGCGCTTACCCATCCCGAACGCGTGCAGGCGCTGGTCACCGTGGCCTCATCGCCCTGTTTCAGCGCGCATGATGCATGGCCGGGGATCAAACCGGAGGTGTTGGCCGGGTTCCAGCAGCAGTTGAGCGCTGATTTCCAGCGCACGGTGGAGCGTTTTCTGGCGCTACAGACGATGGGCACGGAAACGGCGCGTCAGGATGCGCGTACGCTGAAACAGACCGTGCTCTCTCTGCCGATGCCGGACGTGGCGGTCCTCAACGGCGGGCTGGAAATCCTGAGAACGGTCGATCTGCGTGAACCGCTTGCCTCACTGGCGATGCCGCATCTGAGGATCTACGGCTATCTTGATGGCCTTGTGCCGCGCAAAGTTGTTCCTCTGCTTGATGCGCTTTGGCCGGAAAGTGAATCGCTGGTGGTGGCGAAAGCCGCCCATGCGCCGTTTATCTCTCATCCTGAGGAGATCGTGTCTGCGCTCGTTGCGCTACGTCAACGTGTGGCCTGACTGATTTCTCACCCGCCTGGCAAAAATGCCGCACCGCAACAATACTCAAGGTGTCGTTGCGGTTGTTCTGCCTACGATAATCAAAACAACAATCCTAAGGAGAGTCGGGTTATGAAACTTGTTACAGGTATTGTCACTTCTCTGGTTATTGGGTCTCTGTCATTTGGCGTGTTTGCGGCAGAAGAGCTGCAAAAAGATAAGGTCAAAGAGATGAATCTGACCAAGGTGGGGGAGATCACCACGTCTGACACCACAGCACCGATGGATGCGAAGCGCGAGCTGTCCAAAAAAGCGGATGAGCTGGGCGGAAAATACTACGTGATTACCAGCGCGCAGAAAGACACCAAAAACGTGCATGCTACGGCTGAAGTCTTTAAGTAATACAACAGAGCCGGGCAGTCACGCCCGGCTCTCGCTTAACGCAGCGCCCACCACTCCCTGAGGCAGGCCTTTCCTTCAGGACAGCTTTTGCAGCTGCCCGACAGGCAATCGTTCGGCTCTTCCTGAATACGCACGGCTTTCCCCATGGCTTCGAGCCTTTCCAGCATGGCATCGATCATCGGTTGCGGCGTATGCAGGTTGATGCTCAGCTGTTTTGCCTCCATCCGTCCCTGTAATGCCAGTAAATCCCGAACCTGAATTAACGATGCCATGGTGTTCACCTCTTAATGACAGTCGCCAGCCGGGCTGTTGCAGCAGGTGGCGGGGGTTTTACGGGTCGCCAGCAGGTTAACGTCAACGCGGCTACGCGCCCGACGCAGCAGGCCGATAACAACCACGTTGAACAGGATCACCGCCAGAATGCAGACCAGGCTGTAGCGCGGATGCTGGCTGAAGTTAGCCGCCTGATAAAACACCGTCGACAGCGAGTACGCGATGTTAAGCCCCCACAGTACGGAGAAGCCCATCCAGCCGCGGCTGGATTCACGGGCAATCGCCCCCATCACGGAGATGCACGGAATGTACAGCAGTACGAAGATCAGGTAGCTGTAGGCCGCTGAGGCGCTGCCAAACTTCTCGCTCATCACGCCCATGGCACCGGTGGCCATTTCGCCGTCGCCTTTACTGGCTTCGATGGGGTTTGCCAGAACGCTCAGGCTAAAGGTGTCTTTCAGGCTCTGCCAGGTCTCATCCACCGCGCCGAGTAACTCGTCACCGAGGTGAAACTCTGCCGGGTTAAACGCCTGCTCCTGAATGTTCTCAGCGGTGTAGAGGGTGTTGAGCGTACCCACAACCACCTCTTTTGCCATCGCCCCGGTGAACAGGCCCACGGTCGCCTGCCAGTTATCTTCATGCACGCCAATCGGTTTGAACACCGGTGTGATGACGCGGCTGACGGAGGCCAGCGCGGAGTCGTTGATGTTATCTGCCGCTTGTCCGCTCAGGGTAAAACTGTTCAACGCGCTCAGGAAAATACTGACAATCACGATAACTTTACCGGCACGCAGTACGAAGCCTTTCAGGCGCTGCCAGGTCTGGATCACCAGGCTCTTAAGATGCGGCACGTGGTAAACCGGCAGTTCCATCACAAACGGCGACGCTTCACCGCGCATGATGGTGTGTTTGAGCATCAGGCCGGTCAGGATCGCCATCACGATGCCCAGCACGTACAGCGAGAAGACCGCCAGCGCACCCTGCTGGCCAAAAAAGGCCGCCGCAAAGACCGCAAAGATAGCCAGTCGTGCGCCGCAGGACATAAACGGCGCCATCATGATGGTCATCAGACGTTCACGCGGGGCATCGAGCGTGCGCGCGCCCATCACCGACGGGACGTTGCAGCCGAAGCCGACAATCAGCGGTACGAAGGATTTACCCGGCAGGCCCAGCGCCTGCATCAGGCGGTCCATCACGAACGCGGCGCGGGCCATGTAGCCGGAGTCCTCAAGGAAGGAGAGGAACAGGTACATCATGCCGATCTGCGGCACCAGCGGCAGAACGGTATTGATACCGCCGCCCAGGCCTTGGGCGAGGAAGATGGTCAGCCATTCCGGGAAGTGCAGGGTGTAACCCAGCCACTGAATGCCGTGCACGAAGATCGCAACCGATCCGGCGTCGAAAATAGGCTGTAACGCACCGCCGATGTTAATGGCGAGCAGGAACATGAGGTACATCACGAGCAGGAAAACGGGCAGGCCGAGGAAACGATTGAGGACAATTTTATCAATCGCGGCGGTAAAGCGGCTCGGTTCTGCCGTTAACGCGTTGCTGACCACGTCGCAAATGGCCGCGATGGCCTGATAGCGCGCATCCGCGATATGCAGAGCCGGGTCGTCGAGTTCGTCGTTGAGACGCGCCAGCGCAACGTCCAGCTTATCCGCCGCGTTGCCCGCATAGGCGCGGCTGTAAATATCGCCTTCCAGCATCTGCAGGCCGAGCCACTGGCGCTGGCGGGCGGGCAGGGTGCCATCCATTGCCTGGGCCAGGGCGCTGGCTTCGCGCAGCAGCGGCCGGGCGTAATGCACCAGCTCAACGTCGCTGTTTCCGGTGTGACGGTCAATCGCCAGCTTCAGGGCATCAATGCCGCGAGCGCGGGTCGAAACCAGCGGCACCACCGGGCAGCCCAGACGGGCAGAGAGCGCATCGATATCAATACGCAGGTTCTGCTTTTCCGCAATGTCGAGCATGTTGAGCGCGACGATGCAGGGAATGCCCAGCTCAAGCAGCTGCAGCGTCAGGTAGAGGTTACGCTCCAGGTTGGAGGCGTCCACGACGTTAATCAGTAAGTCTGCATCGCCGCTCAAAATATAGTGGCAGGCGATCTGCTCATCGAGCGAGGTTTGCGAAGAGATGGTGGTTAACGAATAGGTGCCGGGCAGGTCAACTAACGTTACCTGATTATCCGTGGTCGTGAATTGACCCTCTTTTCGTTCTACCGTTACGCCTGCCCAGTTCCCCACGCGCTGACGTGCGCCGGTAAGCTGGTTAAATAAGGTTGTCTTGCCGGAATTAGGATTGCCAATTAAGCCAATAGTTAATTTTTTCATTGTAATAGACTCACTGAAACCGCTGGCGTGTTATCGGGATAAGGATTCGACTTCAATTAATGCGAGGTCTTTTTTACGCAATACCAGATTGACGCGTCGGGTTTCGATATGAACGGGATCGCCCAGGGGCGCAACGCGTACGACCTGGAATGACGAGCCGGGGAGCATGCCCAACGACAGCAGCTTCTGCCGATAGGCCGGGCTAATTTCACGGGTAAAACCGGTAATTTTCCATGCACTGTCTGGTGTAAATTGCATAATGCCTGATTCCACGGAAGGTTAAATAATCTACTACAGGATGATAATGAGAATAGTTTTTATCAGCAATAATAAAAATGTGACGGGATGTTGTCGGCGCAATTAATTTCGCGCCGGTTTGACCTTGCTCAATATTAGTGATTTTAAGAAATGAAGCGCAAAAGGGTTATTTGTTAAAGATGTGATAAATAGTGGTGTAAATACGGATATACAACCGGTTTCATATTTTTGATAAATGAGTGAGGACTTAATTATTTAATTTTCTGCGGTCTGTATACCGGGCCTACAAAAATCGTAGGCCCGGTAAGCGCAGCGCCACCGGGCGTTTAGCCACTTAGCGCTTCTTACCCATTGCCGCCGCCAGCGCATCCATCATTGCGCTGTTGCCAGCCGGTTGTGCCTCGCGACCACGTGGTTTTGCCGCTTTGGCCGCCGGGCGCTGCTGTTCGCGGCCACCGCCGTTGCTGCCACGGCGCGCGTTGGTTTCGCCAGGCTGCTCGTCCAGACGCATGGTCAGGGCGATACGCTTGCGCTGCAGATCCACTTCCAGCACCTTCACCTTCACGATGTCGCCCGCTTTGACCACGGTGTGCGGATCTTCCACGAACTTGTCGGCGAGGGAGGAGATGTGGACCAGGCCATCCTGATGCACGCCGATATCGACAAACGCACCAAAGTTGGTGACGTTAGTCACTGCGCCTTCCAGCACCATGCCCGGCAGCAGGTCGTTCATGGTTTCGACGCCGTCAGCAAAGGTGGCGGTTTTAAACTCAGGACGCGGATCGCGGCCCGGCTTTTCCAGCTCTTTGATGATGTCCGTCACGGTTGGTACGCCGAACTGTTCGTCGGTGAAATCGACCGCTTTCAGATTACGCAGCGCGCTGTTATCGCCCATCAGATCTTTCAGCGCCTGTTGGGTGGCCGCCAGAATACGTTCCACGACAGGATAGGCTTCCGGGTGAACGGTGGACGCATCCAGCGGGTTGTCGCCATGGTTGATACGCAGGAAGCCCGCACACTGCTCAAAGGCTTTCGGCCCCAGACGGCTCACCTTCAGGAGCTGCTGGCGGTTCTTGAACTGACCGTTCTCGTCGCGCCAGGCCACAATGTTCTGCGCCATCATGCGGGTTAAGCCCGCTACGCGCGTCAGCAGGGGAACGGAAGCGGTGTTGAGGTCTACGCCGACGGCGTTAACACAGTCTTCTACTACCGCATCCAGCTTGCGTGCCAGCTGCGTCTGGCTCACGTCGTGTTGATACTGGCCCACGCCGATGGATTTCGGGTCGATCTTCACCAGCTCCGCCAGCGGATCCTGCAGACGGCGGGCAATTGAGACGGCACCGCGCAGTGAAACGTCGAGATCCGGGAACTCCTGCGCCGCCAGTTCGGACGCGGAATAAACGGACGCGCCCGCTTCGCTGACGATGACCTTCTGCGCCGTGACTTTCGGGAACTGCTTCTGTACATCCAGGTAGAAACGCTCGGTTTCGCGTGACGCGGTGCCGTTACCGATGGCAACCAGCTCAACGTTGTACTTCTCGCACAGCGCCGCTACCGCAACAGCCGCTTTGGCTGCCTGGCCGGTATGCGGATAGATGGTGTCGGTCGCGACCAGCTTGCCGGTCCCGTCAACCACCGCCACTTTCACGCCGGTACGCAGGCCCGGATCGAGGCCCATGGTCGCGCGCAGGCCCGCCGGCGCGGCCATCAGCAGGTCGTGCAGGTTACGGGCAAAGACGTTGATCGCCTCGTCTTCCGCGCGCTCGCGCACGGTACCCATCAGCTCGGTTTCGAGGTGCATCAACACCTTAATGCGCCACGTCCAGCTCACCACGCCTTTACGCCAGGCATCTGCCGGGGCGTTGTTCAGGCGCAGGCCGAGGTGGTCGATGATGATCTGCTCGCAGTGGCTCTCTTTTGGCGGCTCGTCGAACTGAGGGTCGGCATTCAGGGAGAGCTGCAATACGCCTTCGTTGCGGCCGCGGAACATGGCCAGCGCGCGGTGCGACGGCGCGGTAGAAATCGGTTCGTGATGGTCGAAGTAGTCGCGGAACTTCGCGCCTTCTTCCTCTTTACCGCTGACAACGGTCGAGACGATGTGGGCATTCTTCCACAGATAATCACGCACTTTGGCGAGCAGCGCCGCGTCTTCAGAGAAACGCTCCATCAGAATATAGCGTGCGCCATCGAGCGCAGCCTTGGTGTCCGCCACGCCTTTATCGGCGTCGATAAATTTCGCGGCTTCGGTGTCCGGATCGTGAGAGGGGTCGTTCCACAGCAGATCGGCCAGCGGCTCAAGACCTGCTTCGATCGCAATCTGCCCGCGCGTGCGGCGCTTTGGTTTGTACGGCAGATAGAGATCTTCTAATTCGGTTTTGCTGAGGGTGCCGTTAATGGCTTTTTCCAGATCGCTGGTCAGTTTGCCCTGCTCGCCGATGGATTTCAGGATGGCCTGACGTCGGTCTTCCAGCTCGCGCAGGTAGCCCAGGCGGGTCTCCAGATTACGCAGCTGTGTGTCATCCAGACCACCGGTGACTTCCTTACGATAACGTGCAATAAACGGCACGGTGTTCCCTTCATCAAGCAGGCGAACGGCAGCTTCTACCTGTTCGGCTCTGGCCTGAATATCACCCGCAATAATGCGGCAGAGCGACTCTTTCATCATGGCTTTATCATCTGTTGGGTCGAAAAATCAGGGGATAGTTATACGGGCTGACACGGCAAAATGCCAGCCGCGGAGGGCGCTCTCGGACTATTTAACGTACTCGATTTCGTTCACGTACCAGCTCGCTTCCCCGCCAGGGGTCTGGACAACGGCTAAATCGCCCACTTCCTTTTTCAGCAGGGCGCGGGCCATGGGGGAATCGATGGAGATGTAATCCTTACGACCAAAAATTTCATCGTAGCCGACAATCCGAAAACGCAGGGTGTCGCCGTCGTCATTCTCTATTTCCACCCACGCGCCAAAGAACACTTTGCCCTCCTGCTGCGGGGAGTAATCGACGATTTTGAGGTGTTCGAGGCATTTCGTCAGGTAGCGTACGCGGCGGTCGATTTCGCGCAGCCGCTTTTTGTTGTACTGGTAGTCAGCATTTTCGCTGCGATCGCCCAGGCTCGCAGCCCAGGTGACTTTTTTGGTCACTTCCGGACGCTCTTCGCGCCACAGGTAATCCATCTCTTTTTTGAGCTTCTCGTACCCTTCGCGGGTGATCAGGGGCGTTTTCATGGTGTGACCTTCTGACTCGACATCGTTGCAAACCTTTCGCACATTACGTATCACATAAAATAACAGACAGTGTAAATAAGGGTTTATGTGATGATGTGTGCAGATAAGCTGCTGTTAAATATGCTTTGTAACAATTTCGACTAGAATTTATACCAGAATTCGCTGGTCGAATACGTGCACTTTTTTAGAATACGCTGTTATTAAACGATCCGAACCTTTGGGAGTACACATAATGCAAGAGAACTATAAAATTCTGGTCGTGGATGACGACATGCGCCTGCGCGCGCTGCTCGAACGTTATCTGACCGAGCAGGGCTTCCAGGTTCGTAGCGTGGCGAACGCCGAGCAGATGGACCGTCTGCTGACTCGCGAATCGTTCCACCTGATGGTCCTCGACCTGATGCTGCCGGGCGAAGACGGCCTCTCTATTTGCCGCCGCCTGCGTAGCCAGAGCAACCCGATGCCGATCATCATGGTGACGGCGAAGGGCGAAGAAGTTGACCGTATCGTGGGCCTGGAGATCGGCGCTGACGACTATATTCCAAAACCGTTCAACCCGCGCGAGCTGCTGGCCCGTATCCGCGCCGTGCTGCGCCGTCAGGCGAACGAACTGCCTGGCGCACCGTCGCAGGAAGAAGCGGTTATCGCCTTCGGTAAGTTTAAGCTGAACCTCGGCACGCGCGAGATGTTCCGTGAAGACGAGCCAATGCCGCTGACCAGCGGTGAGTTTGCCGTCCTGAAAGCGCTGGTGAGCCACCCGCGTGAGCCGCTCTCCCGCGATAAGCTGATGAACCTGGCGCGTGGCCGCGAATACTCCGCAATGGAACGTTCCATCGACGTGCAGATCTCCCGTCTGCGCCGCATGGTGGAAGAAGATCCGGCGCATCCTCGTTACATTCAGACCGTATGGGGTCTGGGCTACGTCTTTGTCCCGGACGGCGCTAAAGCATGAGGCGAATGCGCTTCTCACCGCGAAGCTCGTTTGCCCGCACTCTGCTCCTGATTGTCACCTTGCTGTTTGTCAGCCTGGTGACAACCTACCTGGTGGTGCTGAACTTTGCGATCCTGCCGAGCCTCCAGCAGTTTAATAAGGTTCTGGCGTACGAAGTCCGTATGCTGATGACCGATAAACTGCAGCTGGAGGACGGCACGCAGTTAGTTGTCCCCCCGGCGTTTCGCCGTGAAATCTACCGTGAACTGGGCATTTCGCTTTACTCGAATGAGGCGGCGGAAGACGCGGGTCTGCGCTGGGCGCAGCACTATGAATTCCTCAGCCAGCAAATGGCGCAGCAGCTGGGTGGCCCCACCGAAGTGCGCGTTGAGGTCAACAAAAGCTCGCCCGTCGTCTGGCTGAAAACCTGGCTGTCACCCAACATCTGGGTGCGCGTCCCGCTGACTGAAATCCATCAGGGCGACTTCTCTCCGCTGTTCCGCTATACCCTTGCGATCATGCTGCTGGCGATAGGGGGCGCGTGGCTGTTTATCCGTATACAGAACCGACCGCTGGTTGACCTGGAGCACGCGGCGCTGCAGGTCGGTAAAGGGATTATTCCACCGCCGCTGCGCGAGTATGGCGCGTCGGAGGTGCGTTCGGTGACGCGCGCCTTTAACCACATGGCGGCAGGCGTGAAGCAGTTGGCGGACGACCGTACGCTGCTGATGGCGGGGGTGAGCCATGACCTGCGTACTCCGCTGACGCGTATTCGTCTGGCAACCGAGATGATGGGCGAGCAGGACGGGTATCTCGCCGAGTCCATCAACAAGGACATCGAAGAGTGTAATGCCATTATCGAGCAGTTCATTGACTACCTGCGCACCGGGCAGGAGATGCCAATGGAAATGGCCGACCTGAACGCGGTACTGGGTGAAGTGGTGGCCGCCGAGAGCGGTTACGAGCGTGAAATTGATACCGACCTTCAGGCGGGCGAGATTCAGGTGCGTATGCATCCTCTCTCGATCAAGCGTGCGGTCGCCAATATGGTGGTTAACGCGGCGCGATACGGCAACGGGTGGATCAAGGTCAGCAGCGGTTCAGAACTTAACCGCGCGTGGTTCCAGGTGGAAGACGATGGTCCGGGCATTAAGCCTGAGCAGCGTAAACATCTGTTCCAGCCGTTTGTACGCGGCGACAGTGCGCGCAGTACCAGCGGAACGGGTTTAGGCCTCGCGATTGTGCAGCGTATTGTCGATAACCATAACGGGTTGCTGGAGATTGGCACCAGCGAGCGGGGCGGTTTGAGCATTCGCGCCTGGCTACCTGTGCCGGTGACGCGCGGGCAGGTGAAAGAGAGTTAAAAAAGGGTGGCAGATGCCACCCTTTTTTTGTAGGTCGGGTAAGGCGACGCCGCCACCCGACAAAAATACGACCTCTGCGGTCTGATGCCCTCACCCTGGCCCTCTCCCACGGGGAGAGGGAGATGGGTTACAGCTTTGGTCCCGCACTCACCAGCGCAACGCCCGCCGGGGTGTCGGTATACTTCTCAAAGTTCTCAATAAACAGCTTCGCCAGCGATTCCGCCTTCTCACGCCACTGCTCCGGTGAGCCGTAGGTATTGCGCGGGTCGAGAATACGCGTCTCCACGCCCGGCAGCTCCGTCGGGATCGCCAGATCAAACATCGGCAGCGTGAAGGTTTCGGCGTTATCCAGCGAACCATCCAGAATGGCGTCGATAATGGCGCGGGTATCTTTGATAGAGATACGTTTGCCGGTGCCGTTCCAGCCGGTGTTCACCAGATACGCCTGCGCGCCGACGGCCTGCATGCGTTTCACCAGCACTTCAGCGTACTGCGTCGGGTGCAGCGACAGGAACGCCGCGCCGAAGCAGGCGGAGAAGGTTGGCGTTGGCTCCGTTACGCCACGCTCGGTCCCCGCCAGTTTAGCGGTAAAGCCGGAGAGGAAGTGGTACTGCGTCTGGCTGGCCGTCAGGCGAGAAACCGGCGGCAACACGCCGAACGCATCAGCCGTCAGGAAAATCACCTTCGTCGCGTGACCCGCTTTTGACACCGGCTTAACGATATTGTCGATGTGATAGATCGGGTAAGAGACGCGGGTATTCTCGGTTTTCGAAGCGTCGTCGAAGTCGATGGAGCCATCGGCGCGCACGGTGACGTTTTCCAGCAGCGCATCGCGTCGGATGGCGTGGTAAATATCCGGCTCCGCCTCTTCAGACAGGCGAATGGTCTTCGCGTAGCAGCCGCCTTCAAAGTTAAACACGCCGTCATCATCCCAACCGTGTTCGTCGTCGCCAATCAGGCGGCGTTTCGGATCGGTGGAGAGGGTGGTTTTACCGGTGCCGGACAGGCCGAAGAATACCGCCACATCGCCTTTCTCCCCAACGTTTGCCGAGCAGTGCATCGAGGCAATACCGCGCAGCGGAAGCAGGTAGTTCATCACCGAGAACATCCCTTTCTTCATTTCGCCGCCGTACCAGGTCCCGCCGATCAGCTGGATGCGCTCGGTCAGGTTGAAGGCGATGAAGTTTTCGGAGTTCAGACCCTGCTCTTTCCACTGTGGGTTAGTGCATTTCGCGCCGTTCATCACGATGAAGTCAGGGGTGAAATCGTGCAGCTCTTCGTCGGTTGGGCGAATAAACATGTTCTTCACGAAATGCGCCTGCCAGGCCACTTCGGTGATAAAACGCACGGAGAGACGGGTATCGGCGTTCGCGCCGCAGAAAGCATCGACAATAAACAGACGCTTGCCGGAAAGTTGATGGGTGACGAGCCCTTTCAGATGCTGCCAGGTTTCCGGGGAGAGCGGTTTGTTATCGTTCTTCCCTTTGCCTTTATCAGCCCACCACAGCGTATCGCGGGTGGTTTCGTCTCGGACGATATACTTATCTTTCGGCGAACGACCGGTAAAAATACCGGTATCGACGGCGATAGCACCAAGGTTCGTCAACACACCTCGCTCGTATCCTTCCAGTGCTGGATTGAGCTCTTCCTGATACAGCGTATCGTAATCGGGGTTGTAGACGACTTCCTGGACGTCGTGAATACCATAAGCCTTGAGATCTTGCGGGGTTAAACCAGTAACACGCATATCACTGCTCCTTAGCCAATATGTACTGCCTGAAATTGTAGGGTTTTTCTGGGGTTGTTAACCGCGACGGGGCTCATAGATTTACGTATCTGGACAAAACCCTTGCTAACGGAAAACGCTGCGACTCCAGTCACAGGGCAGGCGGATTATCGCAGGAATCGCTTTTTGGGTGGGGAAAATGTTCCTAAAAGGTTAAATGCTGGTGATTTTAACGGAGAGAATGTGAATGTAATCGCATACATGTTGGAAAATTACGTAAGAGTTTCAGTGCTAAAAACGATTCACATCGCCTGCGGCAGTGCAGATTTCTGACTATGTTGAGGGCGCCTGTCCTGAAACAATACGCTTTTCGTGAAAAAGGGATGAGAAATGGAAAACAGTGAGACGCTGTCGCTCCCGGCGCGTGGTGCCGTGGTACTTGCCGGCGCATTGCAGGGAGCGCTGTGCTACGCGGTGACCTGGTACATCGACTATGCCAGCTTGCCGTCCAACACGCTGTTGCTGCTGTGCCTGATACCCGCCACGGTGGTGATGACCACCACGCTGGCGCTTTCGGTCACGTCGCTCAACGCCCGTTTTTTATGGCTGGCGTTAGGGGGGCTCGGCGCTGTCGTGGCGGGCATGGGAGCCTGGCTTAAAGGGTCCTTGTCGGGGCTTGGGCAGTGGGATGTGAGGGAGACGCTGCTCTTTTTTGGCTTTCATCTCCTGCTGATGACGCTGTTTATCCTGCCCTGGATCCAACGGCGTCTTGCGCCAGAAGGGGCCTTTTACAGCGATTTCTATGCCAGGAACTGGCAGAACGCGCTGACGATAGCCATCGTTTTTGTCTCTAACGGCCTGTTCTGGCTGGTGCTTTTCCTGTGGGCTGAACTCTTTAAGCTCATCGGCATCGCATTTTTCGAACGGCTTTTCTTTGATACGGCCTGGTTTATTAGCCTCTCATTCGGCATCGTTTCGGCGAGTGCGGCCGTGCTGGCCCGCGTGCAGGTGCGGCTCATCGCCGCATTGCAGCATCTGCTCACGCTTATCGCCACCGGCCTGCTGCCGTTGACGGCGGCGCTGGCGTTGCTCTTTATCGGCGCATTGCCTTTCGTGGGCCTGGATACCATTTCAACCCGCATCTCCGCAGCGGGCCTGCTCACGACGCTGGCGTTACTGTTGCTGCTTCTGGTGACGGTCGTCTGGCATCCGCAGCGCCGCACGTTGCCTTACTACTCTGCGCTGAACGCTTTGGTTCGCCTGGCGGTGATCGTTGTGCCGGTTTATCCCGTTCTGGCCGCATGGGCACTGTGGCTGCGCATTTCACAGTACGGCTGGTCGCCCGATCGCCTGTACGGCACGTTGGTCACTATGGTGGCGCTGGTGTGGGCAGTCGGTTTTTGCGTCAGCGTCCTTTTCTACCGTCGTGAATCGCAGAAGATCCAGGCGTACGTCACGCCAGCGACAGGGTTGCTCTCACTGCTCTTTCTGATATTGATCCACACCCCCGTGCTCGACCCGTGGCGCATTAGCGTGAACAGCCATATGGCGCGCTACAAGGAAGGGCGGATCACAGCAGATCAGATAAGCTTGTATATGCTCAGCCACAGCGGGCGTAAGGGACGAGAGGCGCTGGAAATGCTGCAAAACGATCCGCAGTTTATTTCAAACCCTAAGCGCCAGCGCGAGCTTAATGGTCTTCTCTCTGGAAACCGTGGCGGGGCGGAGAAAATGACCGCCGCGATGCTGGAAAAGCAGGTCCAGCTCGCGCCGGGAATGGTCCGTCCTGACAAGGGATTATGGCAAGCCATGCTCAGCAATCAGTATCGCTTTGAGAGCTGTGATAGCGCCCAGGGTAACTGTTTGCTCATGTCGCTCGATCTCAACGGAGACGGCAAGCCGGAAGCGATACTGTATCAATTCACCGATCGCACGATTGTGGCTTACACACAAACAGACACAGGCTGGAGGATAGCCGGAGACGCGTGGAAAATGCCGGAGGCATTGACCAGAGAAGAGCTCGACCGCGCATTACGGCAGGGGAAGGTGAAATCTATCGTGAAACCCTGGGCGGATATTGAGATTTTTGGGGAGCGTGTCGACATGAGTTACGACAGTTATAACAACGCGCAGTGGCGCTAGCGTACTTTCTTGCCGGGTCTTGCCGGGTAACGCTACGCTTACCCGGCCTACAATGGGCAATCATATCAAGAGATTGCACAATTTTTTGTAGGCCCGTGCAAGCATAGCGCCGTCGGGCAACAGACTCAGAACTTAGTGAACCTGCGGATCCGCCGGGGAGGCGTTATTGCGGATTTCCGCAATATCCATCGAATTGAACACGTAATGCGTGCCGCAGTAGTCACAGTGCATGTCGATTTCGCCGTCTTCCGCCATGATGCTGTCGATCTCTTCATCTGGCAGGGTTTTCAGCGCGCCCGCACAACGTTCGCGGGAGCAGGTGCACTTAAACTCAACCGCCTGCGGATCGTAAACCGTCACTTCTTCTTCGTGATACAGACGCCACAGCACGTCGGTCGCTGACAGGGTGAACAGCTCTTCCGCTTTGATGGTTTCCGTCAGCGTCGCCAGGTGCTCGAAATCGTTGGTCTGCGCGTCCTGAGCAGGCAGAACCTGCAGCAGCATACCGCCAGCCGCCGGCTGGCCGTCCACTTCACCGGTGCGGATGAACAGACGGGTAGGCAGCTGTTCAGAACGCATGAAGTAATCTTCCAGACAGGCGGCCAGGGTATCGCCTTCCAGGCCGACAACGCCCTGATAGCGCTCGCCTTCTTCTGGTGAAATGGTGATCACCAGGTAGCCATTACCCACCAGCGTTTTGAGGTCTGCGTTTTCAGGTACGTCGCCCTGAACGCGCGCCACGCCGCGCATCTGCTGCTGGTTGTTGCCGTTGATCACCGCCAGCGTCATCGGGCCATCGCCCTGCAGCTGCACGGTGATATCGCCTGCGAATTTCAGCGTGGCGGTCAGCAGGCTGGTGGCAACCAGCAGTTCGCCCAACAGGTTTTTCACCGGCAGCGGGTAGTTGTGGTTTTCCAGAATCTGTTTCCAGGTTTCGGATACGGTGACCAGCTCGCCGCGCACGGCGAATTGTTCAAACAGATAGCGGTGTAATTGGTCGTGTTGGGCCATTTTCATCTCTCGTGCAGGTGAGGTTATTCGCTCTCACCGTGTTTAAATTTCATCAGATCGCGGCGCTCTTTCTTATCCGGTCGCCGGTCCGGGTGTGGCATCGTCAGCGCGTTCATTTTGCGCGCCAGCGCGGTTTTCTCGCGCTTCTCAATGCTTTCTGCCGTCTCTTCATAAAGCAAAACGGCTTCGGTTGCGGGGCGCCGCTGCTCGGTGATGGCTTTCACCACCACCGTTTTTTCATCGTTGCCCTGGCGAAGCGTCAGGGTGGCATTCAGTTCAACCAGCTTGCTCGGTTTGCTGCGCTGGCCGTTGTAATGCACTTTGCCGCCGTCAACCATTTCACGGGCAAGGGCACGTGTTTTATAAAAACGGGCAGCCCACAGCCATTTATCCAGTCTTACCCCATCAACGGGCTTTTCTTTCATGGCGTCTCCTTCACGGTGAGTGAGGGGATCATCCGGCGATAATCGTTCAGCCCCGGATGCCGCACGTAGCTTTTCTCGGCCAGGCCAGAATCAGGATTGGTCACGCCCAGGCAGTAGCGGATCCCGAACGTGGCGGCCGCATCCAGAATCGGCTCGCTGTCATCAATGAACAGGGTTCGCTCCGGCTGTAAACCGGTCTCTTCCGCTACCGCATGCCACAAACGCTGATCCTCTTTCGGATAACCAAATGTGTGGGTGGAAAGTAATAAATCAAGGTGCGCAGCAAGACCGGTGTGTTCCAGCTTCACGGCCAGGTTATGAGGATGCGCGTTGGTTAGCAAAATACGGCGCTTGCCGCTTGCTTTCAGGGCATCCAGGAACGGCACCGTGTCTTCACGCAAGACGGCGCGCGGCCCCTGCGTCGTCGTCATGGCGCAAATATCCAGGCCGAGGCGCTCGCTCCAGTAATCAAGACAGTACCAGTTTAGCGTATGCTGCACCGCGCTATATTGCGAACGAATGAATTCCTGTGCTTCTGCGGCGGAGATACCCTGCTGCTCGCCATAGGTTTCCGGCACCAGCTTTTGCCAGAAGTAGTTATCAAAGGCGAGATCGAGCAGCGTGCCGTCCATATCCAGCAGGACGGTATCGACGTCCTGCCAGGCGATATCAAGATGCATAAGGGAAACTCCAGCCAGAAGAAACGTGCGCGACAGGGTAGCACAACTTGTCGCGCGGTGACGTTATCCGATCAGGCTCTCGGGGGCGGAGATAAGCTGAGGATTAAGGCAGTTTTCATAATATTGCTGGATGTCGGCCAGACGCGAACGCGAGCGCTGATAGCGGCGTACCGCCAGATAGCCGTTGCAAATAATGCACACCAGCATCGTGAGCATCAGCAGGGAGGTGCCAATGTAACGCCATAACCCGGCGCTATCCGGCATGCGGTGCAGGCCGATATGACGCGTGCCGTTGGCATCGGTATAAATCCCCGTCACGATCCCTTCTGCGGTGAACGGCGTTTGCATCAGCATCTGCGCCAGCCGCTGGAACTCACCCCACTGTTCCTGAGCAGGGTAGTCGTAAAGAGAGACCTGAGGATAAGGCTGGTCGACCAGGTCGCTGCCCTCATCGCTGGCGATAACAAAGCCGCCCGGTGCCGGGCTGTTTAGTGCCTGCGCCGCACGAGTGGTTTCGCGCATCACGAACGGCGCGGTGGACGTTGCCACCAGGTTGTCCAGCGACTCGGCGCTGACCGGGCGCAGCAGCACGTTGACGCCATCCAGCCGTCCCGCTTCGGCGCGTTTCACCAGGGCATCCCAGTCTTTGCTGTTACCCAGGTTCACGAGGGCGTTTTTGAGGCGTACGCACTCGTCCTGAGCGGAACACAAATCCTCTGTCTTCAGCACGATTTCACCGAAGTCATCGAGCAGTACCATGCCGGATTTTTGAATTGCCGAGCGCAGCGCCGGGCTGACGCGAGAATCATCATCCGGTTTGGGATGAAGCTGGCGGTTGACCGTCTGGGTGAGCGCATTGGCTTTGGTGACGATATCCGATTCCGGTAACGGCAGGGGAGGCGCGTCGTTCCAGATAATTTGCGAACAGTCGAACGGCATAAACGGTGAATTCTGACGGGTGTTCCACGCGCCCGGCGCATGGATATTACACATGCCTGTGCCCTTCAGACGCAGCGTATCGCCGACGCGCACGCCCGCGTCGTCCAACTGTTTAACGCTGGTGGCTTCGACGGTTTGCGCCCCTTTAAACCACGACAGGGTGAATTTGATCGGCATATCCAGCGGAACGAAAAGCAGCAGCATCGCGAAGACCAGTGCGGCCCCCCCGGCGATAACCGTGCTACGCAACCAGTGCTGAAGCGGGAAGTTTTTCACTTCATCATGCAGGGAGAGATACCGCCCCTGGCGCACAACGTGGCGGTCGAGATAGATATCAATATCCGTTTTATGGCCTAAATCCTGGACGATCCACGGTTGCCAGTGGCGTGGGTAGATCAGATCGATAATGCCAAGCGAGATATTGTTGAGATGTTCCTGATCGTTCTCGCCGAACAACCCCCAGCGCTTTGGCGTTCCGCGCAGGCAGTGGATTTCACGCAGCGAAGTTTTCGCGGGAGGGGCATACAGGCCCCATAACCCGGCGGCCAGCAGCAGGATAGCCCCCCCGGCGAGCCACGGCACGAACACGTCGGGCGTGAGCAGGCAGAAGAAAAACAGCAGGAACGCGACCACGATCAGCACCGCTTCGCGGATGCCATCCGGGCGGCTCAGGGCGTACTCTTCATGCGTCTCCTGACGGATGTTCAGCAGCTCAATCTGCTCGGTCTCTTCACCCCGAATCGAGGCCTGCGTGGAGCTTGCACGCTCCAGCGCAAAGCGCGGCGCTTCCTGAACGTATTCGCTCAGGGTGTGGCCGTTAAGCGTAATCACTAGCGGAAGGGCGTCGGTATGGATCAGCTCTACGCTGTTCTCATCGTTGATGTACTGCTCCCAGAAAGGCGGCAGATGCACCTCAACCGAGTCGAGGTAGTAGCGCCATTTATTGGGATCGTCGGTAGTGATGCCATAGCGGGTAATGGAACGCGTCACGCAGAGCACCGTGTCGCTTTGCGCGTTCAGGTTGAGCGATACCGGCGCGGCAGTCGCCCCCGTCGGCCCGGGCGACTGCTGAGAGCGATTAAGCGTTTCAAGGTATTGTTCAACTGCGCTGCGTTCTTCTGGCGACAGCTTACGCGTGGTCGCGCCAGCAAAAGCGTTCAGGAAGGGCAGCCGATATCGGCGATGTACGCGACGCCTGTATAGCCACCCTGCAATCATTGCGCCGGCCAGCATAGCAGCGAGAAAAATCAAAATGGTGCTCATGCTTTCCCCATCTTACTTAATTTTCTTACAGGTGTAGTCAGTTGCACCTTTAAAAATGAAACAGAGTCTGTGGTTGGCTATCGGCAAGTAAGGAGTCGAACTTGAGCATTTTGAAGCGCATCCCAGTGATCGATGATGATAGCAAAGCCTGCCATGGCGCGATATCAGCAAATTCCTGGAAACATTTCAACCTCTTGACTTTTCTTTTGAATTGAGAACTACATCCTTTTACGTTGCAAGAATGTAAATAAAGAACAATTGACATTGCCGAAACCGTGCGGCATATCGCACAATAAAGCCAGATCACACAGCAAAGACCCATCAAGATGAGCAAACCACTACAAAAACCCACCATTCTGCACGTTGAAACGGTCGCGAAATCGCGTCTGTTTAATGTCGAAAGCGTGGACCTGGAGTTCAGCAACGGTGTGCGTCGCGTTTATGAACGTATGCGCCCGTCATCGCGCGAAGCGGTGATGATCATTCCCATCGTTGACGATCATCTGATTTTGATCCACGAATACGCTGTGGGAACGGAATCCTATGAGCTTGGGTTCCCGAAAGGGCTGATTGACCCGGGCGAGTCGGTGTTTGAAGCGGCAAACCGCGAGCTAAAAGAAGAGGCGGGTTTTGGCGCAAACGCGCTGTCGTTCCTCAAAAAACTGAGCATGGCACCGTCCTACTTTTCCAGCAAAATGAACATTGTGGTGGCGGAAGACCTCTACCCAGAATGGCTGGAAGGGGACGAGCCTGAGCCGTTGCCGCAGGTTCGCTGGCCGCTGGCGCATCTGATGGATCTGCTGGAAGAGCCGGACTTTACCGAAGCGCGTAACGTGAGCGCGCTGTTCCTGGTGCGGGAATGGCTGAAAGGACAGGGGCGGCTGTAGCCCATAAAAAAGCCGGGTGGCGGCGTCGCCTTACCCGGCCTGCGATGTTATGCCCGATTTTTATCGGGCATTTTATTTTTTAAAACAGCTCGTGCGTCTCGCCGTTATCAATCAGCTCTGTACCCACCTCATGCACCGCCTGCGTGGTTGGCTGGGTGCCTTCGATGAAATACTCTGCACGACTGTTGCCCCCGTTCGCCAGCTGCCCGGTGCTGCGGTCAATATTGACCGTCACTATGCCAGGTGGTGGCGTCAGCGGCTGCTCCGGCACTCCTTCCAGAACGGATTTCATGAACGCATCCCAGGCTGGCTGAGCGCTTTTTGCGCCGCCCTCATAACCGGAGATCTGATCTTTGATCGCGCCGGAAGCGGTGGTGCGGCCCAAATCGCGACGGTGATCGTCAAAGCCAATCCAGACGGAAGTCACCACGCCCGGGCCGTAACCGGAGAACCACGCGTCTTTCGAGCTGTTGGTGGTCCCCGTTTTCCCGCCGATGTCGTGGCGCTGCAAATCGCGCCCTGCACGCCAGCCGGTGCCCTGCCAGCCTGGCTCACCGAAGATGTTGGTATTCAGCGCGCTCTTAATCAGGAATGAGAGCGGGGTGTTGATCACGTGCGGCGCATACTCAGGCGCGCCGGTTTGCGCGACCAGCGCCTGGTTGGCCTGCTCCAGCTGCGGCTGCGGTACGGTTGAATTCTGCTGCTCCTGAGAGATAGCCACATCTTCCATATCCTTGTTCTCAAGCACGTTCGACTTCGGCGTATCGCCGTAAATCACCGGAATATCGCACTCGGCACAGGCGATTTTCGGTTTGGCTTCGAACAGAACGCCGCCCTGGTCGTTCTCAATTTTACTGATGAAATACGGATCGATCAGGAACCCGCCGTTTGCCATCACCGAGTACCCGCGCGCAACCTGCAGCGGGGTAAACGAGGCTGAACCCAGCGCCAGTGATTCGGTGTGAACGATGTTCTGCGCCGGGAAGCCGAAACGCTGCAGATACTCTGCGGCATAATCAACGCCCATCGCGCGCATCGCGCGTACCATCACCACGTTTTTCGACTGTCCCAGCCCCTGACGCAGGCGAATAGGGCCTGCATACTGCGCCGGCGAGTTTTTCGGCTGCCAGTCGGAACCGGCCCCGGCATCCCAGCGGGAAATCGGCACGTCGTTGAGGATGCTGGCGAGCGTCAGGCCTTTATCCATCGCCGCGGTGTAGAGGAACGGCTTGATATTCGAGCCAACCTGACGCAGTGCCTGGGTGGCACGGTTAAACTTGCTCTGGTTGAAATCAAACCCGCCCACCAGGGCGATCACCGCACCGTTTTGAGGATTGATTGACACCAGCGCGGAGTTCACGTCCGGCACCTGCGCCAGCCACCAGGCATCTCCCACCTGGCGAACCCAGATCTGCTGACCCGTCTGGACGGCGTCGGTCACTTTACGTGGCGTTGGCCCCTGCAGGGTGTCAGACCGGTACGGTCGTGCCCAGCGAATGCCCTCCATGCGCAGCGATACCGAGGTACCGTCGGCCAGCATGGCCACCGCTTCCTGCGGATCGGCCTGGGTAACAACCGCAGGCAGCAGCGGGCCGTAGGTCGGCAGCGATTTCAGCGAGTCGGTGATTTTTTTGCTGTCCCATGCGCTTTCGCCCACTTTCCACAGCACGTTCGACGGACCGCGATAGCCGTGGCGCATGTCGTAATCCATCACGTTGTTACGCACCGCCTGCTGCCCCGCCTGCTGACCTTTGCGGGTCACCGTGGTGTAAACGCGATAGCCATCTTCATAGGCTTTCTCACCGTAACGCCTGACCATTTCCTGGCGAACCATTTCCGTGAGATACGGCGCGGAAAACGCGATCTCCGGGGCATGGTAGTTGGCATCGATAGCATCGCTGCGCGCCTGGTCATACTCGTTCTGGCTGATATAGCCTTCGCTCAACATACGCGACAACACAACGTTACGACGCGCCGTGGCACGTTCCAGCGAGTACAGCGGGTTAAACGTTGAAGGCGCTTTCGGCAGGCCCGCGATAGTCGCCATTTCGCTTAAGGTAAGCTGCTCGATAGGCTTACCGAAATAGACCTGCGCCGCCGCCCCCACGCCATAGGCGCGGTAGCCCAGATAGATCTTGTTGAGATAAAGCTCAAGGATCTCATCTTTGCTCAGCAGTTGCTCAATGCGGATGGCGAGGAACACCTCTTTAATCTTACGCATCAGCGTCTTTTCAGGGCTGAGGAAGAAGTTACGCGCCAGTTGCTGCGTAATGGTACTCGCCCCCTGCGACGCATGGCCGGAGAACAGCGCGACGCTGGCGGCGCGGAAAATCCCCACCGGATCGACACCGTGGTGCTCGTAAAAACGGCTGTCCTCGGTGGCAATAAAGGCCTTCACCATGACGGGCGGAATTTGGTTTAAGGTCAACGGGATACGGCGTTTTTCGCCATATTGCGCCATGAGCTCGCCATCGGCGCTATAGACCTGCATTGGGATCTGGAGACGCACATCGCGAAGCGTGGCGACATCAGGCAGCTGCGGCTCAATAAATTTGTACAAACCATAAATCGAGCCTGCTCCCAGCAGAATGCAACAGACTGCAAGGATCAATAAATACTTTACGAACTTCACCGGAGATTTCCCATTTGGTTTCACTTGGGCAGTTTCTAAACAATCGCGCGGTAGTATAAAGGCAAGCCTGATTCATTGATATAGCCGTCGACCTGACGGGCGATAAGGAGATCGTGAAGTATGGCTTTCAAAACGTGGCAAACGGGCGTTCATATTCAACAAGATAAGGTGCATATCGTTGCACTGACCCGCGAGAAGGCAGGGTGGCGTTTACGGCGCTGGTGGGCCGTCCCTCTGTCGGAGGGCATCATCCGCGAGGGGAAAATTAGTAAGCCAGAACAGCTGGTTGATGCACTACGGGACTGGCGGCGCGCGCTGCCCCACCACCATCGGATATACCTCTCATTTCCCGCGGCGCGCACGCTGCAACGGTCGCTACCCCGCCCGTCAATCACCCTTCGCGACAGCGAGCAGGTCTCCTGGGTGGGTGCCACTCTTTCGCGAGAGCTGGAGATGTCCGCCGACGTGCTGTGCTTTGACTATGCCGAGGATACGTTCAGCAACACCTTTCACGTCACAGCGGCACAAAGCAGGGAAGTCGACGCGCTGTTATCACTGGCGAAAACCCTCCGTTTGCGGCTAGCGGCTATCACGCCGGATGCAGGGGCGCTGCGCAATCTGCTCGCTTCGGTGGCACCTTTGCAGTGCGTTACCTGGCGGGACGAGAACCAGTGGCTGTGGGCGATGCGTCACCAGTGGGGGCGCCGCTTCACCACCGACGCGGCTGACGTCACGGAACTGGCCGCGCTGCTCGCGCTCTCTCCTGCTGACATCGCGCACTTTGATGCGGCTCGCGATCCCTGGGAAGCGGTGACGTGCTGCCAGCCGCCTTTACCCGAGAGCGGCGCTGATTTTACCGTCGCGCTGGCGTTAGCCATGAGCGAGGCGGCTGAATGAGCATGGCGAACTTATTACCGTGGCGACAGCAGCGCCGGGCGCGCTGCCTGCGATTCTGGCTTGCGCTATCTGCAGCCAGCCTGCTGATGATGCTGGCTGCAGGCTGGGGTGTGCGGACGATCTACGCTCTGAAAGCACGTGCGCTTCAGACCGAACTGGCGGCAATAACCGCGGTTCAACAGGCGCTGAAAACGCGCCAGTGCCCGGCCATGGAAACGGCTGAGGCCACGCCTGAACCGCCGGCTGTGAACTGGCAGCAGGCGCTGGAATCACTCTCTGATGCGATGCCCTCCCGGGCCTGGCTTTCAGGCTTACGTTATCAATCTTCCTCACTTGAGGTAACGGGATATGCCGCCGCTCTCCCGGCGCTTGCCGCCATGACGGAGGCGCTGAAGCAGGTCGCAGGTTTTAGCCCTGGTCACGCCGGTGCGCTGCAGCAGGATAGCCAGGGGCGCTGGGTATTCACTTTTCAGCTTAATCGCCGGGGGTAGGCCGTGGAGTACTTCGTACAACGCTGGCTGGCAAGCCGTCCTTCCGTGCGGCTGGTCTGCTGGTGCACCGCAGCGGGGGTTATCGGGCTGGCCGTCTGGGCGCTAACGGTTCGCCCAGCCTGGCGGCAGTGTGCCGAGCTTGGCGCGCTATCTCTGCGCGCCGCCCGCACCAATGTCGCGCTGTGGCCGCAGGCCAGACGACATCCGCTGGTATCCGAGACGCGCGTGACGCAGGACATTCAGCCCTTTTCCCCTCTGGATTATCAGGGGAAAGGCACGAGGCTTGTGCACTGGAAGCCGCAGCAGAACGGCGGGGAATTGGCGTTGAGCGCCCCGTGGTCAGAAATTCCGGCGCTGTTTTCTCGTCTGGCGACGCAAGCGGTCAAGGTCAGGGCTTTTACCCTGGTGCCGGAGGAGGGGCAGCTACGCCTGAACCTGCAGCTGGAGACCGATCGTGCGCACTGAGCTTCGCTTGATTCTGTGTTCGCTGCTCTTTCTGACAGGCATGCGCGATCCCTTCCTGCCGCCGGAGGATAGCTGCTCGGTCGGGCAGCTCGCGCAGTGGCGCTATCAGGGGATGGCCAGCGGCAGCGCGGATACCGGCTTTCTGCTGGATGCACAAAAGCGCTGGCACCGGGTGAAAAAAAATGAACGCTTATCGCCCGGCTGGAGGGTAAGCGCAATGGATAAACAAGAACTGACCGTTGATGTCGGCGACATGTGCGAGCCGACACGATGGACATGGCAACGAGAAGGAACGAAAACGCGTGAAAATAAGGATACTGCTGTTGCTGACGGCACTGAGCCAGCCGCTGTTAGCCGCCGGGCCCAGGCCGGTTACCCTCGTGGTGGATGATGTCCCGATTGTGCAGGTGCTTCAGGCGCTGGTGGCGCAGGAGAGCCGAAATCTGGTTGTGTCGCCAGACGTGGCGGGCTCGCTTTCGCTGAATTTGACGCGGGTGCCGTGGCGCCAGGCGCTTCAGACGGTAGTGACCAGCGCCGGGCTTGTCCTGCGTGAAGAGGGCGGAATTTTTTATGTGCACACGGCGGCCTGGCAGCGCGAGCAGCAGGCGCGTAGGGAGCAGGAGCAGGCCAGGCGGCTGCTTGAGGCACCGCTGGTCTCACACACTATTCCGTTTACCTGGGCAGACGCCGGTGAGGTGCAAAAAGCCGCAGAGAAACTCCTGAGCCCAAAGGGAAGTTTATCCGTCGACAAGCGCACTAACCGTCTGCTGGTGCGCGATAACCAGACCGTGATGGAGTCTCTCCAGCGCTGGGCGGAACAGATGGATCTCCCCGTCGATCAGGTGGAGCTTTCGGCGCATATCGTGACCATTAACGAAAAAAGCCTGCGCGAGCTGGGGGTGAAATGGAATCTTGCGGAGGCCACGGAGGCAGGCAAGGTTGGGCACGTCACGACTCTCGGTGCGGATTTGTCGGTCGCCAGCGCCACCACCCACGTCGGGTTTAACATCGGACGCATCAACGGCAGGCTGTTGGACCTGGAGTTGTCGGCTCTGGAGCAAAAGCAGCAGGTTGATATCATCGCCAGCCCGCGTTTGTTGGCCTCGCATATGCAGCCGGCCAGCATCAAGCAGGGGAGCGAAATACCGTATCAGGTCTCCAGCGGCGAAAGCGGCGCGACGTCCGTCGAGTTTAAGGAGGCGGTGCTAGGGATGGAGGTTACGCCGGTTGTATTGCCGGGAGGGCGCGTTCGCCTGAAACTGCATATCAGCGAAAATATGCCAGGGCAGGTGCTGCAGCAGGCGGATGGTGAGACGCTGGCGATTGATAAGCAAGAGATCGAAACGCAGGTGGAGGTCAAAAGCGGGGAAACGCTGGCGTTGGGCGGCATTTTTTCGCAAAAGAATAAAACCGGGAGTGATAGCGTGCCCGGGCTTGGAAAGATCCCCTGGCTTGGGCAACTGTTTCGTCATGACGGCAAAGACAATGAACGACGGGAGCTGGTGGTGTTTATCACACCAAGACTGGTAGGTATCCATTAATGGGAAACGATCCCCGCAATGATTTTGCATTCAGTTTGTTGCAGATGTTTGACGTGGGGCATGAATTAGCATACAAGGAGTACCGATTCGAGTTGGACTTACGCTCTTGTTGTCTTATGCGCCTGTCACGGTGATTTAATCAGTTGCCAAACAAGCCGTAGTATTGAGATAATTTTTAGTCTGACTCTCGCTCTATTGCATATGAGGTTTCAGTTCATGTCCTGCTACGCTGGGTGTCTGCGAAGCGGGGATTACCATTAACGAATAGTCTTAGTAGTACCGAAAAAATGGCAGAGAAACGCAATATCTTTCTGGTTGGGCCTATGGGTGCCGGCAAAAGCACTATTGGGCGTCAGTTAGCTCAACAACTCAATATGGAATTTTACGATTCTGATCAAGAGATTGAGAAACGAACCGGAGCTGATGTGGGCTGGGTCTTCGATGTAGAAGGCGAAGAAGGTTTCCGTGACCGAGAAGAAAAAGTGATCAACGAACTCACGGAAAAACAGGGCATTGTGCTGGCAACAGGCGGCGGCTCTGTGAAATCTCGCGAAACCCGTAACCGTCTCTCCGCCCGTGGCGTAGTCGTGTATCTTGAGACGACCATCGAAAAACAGCTGGCACGTACGCAGCGCGATAAAAAGCGCCCACTGCTGCAGGTTGAAACGCCGCCACGTGAAGTCCTGGAAGCCCTGGCCGGTGAACGCAATCCTCTGTACGAAGAGATTGCTGATGTGACCATTCGTACTGACGACCAGAGCGCTAAAGTGGTTGCAAACCAGATTATTCATATGCTGGAAAGCAACTGATTCTGGCTTTATATACACTCGCCTGCGGGTAAAAGCATTTAAGGTGGATGTCGCGTCATGGAGAGGATTACAGTTACTCTCGGGGAACGTAGTTACCCTATCACCATCGCGGCTGGTTTGTTTAACGACCCAGCTTCCTTCTTACCACTGAAAGCGGGTGATCAGGCGATGCTGGTCACCAACGAGACGCTGGCTCCGCTTTATCTCGACCACGTACGCAAGCAGCTTGAGCAGGCGGGCGTGAAAGTCGACAGTGTGATTCTGCCCGATGGCGAGCAGTACAAAAGCCTGACGGTGCTCGATACCGTCTTTACCGCACTCCTGCAAAAACCGCATGGTCGCGATACGACACTGCTCGCCCTCGGCGGCGGTGTTGTGGGCGATCTTACGGGCTTTGCAGCTGCCAGCTACCAACGTGGCGTGCGCTTTATTCAAATTCCTACCACCTTACTGTCACAGGTCGACTCTTCCGTTGGCGGTAAAACGGCAGTTAACCATCCGCTGGGTAAAAACATGATTGGCGCGTTCTACCAGCCGGCATCGGTGGTGGTGGATCTCGACTGTCTGAAAACGCTGCCTTCACGCGAACTGGCGTCTGGCCTGGCAGAAGTGATCAAATACGGCATTATTCTTGACGGTGAGTTCTTTACCTGGCTGGAAGAGAATATGGATGCTCTGCTGCGCCTCGACGGCCCGGCACTGGCATACTGCATTCGCCGTTGCTGTGAGTTGAAGGCAGAAGTCGTTGCCGCGGACGAGCGTGAAACCGGCTTACGTGCTTTACTGAATCTGGGGCATACGTTTGGCCACGCGATTGAAGCCGAAATGGGCTACGGCAACTGGCTTCACGGCGAAGCGGTTGCGGCCGGTATGGTCATGGCTGCGCGCACGTCTGAACGTCTGGGCCAGTTCACGCCGGAAGAGACAGCACGCATTATTGCGCTGCTTGAACGCGCCGGTTTACCGGTGACGGGTCCGCATGAGATGTCTGCGCAGGCGTATCTACCCCACATGATGCGCGATAAAAAAGTTTTGGCAGGTGAGATGCGTCTGGTACTCCCACTTGCAATAGGGAAGAGTGAAGTGCGCGGCGGAGTGCCGCACGATGTCGTTCTTGGCGCTATCGCTGATTGTCAGCAGGCGTAACAACTAGAAAGGTCAGGCCACTTTAACCGGTGGTCGTTTAGCTTCAGGTGAAATGCAAAGTCGTTGGCATAAGCCTTTGAGTGGGGTGTTAAATGGATGAATTCAAACCAGAAGACGAGCTGAAACCCGATCCCAGCGATCGTCGTACTGGTCGTTCTCGTCAATCTTCAGAACGTGATAACGAGCCGCAGATCAATTTTGACGATGTCGATCTGGATGCAGACGATCGTCGTCCTTCGCGCAGCCGCAACGCACGCGATGAGCGAGAAGAAGAAGATTACGAGTCTGAAGAAGATTCAATGGACGAAGAGCCTGTAGAGCGTCGCCCGCGTAAACGTAAAAAAGCGGCGGCGGCAAAACCCGCTTCCCGTCAGTACATCATGATGGGACTTGGCGTACTGGTGCTCTTGCTGCTGATTATCGGCATCGGCTCCGCGCTAAAATCACCGTCTACCCACTCAGGCGAGCAAACCGCGTCCACTGAGAAGAGCATCAACCTTTCAGGCAACGATGCTGCCGATCAGGCCAATGGCGCGCAGCCTGCTCCGGGCACGACGTCTGCCGAGCAGACTGCGGGTAGTCCGCAGGATGTCTCTCTGCCGCCGGTCTCTTCGACGCCGACTCAGGGCCAGACGGTCATTGCGCCGGAAGGCCAGCAGCGTGTTGAAGTTCAGGGCGACCTGAATAATGCGCTGACGCAGCCCCAGAATCAGGAGCAGGTGAACAACGTAGTGGTTAACTCTACGCTGCCAACCGAGCCTGCGAGCGTTGCACCTGTTCGCGGCGGTAATGCCCAGCAGCAGACTGCGGCGACGGAAACCAAACCGCGCCAGACGCAGACGCATACGCAAACGCAGACCGCGCCACGTCAGGAACGTAAGCAGGCGGTGATTGAGCCAAAACGTGAAACTAAGCCTCAGACTGTTGCAAAAGCGCCTGAAGTGAAGGCACCGGCTCAGCCAAAACGCACAGAAACGGCAGCGGCAAGCGAACCGGCAAAAGCGCCAGTGACGCAGACTGCACCGAAAGCGACGGCGACGACCACGGCACCGGCTGCGACAGCCGCACCTGCTGCGACAGCGTCTACGGGTGCATCGGGTAAAACGGCGGGTAATGTGGGTTCTCTGAAATCTGCGCCTTCCAGCAATTACACCCTGCAGCTGAGCAGCTCGTCGAACTACGACAACCTCAACGGTTGGGCGAAAAAATCAAATCTGAAAAACTACGTGGTTTATCAGACGACCCGTAATGGCCAGCCATGGTATGTCCTGGTAAGCGGTGTTTACGCATCGAAAGATGAAGCGAAACGTGCCGTTGCATCACTGCCAGCCGATGTTCAGGCGAAAAACCCATGGGCGAAGCCGATTCATCAGGTCCAGGCCGATCTGAAGTAATGTTTAAAGCGCAGGATGCTGTCGGAGCTTTCTCCACAGCCGGAGAAGGTGTAACCAGTTAGTCAGCATGAAAAAAAATCGCGCTTTTCTGAAATGGGCAGGGGGGAAATACCCCCTGCTCGACGATATCAAAAAACACCTGCCAAAAGGCGAGTGTCTTATCGAGCCCTTTGTGGGGGCGGGATCGGTGTTCCTGAATACCGATTTTTCGCGTTATATCCTGGCGGATATCAACAGCGACCTGATCAGTCTCTATAACATCGTAAAACTGCGTACCGACGAGTACGTGGATGAGGCGCGTAAACTGTTTACGCCTGAAAACAACAACCCGGATGTCTACTACCAGTTCCGCGCTGAGTTTAACCAGTGTCAGGAGCCGTTCCGTCGCGCCCTGTTGTTCCTCTATCTCAACCGTCATGGCTACAACGGCCTGTGCCGGTATAATCTTCGTGGTGAATTCAACGTGCCGTTTGGCCGCTATAAGCGTCCTTATTTCCCGCAGGCTGAGTTGTACCACTTTGCTGAAAAAGCGCAGAACGCGGAGTTCCACTGCCTCTCTTATGAGGAGTGTATGGATCGCGCTGACGTCAATTCGGTGGTCTATTGCGATCCGCCTTACGCGCCGCTGTCTGCCACCGCAAACTTCACCGCCTATCACACCAACAGCTTCAGCCCGGCTGAACAGGCTCGTCTGGCGGAGATGGCGGAAAAACTGGTCAGCAAAAGAATTCCGGTGTTAATTTCGAATCACGACACGCCTGATACGCGCGAATGGTACAAAGCCGCGAAACATTTTCAGGTTAAGGTGCGGCGCAGCATTAGCAGCAATGGCGGCACGCGTAAAAAGGTGGACGAACTCCTGGCTCTGTATCGACCCTGAGCCGTTTTGCCCGCCGGTAAACACATTTCAAGGAGAAGCGGATGAAACAGTTTTTGATTGCTCCCTCAATTCTGTCGGCCGATTTTGCCCGCCTGGGTGAAGATACCGCCAGCGCCCTTGCGGCCGGCGCGGATGTCGTCCATTTCGACGTTATGGATAACCACTACGTTCCCAATCTGACCATCGGCCCGATGGTGCTTAAGGCGCTGCGCAACTACGGCATTACCGCGCCGATTGACGTGCATCTGATGGTAAAGCCGGTCGACCGCATCGTGCCTGATTTCGCGGCCGCGGGTGCCAGCATCATTACGTTCCACCCTGAAGCCTCTGAACACGTTGACCGCACGCTCCAGCTCATTAAAGAGAACGGCTGTAAAGCCGGTCTGGTGTTTAACCCGGCCACGCCGCTGAGCTATCTCGACCATGTCATGGACAAGCTGGACGTGATTTTGCTGATGTCCGTTAACCCGGGTTTCGGCGGTCAGTCGTTCATTCCGCACACGCTCGACAAGCTGCGTGAAGTGCGCCGCCGTATTGATGAGTCGGGCTATGACATTCGCCTGGAAGTGGACGGTGGCGTGAAGGTGAACAATATCGGTGAAATCGCGGCGGCGGGTGCAGATATGTTCGTTGCAGGCTCGGCCATCTTCGACCAGCCGGATTACAAAAAAGTCATTGATGAAATGCGCAGTGAACTGGCGAAGGTAAGTCATGGATAAATTGCAGGCAACCCGGGGTGTAGCATTTGACCTCGACGGCACGCTGGTCGACAGCGCGCCGGGCTTAAGCAGCGCGGTTGATCGGGCGCTGTATGCCCTTGAATTACCCGTTGCGGGCGAAGATCGCGTTGTGACGTGGATTGGCAACGGCGCGGACGTGCTGATGGAACGCGCCCTGACCTGGGCGCGCCAGGAGCGTGCGTCACAGCGTTCCGCACAGGGTAAACCGAGCGTCGATCACACTGATATTCCGCAGGAAGAGCAGCAGCGTATTCTGCGCAAACTGTTCGATCGTTTCTACGAAGAGACCGTCGAAGAGGGCAGCTTCCTGTTCCCGGACGTCGCGGAAACGCTGAGTGTTCTGCATGCTAAAGGCATTCCGCTGGGGCTGGTAACCAACAAGCCTACGCCGTTTGTCGCACCTCTGCTTGAGGCGCTGGATATCGCGAAGTATTTCTCGGTAATTGTCGGCGGCGATGACGTGCAGAACAAAAAACCGCATCCGGAACCGCTTTTGCTGGTGGCAGGAAAATTATCCTTAACACCTGCGGAGCTGCTCTTTGTCGGTGATTCGCGCAATGATATTCTGGCCGCCAAAGCAGCAGGCTGTCCGTGCGTCGGATTAACCTATGGCTACAACTACGGTGAGGCGATTACGCTGAGTGAGCCGGACGTTGTATTCGATCGTTTCAAAGATTTATTGCCCGCACTCGGGCTTTCGCACAGTGAACATCAGGAATTGAAAAATGACTAAGCCCATCGTTTTTAGCGGCGCACAGCCGTCCGGTGAATTGACCATTGGTAACTACATGGGTGCGTTACGTCAGTGGGTGAGCATGCAGGATGACTACCATTGCATCTATTGCATCGTGGATCTCCATGCCATCACGGCGCGTCAGGATCCTGAGAAGCTGCGCAAAGCCACGCTGGATACGCTGGCACTCTATCTGGCATGCGGTATCGATCCGGAAAAAAGCACCATCTTCGTGCAGTCTCACGTGCCGGAGCACGCGCAACTGGGCTGGGCGCTGAACTGCTACACCTATTTCGGTGAACTGAGCCGTATGACGCAGTTCAAGGACAAATCTGCCCGCTATTCTGAAAACATCAACGCCGGCCTGTTTGACTATCCGGTACTGATGGCGGCCGACATTCTGCTGTATCAGACCAATCAGGTTCCGGTAGGTGAAGACCAGAAACAGCACCTGGAGCTGAGCCGCGATATCGCCCAGCGCTTCAACGCGCTTTATGGCGACGTGTTCAAAGTGCCAGAGCCGTTTATTCCGAAATCCGGCGCGCGCGTGATGTCGCTGCTGGAGCCAACCAAGAAGATGTCCAAGTCTGACGATAACCGCAACAACGTTATCGGCCTGCTGGAAGATCCAAAATCGGTGGTGAAAAAGCTCAAGCGTGCGGTGACCGACTCCGACGAGCCACCTGTTGTGCGCTACGACGTGCAGAACAAAGCGGGCGTGTCTAACCTGCTGGATATTCTCTCCGGCGTGACCGGTCAAAGCATCCCTGAACTGGAGAAGCACTTCGAAGGCAAGATGTACGGCCACCTGAAAGGCGAAGTGGCGGACGCGGTCTCCGGCATGCTGACCGAGCTGCAGGAGCGCTATAACCGCTACCGCAACGATGAAGCCTTCCTGCAGAAGGTGATGAAGGATGGCGCGGAAAAAGCCAGCGCGCGCGCGTCAGAGACGCTGAAAGCGGTGTATCAGGCGATTGGATTTGTAGGTAAGCCTTAATCCTGTCGTGCCGGGATCCAAACAAAAAAACCGGGAAATTCCCGGTTTTTTTACGCCTGAAAAATGCTTACTGCTGTGCCGCCGGGCCACAGCCACCGATGATCTTGGAAATAGAGATCGCCGGGTGCAGCAGGTAATCATAGCTGCAGTTATTTTTGGTATTTTGAACGTGACCTGTGCAGGCGGTCAGCGTCGATAACATGCCTACCAGAACGGCGGCCTTTGCCAGCTTAAACATACTTATTCCTTGTACTCAAAAACGATAAATTGAAGTGAAACGAGGGAATAAATGGAAAAGTTCCATTTTGCGGGCGGTATGTTATCGATAGCGGTAAGAGGGGAGTAGTCCGGTTAAGGACTACTCAGTAAAGGGGGAGTGTGCGTCAGTGATTTGAGAACCAGTTCAGCTTGTCGCGTAGCTCAACCACCCGACCAACGATAATCAGCGCCGGGCTTTCAACCTGCTGCGCCAGCTCGCCGAGCTGCGTCAGGACGCCATTCACCACGCGCTGCTTCGTGGAGGTACCGTTTTCCACCAGCGCCACGGACATGTCTTCATCCATGCCATGCTCCAGCAGTTTGGCCTGAATGGTCGCGGCCTGATTCAGGCCCATATAGAACACCAGCGTCTGTTTCTCTGCGGCCAGGTTGTGCCAGTCCAGCTCGCTGCCGGTCTTCAGATGGCCTGTCACCAGCCGCACGCTCTGGGCGTAGTCACGGTGGGTCAGGGGAATACCGGAATAGGCCGAACAGCCCGATGCTGCCGTAATGCCCGGCACCACGGAGAACGGAATGCCCGCGTTGCACAACGTTTCCAGCTCCTCGCCGCCGCGGCCAAAGATAAACGGATCGCCGCCCTTAAGGCGCACCACGCGTTTGCCTTTTTGCGCCTCGCGCAGCAGGATCTGGTTAATCTCTTCCTGAGGTACGCAGTGGTAGCCCGCGCGTTTGCCGACAAACACGCGATCGGCGTCGCGGCGCACCAGGTTCATGATGTCATCCGAGACCAGACGGTCGTACACCACGATGTCCGCCTGCTGGATCTGCTGCAACCCCTTGAGCGTCAGCAAGCCTGCATCGCCCGGCCCTGCGCCTACCAGCACCACTTCACCGCGATGATCCAGCGGCTCGGCAAGCAGCGTTTCTGTGGTCTCTTCAACGGCCTGGCGATCCTGATTAGCCAGCGACTGTGCCAGCCTGTCATTCACAAAGAACTTTTCCCAGAAACGGCGGCGCTCGCCTACGGTCGCGAAGGTTTTCTTCACGCGGGCGCGCAGCTGGCCTGCATATTGCGCCACCTGGCCGAGATGCTGGGGCAGAATCGACTCGAGCTTTTCACGCAGCAGACGCGCTAAAACCGGGGAGGTGCCGCCGGACGACACGGCCACCATCAACGGGGAACGGTCAATGATCGACGGCATGATAAAGCTGGCTTCTTTCGGCGCATCCACCACGTTACAGAAAATTCGACGCGTTTCGCAGGCATCACTGACGCGCTGGTTAACGGCGTCATCGTCGGTTGCGGCAATGGTGAGCCAGCAGGTATCAAGCAGGGATTCGTCGAACTCGCCCTCGACAAGGGTGAGCATGCCTTCCTGCGCCCAGACGTCGAACTGCGGCGCAAAGGCGAGGGCGTTGACGGTCAGCCGGGCACCGGCCTCTAACAGCAGGCGCGCTTTGCGCTCGGCCACGTCACCGCCGCCGACAAGCAGGCAGTCGCGATGGCGTAATTGACAGAAAATCGGCAGGTGATCCACGACATTACCTCGCAGCATTCAGGGGAGGAGGAGAATTTGAGGTCAGGATAACAGCAGGGATCGTACAGAACATACGGTTTTTCCTGCCGTTACCCATAAGGGGTCATAAGCCTTTCCTATTGAAAAGGCTGGAGGTTAGGCTCTTAGCTGCACCATGCCGTCCTTCACGCGGGCGTCGTAGTGCTTAACAGAATGGCTCTCATCTTCCATGCAGCGTCCATCTTTTAAGTTGAAGCGCTGCTTTTTCAACGGGCTGGCGACCCACAGTTCGCCCTGATGTTCCGCGATGATGCCGCGGGACAGGACGCTGGCCTCAAAGAACGGGTCAATATTGCTGATGGCGAAAACCTGTTCATCGTGGCGAGGACGGAAAATGGCGACCTGCTCGTGACCTAACAGCGCACAGACGCCGGTTGCTGGCAGAATGTCGTTAATGCTGCAGATATTTACCCACTGGCTCATGCGTTTTCCTCCACCAGAGTCACCGGAATACGTTCGTACGGCGTTGCCGGACGATGCTGTTCACGCTCAGGAACGATCTGTACGTTCGGATCGCGCTGGGTGCTGTTGATAAAGTGTCTGAAGCGCGTCTGCGCCGCCGGGGTATTCACGGTTTCGGTCCACTCGCAGATTACCGCTTCGCGCAGGCGCGCCATCTCTTCTTCCAGATGGTCGTTCAGGCCCAGCTTGTCGTCGATAATGACCGACTTCAGGTAGTCGATGCCACCTTCCAGATTGTCCAGCCAGGAGGCGGTACGGGTCAGCTTGTCGGCAGTGCGGATGTAGAACATCATGAAGCGATCGAGGTACTTAATCAGCGTGTCGTGGTCGAGATCCGCTGCCAGCAGGTCCGCATGACGAGGTTTCATCCCACCGTTACCGCAGACGTACAGGTTCCAGCCTTTCTCTGTGGCGATGATACCTACGTCTTTACCCTGCGCTTCCGCACATTCACGGGTACAGCCGGAGACGCCGAATTTCATTTTGTGCGGGGTACGAATACCTTTATAGCGGTTTTCCAGTTCCACGCCGAAGCCTACGCTGTCGCCCACGCCGTAGCGGCACCAGGTGCTGCCCACGCAGGTTTTCGCCATACGCAGCGCTTTAGCATACGCGTGACCGGTTTCGAAGCCCGCTTCAATCAGCTGACGCCAGATTTCCGGCAGGTCGTCTTTCTGCGCACCGAACAGGCCAATACGCTGAGAGCCGGTGATTTTGGTGTAGAGGTTGAATTCGCGGGCGATACGGCCCACGGCGACCAGCCCTTCCGGCGTAATTTCGCCCCCGGCTGAACGTGGGATCACCGAGTAGGTGCCGTCTTTCTGGATGTTCGCCAGGAAGTTGTCGTTGGTGTCCTGCAACGGAGTATGTTCCGGCTTCAGAACGTATTCGTTCCAGCAGGAGGCCAGCAGGGAACCGACGGTCGGTTTACACACTTCACAGCCGTAACCCTGACCGTGTTTTGCCAGCAGCTCGTCAAAGGACTTAATGCCTTCCACGCGGATCAGGTGATAAATCTCCTGGCGAGAGTAAGCGAAGTGCTCGCACAGGTTGTTATTCACTTCGATACCCTGTTTCGCCAGCTCTGCGTTAAGAACCTGCGTCACCAGTGGAATACAGCCGCCGCAGCCGGTACCGGCTTTGGTTTCAGCTTTCAGCGCGGCGACGGTGTGGCAGCCCTTGTTGATGGCTGCAACCAGCATGCCTTTGGTGACGTCGAAGCAGGAGCAAATCTGCGCGCTGTCCGGGAGTTTATCCACGCCGATGGACGGCTTACCGCTGGAGGCGTGAGCCGGGAGGATCAGCGCGTCCGGGTTTTCCGGCAGTTCAATGGCGTTCAGCACCAGCTGCAGCAGGTTACCGTAATCGCTGGTGTCACCCACCAGCACCGCGCCGAGCAGGGTTTTGTTGTCCTGGCTTACGATCAGGCGTTTGTAGACCTCTTTGCTTTCGTCGAGGTACACATAGCTGCGGGAGTTCGGGGTGCGGCCGTGCGCATCGCCGATACCGCCCACATCCACGCCCAGCAGCTTCAGCTTGGCGCTCATGTCTGCGCCTTCGAAGGCGTTTTCATTACCGAGGATATGGTCAACGGCGACCTGTGCCATTTTGTAGCCAGGTGCGACCAGGCCGTACACGCGGTTATTCCAGCTGGCGCATTCGCCGATGGCGTAAATATCCGGGTCAGAAGTCTGGCAGGAGTCGTTGATCATGATCCCGCCGCGCTGTGCCACGGCCAGACCACACTGGGTCGCCATTTTGTCGCGCGGGCGAATACCGGTGGAGAAGACGATAAAGTCCACTTCCAGCTCGCTGCCGTCGGCAAAGCGCATGGTTTTGCGCGCTTCGGTCCCTTCCTGAACGATCTCTTTGGTGTTTTTGCTGGTGTGAACCTTCACACCCATACTTTCGATTTTACGGCGCAGCTGGTCACCACCCATGTGGTCCAGCTGTTCTGCCATCAGCATCGGGGCAAATTCGATGACGTGGGTTTCAACGCCGAGGTTTTTCAGCGCGCCCGCGGCTTCAAGGCCGAGCAGACCGCCGCCAACGACCGCACCGCGTTTGCTGCGACGCGCGCAGGCTTCGATAGCCTTGAGGTCTTCGATGGTACGGTAAACGAAGCAATCCTGTGTTTCCGAGCCTTTGATTGGCGGGATCCACGGATACGAGCCAGTCGCCATAATCAGCTTGTCGTAAAAAACCGTGCGTCCGGCGCTGGAGTGGATCACTTTTTCCTGACGGTTGATGGTGATAGCGCGTTCGCCCACCAGCACTTTCACGCCATGCTTCTCGTAGAAACCTTCACGCACCAGAGAGAGCTCTTCGGCGGTATGATGGGAGAAGTAGGAAGACAAGTGCACACGGTCGTACGCCTTGCGGGGTTCTTCACAGAACACGGTAATGTCGAAACGGTCAGCGTCAGCTTTATCGAGTAGATCCTCAATAAAGCGGTGACCGACCATGCCGTTACCGATGATAGCGAGTCTGACTTTGCTCATTTTTGCCTCGATTTCTTTTCTATTACTGCCTACCTTAACGATTCAGCAGGGGCACTTATTGATG